>Ga0209906_100144_pt1 | contig 82776 bp, 60 predicted proteins | sample FECB24metaG_FD_188303 | JGI IMG/M metagenome (GOLD analysis project Ga0209906, IMG submission 188303) | Cyanobacterial communities from the Joint Genome Institute, California, USA from Joint Genome Institute, California, USA - FECB-24 metaG... ... | reverse complement strand
TCACCAATTGTACATCGGGTTGAAGCAACCTATGAAAAAGGAATCAAGGTTCTCTCTCAAGAGTTAGAACTGTACCAAAACTACTGGCAGCGTTCTGAAACATTACCCAAATGGGATATTACTATTGTCCCAGCTTGATTGGTATCTTATTTTCTTGCAAGTCCCTTACAATCAGGGAATTAGTAATTAGCAATTAACAATTAGTAACTCTTGCTAGTTACATTTATTGCTGTTTTATTTTATGTAAGCGACGGTAACACCAGTGCCACCGTCTGCTCGTTCTGCTGCTTCATACTTGCTGACTCTGGGGTGCTGTTGCAAAAAGGTGTGAACACCTTGCCGCAGCTTACCAGTGCCGTGCCCATGAATAATCCAAACTGGCCCTGTGGCTTCCGAGATGGCTTTGTCTAAAATGAATTCAGAATCAGCTACCCGCTTACCGCGCAAATCAATAGTATTTTGGGAGGTGCGAACCGCTGGGGCTGGCTGTGGTGGCGGCGTAACTGCTGCTGGGGCTGGTTTGGCTTTGACAACTGGTTCTGCTTTTTGACCATCTAAAGATTCTACATCTTCCAGTTTCACTGTCATCTTCATGATCCCGAAGCGAACAGTTAACTCCCTATCGTCATCGGGGGCGGTTAAAACTTCCGCTACTTGCCCTAACTTGGGAACACGGACGCGATCGCCTACTTTGGGCATAAAGCCAGCTTTTGGTTTTGCTGGTGTTGCTGGCTGATATTGCTGGGCAATTTGATTCAATGCATTGGTTGCTTGCTGGGCATCTTGGGCTGTGGGCGTACCTTTTTGTAAGCGGCGAATCACTTGGGCGATTTCACCTTTCGCTTGGGCGATCGCTTGTTGCACTGTTACTTCTTGTGAAGCCCGCAGAGCACTTTCTCTCTGTTGTAAAGCTGAGGCTTTTTCGGATACTTCTTTGTATAAACGCTCCGCTTGCTGCAACAAATTTTGTGCTTCAGTAGCTTTAGTTTCTTGGCGGCGACGTTGCGCTTCTAACCCAGCAATCACCTGGTTAACTTCATCTGTTGCTTCTCCCACTTGGGATTTCGCCTGTTCCACAACTTCTGGTTTTAGCCCCAAGCGCAGAGCAATTGTCAAGGCGTTGGAACGTCCGGGTATTCCCCATAACAAACGGTAAGTTGGCGACAGAGTACTTTCGTCAAATTCTACAGAAGCATTTTCAAACCGCTCATCTTCATATTTCAGCGCTTTCAGTTCACCAAAGTGGGTGGTGGCGATAGTTAGCTGGGCATGGTTAGCGAGATATTGCAGTAAGGCGATCGCTAAGGCACTACCCTCAACTGGATCGGTTCCTGCGCCGACTTCATCGAGTAATACTAGGGATTGGGGATAGGGTATTGGGGATAGGGTATTGGAAATTTCCTTTTCCCCAGTCCCCAGTCCCCAGTTCCCAGTTCCCAGCGCTTCTAAAATCCGACTGATGCGGCGAATGTGACCGGAGAATGTGGATAAGCTTTGCTGTAGGGATTGTTCATCGCCAATATCTGCCAGCACTTGGTCAAACCAAGGGATTTCTACTGGTTCGCGGGCGGGGACAAATAAACCTACCTTGGCCATCAATGCTGCCAATCCCAAGGTTTTCAAGGTAACAGTTTTACCGCCAGTATTTGGCCCGGTAATCGTTACTACCCTAATTTGCGGACTGATGAATAAATCTACAGGAATTACTGGTTGCCCTTGTTCGTGCTGTTGCTGCCACACTAATAGTGGATGACGCAAATGGCGCAAGGTAATGATTTCACTTTCCTCCCGGTTGATAAATCGCGGGGGATTAGCTCCTAACCAGAAACTGTATCGTGATCTGGCGGTTGCCAAATCCAAAGTGGTAGCAATTGCTAATAACCGCTCCAAATCGGGTTTGACTGCTGCTACTTGCTCCGTCAAAGCACGGCGAATTGCTTCTTCTTCCGCTTGCTCTTTTCTGATTATCTGCCGCAGTTGGTTCCCTAGTGGGACGATGGAATTAGGTTCCACATAGAGAGTGGCACCACTGGTAGAGGTATCGTGAACAATGCCGGGTATCGCATCTTTTTGGGGTGCTTTCACGGGTATCACATAGCGATCGCCCCGCTGTGTAATCAGTTGTTCCTGAACTGCCCCAGCTTTTGCCTGTAAAATATTTTGCAGCTTTTGGGTAATTTGAGTGCGTAATCGCCGCAAGTCTGTGCGAATTTCGCCAAGTTTTTGGCTAGCGCGGTCAGTTACCTGTGCTCGTTCATCTATACAACGGTGAATTTCCTGTTCCAGTTCGGGATAAGTCCGCAAATCGGCAACTAAATCAGCCAGAATTGGCAAATCTACCTGATTATCAATTACACGGCGCAAATTTCTGGCACCAGCCAGGGTAGTAGCGATCGCTAACAGTTCATCCCCGGTCAAAATTCCGCTGCGTTCTGCCCGTTCTAGGGAATCACCAATATCTTGAATTCCCTCAAATGATAGCCCTGTAGTAAGGCGACTTTCCAGTTGGTAGACTTCTTTGGTTTGGTCTAACAACTGCTCACTTCCCGTCTGAGAATCGGGTATTTTCAGATGACGCGCGGCTGTCGCCCCCAGCTTAGTTGCCGCAAATGTGGAAAGGTGCTGGCAGAGGCGATGCCATTCTAATAGTTCTAAGGTTTCAGATTGGATCAAGGTTTCAACATCTAATCTGAAATTATGGTAACAATTCTAGCCGTGGTGTGACATTTAATTTAGCTTATATAGCAGCTATTTCTTGCACCAAAACGTAGGGCTGGACGATGAGGGTACAAAATCGCTTGCTGCGGTCGCCATTCCATTCTCCTACCTGTACTGGTGTGGGCTTAGTAATCAATTGTTCCTCAATCCACTGCTGTACTGATGGAATATTATCACTGGCGATCGCTTCTCCAACATCCAGCAAGTCTAGCTCAGATGCCACTAAAATTACCGCGTCTCGCTGCACATGAGGAATTAGCCACTCCCATTCTGCCTCATCCAGAATTTCTGTTAATTCCGCTCTTAAATCCGACATCATTCCCCAATGTTGATATTATTCACTACTTCGCATTTTATGACCCTTGTACAGACGCGATTAATCGCGTCTCTACCCTTGATCCTTGTACAGACGCGATTAATCGCGTCTCTACCCTTGACTAAACTTCTGATTTCATCTCATCAATTTCAAATAAAGACACAATTACTCCAGCGATCGGAATAGATATAAAAACACCTAGTAACCCTGCTACTCTAGCGCCTACTAGCAAAGCGAAGAATACTACTACCGGATTAAGATTCAGCGCACCTTGCATAATACGGGGTGCAATTAAGTTGTCTTGTATCTGCTGGAGGACAATACAAGCTGCCAACACTTTCAATGCTAACCAAGCACCTTGAGACAACACAACTAGAGTAATTGTACCAATTCCTAATGTTGCTCCTATGCCAGGAATAATATCAACGATTCCAACTATTACTGACAATATCAAGGCAAAAGGTACTTTTAATAATATGAAAACTATAAATGTTGAAGTGGTGAGAAATAAACTTAATAACAACTGACCTCTAAAAAATCCTAGAAAGGAGCGTCTCATTATATTTGTAAATCTATTGCGGCGCTGCTTTGGGACTATTTTTAATATAAAATTCCAGAGTTTGTCTCCATCTAATAACATGAAAAAAGCCACAACTGCAATCAATATAAAAGTCACAAAGTTAGTCATAAAACCTTGTAAGATTGCCAAGCTAGTTACAAGACTTGATACAGCTTGATCTCGTAATTGTCCTTCAATGGCACTTAAATCTATCTGAAGATTACGGTTTCGCAGAAATTCTTCTAGGCGCTCTAATAAAGGTACTAAAGAATTTAGAAACCCAGTTATACTGTCAATTAATTGTTGTCCTTGGGATAAAATCGTTAAGCCCACAGTAACTGCCAAACCGCCAAGAATCACAACACTGAGCAAGAAAACTACAACAACTGCTATACCGTGGGGCAAAAAACGCCGCAGCCATTTTACAGGATAGCTGAGCAAAAAAGCCAAAATTGCAGCAAATGTAAAAATAACTATAACTGCTTCAAAGTAAGCTAAAAGCTGTACAATTGCCCAGCCAGAAGCCACTAAAAGCAAAAAGCGGATTAACGCCAGATTATTCAATCGTTCCCAAAAGTTTTTGGCTTCAAAGCCGCTCATATGCTGTTTAGAGAGAAGATGGTGGTGATTTTGCCTAGCAGTTGCATTTAAGCACAAAGTCTCAATTGATTGCTAGAGCGCATTGACCTTAAACATACAGAGACTGCGTGGCGATCGCCACTTCCTTAAAGCATATTCCCCAGCGTGATTTAACTCATCGCCCTAAATCATGCATCTCATTGATCACTGTGGCGCACTTTTGTGTTATGGCTTCTAATTCCTGTTTATTAGTGGAACTAGGAGTATCAATCAATTTGCCAATTCTCACAGTGATGGGTACTGCACGAGGTAACACTGAGGCTTTTTCTAAAATTTTCTCAGTACCCCACAAACTTACTGGCAATATTGGTGCTTTGGCCTTCGCCGCCAGCAGCGCTGCGCCTCTTTTGGGGTCTGTAATTTGACCATTTGGGGTGCGAGTACCTTGCAAAAAAACACCCACAGCCCAACCGTTATGGAGATATTCTAGGGCGGAACGGATGGCAGTGCGATCGGCACTTCCCCGACTCACCGGATAAGCACCATACAATTTAATCGCTCGCGCCAAAATTGGGATATCAAATAACTCTTCTTTAGCCATGTACGCTACTGGACGGCGTACACAATTGGAGACAATTAATGGATCAAAATAACTAGCATGATTACTCACTACTACTAGTGGCCCTGATTGAGGGACATTTTCCGCACCAGAAATCTGGCCCCGAAAGTAAGCATGAAGCATTGGGCTGACAACCGACCATTTAAAGGCGTAGTAAAGTGCCAGACTGATAAACGGTTCGCGGTTTTTGTCCACAGAAGATAATTCAAATCAAACTGAATTTAGCATAAGCGATCGCAAGGCCCAGAGCAATCTCAAAAAAGCTAATGAGATAGATATGATGCGTTAAGGAAGTGTAACCCACCATATCCACGAATATCGGATAATTTGTTTTTTGATATTCATTTAAATTATGAATTGCTTCACTCATCTGGGAATACTAAATCTGGAATCGTCAGGATTTAGCAGTATGGTTACCACTCTAGTTACTATTCCCGGATATCAAGTTAACGAACAACTTTATAATGGTTCGAGAACCGTAGTTTATCGTGGTTATCGAGAAACTGACTCCTTAAGAGTAGTGATTAAACTGCTGAAAAATCCTTATCCCAGTTTCAGCGAATTGGTGCAGTTTCGTAATCAATACACCATTGCCAAAAATCTCAACTCACCTCTAATCATCCAAACCTACAGTCTGCTAACATACCAAAATAGTTATGCGTTGGTGATGGAAGACTTTGGGGGGATTTCTTTAAAAGATTATTTTACCCATGTAGAAACGTTGCCTGCAACGTCTCTAGAGGAGTTTTTACAGATAGCGATCGCACTGTGCAATACCTTAGATATACTGTACCGCGATAGCATTATTCATAAAGACATTAAACCCGCCAATATTTTAATTAATCCCAAAACAAAACAAGTAAAATTAATTGACTTTAGTATTGCATCTTTACTACCACGAGAAACTCAAACGCTGATGAGTCCGAATGTGTTGGAAGGGACACTTGGTTATTTATCTCCTGAACAAACTGGAAGGATGAATCGGGGGATTGATTACCGCACTGACTTCTATTCTTTGGGTGTAACTTTTTATGAATTACTGACAGGAGAATTACCGTTTAAGTCAAATGATCCGATGGAGTTAGTGCATTGTCATATTGCGAAACAACCACCACTTTTAGGGAACAGGGAGGAGATTCCCCAAGTTCTTTGTGATATCGTGATGAAATTGATGGCTAAAAATGCCGAAGATCGCTATCAAAGTGCATTAGGGCTGAAATTTGATTTAGAAAATTGTTTAATTCAACTCCAAGAAACGGGTTCGATTGAGAACTTCAAAATTGCACAACGGGATGTGTGCGATCGCTTTATTATCCCCGATAAACTCTATGGACGAGAAATAGAAGTAGAAACTCTACTCCAAGCATTTGAGCGAGTTAGCCTGGGTGCAACTGAAATGATGCTGGTAGCTGGTTTTTCGGGTATTGGTAAAACTGCGGTTGTTAACGAAGTTCATAAACCCATTGTTCGGCAACGCGGTTATTTTATCAAAGGGAAATATGATCAATTTGGGCGAAATATTCCCTTCTCGGCATTTGTGCAAGCATTCCGGGATTTAATGTGGCAATTGTTAACAGAAAGCGATGCTCAAATCCAGCAATGGAAAAGCCAAATATTAGCCGCTATTGGGGAAAATGGACAGGTAATTATTGAAGTTATCCCCGAATTAGAAAGAATTATTGGACAACAACCACCTGCTCCAGAGTTATCAGGAACTGCGGCACAAAATAGATTTAATTTATTATTCCAAAACTTTACCCAAGTCTTTACTAGTGCTGAACATCCATTAGTGATGTTTTTAGATGATTTGCAATGGGCAGATTCGGCGTCGCTGAAGTTAATGCAGCTATTAATGGCTGATACAGGTCATCTTTTCTTAATTGGTGCGTATCGTGATAACGAAGTCAACCCAGCACACCCGTTAATGTTGACTTTGAGTGATATCCAAAAAACACAGGCAACGATTAATACAATTACTTTAGCACCACTAAGTCAAGGGCAGGTAAATCATTTAGTTGCTGACACGTTGAAGTGTTCAGAAAATTTAGCTTTGCCTCTTTCTTTATTGATATATCAGAAAACTCAAGGTAATCCGTTTTTCGCTACACAGTTTATCAAAGCATTGCATCAAGATAGGCTAATTCAATTTAACTTGGAGTTAGGCTGTTGGCAATGTGACATTACACAAGTTAATCAGCAAGCAGTTACAGATGATGTTGTTAAGTTCATGGTATTTCAATTACGAAGATTGCCTCAATCAACTCAAAATGTGTTGCAGTTGGCAGCTTGTATTGGAAATCAATTTGATTTAGCAACTTTGGCAATTGTTTCCCAAGAATCAGAAATTGAAACGGCTGCTAGTTTATGGAAAGCTTTACAAGAAGGGTTGATTTTACCAATTAGTGATGTTTATAAGTTTTATCAGGGAGAAGATCATGATAAATTGGCGCTGTTAAATGGGAATACCAGTAAACAATCAGCCAAATATAGATTTTTGCATGACAGAGTGCAGCAAGCTGCCTATTCTCTAATTCCTGATAACCAAAAACAAGCAACTCATCTCAAAATTGGACAATTACTTCTACAAAATTCCTCTGTAATCAAGCAAGAGGAAAAACTGTTTGATATTGCCCTGCATTTGAATCTAGGACAAGAGTTAATTACCCAACCGAGCGAACGGGAAGCCTTAGCTCAACTTAACTTGGCAGCAGGAGATAAAGCCAAAAATTCTACCGCTTATGCTGGGGCAAGAGTTTATTTACAGACTGGGATTGAGCTACTCACAGCCAATTGCTGGCAAGATCAATATGAATTGACCCTAAATCTGTATGTTGCCGCCGCCGAAGCCGCCTACTTGAATGCTGACCTTGAAGGCATGGAACAGATAGCAGTACAGGTTTTGCAATCGGCCCAGACGATTTTAGACAAAGTTAAAATTTACAAAATTCAAATTGCTGCCCAGACAGCCCAGACTAGACCGTTAGAAGCGATCGCAGTAGGCAGAGATGCACTCTTACAATTGGGGGTTGAGCTACCCAGCGAGCCAAACGATGCTGAGATTGGTAGAGCTATACAAGTCCTTGCTAGTCAACTCGAAGGCAAACGGATTGAGGAACTGGCTGACCTACCAGTGATGACTGATCCCCAAGCACAGGCAGCCATGCAATTGTTAGGAATGTTGTTTGCACCCGTTTTCCAGGGAATGCCGGGTTTATTGCCCCTAATTAGCTCCACAATGGTGAGTCTATCGCTTCAGTTTGGGAATACGCCCGCCTCCACGGTGGGGTATGGGCTTCACGGAATGGTGCTGTGTGCCTTTTTAAGAGAGGTCGAAACAGGCTATGAATTTGGGCAATTAGCGCTCTCATTGCTGGATAAGTTCAATGTGCGGGAATTTAAATCCACAATTCTAATGTTGTTTGGAGGCTTAATTCAGCATTGCCAAGAAGCTCTTTTGGCAACGATACCGATGCTGAAAGCTGGTTTTACGTCTGGCATGGAAACTGGCGATTTTTTACATGCTGGCTATAACGTATGCTGTTACAGCTATGCGGGCTTTTGGAGTGGCGCTGAACTAAGCAATTTGGAATCAGATATAGCAAGTTACAACGCTGCTTTGACTCAGGTGAAGCAACATTCTGCCCAGACCTATGTAAATATTATGCGGCAGGCGGCACAGAACTTTAGGGAAACCCGGATTCAACCGGATTGTTTGAGCGGCACTATCTACGATGAAATCATGATTCCTAAGCATCGCCAGGCTAATGAATTCACGGTGATTGCTGAGGTCTACATCTACAAACTGTTGCTTGCCTATTCTTTTGGTAAGTATAAAGCTGCGAGCGGCTACATTGACCAAGGGCAGCAGTATTTGCTTGCTGTATCAGGATTGATTTTTGTGCCGATTTTCCATTTCTATGCAGCCCTGACGCACCTGGCACTATTTCCCACCCAGCCAGAAATTGAGCAAGCTAAAATTCTCGCCCAGGTAGAAATCCATCAAACCATTCTGCACCAATGGGCCGAAGATGCTCCCATGAATTATCTGCATAAATGGCATTTAGTTGAGGCTGAAAAACAACGAGTGTTGGGCAATAAAGCAGAAGCACTTGAACATTACGATCGCACTATTCAACTAGCCCAAGAAAACCATTACCTCCAAGAAGAAGCACTGAGCAATGAGCTTGCAGCTAAATTTTACCTCGACTGGGGCAAAGAAAAAGTTGCTCAAGCATATATACACCAAGCATACTACTGCTACGCTCACTGGGGAGCAAAAGCCAAGGTGGAGGATTTAGAAAAACGCTATTCCCAGCTACTCCAACCTATCCTGCAACAGCAACGAATCAACCTCAACCCCTCAGAAACTATTGCTTTTCGTGGGACTTCCTCATCTATTCGCACGAATACCACTGGCAGCACTAGTATTTCCGAGGTTCTAGATTTTACCTCTGTCCTGAAAGCGGCTCAAGCTATCTCCAGTTCTTTGGAATTAGACGCACTCATCGCCAGTCTTACCCGGATTATCCTAGAAAACTCTGGTGCGAAAAAAGCTGCACTAATTCTTCCCCAAAAAGACACTTGGCAAGTACGAGCAATTACTTTTATTGAGCATGAGGAAATACAAACTATCCTCACACCACAGTCATTAGATAATTGTCAAGATATTCCCGTAAATATTATCCATTACGTCAAAAACACCCAAGAAACAGTTGTTATTGACAATTGCAAAACAGATATCCCTGGTTTAATTAGGGGATATATATTGCAACATCAACCCCAAAGTGTATTTTGTACTCCGATTATTAATCAAGGGCATTTGGTGGGGATTCTTTACCTAGAAAATCAACTGACTCAAGGGGTATTTACTAGCGATCGCCTCAGCGTCATTCACTTATTGTCTTCTCAAGCAGCAATATCCTTAGAAAATGCCAAACTGTACACTAATTTACAGGACAGCAAAGCCCGCTTCCAACATCTTGCGGAAAATCTTCCGGGGATGATTTATCAATTCCAACTTTTACCAGATGGTATTTGCAGGTTTAACTACGTTAGCACTGGTTGTTATGAAATTTACGGAATCTCATCAGAGCATGCGGTAGCTGATGCTAGCAGCTTGATCTCTCTGTCTCACCCAGAGGATATGGCGCGTTTTCAAGAGTCTATTACCATTTCTGCTCAAACCTTGGAGCCTTGGCGATATGAAGGACGAATTATCACCCTTTCCGCTCAGTTAAAATGGATTCAAGCCGCATCCCGCCCAATTAAACAAGCTGATGGCTCAATTATTTGGGATGGCTTGTTATTAGATGTCACAGAACGCAAACAAGCCGAAGCCGCCGTAATTCAAAAATCCCAAGAATTGAAAAAAACTTTAGAAGAATTACAACAAGCACAATTACAAGTTGTACAAAGTGAGAAAATGTCTGCATTGGGTAATTTAGTTGCAGGGGTAGCCCATGAAATGAATAATCCTTTGGGCTTTATTGCTGCTAGTCTCAAACAAACTAAACCCACCCTTGCTGATGTTGTTGAACATTTGAAACTTTATCAAGAAAGTCTACCCAATCCAGGTGATGAAATCAAAGATCATGCTGAAGAAATTGACTTGGATTATACCTTAGAAGATTTACCCAAGGTAATTGATTCGATGACGATGGCGTGCGATCGCCTCAAAAATATCAGCACCAGCCTCCGCACTTTTTCTCGTGCTGATAAAGATTATAAAGTGCCGTTTAATATCCACGAAGGTATCGATAGTACGATTTTAATTCTCAAACATCGCCTCAAAGCAAACGAACAACGTCCAGCAATTGAAGTGACAACTGATTATGGTAATTTACCCAAGGTTGAATGTTTTCCTGGGCAATTAAATCAGGTATTTATGAATATTTTGGCAAATGCCATTGATGCGCTGGATGAATCAAATACGGGACGGAGTTTTGAGGAAATTAAGGTCAATCCCAACCGAATTATAATTAAAACCTCCCTGGAAAATGAAGGCGTGAAAATTGCTATTGCTGATAATGGCAAGGGGATAAATGAAGAAGTGAAACAAAAGATTTTTGACCACTTATTTACTACAAAAGGTGTGGGTAAAGGGACGGGATTAGGATTAGCGATCGCTCGTCAAATCGTTGAAGAAACCCACAATGGCAAATTGAGTTTTAACTCTGTTCTAGGTGAAGGTACAGAATTTTTGATTGAAATGAAGTCCTAAAAAAACTAAACAGGTAAATCAGCAGCACTCTGGATATTTTCTAATATTAAGTCAGGGCTACTACGTTTAATCAAGCCAGTTAGAACTTTACCAGGCCCAATTTCTACTACTCGTTGGATGCCGTTGGCTGGTAATTGCAGAGAAATTTCTCGCCATCTTACTGAACCAGTCATTTGTTTGTTCAGGCGCTGCTTTAAAATCTCGGCATCAATAGACGGTATTGGTTCTACATTAGACAACACCGGTACAATAGCTGGCTGAAATTCCACAGATTCTAGAATATCTTGGAATTGGGCAGCCGCTGGTGCTATTAAATGTGAGTGAAATGCTCCAGAAACTTTTAGGGGAATAGCACGCTTTGCTTTAACTTGAGCCATCACCGCTTGTACAGCCTCAGTCGTGCCTGAAATTACCACCTGAGCCGAACTATTGTCATTTGCTAGCACCACATCAGGCGTTTGGGCAATGACTTTTTCCAACTGTTCGCGGTCAAAGTTCATCAAAGCCGCCATCATACCACCGACGGCACTATCCATGAGTTCTGCACGACGCTTTACTAGATATAAACCAGCCGACCACTCAAAGACACCCGCGACGTAAAGCGCAGAATATTCTCCCAAACTGTGACCAGCAACTAAATCTGGCTTGTGTCCTCGTTCTCGCAGAAGGTCAGCAAGAATGCTTTCTACCACATAAAGAATTGGCTGGGTGTATAGCGTCTGTGATAACTTTTCTTCTTCCTTTTGACATATCTCTATTACAGACCAGCCCAAAATTTCCTCGGCTTTGGCAAACTTTTCTTTAGCGGAAGGAATATCTAATAAATCTATTCCCATTCCCAGTACCTGGGAACCTTGTCCAGGAAACACCCATGCAGTTTTTGTCATTGGTTAAGAGTCAAGAGTCAAGGGTCAAGGGTAGAGACGCGATTAATCGCGTCTGTACAAGGGGTCAAGGGTAGAGACGCGATTAATCGCGTCTGTACAAGGGTCAAGGGTCATTGCTTTTGACTTTGGACTATTGACTCTTGACTAATATCTATCTTCCCCATTGAAAAATTGCCGCGCCCCAAGTAAGACCGGCACCAAAGCCGGATGCAGCAATGATGTCATTGGGTTTAATTTTGTCTTGCCGCACTGCTTCATCTAGAGCTAAAGGTATGGAAGCAGCTGAGGTATTGCCGTATTGTGCAAGATTACTAATAACTTTATGTTCTGGAATATTTAAGCGTTGGGCAACAGCATCGAGAATCCGTTGATTAGCTTGATGCAAGACTAACCAATCTATTTGGTCAACGCTAAGGTTAGCTTGAAACAACGCTTTATCGATTATTTCTGGCACTTTTTGGACAGCGAAGCGGTAGACTTCTTTGCCATTCATAGTTATGGGCTGGTAAGTGCCTTTTGTGACATTTACGCCTGGGAGCAGTTCTTGGGAAGAGGCCGCATAAGCAAGGTTAAGGTGATGATTTTGAGTACCATCGCTTCTGAGTGCAAATCCTAATAGGCGATCGCTTTTGGATGCCTGCAATACTACTGCCCCTGCACCATCACCGAACAATACACAAGTGCGCCTATCTTGCCAATCCACCCAACGAGAGAGGATATCAGCCCCTACCAACAGTACATTTTGATAAACGCCTGTTCTAATGTATTGGGCAGCTGTTACCAGCCCAAACACAAAGCCGGAGCAGGCTGCTGTCAAGTCAAAGGCTACTGCTTTCGTGGCTCCTAATTCTGCTTGGACTTTACAAGCACTACCAAATAAGTCATCAGAAGTGGATGTTGCTAGTAGAATTAGATCCAAGTCAGATGCTGTGATGCCAGCAGATGCGATCGCCTGACGAGCAGCTATAGTGGCCAGTTCACTCAAGGACTCAGATGGCAATGCTAATCGCCGTTGACGAATTCCCGTTCTTGTGGTAACCCACTCGTCTGATGTCTCAACCAGTTCCGACAGTCTCTGGTTATCTAAGGAAGTTGCTGGTACTGCTGAGCCGCTTCCAATGATTGCTATGCCTGAATTTTGCACTCCTAATCTCCCAAGCTATCAGCTTTTTATCTTTTGTCCCTTGTCCCTTGTCATTTGTCCTTTGTTGCTCGTAACTAATGACTAATGACTAATGACTAATGACTAACCACTCTCGCGCTGTAGGATGTATTGGGACTGAATTCGTTGCAGTACCTCGTTGTCAACAGCTTCTTTTGCCATACGAATTGCATTAAAAATCGAAGGCGCTTGCGAGCTTCCGTGACCAATAAAACAGACTCCGGCGACACCTAACAATAGAGCACCGCCATGTTCTGCATGATCCATCCGCTGCTTAATCCGCTTCAAGTTTGGTTTTAAGAGTGCAGAACCGATTTGACCATGCAATCCTTGAGGTAATTCTTCCCGCAACATTTGCAGAATCACTTCTCCGACCGCTTCGGCGAATTTTAACAATACATTGCCGACAAAGCCATCACAGACAATCACATCAAAACGCCCTGAAAGCACATCACGCCCTTCAGCATTGCCAATAAAATTAATTTGGGAATTTTCGCGTAGCATTTGGTGGGCGCGGACGGCTGCGTCATTCCCCTTAGATTCTTCTTCCCCAATATTCAGCAAACCTACTTTGGGTTGGGTAGTACCCAAGACATACTGACTGTAAGCTGATCCCATCAAGGCAAACTGCTCTAAAAACTTAGGACGGCAGTCTACATTAGCACCGACATCAAGTATCAGTACTGGCTTGCCAGCTACAATTGTGGGAAAAACTGTTCCAATTGCTGGACGGTCAATTCCCGGCAATCGTCCTAAGCGGAGTAAAGCTGCTGCCATAGCGGCTCCAGAATGTCCAGCAGAAAATACCGCATCTGCCTGCTTTTGCTTGACCAAATCCATCGCCACGTTGATGGAGGCTTTGGGTTTGCGCCTAATTGCGCTTAAAGGCTCCTCGTCCATAGCGATCGCTTCCTGTGCAGGAACGATCTCCACCTGCCCGAAACTTGTTTTTGGCGGCAAGGCAGCTTTAATTTGTTGGGGATCACCTACTAACAATACTTCTACACCCAATTCTTCTCGTGCCCGCAGTGCGCCAGCAACGATTTCACCGGGTGCGTGATCCCCTCCCATTGCATCAATTGCGATCCGTACGCGAGTCGATCCCATTGCTCAGAGCTTTTAGAAACCTTACAAATTTTACCAGATGGCTTTACTTAAAAAGCGTAAATTTCTAATTGCCAATTGACTTTTGTTACTATTGCAACAGCTTTTGGCGGTAAGCCAAAAATGTTAACACGAACTGTAAGGGATTGGGAAAGAGGTGGAGGTCAAGGGTAGAGACGCGATTAATCGCGTCTGTACAAGAGTCAAAAGTCAAGAGTCAAGGGTCAAGCGTCATTAATTATTCTCTCTCTACTCCTCTGTCCCCCTTGCCTCCTCTCCCTAGTCCCCAGTCCCCAGTACCCAATCAACCAAGGTACGAACGCCATAACCAGTTGCCCCTGGTCCGTTGTAACCATTTTCTTTATCTGTCCATACTGGGCCAGCAATGTCTAAGTGTGCCCAAGGGGTTTCTTTGACAAACTGCTTGAGAAAAAGGGCAGCGGTAATAGCACCACCTGGACGCGGGCCGGTGTTTTTCATGTCCGCAATACCAGATTTCAGCCCTTCAAAATATTTTTCTTCCATTGGCATCCGCCAAATCTTTTCCCCTGAGCTTTCAGCAGCTTTCTCTAACTGAGAAGCTATATCATCATTGGGAGTAAATAAACCAGCTATATCATCACCTAAGGCTATGAGGTTAGCACCAGTCAAGGTGGCTAAATCAACGATCGCATCCAATCCCAACTTGTCGGCAAACACCAAAGCATCTGCTAGGGTCAAACGTCCTTCAGCATCGGTATTATTAACTTCTATTGTTTTACCGTTAGAAGCTGTGAGGATGTCTCCAGGGCGCATGGCGCGACCGCTAATCATGTTTTCAGTCGCCGCTGAGATAAAGTGAACTTCCGAATCTGGCTTAATCTGAGCAATTGCTTTGGCTGCACCTAAAGTAGCAGCTGCACCACCCATATCAATTTTCATGGTTTCGATGCCGCTACCAGCCCCTTTAATGTTGAGTCCCCCGGAATCGAAGGTTAAACCTTTACCAATAATTGCAAGTTTCCGTTTGGGTGTACCTTCTGGCTTGTAAGTCAGGTGAATGAATTTAGGTGGTAAGTCAGAAGCTTGTGCAACTCCCAAAAAAGCACCCATACCTAACTTTTCACAGTCTTCCCGTTCCAGAATTTCCAGTTGCAAACCGTACTCATTAGCGATCGCTTGGGCTGTTTCTGCCAGAGTAATTGGTGTAACTGCGTTAGCTGGGGCTGCTACCAACTGCCTTGCTAAAATTACACCTGATACGATTTGATTGGCGCGACTAATAGCTGCTTCTTGTCCACCGAACCCTAGTAAATCTACGGTTTCGACTTGTGGCCCTTTATCTTCTGGCTCTGACTTAAAGCGAATATCTTGGTAAAGCGCCAGTTGGACAGCTTCAGCGATCGCTTGGGCGGTTGCTGCTGGATCGTTGTTCCATAATGGAAAACTAAACCCCAAGGTTTTGCTTTTTTGCTTTTTGGCTACTCTGGCTACAGCAGCAGCAGCGCGTCGCAGGCCATCTAATTTTAGTGCTTCTGGTTTTCCTAAACCTACTAGAATCAATTTCCGAACTGAGCTACCTGAGCCTACACGCGTGAAGATGGTGCTGTTGGCTTTCGCTGTAAATTCCTCTTCAGCAATCAGTTCTTTTAAGATTCCGCCGAGTTTGTCATTTAAAGTTGCCAGTTCACCAGTTAACTCTACTGCATCTTCAAATAATCCAATTGCCAAACTGTCGCCCGCCCACTCTAACAAAGGCGTATCACTAGGTTGAATTGCCATTTTGGGATTTTGTGTAAGTATTCCTTCTTGTACCAGTATTGCTTAAAATTCTTTCTTCATCCTCCTACCGTTTACATACAAGTCTTTTAGAGTTACTGCTTAACGTCGGGTAAATTAATTTTTGCAAGCCGACGTATTAGCATAACAAGCCGACGTATTGGCATAACAAGCCGACGTATTAGCATAACAAGCCGACGTATTAGCATAACAAGCCGACGTATTAGCATAACAAGCCGACGTATTGGCATAACAAGCCGACGTATTAGCATAACAAGCCGACGTATTGGCATAACAAGCCGACGTATTAGCATAACAAGCCGACGTATTGGCAACTTTCAAGGTGGTGTCTTAGTGTCTTGGTGGTTAAATAAAATTTATTTTTTCACCACAAAGGCAAGGCAGCGCGCAGAACAGGGGTTTCCACGCCACTTGCTTCAAGCCTCTTAACCCGTCCAACGCAGTGGCTCCCCATGAGCGACTGCCGCACCAAGACACGAAGAAAACTTCTTGTTTAGGATTGCACCTTGAAAGGGCTGCTCCTGACTCCTGACCCTTGACTACTGACCATTGACTGTTGACTTAATCGCATTCAAGTCGATATCAAATTTGTTGGCGATCGCCGTCATTACTTGTTGCTCAACTGGTGTAGTATTGCTGTCAAGTTGGGCAATTTTGTAACACTGTGCCAATAAAGGTATGGCAAAATCACGGTTTAGTTGGTTGATGAGGATATTTAAAGGTTGGGGTGATTTGATGTTGCGAGCTATAGTATCCAACGAGGCAGAACTGAGATTTAGGGCTTGCAACTCTGGTAAAATTTCTGACCAAGTTTTCTCTGGATGACTTGCCAGGATCATGTGAACTAAAATTTGATCCATGACTACTTCTTGAGCGATCGCGTTTTCCAGATACTTTTCGCTTTGTGCTTTTAAATTTGCTAATGTCTGTGGAGAAGTGAGCGAAGTTGATTCATCCAGCTTGGCTTCATAAAACCGACAAGCCGCATACCCCAAGGAATAGATCATCGTTGCATTTGAGCTAGCGGCGATCGCTGCACCAGCAAAGGGTACATTTCGCAGCAAACCCAACCCCGCAGCTTTCAAAAGACGACTACCACCCAACGCCAGACCAAAAATTGCTAAAACTTCACCCTTCCGAGCAGGGTCTTTTAAATTTAAGCCATAAGCAGATGCAATTTGATAAAGCATTTCTGACTGCAATTTTGTTGTTGCTGCTAAATCAATTGCTAGCAACGCTACTGCTATTCCTGGCAAAATACTAGTTGCTAGCCCAATTCCGCCTGCTTTGGTTGCTTTTTCCACCATAATTCGGTGGGAAATCTCACTAGGTGATTCATTGGGATATTGTTGCTTTAACTCATTTACTGCAACTTCTGCTTTTTCCAAATCCACAACATCGCTAGCACCAATCAGCCAATTTAGATTTAACACACCAGATAGTTTTCTAACTAGCCAATTTTCGCCGAGACGATTCACTACCTCTCCGGTGGTTTGAGTTGTTTGCTCAATTAACTTGTGTGTTTGTTTTGTCGTCGTTTCTCCCACTTCAATTGCTGTATCTACAAGTTGAACCACAGTTTTGACAAAAGACTCTAATGCAGACGGTTCCGCTTCTGCTGATGGTTTAGCCTTGATTTCTACTTCTAAAGAGTTTGTGGGTGAATTAACTAATTGGTTCACCTTTGTTTCTTGTTGGGGTTTGTCTGTCATCGTTAAGCACCGTTTTGAAAGTCTTTCTATTCAGGTTTTAACGAAAGTATGAGGGGCTTGACATCTCCCAACAAGCACAACTTGTTAAATCAAATTAGGGTTATTCTGGACACTAGTTTAAATACCGATAGGACAGAGGTTTTGATTTTACAGTTGATAATCTAATGTCAATAACACTTTACCTTCTAAAGTAATGAGTGTTTCTAGAGTCAGTTCGCCTAGGGCGTGTTTTATTGCCTCGCTGACACCCTAAAAGGTGCGGCTACAAGAACGAAATCCGCTTGCGCGGACTACGAAAAATCAAGATTTTAAGCCTGCTCTTAGCAGGCTTTGTTCCTGTAGCCTCAGGCTTCAGCCTGAAGGCTTGTAGGGTTTGAAAACACGCCCTAGCTTTCCTTGCAATCTAGTTTTGTCAATCACTTGCAATTGGTAACACAGAGCAACTGAATCTCGTTCCAATCCTCCCTCACTACTTTGAATTAACAGACACATTAGTAAAGAAGCAGGAAGCAAGATTTTACACGGATGATTTCACTGTTTGAGATTTACTTTCTAAAAAGTTTTGGTTTTTGAGAATTTCATAGAGATTAATATCTTTCTCTAGCAAGCAGGCGTGTCCGCTCTCTGGTAATACCATCACCTGGGAATTAGGTAAAATATTCGCTATCCGCCTCACTTCAGCCGCAGAAGGTAAAAGGCGATCGCTAGCACCGGCAATCAACAAAACTGGTTGAGTCAGGCGACGTAACTGCTCTTCATTAACATTAAACTCTCGCACTAAAGACAACCGCCAGAGAACAGTTTCTGTTGGTACAGAACGCATAGTTTTCAGCAGTTCATGGCGATCGCTCCTGGAGATACGTGGCAAAGATGCTAAAAAAGGCAACAACCCTAGTGCGGCGATGTCATAAAGGGGTTCTGGCACCAAGGAAGTTAGTTGCGATGCCGAATTCAACCAAGGACGAAGATGAAAGGCGGAAGCTGGGTTAATTAGGATAATGCGCTTAAATAACTGCGGTGCTCGGATCGCCACTTTCATCGCCAAACAGCCACCAAACGATTCACCACAAAGGTATACTATCCTTTGGGAGTTTTTTTCTAATTCTGCATAGATCAAATTCAATACATTTTTAGTTAGTATATCCCAGGTGTTAAGGTCTTTCCGTGGCAGTGCCAAACAGCGGACATCGAAGCCGACTTCTAATCCTGCGGTTTGCGATCGCAATAGTTGACCTGTTCCATCCATTCCTGGCAAATATACAAACAACGGGTATTGTGGTTGTATTCGTTTAGGAGTTAGGAAACAAGGGCTTAGTTCAACTTCTGGCATTGTAAAATTTAAATTGAATTTCCTAGTTTTATAAATTTTTTCATGTTAAAACCCATACTCTGAGGTCTGGGATTACACGCAACTTGAAGCGCGATACTGTAATCAAAAGTCGGAGAAAATCATAACGTGGATAGTAAAAATTACGTTGAATGTAGCTGAAGTTGCTAATGATAGTTGAACCTAAATTAAGCAACTCAGCAATACCTTCGCCAAATCGAAAAATGCCTCGATTCGTAGGTTGGGTTGAGGCACGAAACCCAACAAATACGTTGGGTTTTGCTTCGCTCAAACGCCAGGTGCTACAACGGAGGGAACCTCCGCAACGCACTGGCTCCCCAACCTACAAAAAAATGGCGAAGGTATTGACTCAGTAATTAGCTTTTCAGAAATAGAGACAAGCTAATTCATAAATACTAGTTGGAGAAAATATTGTGTTTTGGTCAATAAGTTCATTACCTCTTGTTCTATATTTCCTGTGCAGATGTATAAGTGCAAGCCTTACTATTCTAAACGGGTTAGTTGACATAGAACCAGTACCATGAGCTTCTAATAACAGCCTTGACGTAGTAAGTTGCTAATTTCGCCATGACAGTGTTCTGTTAGTTCAGCTACAACTGTTCTGGCCTGTTTCCCACGATATTGTTTTTGGTGTTGGGGTGTAATCCAGTAAGGGCGTCCAATTAACACGCCCACCCGACGATACAGCACTAAGGGATGCCAACCAGATTGATTAAATAAAGGTTCTGAAGGGTCAAATAAACTCAAAAGCCGTAAGGGGAAGCCAGAAGTGTTCACTTCGTCTAATGAGGCGATCGCGATCGGCAAAATTGCTAAATCCCGCACATCCGCTCGTAATGCCAAATGGGCAAATCCCCGTTGAAATTCACCCAGGTGATTTGGCTGAGTAAATTTCACCATTGGTTCAGTTCCTTCCGGAAATACTCCTACCATCTGCTTAGACTGCAACAGCGTCTGTGACTGCATAAAAAAGCTTTGCTGGCGGTTATGGGTTTCTTCTAAAGGAAAGCAGCCCAACTGTCCGGTAACAATCTCCCGCATGACTGGCACCTGTCCCATGTAATGATGGCAAGCAAAGCGAATCGGATTCGATAACGCCGTCATTAAAACCAGTGCATCCATAAAGCTGCGGTGATTGCTGACTACCAACACGCTTGCATCCTGGGGAATACGATCCTCGTAATAGCGAAACATCTGTGTTGAGAGCGCCGCCAGGAAAGCGCGAGAAATCTCCAGGGGGCTATTTCGACTCATACCTAATCAATATACTTTTCCGGAAAATATTATAGTTTTTCTTAAACTAATTTTTACATTTCTTTACTACTACCACGACCGTCTTAAGATAGAAATGTCCGATTTTATCAAGTAAACTATATTTTTCTAGTTTTTAGGTTATGTGTTCCCAATCACAATAGATCTAATAAAAAGTATTTAGAAGAGTTTTTATTAGTTAATCTCCGTCTTTTAGTATAAATAAGCTGGGTTTATATGTATCATCAATAAAATCTTAACTTGAGAAATTTGCTAATATTAAGCCAAGCTTTGAAAAAAAAGTAATAATATTATATAATTGCTTGGTTTTGCCTATAAAAGTAAAAGATAAAACGTTTTAATAAGTTGTTTTTTATTTGCATGAATCTAGTGGATAAAACAAAAAAGACATTTGCACTGACAACACCGCTATATTATGTAAACGATGTCCCTCATATTGGCAGTGCCTATCCAACAATGGCAGCTGATGTAGTGGCACGGTTTCAGAGACTGCTGGGGAATCAGGTGCTATTGATTACTGGTACAGATGAGCACGGACAGAAAATTCAGCGAGCAGCTGAAAGCAAAAAGCTACCGCCCCAAGAGTTCTGTGATGAAATTGTGCCTAGCTTTATTAGCTTATGGCAGTTGTTGAACATTCAATATGATCGCTTTAGTCGGACTACTGCTGCTCGTCATGAAGCGATAGTTAAAGAATTTTTCGGGCGAGTTTGGGAAGCTGGTGACATCTATCAGGGACAACAACAAGGCTGGTACTGCGTATCCTGCGAAGAATTTAAGGAAGAACGGGAACTGTTAGAGGGACGGCGTTGCCCAATTCATACTAATAAAGAAGTCGAGTGGCGAGACGAACGAAACTACTTCTTCCGCTTATCCAAATATCAAACCCAGCTGGAAGAGTTTTACCAGTCTAGACCGGATTTTATCCAGCCAGAGAGTCGGCGAAATGAAGTCCTGAATTTTGTGAGTCAAGGTTTACAGGACTTTTCAATTTCGCGGGTGAATCTAGACTGGGGTTTTCCAGTACCAGTTGATCCCAAGCACACCCTTTATGTTTGGTTTGATGCGCTGCTAGGTTATGTGACTGCATTACTCGAACCAGATGCAGAACCGACTTTAGCAAATGCCTTAGGGACATGGTGGCCAGTTAACTTGCACTTAATTGGTAAAGATATCCTGCGCTTTCATGCAGTTTACTGGCCAGCAATGCTGTTGTCAGCTGGCTTACCCTTGCCAGAGCGAGTATTTGGGCATGGCTTTTTGACCAAAGATGGTCAGAAGATGGGGAAAACTATGGGTAATACCCTTGACCCTGTAGATCTAGTTCAGCGCTATGGTAGTGACGCCGTTCGTTATTACTTCCTTAAGGAAATCGAATTTGGCAAAGATGGAGATTTTAATGAAGTTAGATTCATTAATGTTCTGAATGCAGATTTGGCAAATGATTTAGGCAATTTGCTTAATCGCACTTTGAACATGGTGAAGAAATACTGTGCTGGTAATGTACCACCAATTGCTAATGAAGCCATTCCTGATGATAATCCTTTAAAAGCAATTGGTTTACGTCTAGGGGAACATGTAAAACAAGCCTATGGGGCGCTAGCTTTCAATCAAGCTTGCGAGGCTATCCTTTTATTAGTACAAGCCAGCAATAAGTTTATTGATGAACAAGCTCCTTGGTCATTATATAAGCAAGGACAGCAAGAGGCATTAGAAAAAGTGCTATATGCAGTTCTAGAATCAGTTAGACTAGCAGCTTATCTCCTATCCCCTATTATTCCAAATATCAGTAGCGATATTTATCAGCAGCTGGGCTTTGGAGTCAACTTTGACGATCAAATACAAAGTTCAATTACTACTCCTTTTACTACTCATGCAACATGGGGGATACTATCCAGTAAACAACAGTTGGGTACACCCCAACCCATTTTTAAACGGATAGAACTTCCAAAAAACGATTAACCCTTATCAATCTCTGCTTTTGTTAAATCTCTAATTCTCTCAAAAAATTTATTGGGGCTTCTTAAGTTAGCTCCTGAAGATTATCATAAGCTGCTCTAACTAGCATGTAAAAGTTGGTAGTTTGTTTCAAATATAACAAGGATAAAAACTGAGGTATGACAACAATGTTGAATAATTTGGAAAACGACTCGATATTTACGCCAGAACAAGTTTTGGAGAATCGGGGTCGAGTCGCTATATTTATTGATGGCTCAAATCTTTTTTATGCAGCACTGCAACTAGGGATCGAAATCGATTACACGAAGCTGTTATGTCGATTAACTGGGGGTTCTAGGCTGTTGCGCTCTTTTTTCTACACTGGGGTAGACCGGACGAACGAGAAGCAACAGGGGTTTTTGCTGTGGATGCGTCGCAATGGCTATCGAGTCATCGCTAAAGATTTAGTACAGCTACCAGATGGCTCAAAAAAAGCTAACCTGGATGTAGAAATAGCAGTAGATATGATGGCGTTAGTAGATTCCTATGATACCGCAGTATTAGTCAGTGGTGATGGGGATTTGGCATACGCGGTAAATTCGGTGAGTTATCGGGGTGTGCGGGTAGAGGTGGTGAGTTTGCGTTCGATGACCAGTGACAGCTTAATTAATGTTAGCGATCGCTACATTGATTTAGAAGCCATCAAAGAAGATATCCAAAAAACGCCTCGTCAAAGCTATCCATATCGACCGTTATCCACTATGGGTTTTTTGGAAGACCCAAGAACGAGTGATGGACACCTGGAAATCCAAGAATAATGAAGTATCAAAAAGGCAGGAAGAACACGACAGTGTGTTCAGGAGTTAACGGGGGAAGTAGAACAAATTTCCCCCACTTTTATTCATTTCCATATCTGAGTTTTTTACGACCGAAAGTAAATTGGTATTACCTGCCTTTGCTCTTTTTCTTGATAATTGGGTTAGTTTCCTGCGGGGGTAAATCCCCCATAGCTTCTGAATCAAATGATTCAGGTTCATCTAATCGGGACAGCAATTTGACTTTCTTTGATGTCACCTTAGAACAAGCAGATGAGGTGGGAAGACCAGTTTGGAAAGTTAGAGCTAAACAGGCAAAATACACTAAAGAAAAACAAATTGGTCAGGCTGAAAGTCCTTATGGTGAACTCTACCAAGATGGCAAAGTAGTTTACCAAGTGAAGGCGGATATAGCAGACATTAAACAGGATGGGAAGCAATTGTTTCTCAAGGGGAAAATACTCGCCACAGATCCTCGCAATGGCATGGTATTGCAAGGCAATGAATTAGAATGGCGTCCTAAAGAAGATTTGTTGATTGTCCGCAACCAACTAAACGGCACTCATAAACAACTACAAGCAGTGGCACAGGAAGCGCGAGTCAAAACCCGCGAACAACGCATGGAATTTTCTGGAGGGGTAGTTGCAAATTCAGCTGATCCCCAAATGCAAATAAGAACTGAGCATTTGATTTGGGAGATTAAACAAGAGAAATTAATAAGCGATCGCCTTGTACAAATTGACCGCTACAAAAATAATCAAATTACCGACCGTGGCAGAGGAAATTCTGCCGAAGTTAACTTAAAAACTAAAATTGCCACTGTTAAACAAAATGCCCAGCTAGAATTACTAGACCCATCAATGCAAATAGCTAGTAACTCTATGACATGGAATATGAACGCCGAAACTGTCACTACAAATTCACCTGTGCGCGTGTTCCACCGGGCTGAAAAAGTTACTGTAACTGCCAATCAAGGCGAAATGAAAATACCACAAAAAACGGTTTATTTAACAGGTAATGTCAATGCGGTTGGCCAGCGTCGCCAAGCTCTGAAATCTAATACACTAACTTGGTATCTAGATAATAAGTTAGTTGAAGCTCAAGGAAATGTAGTTTATCGGCAAGTTGATCCCCCATTAAATTTTACGGGTGAAACAGCCGTTGGTAATCTGCAAACAGAAAACATGGTCGTTAAAGGTGGCAGTTCTGGCAGCAGGGTAGTAACAGAGATTACTCCGCAGGAAACAGTTAAAAGTCAATAGCTTAACTGAACCTGGGTATGGAAGTCAGATGGTAGCTAACGTTCACAACTTCCCACTACGCAATATCTACATACTGAGTATTGGTTGAGTATTTAAAAAACTTAAAAAATCATTCAAGGGTTTGTGACCCTGGTGTTGTCTTGACCATTGTTGACAAGTTTCTGTAACAAGTTGTCTGTCTTCGTCACCTAAAAGTTCATCTGGTTTACCAGATGCTAAAATTGCTGCTACTTTTGCCGCTGTTTCGCATTCCACGCCGTGTTTAACTAACTGTGTGTAAAATAATTCCACATTATCAGTAGACATTAAAAGTTTAGGCTGCATAAACAAGGGTGTATGAAGACTTAATTTTGAGATTACATCTATAACAATAAGGTTTTCACTTCAAGGGAGTGTAGGGTACTAGATTAAATATTGTAGAATTTACCGTACCTTGCGGCACATAAAAACAGAGAAGGGGCGTGAAAACTGCGATCAAGCCGACTATGCCCTACTAATCCTAATGTTATGGCAGCGATCGCAAGTAGAGGCACAGCGGCTAATTAAAACTTGACCACAAATCATAGACAGAGCTATAGCACCGTTTCATCTATTACTGCGGTGCATTGGCATTTCCTTAACTGAACCGTATTGAGCTATGGGTGATTAACACTGACAAATCACAAATGACTAACTTCTGAACAAAATGTCATTGCGATCGCCTGCACCTAACTGGGGTACAGAGTTGATGGCTGAGTGGGGAGTAAGGGCAGCAGGAAGCGAAGGAGCTACTTGCAACTGTTTCACAAGACGTTGCAGCAGTTGGTCTTGTCCAGTGCGGAAACCTGACACATTTGTACCACGGTTGAGAATCGCAAACCAGACCAAACCGCGATCGCGTGTAGGCATAACTCCGGCTAAAGCACTAACATCTCGGAGAGTACCAGTTTTAATTACAGTAGCAGCGGGGAGATGTCTGGAATGCATTGTCCCTCGGTGATCAAACCCAGACATGGGAAACAAGTCAGCCAAAGTCAATTTATGGGCGACGGCTTCCCGTTGCAGCGTCATAAACATGGCACAGACTGCTCTTGGGGAGATGCGATTTTCTGGCCCCAGCCCAGAACCATTGATTAACTGAATTTCTGACTGCGGCACTCTAGCAAGGTTAGCAGCTGTTGATTGCACTACAGATGCTCCTCCTACTGACTCTGCTAACATCTCTGCCATGTCATTGTTACTAAAAACGTTCATTTCCTTGATCAGTTGCTGCAAGGGCAAAGAATGGTGACGCAGCAGCAGGGTTTGTTGGAGGTTTGATTGCGCCTCAAATTTGATAGTACCTGCAATTACTACTTGAGGCTTAGGTGTCCCCTTGGGCATGATTGAGTATATGTAATTAGCAGGCCGAGTCCAAGTCTTATAATTTAGTGCTTGCTTGAGGATTTTACCCGCCATTAACGGATTACGCTGGAAATTTATCGCGAAATTACCAGTAATTACCAAATTCCCCTTCACTTGCTTGATGCCCATCTTATTGAGAGTATTACCAAGGGCGATCGCTTCCTCCCAAACAAACAAAGGATCGCCACCACCAGTAATTACCAAATCACCCTTTAAAACCCCATTTACCACTGGCCCTGTGGCACTTACTAAAGTCTCAAATTGGTGGTCTGGTCCCCAAGTTTTCAAAGCAACTAGTGAGGTAGCAATCTTGGTTAAGGAGGCAGCAGGCAGAGGTGTCGTACCTTGGTGATTAGCCATCAGCATAGGCCCCGACTGCATCCAAACTCCCTGACTTTCCGCCAGATTCTGCACCACTAGTTTCGATGTTATGAGCCACTTCAGATATTGTTGGACTGTAGTAGCCCCAGCTGGATTTGGATCAGGGGCAAGAACTAAGCCAGGGCTACTTTGCCAAGCTAATGCATCTAAGGCATCTAAAGGCTTGATTTGTACACCAGCCATTTCCAGCCAGAGCGATGCCAAACCTGAACCCAATAATTCCACCAGCATGCTTTATTCCCCTATTAGGATGTGGTAAGTTGTTTCCTGTGCTAATATACAAGCTTTTTCAAGCTAATCAGCATTGACTCATAATAAATCGTCTTTTTTTGATCCAAAGTACAGTTTATAAAATTGTTTTTGTTACGCACTTTAGAATCTTATAATACTTATTGCTTATGATTTTCGGCACAGGAAAATAGAAAAATTCTGGCTAAGGCAGTGCTAGCAATTAGTTTCAAAAAGAAATTTATAGCTCAATACGGTTGAGTTCAGGTTTGCTAGTCCGCCTTTGCGGACTTCGTTTGTGAGCCAGCGACTTCTAGTTTGTTAGCGAAGCGGCACGAAGTGCGGGCGATTCGCTTCCATCGGGATGCTCCCCACAAATGAGCCTAGTAATCCTTTGAATCTGCTGATAATTTTGTCAGTTCTTAGAATTGAGTCCAATTAAATCGCATATTTATAGAGCACACAATTCAAGAGCAACAAATTATAATGACCATGCAGGCTAATGTGAGATATTCTTGCGCTTATTGATAAAACTTATATATAAGCTTTCCCAGATATAACTGGAAATATTATGCTATCAGCCTGATAAAAATAACTTATATCATGTATTTATGAATCCGAAAAACCTGGGAATTGGCTTTCATAATAAACCTCTTCCAGGAAAAGAAAATGCCATCTTGGCAAGTTCAAGGGTAAAAATGCCAGGGTGGCAAAATCCACCCTTAGCGCCTACTTCCTTTCTGGATGTGCCGCATCTTCTGGTGAAGGAGTACCGATCTGGTTAATCGCTGCAATCATCTGATATAAGCGTCCTAAGTCGCGTTGATTGAAGTACAAAACCAGGCGGGGTAGCTCAACGGTTTCATCTTGCGCTTCTTGAGGTAATGCCTGACTTTTTTCAATTCGTTCTTTAATAAGAATGTCATTGAAATCAGTATTGATCTGCTCTACAAGAGCATCTGATAAATCGGTCTTTAGGCGGATGACTAACTTATCACCCACATAGCGGCATGAGTGATAAACCTGATAGAAACGCGTAATGGCATCACAAGCCACATCTAGGTTATCTGTCACCGTGTAAAGGCTAGAGTCATCGGGACTTACAAGACCATTTTGCACTAGTTGCTTATCAATATATTCGCTCCAAGACCGCCAGTAATCACCACCAGGATGATCAATTAAAACTAAAGGTACTGGACCAAATTTACCTGTCTGGGTTAGTGTCATGCACTCAAAAGCTTCATCTTGGGTACCAAAACCTCCAGGAAACAAAGCGACAGCATCACTTTCTTTCAAGAGAAACAGCTTGCGCGTAAAGAAATACTTAAAGTGAATTAGCTTGGGATCACCTTCAATAAACGGGTTTGCTTGCTGTTCAAATGGCAGCTGAATGTTTAAGCCAAAGGAATTTTCTCGTCCAGCTCCTTCGTGTCCTGCTTGCATAATGCCACCGCCACCGCCTGTCATAATCATAAATCCCAATTGAGAAACAGCCTGAGCAAACTCAACTGCCATCTGATATTCTGGGGTGTCTATGGCTAGGCGAGCAGAACCAAAGATAGTGACTTTGCGAACATGTCGGTAGGCGTGAAATAGCTGGAAACCACGCTCCATGTCTGCTAAAGCTGCCGACAAGATCTTCCAATCGAGACGATCAATTTCACAATCAGCCAGGCGAATTATTGTAGCAAGTGCCTGTTTGATAAATTGTCGATTTTTTAACGTCGGTAAGCGCTCAATTAATTCAGCGATATGCGCTTGGAGAGACTCTAATGTGTCTAAAGACGCAGATGAAGTCATGGGAATTGCCGCAACAATGGCATTATATTTTACCTAAATTTAGTGTGCAAGTTATCAAATACTGCTCTGCTTCCTATAGGGAATGCCGAACTGTAAGCATAGCTTTTTAACAATAAAAAACATCTTTGACTCACAATTCTTCAAGCTGCGGTCTGGCGACGCTAGCTGTTGTCAACCTATGTTTGAGCGAATATCTGAACGTGAGCTTTTATTTTAAATAAATGTAGCTGACTATATCTCTACATAAACACCATACAAGCACTCAAACACTTATCTTTCAAATTAAACCGACTTTATATTCAGCGCTGTAAGTTGGCGTAGAGGCAAATATTAAGTCAGAACTTCGAGAGCAATGAGGTAGCGGTGTAAGTAGTCTTGCAAAAATAACTTGAGCAGACAATTAGCTCAAGCAAATTGTTCATGGAAGCAGAAGACAATTAGCTCAAGCAAATTGTTTGTGTTCAACTTATTTTTGCAAGTTGCCTAAGAGGGTTTGCCTCAAAGGAGACTGTGATAGCACAATCATAGCGAGTCCTGCCTGCGGCACACTACGCGTAGCTTACCCCCAGGCGTGTTTTCTTGCCTTGTCGGCACCCTAAAGTGTGCGGCTACAGGAACTCTTTCCGTCTGCACGGACTACGAAAAATGAAGATTTTGAGCCAACTTTGGCACAGAGAAGCCTGTAGATGCTTCTGCGGTGAGACAGCCCTGTTCGGCTTTGCCGTTCCCGAAGGGTAGGAGGGTTAGCCCGACCTAGGGGACTGCGTTCGCATAGCGTGCCGGAGGCATCACCCGTTGGCGCAGCCTCTCGTAGAGAAGGGCTTCCCGCAGGGTGCAAAGTCGGACTCCGTAAAGCCCTTTGGGCATGGCTGAGTCCTCCAGACACCAAGGCGTAGCGTGGCTTTTGAGTAGGGGTACGCTTACGGCGCAGCCCGCTGTAGGCATCAGAACTTTAGAGCTTTGTTCCTGTAGCCTCAAGCTTTAGCCTGAAGGCTTTTGGGGTTTGAAAACACGCCCTAAAAATCTTCTCTCAAGGAATAACAGACTGGTTTACTAGTGGTTAGCTGATGCCGTTTACAACTGTAAAAAGTTTTATAGAGACGCGAAGTTTGCGTCTCTCAAACATATTTACAAATATTTACCTAAAGCTAGAACAAATGGACAACTCAAGAGGATTTTTGTTGCCGATTGAGTTTTAAACATACTTATCCAAAGTGTTAGCTAATGTAGTTTTAGGCACAGCACCTACTACCATATCTACTTTTTGTCCCCCTTTAAAAATCATTAATGTGGGAATGCTACGAATACCGTACTGACTGGCAACCTGAGGATTTTCATCAGTATTGAGTTTTACAACCTTGAGTTGACCTTCATACTGAGAAGCGATTTCATCGACAACAGGGGCTACCATTCGGCACGGTCCGCACCAAGGGGCCCAAAAGTCAACTAAAACGGGTACGTTGCTGTCGAGTACTTCTTGCTTAAAAGTAGAGTCTGTAACTTGTTCGGGTGCTGACATGCCTAAAACCTTCGCCAATTATAATATCTGAGCTTCGTGAAAATTCTACCATAGCAAAAAGGGCTGCTTGGGAGTAGAGGATATACATTTGCAAAGAAGCTCTAGAATTTATTCATAAACATAAGGAACCGCCCGAACAGTAGTCCGGGCGGAGTGTGGTGTGAGGAGTGAACGGAAACATGCGTCTCCGCTATTTCTATTGTAGGCGACATATGTGATTTTTCCAGTAATTGTTTAGGGGGCTGGAAAAATTTCTTGAAGAATTTCATGTTGGGAATGGGGCATTGGGCATTGGGCATTGGGCATTGTTTGTTATTTTTGACTATTCCCTATTCCCTATTCCCTTTATTTACCCATACCTAATTGTTGAGCTTTTTGGTAGACTTTACCTTCAGTTAGTAGGGAAGGAGCAATCACAACTTCTACTTGCTGCATTTCTTTAATATTTTTGGCTCCCAAAGTTCCCATACTTGTTTTTAAGGCTCCTACAAGATTATGAGTTCCATCATCTAGTCCTGCTGGCCCAATGAGTATTTGTTCTAGGCTACCAGTAGTGGCAACGCGAATGCGGGTACCACGGGGCAAAACTGGGCTGGGAGTCGCCATTCCCCAATGATAACCTCGTCCTGGGGCTTCGGCGGCTCTGGCAAAGGGGGAACCAATCATCACACCATCGGCACCACAAGCGATGCACTTACAAATGTCACCGCCAGTGATTAAACCGCCATCGGCAATGACGGGGATGTAGTTGCCAGTTTCCCTGTAGTAATCATCTCGTGCTGCGGCACAATCTGCGATCGCACTCGCCTGTGGCACACCCACACCCAACACGCCACGGGATGTACAAGCAGCACCAGGGCCAATTCCCACTAGTACCCCAGCGGCTCCAGCTTTCAATAAATTCAAAGTAACTTCGTAAGTAACACAATTTCCCAACACCACAGGGATGGGCATCGAACGGCAAAATTCTGCCAAATCAAGTGGTACTAAGGACTCCGGCGAAAGATGTGCAGTAGAAACCACAGTAGCTTGGACAAAAAATAAATCAGCCCCAGCTTTTGCCACCGCCTCACCGTATTTGCTTGCACCCGCTGGCGTAGCACTTACTGCCGCAATACCACCTTGTTGTTTAATTTCCTGAATACGTTGTTCAATTAATTCCGGCTTTATGGGTTCGGCATAGAGTTCTTGCATCAGGGCAACAAATTCATCTTTCCCCACAGAGGTAATTCGATCTAATATTGGCTCTGGGTCAGCATAGCGAGTTTGGATACCCTCTAAATTGAGGACTCCTAATGCTCCTAACTGTGACAAACGTACAGCCATGCGAACATCCACTACGCCATCCATTGCACTGGCAATTATCGGGATTTCTCGCTCAATATTGCCAATACGCCACTTAGTATCTGCCAAACTCGGATCTAGTGTTCTGTTACCGGGGACTAGAGCAATTTCATCTATTCCGTAGGCTCTGCGAGCTGTTTTTCCCCGCCCAAGTTGAATTTCCACGCTTTAATTTTTCTCATATCTGTTTAAGCTAGGGTATCAAATTGTGGAGGGAATTGGGGTGTTTTTTTTCCATAAACTACAGGTGACGCAAACAGAATTCTGAGCGTTAAAAGCTGTCAATCATAACTTAGGTCTATCTACCAAGAAGACGAGATGAGGAAAAATTGTTAATTAGTTTTTATGTTGTATGGGTCAAGTGTTACTGTTTGGCTATTTTTTCAATAGCTCTAGTTTGATGTGTCAGTTATTACTTAATTAATGCGATTATGATTGAATAAATCTGCTAATTTGACTCAACGTAGGCAAATTGGGAGCATGCCAATTCAAAAAGATGATTCACTCTTGATTTTTAGCTTCATCATTACCAGTGTAACCAGTGGCTACCCAAAGTATGGCTCTAGCCCCATCGCGGATAGCTTTTTCAATTGGTTCAGGCGATTTTTTTGAAGGAACTGGCACTGGTTTTAACTCAATACCTCGACTACCCAAAATAATCTCACCAATTACACAAGCCCGGCGCATATGAAAGTCTGAAGTAATTAAATAAACGCTTTTGATGCTGCGAGCTTGCAAATCATCCACCAAGGTAGTAAAATTTGTAACTGTATCTACCGCTTCATAATCTAAGTGTAAACGTTTGGGATCAATACCAGCTTTGACAAACACTCGTTGAGTAGATTTCGGTGGGCTACCTCCAGTTATCCAAATTGGTATATTTGGATGCTTGTGAGCAAACTCCGCTGTAAACTTCTCTCGCTCTAGACGCCTGGTTGAACCACCCAACACTAAAACTGCTTGCGGCGGCTGCACAAATTGGTTTTGTACTTCTTTATATCCCCACCAGATTGCTAACGGTAGGGCAAGAGCCATAAGTTTGAAAGATTTACCTGTAAACAATAGTTTATTCAAGGCTCCATAACCTAGTTTACTGAGTCCAGAATTTTCTCTAACTAGAAGAAAAACAATTGTAGAGTAGCAAACTCCTCAAAAATTTGCCCGAATCCAAATTTGGGTAATTTTTGTGTTGCAGCGCGATTAAGCGTGCTTGAAGTTTTTCCTCTAATTGATGGATTATCCTAACCTGTATCGGACGATTCATCAAAAGATATGCAACCACTTGATATATTTGATTGTCTCAATACAACGGGACTGGTGCGGCTCGAACGCACGGCCTAGCGCTTAGGAGGCGCTCGCTCTATCCATCTGAGCTACAGCCCCAACTACGAAGCATATACAATGATAGCAGTAGTTTTAGCGAGACTGCCAAGAATTGCCCCAAGAACCGCCGCCTACTTCTAAACCACAAAGAAAACTTTGTGCTTTCAGGATGATTTGAGATTTTCTCCCGCTTAATTCTCGCAACTCTAGATTTAGCTGCCCTTGCATGGTGTCCTGGCAACAAAATTTTAAACCATCCGCTGTCGGTGCACGCAGGGGTGTACCAGGTAGATGCGTGGTTCCTGTCAACTCAATCTCGTAATTTAAGTTTCTGGCTTGCATTTGCCATCTACCCCAAGGCTGAATTTCCCAATCTACTTGTGAGTTCCAGGGAACGAATTCATAAAACTTGCCTTGATAGTGCAAGCCAATCATCGCTACAGATTCCATCCACCACAGCACACCACGCCGTCCCCCGCCAGCGGTTAATGCCAAGTCGCTTTCACCCTCGAAAGAATTACAATTTATCCAAAACCATTTTTGAGGGAAAGCACCACCCCAATTTTTCTCGCCGTAAGCTGGGGCGTTGGTGAATTCGTAGATTTTGCCATTCCAGTCAATCCTACCGCTAGCTAAACCGTGAGCCATGAGAATTTGCCACCCAGGCTCAAAAATCGGCAAAAAGGACAGCAAACCAGCGGTTGATTGCTGAATGCTATTTTTATTGCCCCAAGCATATATTGGTTGAATTTCATACTCCCAACGGCAATAATTACCAGTAGCAGGATCGCGAATCACTCCCTGATTCAATGTAGCTGTGGCTTGATAGCCTTCTTGAACATGGTGTTCAAACTCTGCTGGTAGAAGGTAGAAAGGTGGGACACGTAAATCGGTTTTGCCCCAATGACCCAAACCTAGAACATCCCGACTACCCCAAAATTTCGTAACATCAGGAAAAGTACGCCATAAATACTCATCATCTGGGCCAAGGATTTGGGCTGCACCACCACTGTAGGGTTTACCACCGATGGGGTCTTCGATGGAGTACATAAAGGCGAATGTTTGCCCAATCTCCGGTAAAGTGACGCGGTAATACCAACCTTCAAAGAAGCGGCGGCTACTACCATCCCAGTGGTATCCGCTATGAGGCGTTTGGGTTGACTGAAGAGGATTTACGGGAATCGTTAACATAGATCTATATAGTTGCCTATTTTTTAGTATGCGCGATGTCTAACGACAAGCCACGAGAGCGTCTACGCTTCGATATCAATTATGCTTATGAAATTCTTGGGCTGAAACCTGGTGCATCGCAGGCGGAGTTGAAGCGAGCTTACCGGAAGTTGGTCAAAATTTGGCATCCAGATCGCTTTTTTGATCAAAATCAAAAACAGGAAGCTGAAGAAAAAATCAAACAAATTAACGTAGCTTACAACAAGCTCAAGTCTGAAGGTATATCTGAGCCTCCGACGCCTGAAAATCCATCTTCGCGCCCAAACTCCCCAAAAATATCTGTTAATCGCTGGGATGCGGAAACTTTCTATAACTGCGGAGTGGAAAATGCTACTAGTGGAAGATATGATGAAGCGATCGCAGATTTTACTCACGCGATTCGCCTCAACCCTCGCTATATTGATGCATATAAATACCGTGGGCTAATTTGCTCGCAACTGGGATACGAATATAGAGCAACTTCAGATTTAAATAAAGCCGCACATCTAGAACGAGAGTTAAGAAATCCGGGATATACACCTGCACCAAGATCATCAAGGACTGTATCAAAGCCTAAATCTTTGGTAGCAAGATTTTGTCAGGAGATTAAAAGTTTATTGCGGTTAAATCGGCGTTGGAGATAATACGCTTTAGATAGCGACATGATAGCTTGAATGATATTCTACTAGTAGCTGGTAATACTAAGTAAAGTTTTATCTGCTGCTTATTTTTTAGTATTCCTAAATATGCAAGATTTAATATCTGTACGCACCCTCAAAGGTCATTCAAGTAAGGTGATGTCCGTCGTATTCAATCCTGATAGGCAAACGTTAGCCAGTGGTAGCGATGACAAAACTATAAAAATTTGGTATTTAGGTAACAAGGAACCCCACACCCTCAAGGGACATGGGGAATCTTCCTGGTCTGGAGGGGTAAATTCTGTTGTTTTCAGTCCCGACGGCAAGGTTTTAGCCAGTGGTAGTGATGATAAAACTATCAAATTGTGGGATGTCCTTACTAGCAAGGAAATCTGTACCTTCACAGGACATGAAGAAAAAGTTTACTGTGTTGCCTTTAACGCGGATGGAAAAACTTTAGCTAGTGCTAGTAAAGACAAGACGATCAAGCTTTGGTCACTAGAGACAGGAAGGGAAGTACACACGCTCAAAGGGCATACAGATGATGTTTTATCTGTCGCTTTCAGTCCGGATGGAAAGATTTTAGCAAGTGCTGGTGCCGGTAATGATAAAACCATCAAGATTTGGTATCTGGCTAAACAGAAAGTCCTTACTCTCACTGGACATTCCGATTGGTTTGGAGGGGTAAATTCTGTAACTTTCAGCCCAGATGGCAAGACTTTAGCCAGTGGTAGTTGGGACAAGACAATTAAGTTATGGCACTTGGAAAGTGGTCAAGAAGTCCGTACTTTAACTGGACATTCTGATCATGTTTGTTCTGTGGCTTTTAACCCAAATGGCAAGATTCTAGCTAGCGCTAGTAAAGACAAGACAATCAAGCTATGGCAGGTAGATACAGGGAATGAACTGTGTACTTTTTCAAGTTCTGAAGATGTTGTTTATTCCGTTGCCTTTAGCCCAGATGGTAAAACGCTGGCTAGTAGCAGTGGCGATAAAACTATTACGCTATTCCCTTGTCAGTAAGGTTGTGATTTGTGGGAAGTGATTAAGACTACCCCATAGTAAGCCGCTATGCTTATGTGTTTAACCCAAGCTAGTTTGATGCATACACCACTGATAGTCGCATAAGGCAAGTAGCAATATTCTTAAGAAAGATTTCCGAATTATTGCGATAAGTTAATGGTATTCAAGTTTAGTAAATATGCAGTGTAGCTGCACAAGCATCTGCTAAATTAAGAGCAAGGTACAAATAGGTTAAAAGTTCAACAAAAACTTCAAGTTAGAGCTTGTACCTCCTGCTCTAATGTTCTCGCGATCGCTGCTAGGTTGTGACATCCTGTAAATGTGTTTTCGCCTTGTGAGTTAATTAAGTTGTTTTGGAGGTTTTTGAACGCATAGCCAGAAATGCCTGCCTAGTTGGATTCAAGGATGTGCAATTCTGAGTAGACCGATTGCGAATACTGTCCACCTTAGTTTATTTACTTCTAATTCTCCTATCTTCTTGAAATATTGCATTCTTAAAGAAACCGCCCCAAGCTGCTGATATTTATCCATCGTAGCTTTTGGCGGTTTCTCTCATAAGTTACTCAAAAGTTTAGCGTTTTCTTGTTAATGATTAATTAACGTAATTACAGTAACTTCTGGCGGACAAAATAGGCGTCCTGGGCGATAAGTTCCTAAGCCACGATTGACATATAATTGATTTTTTTGCACCTGATGAAATCCCTGCGCCCACTCCCAATATCGCACTACTTTAGAGCAGTCTCCTAGTAAAAATGTTACCCAACATCGCAGTTTTTTGGGTATTTTTTTGAGTAGTTTCTTATAATAGACCACTAGAGGGCCAATGCCTGGAATCACAATATGACCACCGTGGGTATGACCAGATAGTTGCAAATCTACGCGCCATTGTTGCAATATCTTGGCTGTATCTGGGTTATGGGATAAAACGATGCGGGGTGTACCGGGGTCTAGTTGATTCATGACTTTTGCAGGGCGGAATTCCCATGACCAATAATCGGCTAGTCCTACCAGTGGTAACTCTTTTCCGAGTGGATAAGCAATTTCATTCCAAAGCACATGAATCCCAATGCTAGTCAGCGCGGCTGTAACTTCTGCTTGGGAGTGGTTGTAATGTATATCATGGTTACCAAGTACGGCATAGATACCACAGCGGCTTTGCAAATGTTTGAGTCGAAGCACCAGTTGGTGAATTGGCGTGGGATCGTCAGTTACATAATCACCAGTTAATACAATTAAATCTGGTTCAGCTTCGTTAGTAAGTGCGATCGCTTTTTCTAACATGTTTTCTGACAGCCGCAAACCATCATAATGAAAATCTGACAACTGCACTAACTTTTTGCCTTGTAAAGATGCTGGAAGTTGTGCAATCTTAACCGTTATTTTATCTACTCTTAAATGTCCTGTAAATAACCAGTGCATATAGTAACTGACACTCCTCATACCAGCGCTTACAGCTTACCAAAAATCAAAATATATCTTAGGTTTATTGCACAAATATTTTGTGATAGATTGAGAGTTTTGCCAAAACCTATGTAAGTGAAACAATGCAACACAGAGTCAAAAGTCCAAAAAATCTGGGCTTTTGACCCTTGACTCTCATAACAGAAGATATATGTGCCAGTTGCGTAAGTCCTGAGAGATAGTTACAGTCATGCGTGGCTAGATTCAGTTTATAATGCCAAATTACTCACCTTGTAGTGTAATTACAGTAACCTCTGGGCGGCAAAATAAACGTCCTGGGCAATAAGTTCCCAAGCCGCGATTGACGTATAGCTGATTTTTGCCTAACTGATGTAACCCCTGTGCCCATTCCCAATGGCGTACTACAGAAAAATTTCTTCGCAAAAATGGCACTCGACACCGTACTTTTAAAGGTATTTTTTGCACTATCTTTTTGTAAACAACTATCGCCGGGCCGATTCCGGGAATGACGATTTGACCACCGTGAGTATGTCCAGATAATTGCAAATCGACTCGCCACGCTTGCAATATCTCCGCAGTATCTGGGTTATGGGATAAAACAATGCGAGGTGTAGCAGGGTCTAGCTGGTTCATTACTGATGTAGGATTGAATTCTTGTGAATAACGGTCAGCTAGTCCTATTAGTGGCAATTCTTTTCCTAGTGGATAAGCAATATCATTCCAAAGGACATGAATCCCAATATTAGTCAGGGCGGCTGTAACTTCTGCTTTTGAATGTGCGTAACGTATATCATGGTTGCCCAGTATGGCATAAATACCAGCACGACTATGCAAATGTTTGAGTCGTAGGACTAATTGGTGAATTGGTGTAGGGCTTGTGGTTACGTAGTCACCAGTTAATAAAACTAAATCTGGTTTTACTTGGTTGCTAACTGCGATCGCTTTTTCTAGCATTTCTTCTGAGAGTCGCAAACCATCATAATGGAAATCTGACATCTGCACCAGCTTCTTACCTTGTAATGATGCAGGCAATCCTGCAATCTTAACCGTCAATCTCTGTGTACTCAACGGTCCAGATAACAACCAGTGCATAAGGCGTTTGATAATTTTCAGTCATAGCGTTTACAGCTTAACGAAAAATCCTTCGATTACTCGTAGCGGCTAAAGTAAATTCTTAATAATTTCATCAAAGCTATAAATTTCAAGACTTAGTGATTATTGATGTCATATATGCTACTTGTCTTAATTTAGATGTGCGATCGCATCTGAAATTATACAGGAATGAATATTGCGATCGCACAGCCACAATCTATTAATATAAACGCCAAACTTCTTTGAGCTTATCAATTAGCTGTTTTTGCCGTCGTTCGATTACTTCGGGTGTCCATTCCTGTTCTATCAGCACTTGGGTAGTTAGCGCAAAATTACAAATGCCTTTTTTAGTAGTAAAATACTTCTCTTTTTTTAGTTCAAAGTCATAGTTCTGCGCCTGACTATTTTTATAGGAAGAGAGCAAAACTAAATTTCCTATACGGTTAACATATTTCTCGCGTTCTTCCTGGGTGGTAAACCAATTCACCCACACACTGTTAAAGGCTGGATTTTGCGGTAGCACATGCTCAACTGTAATGTTAGAGAAGTTATATGAAGCTTTTCCTTCTGAGAGTGCAGCGTCTAAACGCAGCAAAACATAAAGTCTAATTTTTTTAATTAAATAAAAGTCGTCATTGAGAATTTTTAGGATATATTCTTGCTCTTGCTGTTTCAGTTGTAATGGTGAATCAGGTGTGTACAAGTCTTTTCCAGACTCTATAGCGTTCAGCAAGTTGCTATAACGTTCGAGACGTTCATTAATATTACTTCGCTGAATCATCAAACCAGAAGCAAGACGATCCAGATCTGAAAAAAACCGCGCTAATAAATCAGGATTATTATAATTCTGTGATAGGTAGAAAATAGCTGGTGGTATCCAGTCAGAATTATCTATTAACTGCAACCACCTAAACAGTTGATTCACTTCTTCTGCTAGCCTATCACTTTTGTAGGCTTGATTGTTAATGTCATAAAAAACATCGGCAAAAGGAATTAGAGTTTTATCAATGAACTGTTGGGGATAACTAATAAGACTCTGCTGTTTAACGTCTTTATTAAATTCTTTGAGTATACTTTCACGAGGTTTGGTTTTATAATGAATCATTCTGATGTGAGAAAACAAGCTCTTAAACGTCTCACGTCCTAGTTTTTCTTCTGTTTCTTCCCATTTGCCGCTGTATTTTTCCTGGTGTTCTGGGGATATTTTACCAATAATTTCAGCTTTCAGAATATCAGCATGAGATAAATCCATACCCCGATTATTGAGTACAGAGAATATTCGATATGCAGAATCAATATCTGGAGTAGACACTACTACTATAAAACATCGTTTAATAATGAACTGAATAAAGCGGAGAAGCTGAAATTCATTAAATTTTTGTAAGCGCTCTACAAACAGTAATGCATTCTCTTTGAGATATTTACAACTATCTGATAGTTTATTAGTATTTAAATCTTTAAGTTTTTTAATCCCACCTTCATCCTGAATATATTGCTGAAAAAACTGTGCATCTCGCTCACGCAAAGTTAAATTATAAACGTTATTATTAGAATCAAAATCATCTTCTTGATAAAGATATTTTGTTAATTTATGTATGTGTTCTTTGGAGACTGATGCTCGTAAAGTAGCTAACAATATAGTAAGTGTAGTCAAACGCTGTTGTCCATCTACAACTTGGGCATCTGGTTTATCTCCTTTTATGAGTACAATACTTCCTAAAAAATATGGGTTTGTCTCATCAATTTTCTCATCACTATCTCCCAAAGCAGCAATCAAATCTTCAAGCAGTTCTCCAGCTTGCTCGGTTGTCCAAGCATAGGGACGCTGATATAGAGGAATAGTGAACACAAAATCGTTGCTAAATACTTTAGAGATAGGATAATCAGTAGCCTGAATTTTAACTGCGCTCATATAAATCCTTAGTGGTATATGTAGATTGCACTTTCACTAAAGTTAGTTTTCCCACTAAGACCAGTAATATTTGAGCGTGTTGCATTATTATTCAGTTTTTTTTGAGATTTGAGTATATGTCTAAGTACATCAATACTCTAAGCGTTCTGAATTCTCATTTTGAAAAGGCTATGGTGGCGGTAGTTCAATCTCAAAGCGTTTTGCAGCGAATTTTGCCCATGCATCCCTTGGGTAATTCTCTCCTGCATAGTTTATTCTCTCCACAATGCCACTTGCTGTTTAAGTTCTATCATATCTAAATAATCGCTCATAAAAGCTTTGCGTAAGAGTGCTTGAGGAATAAATTCATCATATTTTTGGATTTTTGGTGCTTCTGAGGAACTGACTAAATATTCTGGTGTAATTCTTTGTTCACATAATGAAACAAGTTCCTGATAAACATGCTTAAATTTTTCCTTACCTAATTTGATTGTTAAATAATAGGGATTCACTCCACCAATACTAGTAATTTCTAAAGATTCCCGACAACAGGAGTTAAGCAATCTTTCTAAGGTACGATAAGCAACTGTACCTAGCCAGGGAAAAATGTAGCATTTACCTTTCTCCAACTGCACGATATTCTTCTTATCTAATTCAGTATTTCGTGCCAATTGGCGAACTCTCTGTAAACGTTGTAGAGCATTATTTTGCAAGTAACTATACTCTGTGTCCTCAAGCAAAACCTGCTGCATTCGTCGCAAAACTTTTGTATGAATAGTGCCACTACCACCACGCCAATAAATACTAGCTTTACCCTCAGCTTGCTTAACGAAAACAGTCTTTTTTTTGAAATCAACTTCTACAACTTCCCAGGTTCTCCCTGCCAAGGCAAGTTGATTACCAACAGGAGTTGGTGTGACAATACTACCAATTTCTGTTGCGCCTAGTTTAACAATATATTCTTGTTGTTCAGCAAAGACGGCATAAAACTGGAATTTTCTCACCACCTTTTCCCCTGCCAAACCCAGAATTAATTTACCTTGTTCAGTTCGTTGAATATGGTCAATATCAATTAAATAGCGTAGCAATAGTAAGAAATCTTCTTGAGAAATGGTAGTAAAAGGTGGCAGATTTAGAATTTGTTTAGCCAGGGTATTGGGTGAAAGTTCACCTGTTGCTGCTAAAATACTCATTGTCTGGTGATAAAGCAAACTTAAAGGATATTTAATAGGCTTTATCGGTTCAATCCAACGCTCCTCTAAATAAAGTTGGATAATAGCGATGCACTGCAAAAGTTGCCAAGGGATTTGTTCTGGTAGAGAAGCTTCTGGCAAAGGTTTATCCTCAGCACAGACAAAGCGCATATCAGCAGCTTCACCTCTTCTACCGCTGCGTCCCAAACGTTGTAAAAAGCTTGCTACAGACAGGGGTGATTCTAACTGAATAACTCGCTCTAAATAACCAATATCTATACCTAATTCTAGAGTTAAGGTGGCGGCGGTAACAGCTGGATTATTGGGTTCACGCATAGCATTTTCAGCTGCTTGCCGCAAGCTAGCAGATATACTACCATGATGCACATGATATATATCCGGTAGTGTTTGTTCTGCGGCAATTTGTCGCAAGGATGCAATTATAGATTCAGTTTGTGTCCGATTATTAGCAAAAATGAGACATTTACGAAATTTGCTAAGGTTGAAAATATAATGTTCGTAGGCTGTCGCTTCTGATTCATCAACTTCATTTGTAATATAAAAGTGTTCTACAGCCAGTTTTATTTGGCGTTTTACCCCGTCAATTTGCGGAGTAATTGTTGGTTTTTCAGTTCCAGAACGCAACCATTCTTCCGCCATTGAGTAATCACCGAGAGTCGCTGATAAACCAATACGACGGGGTTGTTTTTGCGTCAAATTCGCCAACCGCTGCAATTGGCAAATAATTTGACAACCGCGTTCAGAACCCATAAAAGCATGAATTTCATCAATGATGACAAAGCGTAAATCACCAAATAAGCGAATTAACTCATTATTTTTGTTAATTAACAAACTTTCCAGAGATTCTGGTGTAATTTGTAGAATGCCTTGAGGATTTTTTAAAAGCTGATTTTTACGATTTTGGGAAATATCACCATGCCAGCGCCAAACTGGGATATCTGCTTCTTTTAGTAAGCCGTTGAGACGCTCAAATTGGTCATTAATTAAAGCTTTAATTGGACTAATATATAATATTCCGATGGTGGTAGCAGGGTTATCGTGTAATAAAGTTAACACTGGCAAAAACGCCGCTTCTGTCTTACCCGCAGCAGTTGCAGCAGCAATTAGCAAATGGGCATCAGTCTCAAATATAACTTGACAAGCTGCAATTTGAACTGGTCGTAATTCAGTCCAATTGTGATTGTAAATATATTCTTGTATAAAGGGCGCAAGCCTGGAAAAAGTCATACCAATTTTTTGTTTTAGATTAAAGTTTTGCTTATTCCACCTAGATTGTGTAATAAGAACTTAGGAAAAATATTAATGCTATTGCTTGTTGCTGGCTTAAGTAATCTTACAGTGGGACAGTAGCAAAGAGGAAAGCTATAAAAGTGACAAAGCTTTAAGCTTTATCAGGCAAGCTTTATCATTGCAGACCTCAGTTCAGCTCCATTCAACTTTTTTGCGTTGCTACTGAGGTTAAATACACAACCTAGATAGACTAATAGTGATTTTTGTCACCATATTAATGTGATAATTATTTACAACGTGTCCCAATTTGTACGTATCTTGGTGGACACCCGTGAGGAGTTAAGACTAGTGCTATTAACGGTAAATAAATCTGTTTCTAAATTAGTTGGAATTTCGACTTTTCTTTTACTTTTAATATTTAAAGGGATTTTACCTCAATCTGCTTATGCATTCCTATCGTCTCTAGACGCTTGTGCTGTTCAACCTGAATGTGCTGCGGCTATAGGGTCGGAATTATCTCCTACTATTGCTGCTCCTACTGCGGAGGCTGCCGCAACGACAGCAATTAGCACAACTACAGCTACCGGAGCTACTACTTCTTCTGTTCAAGCTGTTGCTGGAACTACAGTTGTTGGGGATATGCGCCTATCTGGCGTTGCTGCTTATTATATTTGGAACAAGGCTCAAAATCAGAAGGCTCAGGAAAAGGCTAAGGAAAGGTATTGTGAGTCTCACGCTGATATTGTTGCTTGTGGTGGGAAAGGTAGCCCCACAGGTACTGCTTGGTTTCCTAATACAATAACTTTTACTCAGCAGTCTGATGGGAGCTATTATCTTTATGGAAAGTGGATAACTCCTAACTGTACTGCCTCTCCTAATTATGCTTCTGGTTTAGGGTACTTTACTAACCCATATCTTTTACTTGTTGACTTCTCTCCCGTTCCCGGATGTGTTGGTCAGGTTGCTATTGAAGGTGATCCAACCCAGTGGAAGAATTGGAGCCAATATTTACGAAATGAAGCTGTTAATTCCCTTACTTCTTCTGACTGGCAAGGTTTAATTAATTCAATGCCAGCAGGAGGTATATTAAATCCTGGAGATAAAGTTAATGCTCCAACAATTGTAATTCCAGGGCAAGAGACAGATGACCCAAATACTCCAGTAGATGAGCGTATTCTGAAAAAACAACCGGGGTTTTTTATCAATCCTCCTGATTTTGATTATGATCGTGAGCCGGATGAGTCTGACGTGGATGATGATGACGACGGAACACCTGATTATTCTGATCCAAAGCCGCAAAATCCTCTTGTTCCCGAAGCAAGCAGTGACACGTCTAGCCCCTCCCCGGATCAGTCTCAGAATCCACCTTCTACAACTCCTGAACCTGGGATAGGTGGAAACGGTACTGCCTCTGAATTTGGTGATATGACCGGAATGTCGCAAGCTGACGCAGATGCCTTTTTACGTTCGCTCGGTGCAACCGTAAAAACTACTCCGGATGGTTATACTCAATATAAGTTTCCTGACAGATCAGAGGTATGGATTCGCCCTGACGGAGAAGTTGTACGTACTCCGGCACCAAAATATGGACCCGATGGCTCTCGAATAAACAGGGGATTGCGCCTTAACAAAGATGGTAGTCTGCTTAGAACACGAGATGAATTTGGTAATCAAATACCTGGAACACACAGTACTGGAGAAATGGTGAGTAATTAATATGCCAGACGATTATCCTTTACTTAAACTTGGTGGTTTGACGTCGCTAATTACAAGTGTAAATGTGTCTCTATGGGGAAACGAAGTATCAGTTGAATGTGTGTACGATCCTACCGAGGATCGCTTGCCTTATATGCTAGTTTTTCAGGACTGTCGTGACATAAGGTGGAGTGTGCATGACTCAGAGGAAGTACATGAACCAGAAGCTGATCTCATCGGCTTTTCTATGGGTGCAGAATTCCATAATAAAGCTGCTGTAATTACCACAGACATCTTTGAACTATCTATAATTTACGGCAGTTTTGTTCTTCAAAAAAATTGGTAAAGACCGCATTTTCAGCAGCGAACATGGTATTTAGTCAAATGCGCGAAATAAAAATTGTGCATCTTGGCTAAACCTAAATAAGCTGAATTTTAACTCATATAACTGGTCTATTCCTGTAAACAATCCATGAATAACAAAAAAACCAATGCTTCGCAAGGAAGTTTCGCAGTCGTGGCTACGTGAAACCTTTACCAAAACCGATTGACAGCTTTTACAAAGAAGCCATTTCTTATCTGATTTTCTTACTTGAGCTGGATAAGGGGATCAGCCAGGTATCTCGGCGACCACCTACTACCGTCTACATAATGCACCTTCCAATGCAACTGTCCATAATCCTTAGTATTTCATCGACCTTTAAAACACGCCGCTAGTCTTTTTTCAATTCTACAAGGATGCATTTCATCGATTTCTGTTTTGGGCTGATAACTAAATAGATGCGTCGCTTGATAAGTTCTCGTAACCTAAAAGCTTGATATTGGAATGTTTTTAGGTGAAAAACTGTAGTGGGTGACAACTCTATTATCAGGCTAATTCCACAGATAGCGATCGCACGCATGACCAGTGTTTCAGACTTACATTTTTCCGCCCAGCCACCTCTGCTAATGTGGTTTGCTAATCACAAACTAAATTCTGCTGCGTCATCCTCATTTACATCTGCATCTTTCCCCGCAGCAGTGGGTTTAAATTTAGAGCCATGAATTAATTTACCAAACGAAATTCCTGGATTTTGATGAAGAATATTCAGCAAACTCATAAAATCCCGCACAATCTCCCCTGGCGTAAGTAATGCTTCTGCACCCAAGCGACTGACAATTTCTTGGACAAACTCTTTCAACTCACGGTTTGTTAAAGCCTTGTCATAACCAAAGTTGACAGCATGAATCTCAGCTAAGTGTTGTAAAAGTGTGAGAATTTCTTCTTCACTCAAAGGATTTAACCGAATCACTGGCCCTAAATATTCTTGAACACCAGCTTGTGTCACAAAACGGCTTTCTTTTGTGCGTCTTTGCCAAGCTTGGTCTGCAAAAAGTCCTCGTTTGGGATCTTCTAAAAATTTAGTTGTTCCACCAATAACAATGCCAAGATGTTCTGCTTTGCATTGCATTGTGTCGTTAAACATTGCTAAGAGTCTGTTATAGTTTTTTTCACGAGTAATCGTAGTTGATATCTGGTATATATGCACGGCTTCATCAAGTAACACTAAAAGCCCTTTATAGCCAATCTCAGCCACAAATTTAGCGAATAGTTTGATGTAGTCATACCAACTATCATCATCAATAATAACCCGCACTCCCAAGGCTGCTTTCGCCTCAGTTTTAGTAGTAAATTCTCCACGAAACCAACGCATTGCAGCATTTTTCAATGCATCGTCATCCAATCGATAGCCACGCCAATAAGCGATAATAACGCTGCCAAAATCAAATCCGTGAACTAAGTCTTCAATATACTGAACTACTTCTCTAATTTTTGCTTCAACTTGGTTATCAAAACCATCATCATTGGGATGCAATCCGGTTTCTTTAACAACTTCTTGTTGGATTTTATTAATCCATCCTTCTAAAATTGAGACTAGAGCACCACCATCAGGACGAGTTTTTGTAGCTAGGCGGCTCATCAGTTCTCGATAGGTTGCTACACCTTCATTGTTGCTTCCTGCTAATCGGCGTTCGGAAGATAAATCAGCATCAGCTACTATAAAACCTTGCTCCATAGCACGGTTACGAATCATTTGCAGCATGAAGCTTTTCCCGGAACCGTAATTACCAATTATAAAACGAAATGCCGCTACACCTTCTGCAATGTCATCAAGATTTTGTAATAGGCTTTTTAGTTCTTTTTCTCGACCTACTGCTATATGTTCAACTCCCACTCGTGGTACTACCCCTGCGCCAAGAGAATTTATTAAGGCAGTAGATATTTTTTTCGAGATTTTGAGCTTTGCCATTTATTACACCTCACTTTATTTTAAATGCAGAGGCGCGTAGCCAGTGTGTCAGGCATGTGCTAACCTTATCAATAATCTGACGACTGCAAGAATAATTTAATTTGATGAGGCGTGTCTAGCCATAAGAGCTTCATACATTGCAATCATTTTTCTGACATTTATCATATGCTCTTGATAAACTTTTGGAGTTTCCAAAGTCGTTTCAATTATTAATTCACCAATAATATCATTTGCTCGTTCATTTATAGAATCGATTAATAAATTGGGCATAGTGATGTTTGCTTCGGCAATTTTTTTAATAGTCGCTTTAGGATTATCTTGCTCGACTATGGCTTTTAATACTTGTATTTCATATCCTGGTATCTTTTCTAGAAAATTCGTCCATTCTTCAGGTAAATTTTCTGATATGTCAACTTTAGTATCTATTATTTCTAATGGTTCAATTAATTCCGAAAAAGGAAACAAGTCAGTAGTATCTTCCTCTGCGTTATCAGATAAAGGTTCTAGATTAGTTGTTTCTATTTGTTGGAGTAATTCCCAAACTTGGCTTTGCAACTGGTCTCGTTCTTCTTGCAATAATAAAATTTGCCCTTGTAAATTATTGAGATCAGCTTGTTTTTCTATAATTTGGGTTTGAAAAGAATTTAGGCTAGCTTCTATATTTTCTCTTGTATTTGTTGTAGCTACAAGTAATTGGTTTTCTTTTATTGACTTAGTTTCTAACTCTTGAATTTTAAGTCGCAGTTCGTGTAGTTTTTCCTCAAGTTGAGGTTTGAGTCTACCCAGCAGGGTTAAATTGCTTTCAAGTTCTTGTTTTTCTTGCTGAAATTCATAAATCTGAGTTTGTAACTGAGTGATTTCAGCGCGAGATGTATTACAATGCAACTCTAGACGGCGTTTTTCGGATGTGAAAGTAGAAAAAGAATTGTTCAGTTCTGCTTTACTTTTATCCAAGCGATGAATTTCAGTTTTTAAGTTGCTAATTTCAGCGTCTAACTGCTTTTTTTGCCCTGCAAAAGTGCTTAATTCTCGATTGAAGCTATCCCTTTGGTTACGGCATTCTGCTACTTGATTTTGCAGTTGTTTTGACTCTGCGTATAATAAATTACGATGCTCTTCTATTTGATTTATTTCTCTAACAATGCGGGACTTCAATCCTTCCATTTCTTTAATTCGCTTGCGGAGAGAACCTAAAACAAGCATTTCATGATTTCTGCGCCGTTTATCTACAAACAATGCTGCTGTATATGTAGCAAGTACGGTAATTATACTTGTGAGAAAAGCTTTATTAAAATCCCAGTTTGGTACAAGACTAAGACCAAAACTCATACTAAAGGCAACTATGCCTAGGATAAATCGGTTGCTTACCATTACTGATTGCATATTGCTTATTTTTAGGGTATTTCAGTTATCAGAATAAGTAGTTTTTCAAGTCATTACCCCTTACATGGTTGTTTTTAGATCTCCCGTTCTAAGTATTGGTGTATAAGATTATTTTGTTAATTAAGAAAAAATTACATCACTAACCAATTAATTTTCAGACTCAGTGTCTAGTGTATTGTTATTTGCACCAGAAATAGATAAATCTGCTTTTAAAAAATCAACAAACTGCCTTGCAGTGCGACCAGAACGTCCATTGTGACGAGTTGCCCACTGTAGTGCTTGATACTCTAAACTCTCTTGGGTAATATTAATTTCAGCTTGTGCTGCTAGATGCTGGACAATTTTTAAATAAGTCTTCTGATCAGCTGGTTCAAAGGTTAAGGTTAAACCAAAGCGATCGCTAAACGAAAGCTTCTCCTGCATCGTATCCCACGCATGGATTTCATCATGATCTTTCGGAGCAGGTCTATCGACAAAAAACTCCCTAATCAAGTGGCGGCGGTTGGAAGTGGCGTAAACAACTACGTTTTGAGGTCGCGCCGTTAAATTACCTTCTAGAACTACCTTGAGTGCTTTAAAGGCATCATCATCTTCTTCAAAGGAAAGGTCATCTACAAAAATGATAAATTTTTGTGACACTCCCCGCAGATGTTCTACAATTTCTGGTAAGTCTTTTAACTCAGATTTTGCCACTTCCAACAAGCGGAGGTTGCGATGACTATATTCATTTAACAAAGCTTTCACCAAAGAAGATTTTCCCGAACCGCGACTACCATAAAGTAATACGTGCAGTGCTACTTCTCCTGATAATAAAAACTCTGTATTTTTTAGCAAAGTATCTCGCACAGACTCATAACCTACGAGCGTACCAAGTTTAATTGGATCGGAATATCGGATACCAATAAACTGCCCAGATTGCCAGCGTAGAGCTCGATATTCTGCAAATAAACCACAGCCAAATTGCCGATAATAAGCTGCTAAGTCTTCTACAGCATTACCCCAATTTTCAGAATGTTGTAGAGGCGGGAATAATCTCGTTTCTACGCCTACCTCTTGTGGCTCATGATACCAAACTACTGGTGAAATGGGCAGATGGGCTACGGTTTGTACCCACTCACTCAAAGAAGCACTGCTACATTCATAGAGACTCTGCAATACTTGTAAATCATGCTGAACTGCTGTTACTAAAGCTGTGGGCAAATCCTCAAATTCTCGTTGTTGAGCAAGCCTTGTAAAAGGGTTATCAGAGATCAGAATTTGAGTAATTAGGTAGTCTTCCCAATTTTGATTTTTAGCAGCCAAGGCGTGGAAGTAACTGCCGTAGGCTTGGAGGCAACCCCGCGCATCGGCATCAGTGTAGCGTATCGCTTGCAACAGGTCAAGAAATGCTATCCCCACTTCGCTTTGCAGGACAGATTGGTAGAGTAAAAGTGACGCTGCTTGGCGCTGGAGAAATTGAACTTTTGTGTAAAAGGAAGTACTTGCCGTTTGCATCGCTTGATTATCCATAAATTAACTGGGTAATGTAGCTAAACAACTATGGTAAATTGTCTACTGACCCTGGCAGTAAAGTCAAAATATACATAAGTGTTAACAATGATTTTAAGTATAATTTCTGCCCTCTCTTACGGAATTTTAGCGATTATTGGTGGCATTATTGGCTACATTCAGGCTAATAGTCAAGTTTCGCTTTTTAGTGGTAGCATTAGCGGTTTATTACTAATTTTTGCTGCTTATTTCCAACTCCAAGGACAGGTGTGGGCTTTGATTTTAGCGGTGTTAGTGACTACTGTCTTAGTAGTTGTTTTTGCCGTTAGACTGGCTAAAACACGCAAGTTTATGCCTGCGGGATTGATGACTATTTTAGGTATACTAGCCTTGGCGGTAATGGTGAATCAAATTGTTGCTTTAAGGTAGTATCAGTCTCTGGGTAATAACCCTCCTTTTCTTTTTTAACATTGCATGGCTCTCCCTGCCTTAAGTAATTATATTAGTACATTTATATTACATCGGGCTGTATTTTAGGACATCGTAGTTACTGTTTTTTTGATTTGAATAGCTACTAAACCAGATCAACTTACTTGACAAAAGTGCAGATGTCGTGATTTTTACATGGCTGCATGTCAACAGTTGTCAACAGCTTATTGGTGACAAAAGTAATATGTTACTGAGGTGGTAAGGTATCAACTATTAAAATATTAAAAAAATTAATTATTGCCTGTCTAAAATGTCCGGTTTTCTTGGCTTTGTGATGATAAATAAAAGTAATAGGGTCAAATGCCATGCTCCTTGATGCAAAGGAGCTTCTGCATTCTTTGTTGCTTTTAAGTTGGCATAGTTGTGATTCCTACTACATTTTCCCATCAGAGCAGGAGAAAAAAACATCCTCATTTATTAGTGAATGCTTGATATCAAACAATATCTACCTCAATCACTTTTTTGCTAGTGATGTTGATTTTCTATAAAACTTTTCTTTAGATGAATCTAAGTAAATAGGCTGAAAAATGTCAAGAATTGATGGTGTCTTAGAGTAAATCTTAAAAAAAAAGTAAAGGGTTTAATGCCATTTTGGCAGGTTTTTACTAAACAGATGGGATATTAGTAGATTGTACCAATCGTTATTTTTATTCACACACTAGTTGCTATCTACCGAAAACGGCTAAAGATAAGCCAATCCGACATAGGTGATTCTCTCAGCAATTTTAGGAACTAGGAAATAATACATGGTATTATCACTGTCTTCTCATAACGTTATCCAGTATCTGCAAGATGCAGGTCTGTGTAGCTCAGAAGATGGCGCAGAAAACGAATCTGAGTTGCCAGTAATTAGCAAGAATAATTTAAACTTATTGGTGGCTCTAGCAGACAATCGTAAACTGCTGGTTAAGCAAGAACGTAGCATTAATAATGATGGAATGCCGCACGAGCTTTTTAATGAGTGGCTGTTTCATCAGTTACTTCAGCAGTTTCCGGTTTTAGGCAACATTTCTGCGATCGCATCACTATTGCTGCACTTTGATGAGGAAAATTCTATCCTTGTCCGCAATTATCTAAGTGAATATTTTGAACTTGGGGAAGTATATCACAAAAACGATATTTTTCCACTTGAGATTGCCTCCGCTATTGGCACTAATTTGGCTGGACTGCATCGCACAACATTCAACCGCCGAGAATATAGTGATTTTATGGCAACTGCTCCTCAAGGACAGTTTCGCTATGGCTTTTATAATCCGGCGCAAGGAATAGGGTCAATTAGTCCGGAGATTTTTGCTACGGTTCCCACTGAGGCGCTGAAATTCTATGTTCTCTATCAGCGTTATGAGAGCTTGGAATCTGCAATTGCTGATTTGGCAAATGAGTGGAATCCTTGTTGCTTGACTCACAACGACCTGAAATTGAATAACATTTTGGTTCATTCCAGGTGGGAGCAGCTAGACAATTGCTTAGTGCGGCTAATTGACTGGGAAGCTTGCTCTTGGGGAGATCCGGCTTTTGATTTAGGAACTTTACTAGCAAGTTATTTGGAAATTTGGCTTTCAAGTCTCATAGTAGACCCCACCATTGAGTTAGAAGAATCTTTGCATTTAGCACTTCGACCTTTAGAAGCTCTACAACCTTCTATAGTTGCCTTAATGAGAGCTTATCTGAATGCTTTTCCTATGATTTTAGACTACCGTCGTGACTTTATTGTGCGCGTTATCCAGTTTGCCGGACTAGCGCTGATGCATCAAATTCAAGAGATGATTACGTGCTGCAAATCCTTTGATAATCGTGACATTTGTATGCTCCAAATCGCTAAGAATTTGCTCACCATGCCTGAGCAATCTATACTGACTATTTTTGGTATATCCGAGTCAGAAATTTTGAGAAACGTAACAAACCTCCATAAAATTCCTCGGCCGGAAAAGGAGCAGCAAGTACTTCGCATTTTTTATGAAAAAACTCGGCTGCGTGGTTGTTAGTTTGAGGAAATAGAACAATTTAAAAGTAATATAATAATTGGATATTTTGAATTGTTCTGTAATAAATTTCATTAAAAGTCACGGACTTTCAAATAATCCCATAGACGCATATAGCAATTCTATCTAAGTTGTGTTGGTGTAGCCGGGCGTAGGCATATATTACTTTTTTTAACCAACCGCCTTTCCTTCGGAACGCTACGCGAACGCGCAGCGTCTCGCAGAGAAGACGCCAAGGACGCCAAGAAAAGAAAGAGTAGATTTAACGAATGATTTAGGGCTGCTATAAAAATAAATATTGTTAATTTATTCGTGGTTTCAAATTCTACATTATTCTTTTTAGTAGCAGTCTAGGAAATAGCAAGAATATGTACCACAGAGTGGTTGTCTAATTTTAAATTATGAATTTTAAGTTGTGAATTGATTAATGCTAGATTCCTCTACCAATCAACTGTTAACTTCTTTATCGGACATTGCCAACAATATCCAGATTGAGTCAAACTTTTGTATTTGCCATCCTAACTATCAACCCTTTGCTCTGCCGACTAAAGTAGCCGACAGATTTCAGCAAACCTCGTTGGTTTTACAACAAAAGTATCTGACTCTACTGCTGCGAAATTACCTCTATGGCATCTATTACAATGGCTCGTTGCAAACTACTTTGGCAGTCAATAATGACAGCAAAAATTGCACGCCGTGCCATAATTTAGAAAGCGATTCCGTTTTGGGAATTGATTGGGAATTTTATGAGCAACTGCACGATCGCAACCACGGTATAGGTTATTTTGACCCTAGTTGGCAGGTGTTGCGGCAAGAGCCTGATGGTAGTATGGCAGTAACTAAAGGCGGTTTGACGCTTTATGTTGAACCAGATTGCCACCTAAAACCGAGTATGAAATCTGCCAAAGCGGGCCAGGTAGTGGCTATTTGGATGCCTAAAAATCGACTGCACAACGGTTGTTATGTAGCAGTTAGCAATGTCGGACAAGAACGACAGAACCCAGATGCTGATTTGGGAGCAGGAAGAATCTACTTTAATTTCACCCCATTTGGTGCGATCGCGCTTATGGAAAACCTGACTCAGCAACTAAACGCAGCTGCAATCCCCTTTAGCTTTCAGGTTCTCTACAATCCCTCTGCATACGGACGCTATGACTCAGGGGTACTTTACTTTGAACTCCATGACTATCTAGCTATCCGCAAAATCCTTCAGGGTATTTATGCCGAACATCAATCCTATTTCCAAACAGAAATACCCTTGTTCACGAAATTTTTAGCACCTGGACTGAGTTTAGCCGAGGAACCAAGCCAAAAATTTGCAGCACAGGAAAGTTTTGGGATGAACCGTTGCCAAATTGTAGCTAATGCTTTGTTGGAAGCTTGGCAAAAAGGTAAGAATGCGATGGAGGAGCGGATGAAGACAATTGACCAACACTTTGCACAGCACTCAATTGATTTGCAGCATCCCTACCTCAATCCGAGTTCTGAAGATATATATTACCCCTTAAATTGATAATTGTAGTTAAGTAGCTAGGTGGAATTAAATAGAAGACCCCCTGTAGTCCCCCTTACCAAGGGGGACGGCGACAGCCGGGGGTTCTATCTTCGATTTAATTAAGCCCACTTACTTACAGTAAAATTAATTAGTAGAGCAGCCTAAAAACCTGCTCTTTTTGTTTTTCTTTTGAAATTTTTAATTTTGATTTGTCAAAGATGCCTTTCACATATAACCGCACTGTTCACTTTCAAGATACTGATGCTGCTGGGGTAGTTTATTTTGCTAACCTCTTGAGTATTTGTCATGAAGCTTATGAAGAATCTCTAGGGACATCGGGTATTAATCTCAAAGATTTTTTTACTAATCAATCTGTGGCTTATCCAATTGTTCACGCTAATGTTGATTTTTTGCGCCCGTTGTTTTGCGGGGACAAGTTGCTGATTAGCTTAATTCCCCAAAAATTAGGTGTTGATAAGTTTGAAATTGCTTACGAAATTACAGTTGATGATGTGGTCGTTGCTAAGGCAATTACTCGGCACGTTTGTATTGATGCAAGTAGTAGAAGTAAACAGGAATTGCCAGATGAAATAATTCAGTGGTTGGAAACGAACCGCAGAGACGCAGAGGGCGCAGAGAGAAGAAAGTCTAGAGAGATTATGTAAGGGGATTATTTAGGAATTCTGTAGCTATTTGCTGTAGTTTTTGGCGGTTGATTTTACCTTGAGAGTTGCGGGGGAACTTTTGCAGAAGAATCCAGTGTTTAGGGATTTTGAATTTGCTGAGTTTGTTTTTGAGTAGGGTTTGGATTTCTAAAGTATAAGTACTTGAATCTTTGGAAATATAGATTGCTGTTAATACTTGTCCCCAGTGTTTATCTGGCACGCCGATAATACAAACATCAGTAACCATTTTAGTGGCTAAAATAGCTGATTCAATTTCTGCTGGATAAATGTTTTCACCACCTGTAATAATTTTATCGCTGCTACGTCCAACAATATTTAAGTAACCTTGGTCGTCTAAATAACCTAAATCATCTATTTGGAAATAATCCTGTATTTTCTGAGTTTGACAATAGTACCCAAGGGCTAAAGACTTAGCCTGAATAGTAATATTTCCTATTTGATTTGAATTCAAAATTTCACCTTGGTGATTGCGAATTGTTATATTGGCATGTGGAAGAATCTGACCACTGCTAATTTTACCTTTGAGAAAATCATCGGGTTTGAGGGTGGCAATTTGGGAGGCAGTTTCAGTCATGCCATATGTAGGTGCTAACCGGATGCAATGGAATCTTGCTTTTTCGAGCAGTTCATCCCATGCTGGCGCACCTCCCAAAAGTACGGTTTTAAATTGGGCTAACCACTGAGTTAATTCGGGATTTTGTAGGAGACGTTGTAACTGCGTCGGCACTAAAGATAGGAAAAAGTTTGATTTTTTGATATTAAATACTTGACCAGATTGCAATGTTTTAAATGGCAGAATAGCCAGTTTTCCTCCGGTAGTAAAGGAGCGCATAAATTGCATCAAACCACTAACGTGATATAGCGGCAATACGCAAAATGAATTCACTTGCTTTAGTTGAAAATATTCTGTAAATCCTTGGACAGATGCCATGAGAGTTTCCCAAGTGTGGATAGCAAATTTAATCTGTCCCGATGAACCACCTGTGGGAATCATGATGAGTGCTGAGTCGGGGAGTGGGAGAGTGGGGGTAGTCTTTTCTTCCCAGTCCCCAGTCCCTAGTCCCCAATCCCTAGTCCCCATTCCCAATTCCCAATTCCCAATTCCCCATTCCCTATTCCCTATTCCCCAAATAATATCTGGCTGTACTAAATCAAAGACTTGTTGCCATTCTTGTTCTCCCCAGTCAGGGTTACAAAGAAAAACTGGACAACTGGCTGCACAAGCAGCGATAAAACCTGCTAAGAACCTTATTGGTTCGCGTTCAGCTAAGATGATTTTTGGTGGACTTCCACATGATGATAACTGCGTTAATTCTAAATATAATTCTTCAGCTATTTGTTGAAAATCATGGCTTTTATTACTAATGAGCCAATCTTGATCGCTAACTTTTTTAAGATAGTCTAAAGGTCGTTCCATAAACTTTGAAGCCAGTTTTCTTCTTGTTCAAAAAAGTGGTTGACGCCAAAACCAACTGCCCGATTGTGTAGGGATAATTCCGCTGCTAGTTGGAGTGCTGCTTGTCTTGCGATCGCAGTTTCAAATACTGATGAAAACACAGCATCAATTTTATGCTGTTGGCAAAATTGCCGCAGCCGAGATGGTGAACCTACTATCCCAGGCTTAATGACAAAAATCTCTCGCCAACCTTGTTGGTGACAGGTGGCGAGTTGGTTAAGTGTGGCGACAGACTCATCTAAAGCGATCGCAGTTCCATAACACATACTCAATTCCAACATCCCTTGAAATTGCCCAACAGGTAGCGGTTGTTCGATAAATTCAATTTCTAGGGATATTGCTTCATTTGCCTTGATATTGTCGCAAGTCCACAGCCATAAGTTAGCTTCCTCATAGCTGAGTCCACCGTTAGCATCTAATCGCAGTTTTGTAGAGGCTGGTAAGGTATGGGTAAGTATGTCAAAAATTTCCAGTTCATGAGCGATCGCATACACACCAATTTTCCATTTAAACGTGCGATATCCTTGCTGCCATAACGTTTCCCATTGAGTTAAAGCCTCTTTTCCAGCCGGTAATAAGCCACTGTAGGACAAAAGGAGAGGAAGATGGGGGGAAAGGGAGAGGGGAGGAAATGAACAATTCGCAATTACTTCCACTCCCCCACTCCCCTGCTCCCACGCTGACTCAAAGCCAAATTGACAAGCGGGTAACTCATCTGGAATGGAGAAAATCGTCTCGTCTGTGATTTCTCCTGGTAGTTGGCGACAAAAATCTAAAGCTTGTTCTATGGTTTCGGAACCAAACCAGCTAATAGGGGCAATTTCTCCCCAACCGACTCTAAGAGTTTCATCGGTGAGTTTGAGGATAATTCCATCCCGAATATCCCAAATGCCGTGACTAGTAGCAAGCGATCGCACAAATCTACGCCGGTACGGACGAAATTTAAATCTGTAAGTCACTACACGAAAATCAAGCTAATTTATTAGAGTTGTCATTTGTCGTTTGTAATTACAAATGACCAATGACTAATAGACATCTCCAGAAATTAAATATGCGTTATCCAGAACCCTTGTAGAGACGTAGCACTGCTACGTCTCTACATTCATTTTTGGAGATGACTAATGACTAAGGACATCCACTACAAAAAATCTCACAACTTATAGAGTTGCTAAAGCATAAATCCCAAACCTAACAGTAAGCAACTCCAGAAATGCACGGCTACGGCGATGAATTTACAGTTACTGACTTTATCCGGCTGGTGATGATTTTTTTGCACATGACGGCATAATTTGACGGCAAAGGGTAAACTCAGCCAACTCAGCAATGTCCAAACTGGAAAAAATCCCCACAGTACAAACAATAAAGTGAAGGGATAGATACCGCCAGTCAACCAGATTAGGAGTTGGGCAGCTTTTGCCGTACCCAGACGGACGATAGGCGATCGCTTGCCGGCGGCTATGTCATCCTTAACTTGGTGAAAGTGCGAGCAAAACAAAATTAAACTTGTGACGATACCGACAATTACTGAGGCTGCTAAACTCGTCATTGACCAAGTTTGGGTTTGGCTATAGTATGCTGCTGCTACTGCCAACGGGCCAAAGGCAAAAAAGCAAATAATCTCGCCTAAACCTTGATATCCTAAGCGAAAAGGCGGCCCTTGGTATGTGTAGCCCAAAGCACAGCAAAGCAGAATTATTCCAATGATAGTTGGGTCTTTCTGCCAAGTGGCGATCGCTAATATGCCTAGCAATCCCAAACCTAAACACAAATTTCCTAACCAAAATATTAATGATTTATTACCAGTTAAGTTCACCAGAGAATGGTGTTTATTTTTATCGATCCCTGTTTCTGAATCAAAGACATCATTACTGATATTTTCCCACGCCAGAATTAAAATTGCCGCAGCTACAAAAGTAGAAAATACTGCACTATTAAAAACTTTAGTTTCCGCAAAAGCTACTGCTGTTCCTACCCAAATGGGCATTATGGCAACGCTGTACATAGGCGGTTTAATCGCTGCCATCCATAACTTAGTGTTGGGATATAAAATCTGCTTGGTAGTCATCAGCCGTGATTAATTAAATTATCGAAATATTACTCACAAGTTAGATTTTATGATTTATAGGGACGCTAAATACTATTGAAGTACAAAAAACTGCTACTTTTACGATGGATGTTTAACCTGGCGTTGCTAATGTTCACCTTCACGTTGTAGCTCAGAACTGAGCAGGGCTTATTATAGTCTTGGAACACCACAAATAAGGCAAACTCCACGCTGGTGAAATGGCGACTTAATATGTTACCTGTAGAAATATGACCACGATTAATTACGCTTTAGGAAGTTAACTTAAAAAAAATTTACTTTACATCCATGACAGTTTCACCATGTCGCAGCAACTTCTTTGTAGAGCACAAAGATTTATATCAATTTCTGTTGGCAGTGCAAGAAAAGTGCCTCAAAAATAATTGCAGGCAAATTGTCAGTCTCTCTCAAGAAATTGATTTGGTTGACCCATTAGTTGTATTGAATAAACTTACACAAGTAAATGAAATAAATTTTTACTTTGAGCATCGAGGTAAAGGAGAAGCGATCGCGGCAATTGATACTGTAGCAAAATTACAAATTGATGGTGTAGAACGTTTTGCTAAAGCTGAGAATTTTATCAAATCTTGTCTAAAAAATATAATTAACTTTGGTAACACTAACCAACCTTTTTCTGGGCCTCACTTTTTTTGCAACTTCAGCTTTTTTGATAAAAATACCCAAGCAGATTATCCATTTCCATCTGCTACCGTTTTCTTACCAAGGTGGCAAGTAGCTGTGAAAAATCAGCGCTGCATATTAGTGACGAATACAATTATTAATGCCAGCGTAAATATTCAAAGAATATTGCAGGCGGTGCGGGGTAAAATTGAATTTCTCCAATCTTTAGAAGATTATCACAATACTGATTGTTTATCGTCAAACTACCGCCAAAAATCCGTCACAACTGCTACTCAATTTAAACGTTCAGTATCCTCTGCTTTGGAAAAAATCCGCTCCAGCCATTTAAGTAAAATTGTACTAGCAGATACATTAGATGTGAGGTCAAGTAATGATTTCAACTTATTCAAATCATTAAATAATCTCCGGCAAACACAACCTAATTGTTATATTTTTTCTTTAAGTAATGGCAAAGGACAAAACTTTATTGGTGCTAGTCCAGAACGATTAATTAGTATTAATAATCAACAGCTAATCACTGATGCTTTGGCTGGTTCTGCACCACGAGGCAAAACACCTGCGGAAGATGCTGCTAATGCCAATCGCTTACTAAATAGTGAAAAAGAAAGGCATGAGCATTTGCTGGTACTTGATTTCATTACTCAACACCTATCCCAGCTAGGTTTGTTACCCCAAGTGTCAGCACCACGCCTGCGACAATTATCTAACATCCAGCATTTATGGACACCAATCAGCGCCATAGTTCCCACCAATGTACACCCGTTAAAGATTGTCGCCCAACTGCATCCTACACCAGCTGTTGCCGGTGCAGCACGAGATGTTGCCTGTGCCGAAATTCGACGTTACGAAAGCTTTGAGAGGGGTTTATATGCTGCGCCTCTGGGTTGGATAGACTCTGAGGGGAACTGCGAGTTTATCGTCGGAATTCGTTCAGCACTGATAGATGGCGATCGCGCTAGACTGTACGCAGGTGCTGGTATCGTCGCCGGTTCCGATCCTGACAAAGAGTTTGCAGAAGTGCAACTCAAACTTCAGGCTTTGCTGAAAGCATTAGTGTGAACTACTGAAACAATGGGAGTAGACACTTCAGTATGATGCAGAATATGAGTGAACTTCCCAACAGTCTTGAAGATGCGATCGCCCAATCTCGTGTAGCTACCCAAGCAGCCTTGGCAGATGGACAGACTCGCCTACAAGTTGAGTTCCTATTCCCAGAACTCAAACCTATATCAGTAGCGGAGCAATTCCTACCAGTTTTTGCAGAATATAATTCCCGCTTAAAAATTTTCTTTGCCGATGCTGGTGGTGCTGCCCTTGCCCGCCGCGATTGGGCAGACACACCATTTAAAATTGAGGATATTGGTACAGGTAGGGCCGTCTCCTTAGAGTCAAAGATTCAGCCAGAGGATGAAATTTTCTTATTTGTTGCCCCCACTTCCGTAGAAGTGCCACAGATAGAAAAGCTCTGTGAAATAATCGGCTCACGCCCTTTAGTTATGTTAAATCCCCGCCTAGAAGATGCCGGAACTGTGGGCATTGGTTACACAGCCAGAAAAATCCGCGATCGTTTTATCAGTACCATTGAATCCGCCTATTATCTCCGCCCTGTAGATGATGAAACTGCTGTATATCGCTGCTATCCAGGACAGTGGGAAGTTTGGCTGGAAACCAACGGGGAGTATCAAAGAATTGCCGAATTACCCAAAAAACCATCAGGTGATGAATTGGATATCATCCTGATCAAGGGACAACCGCAAACAACAACAGAGGCTGCACCTGCGAAAAAGCCCAACGTGTTCAAGAGTTTGCAACGGTTCTTCAAGGCATTGAGTAGTTAGAAGAAAGCAGAGGTAGCAGGGAGAAGTTTTGTCATCTGTTACCTCATTTTAACGTGAGTCTCCAACGGAGGCGCACCAGCGGGAAGGGCGAAAGAAACAAGTCAAATCCTCTTCCTTCCTGCCTCCTGCCTTGTTTCTTATGAGTTCGACAAACCTCTCCCTGTCTTGAACTAAAGTTCAAGTCTGTCCCTCTCCGATTCGGAGAGGGACGGTTTTGCGTAGTAAAAGCAGGGAGAGGTTTCAATATTTACGCTAATTAGGCGGTTACTACATGAGCCGTCGAACTCACGTCATTTGATGTGGGGAGAAGTACAGATTTCATGGGTGTAGAGATGTTGCAATGCAACGTCTCGGAGCGAGGTTATCGGCGTGCAAATTATCTTATCCCAAGCGTATTGAATCTGAAATCTCAAGTCGGGATACAAGAATTATTGAATGCTGTTGGCAAAGTCGTATTTGCCCCCACGTTCGAGAGCACGTTTGTAAGCAGGTCGCGCCTGGATACGCAGGGTAAATTCCTTGAGCTTTGGTCGGCTCTCAATCTGTTCGGGAAGAGTAGCGACTATTTCGAGGGGAAAACTCATTTGAATATCGGCGGCGGTGAATTCTTCGCCTACAAACCACGTACTCTTATGGAGTTCGCCTTCTATATAGTCAAAGTGAAGCTTGATCTGAGGCGCGATGAATCCGTCCATCGCGCTGCTGTCCCCTATTCCAAAACGGTTGAAGATCAGGTTCATCACTAGTGGTGGCATTGCAGAACCTTCGGCATAATGCAGCCAATACGTGTAGCGCAGACGCTCCGGTGTACCAGATGGTGGGATTAGCTGACCATTACCGTAGCGATCTACTATGTATTCGATAATAGCGCCCGACTCAGCGATCGCCAGGTCTGCATCTGTGATCACCGGTGATTTGCCGAGCGGATGGACTTGGCGCAGCGACGCCGGTGCTAGCATCGTCTTCGCATCGCGTTCATAGTACTTAATCTCGTATTCGATACCTAATTCCTCAAGCAGCCATAGCACGCGCTGCGATCGCGAGTTGTTAAGATGATGGACAACGATCATAAAACGTTTCTCCTTTGGCGGCTCATTGCTATCCGACCTCAGCTAGTCTCTAACTTTTTATTAGACAGACTTCTTCGATCTTTAACTAACAGCATAATCTGTATACTGCCGCACATAGGGCGGATAAAAAACCACTAAGACAATTTGCGCGACTGATAACCTAATGTTAGAGATGTTGCATTGCAACGTCTCTACTACATCAAATTTCTTCCCGGCTAATTCCCTTGCAATGGGGCATTTAAGACTTTTTCGATGCGATCACGTGTTTCTAGGATGTGCGCTTTGGTATACTCATCGTTGGAATTCACCTGCTTGAGTTCGTCGTCTAATTGTCTGAGTTTATACCAAGCTAAAGTGCGAGCATCTTCAGGCACAGGTTCTTTTCGCAACACCATAGCAGTCAAAATGTTCAAGTACTCACGCTGTAAGCCTCGGCGCAAACTGGCAATTTTTAACGGTTTGCTTGTTGGTTTTAGTACTTCCGTCCAAACACCTGTTTGTAAAGTATCAAACAATTCAGGAAGAGTCAGTGCTTCTCCTGGTTGAGTTTTGAGTTCGATATCTTTGAGACGGGAGAGGCGATCGCGTGAAAGTAAATCCCGCAATAGCGCACTTTGCATGAATAAAACCGAATCATGAATTGGATAATCTAAACGACCAACCAGAGGATTACTACCCCAATGTCGCCAACGTGAAGGTGCTAATTTATTTAACAGTTCTGGTGCGAAGTTAAGTGCATCCTCTGCAAACACGTATTTTTGTAGCGTTTCTAATGCTTGCCGTTGTTGTGCAACTGGTACTGGTTCAAATGGTAAGCGGCGATCGCCTAGCGTGCCGGATGGCGTTTCGCTTGCCTGAACCCGGTAGAATGACTGTCCACCAATATACTTACTGGTATAGAATACTTGCTGAAAATAGTTACCTAATACTGTGCTAAAACGTTCGGTCAAATCGCTATAACTATCTCCCTCCATTGGGTAACGTTTATTAAGACGTTCCCACATCACACGAGAATTATTCAACTGCCACTGTGAATAAAGCAGTACATCCCCGCTATTGTCCCAAGCATCGGCAGTTGGGTCAAGATCATACACATCCTCATCTGTAGAATAACTTAATTCCGGCTTGGAGGATTGCTGAGCAATTTCCTCCAAAATGGGCTTTTCCGCTATAGGAGTTGCTGCCTGAGTTTGTGTATAGCCGTACTTAATCGCCCATTCATCATATGGCCCCACCATACTGGGAAAATAATCTCCCTGTTTTGTGCCTTGAGGGGCAATATTCGGGGGAATATAGTCCATCACCGATGCTGTCAAACCTTTGGTGCGGGTAATTTCTGTATTATTCATCTCTTCGGCTGGTAGTAAGGTACTACCACGGAAGTTGTGGCGTAAGCCAAGAGTATGTCCAACTTCGTGAGCGATGATTAAACGTAAATATTGATTGGTATATTCTTTAAGCTGATCTTGATTAGGTACAGTATCTTGCAGCAGTGACATCGCCAGTGAACCAAAAGCAAACTGATTAGCAGCTTCCATGCCATAGCACAAATCGTACTCACCTGCCAGTTTCGATAAACTATTTAATAATCCTTGTTGCCCTTGCATTTGCTGGGGAACACCGTTATCTTTGGCATCTAAACCGTTGGCGCAAAGCAGGCGATTTTGCATTAATGCTGATAAAGAAGTGCGATTTTCTGTTTGGCTGGGCTGCACTATTTTGCGATAGTCATTCTTGAGTGCGCGCACGAAGCTAGCATCTACCAGAATATCTGCATCCAAAATTTCCCCAGTCAACGGGTTAACGCGGGATGGCCCTAGCGCAAAATATCCATCTACCGTGTTAATCCAGCGAATCGTGTTGTAGCGGATATCTGCCGGGTCCCATGTAGCGTCATCTGGCATTTGGCGCACTTCAATTGCATCCTTAAATCCCGCCTTCAAAAAGGCTTTATTCCACATCAATACCCCTTCTTTAATGGCATCGCGATACTCGAAGGGCACAGCATTATCAATCCAGAAGACAATCGGTTTTTTCGGTGGAGAAATTGCTGCTTTGGGGTCTTGTTTTTCCAAATTCCAGCGATTGATGTAGCGAACAAAGGGATCGCCGCGATCGTCCTTGGATAAGTCTTGGTAAGCAGTGATGAAATAGCCGACGCGTTCATCAGCAAAACGTGGTCGGTAACTTTTGTCAGGTAATTGGGAGAGACTGTAATGGACGCGGAGGGTGAAGCCACGGCTATCAGGTAGTGCTGCAAAATTCTGCATTTCATTCTCCCGACCACTACCGCTACTGGAGAAATTCAAAACCGACTCAATTTCTAAGTTTTGGGGAAAGACTTTAGCAGTTCCAAAATAAGATTTGTCCGTGCTTCCGGGCAATCCTAAGCTTACGGATAATCCAGCTAAGTCTGTTAGTAGCAAATCTCCCAAGTCAATCAGAATAGTTTTGCGTTCTGGATGAATACTTTTAATAGTGATTGTGTAGAGAACAGAGTCACTGAACGACCGGGCAAGCGATCGCACCTGGGGATCTCCCTCACGAGTTCGGAAATTGACATTGCGGACGACAAAGTGTAAGTTATTACCTACTCGTTGGAAATAAAATAAAAAATCTTGCAAAGGCATACCACTGTAAATACCTCGTTCCCCAATACCCGATTCCAATGTTGCCGTAGCCAGGTAATTTTTATCCAGCTGCTCTGGTTTAATTTCTAGATAAATTTTATTTTTCTCTTGATTGCGATAAAGGGTGAACAGTCCCCCTGACTTTTTGGTATCCTTCACTACTTCGTCAAACGGCTCTAAGTCATCCTTTTTTGGAGGTTTAACAGTAGAATTAGGCTTTTCATCCGGCTTATCAGGAGTTTTTTGTACTTGCAAAAATGGTTGCTGTCCTGCTTTTTTGGGATCTTTAACTACCCAGAGAAAAGGTTGACGCTGGACATTTTTATTCTGATTAACCACCCAAACTTGCTCTGGTGGTAGCCTCAGTCTCTGAGAGATATTGGCGTTTGGAGATGACATCGAGAGCAAGGTCGAAGATTTTCCGATCTCCCCAATGTCTCTAATCCCCGTGACTTTAGGAGAAGTTGGACGACGCCCATCTATCTGGAAGCCTGAAGTTCCGTCTGTACTTGTATTCTCTAGAACCCAATCTACCTTCTGGTTGGCATACAACTTTTTATCGTCTCCAGGAACAGGTAGTGACTTGGCGCTAGTGGTTGCTATTCCTAAAAACAAACCGTGTAACAAAATTATACAAAAAGTTAATCTGTTCATCTAATCCATCCCTGACAACTATGACTAGCTAATCTTTAATTTATGCAAAGTCACCCAGTCTTGTCTCTACTAATTGATCCAACCTGAAAATCCTGATGGCTGCCTGATATCAAGCAAACAAGAGTTTAGTTTAGTCTAGTTGGCAATTTTCAGCTTTTTTGAACTGTTTTACTGTAGTATCTTTCCTAATAACTGCGTCTGTAGCAAAGAGTACGTATTATTTTTATCTCAGACTAATAAAATATGTTGAAACAAGAGTATGGCAATTGTAGCCAAAATTCAAAAATGAAAGAGTTTTAAATCTGACACTTTAGTCTCATCAGGAGAAAAAGCCCAAGGCTTCTAAGGGTTAGCGATATGCCATCTGGCAAGCTAATTAAGCCTTGAGCAACTCCTTTAGAGAACAGGAACGGATTACTCTACAAGTTCTGCTTTGTACTACAGCGATCGCGATCGCACCCTTACTTAGGTGTTTAGTATTTATTTTACAAATATATTTATTGCTGAAAAGCCAACTAGCAAAGAAAAACCTTTACATAAAGTTTACCATACCAGCATTTTTTTAGTATTAACGGTCACCAAGATGTCAACATATTTATCTCAAGTCTGGAAGCTATTGAGAAATTATGTGAGGGGTACAAGGTTACAAGAGACGCCAAAGACAACATCTCTAAAAGCTGAAGCGGCTGTGCCTCCAGGAAAAATTATTAAAGAATCAGACAAAAGCGTTAAATTTGCTCCAGAAAGCTTGCAGGATTATTTATGGTTTCAAAAACTACAAAACAGCTTGGAAGAATGGACAACACCAGGCAGTAGCTTGACTTTGAAGACCGATGATATGTCATCTGGCACGCTGCTTTACGAAAAACAGCTTGGAATCAATCTAGGCGATCGCCAGTTGCATGAAGAGATTTACGATTTACTGGGTAGTGGTGCGCTGAAACCAGAAATAGTCGAACAATTAATGGAATTTCTCGTAGCTAGTAAAAAAAATCGCCCAGAAATGCTTTTCCAGCGGCTAGAAGATTTTTATTGTCGCTGGTGTCAGGGGGAATTTATTGACGCTACACCGGCTTATAACTTGCCTCAGAAAAAAATGTTAAAGCTGGCAGCACAAAACATAAATATCGGACTCAGACAGGTAGATATATATACTGGGCTGAATGTACTGATTTTACTCTTAGAGTTACATCGCTACGCACAAAAGCGAGATGAGCTCAAGCAACAAATCACCTTTTATCCATCTGCTAAACCAGATACAGAAAATTTTTTCACATCCCAACTACTGCGGATTATTAACTATAGTGATGCTCTGGAAATTGGCAATTTTAGTACTATTGTTGGGGAATTCCTTAGAGGTGGCAACTTTAGAGGTGCTTACCTAGGTGATGCCAATCTAACTGGGGCAAACTTCAGCGGTGCTGACCTTAGTGGTGCTTACCTGGGCGATGCTAACCTAACTGGCGTCAACTTCAGCAGTGCCAATCTTAGCGGTGCTAACCTCGGCGATGCTAACCTCAGTGGCGCTAACCTCAGCAGTGCCAACCTCAACTGTACTGATCTCGGTAGTGCCAACCTCAGTGGTGCAAATCTTATCAATGCCAATCTTGGTCGCGCCAATCTCAGCTACGCTGACCTCAACAGCACCAACCTCAGCAATGCCAACCTTAGCCACGCCGACCTCAGCAGCGCCAACCTCAAAGATAGCGAACTCAGTCGCGCCGACCTCAGTCGCGCTATCCTCTTCGGTGCTAACCTCAGTGACGCCAACCTCATCAGCGTTAACCTTAGCCATGCCGACCTTTGCCGTGCCGACCTAAGCGGTGCTGATTTATGTCACGCTATCCTCAACGGCACTAACCTTAGTGACACAATTCTTTTTAGTACCAACCTTAGCGACGCCATCCTTGTTGCAGCCGACCTCAGCTACGCCAAACTCAACGGTGCCAAGCTCAACGACGCCAGACTCAACGGCGCAATGTTTTTAGGCGCTGACCTGAGCGGCGTAAACCTCAGCCGAGTGACTCTCAACGACGCCGATCTCAGCGGGGTAACTCTCAACGACGCCGACCTCAGTGGTGCCGACCTTTCCGACGCTGTGCTTTTCGGCACAGACCTCAGTTATGCCAACCTCAACAACGCCAACCTCTGTGGTAGTAACCTTAGCGGTGCGATCCTCAATGGCGCGGATCTCAGCCACAGTAACCTCAGTTACGCCATTCTTGGTGGTGCTGACCTCAGCGATGCCAATTTAGAAGAAATGACTTGGGGTGAGAAGCAGCAGTGGGAAGGAGTACGGGGATTAGAGACAGCAGTTAATGTGCCAGAAGCGTTGAAAGAACAACTGGGACTAAATTAAGTAGTTGGACAAAATTAAATTCATTGGTGGAGACAGGGAATGGGGAATGGGGAATGGGGAATGGGGAATGGGGAATGGGGAATGGGGAATGGGGAATGGGGAATGGGGAATGGGGAATGGGGAATAAGAAAACAATGTGTGTAATTAATTCTGCCTGAGTACTTAAGAGGAGAAGATTGGGAGTATGTGCTTAACAGCGCAACGCGATCGCTTCCTCTCTTCCTTTGCGTCCTCTGCGCCTTGGCGGTTCGTCATTCTTCCTACCCTTTTACTCCTCATGAGGCATAAATTTGACGTTATGCTCCAAATTACCAAGAATTACACGAGCCTAGGCGAATGAACAAGCCCTCATCGCAATTTTGGAAGCGTTTGGTCGCCCCCGTTAAAGAACTTTTTTCACCAGAGACGCTAGAGACAACAGCTGAGTCTAGCAAAGCAGTCTTGGAATTGGGAAAAACCTTGGAAGAACAAGGTACAAAACTAGAACTTTTGAAACCTCTGGTAGAACAGTCTGACTCGCTGTTAGATGTATTGTGTTCACCTGTAGCGCAAGTTGTGGGTGCAGGGTTGCCTTTTGTATCAATTGCAATCGCACTTCTCAAGTTTTACCGTGACAAGACTCACACTGAACCAACCTTAGAAGATTGCGTAGTGCTCATTAGCCAAGCAGCATATCTAGAAAGTTTTGCAGAAATCATCGCTGAACACCAGCAATTATCAGCTAGTTGGAATAGTCAGCAGCATAGTGATGAAGCGCTAAAAAAGGCACTCAAAGAACTAGACGATTTTGAATTAGATGCTGATGCTGCCAAAAGAGCGATCGCAGTAATTGAGGGAATTGGTATTAAGGGCGGAGTTCTAATACTCATTCACGAAGCTCAGAGGTTCATTCACGAAGCTCAAAGGTTCATTAATGGAGTTCTAATACTCATTCACGAAGCTCAAAGGTTCATTCACGAAGCTCAAAGGCTCATTAATGGAGTTCTAATACTCATTAATGAGGTTCAAAGGCTCATTAATGAAGTTCTAATACTCGCTCATGTCCCACAGCCGTTCTACCCCACCCCTCAATCCCCTCCCCTTGGCAAGGGGAGGGGAGGTTTTGCGTCAGCAAAGCCGGGGTGGGGTGATTCGGGATTGATTGGTAATTGAGTAAGTTTGATATAACCTCATTGGTTTTTACGTTAAGTTGACACCAATGGACAGTGCCGTGCCCCTACGGGTATACCTTACGTAAAAGAGAACCGCTATAAATCTATTTTCAAGCAGTCGGAAATAGTTGATAAATCCGGGTTTTACCCCACCCTAAACCTCACGCCACTTGCTACAACGGGGGGAAAATACGCAACGCAGTGGCTCCCCGATGCATTGGGGAGGGAACTAGATTTTCCGGTTTCCCCCCAATACATCGGGGGGATTAAGGGGGGTAATTCGACTTGTGTGTACACCGTAGGCTTGCGGGGAACTCGGGGCCCCCTCTGGGGATTAGGGGAAGGGATTAAGGGGTGGGGTGCAGTGACTTTTGATGCAAGTAATGCGATCGCTATTCTACTGAGGAGAACGTTTATGCATAGTACCGCAGCTAACTACTGCAAAAACAACTCCCGAATCCCCACACTACCAATTTCCACAGCCAGCGCCGCCAACAAAAAACCCAAAAGCTGAGTAATAATTACCTCACCTTCTGCACCAATCCACTTATCGACGTAGTTGCAGAAGCGCAAAATCAACCATGTGACGAACATAGCCCCCACAATACCGACAAATACGCTAATATGCGGACTTTGAGATTTCGACATTAATAACATCACGCTCGTTAGTGTACCTGGCCCCGCGAGCAGCGGCAAAGCCAGTGGAGTAATTGCTACATCTCGCCCTTCTTCAATAATGGGCGTGTCTAATTCTCCCCGGAGCATTTGTAAAGCAATTAACAGCAACAACAGTCCCCCAGCTACTCGCAAAGACCCAATGCTGATTTCCAAATAATTTAAAATTACTTGCCCAGAAAATGCAAAAACTAATAGAACTGCGATCGCTACAATAATCGCTTTATCTATAACTTTGTTTCTTTCCTCTGGTGTCATCCCTTTAGTCAAAACTAAAACAATTGGGATATTGCCCACAGCATCTGCCAAGACAAATACCGCGATAAACGTTTGAATCAGAATAGAGGTATCCACAGCAGATAGCTTTTATCAAGGTTTGATAACAACCTAATTGAAATCTGGCTCAGTTTTCCAGAATCCATAGGAAGATTAAAATAGAGTAATAAGGATAGCAAACCCTTAAATCAGTCAACAGTCAACATTTACCAAGATTTCAGGCGGGAATTTAGCCCCCATCTACACCTCTGGCTTAGATTCATTAGAGACTCTGACTTGTGAGTGAAAAACTGATAACTGCTAACAGATAACTGATAACTGTTAAAGAAAAGCAATGTTTACACACTTCTAATTAAGTGCCATAAGTGTTGAAGTAGCGATATATTTTGATAATCTATCTTGCTTAAATCGACTGTTCGTTATTGAATCTATGAAGTCTTATTTAGCCGCCGCTATTCAATTGACCAGTGTGCCAGATCTCCAAAAAAATTTGGCACAGGCAGAAGAATTAATAGATCTTGCCGTGCGTCAAGGTGCTGAATTGGTGAGTTTACCAGAAAACTTTTCTTTTATGGGAGAAGAAAAAGACAAACTCGCCCAAGCGGAAGCGATCGCCCATGAGACTGAGAAATTTCTCAAAAAAATGGCTCAACGCTTTCAAATTACCATCCTTGGCGGCAGTTTTCCACTTCCTGTAGACAATACGGGCAAAGTTTATAACACTACCATACTCCTCGACCCCAACGGTCAAGAACTTGCCCGCTACTACAAAGTCCACCTATTTGATGTCAACGTCCCCGACGGCAACACCTATCGAGAATCTAGTACTGTCGTCGCCGGTCAGCAACTACCCCCCGTGCATTTTTCAGAAACACTGGGTAATCTAGGACTTTCCGTTTGCTATGATGTCCGCTTCCCCGAACTGTACCGTCATCTGGCAGATAAAGGAGCCGATGTCGTATTTATTCCCGCCGCCTTCACCGCCTTCACTGGCAAAGACCACTGGCAAGTATTACTACAAGCAAGAGCGATTGAAAATACCTGCTATATCATTGCTGCTGCCCAAACTGGCACCAACTACGCCCGCCGCCAAACTCACGGACACGCCATGATTATCGACCCTTGGGGCGTAATTTTAGCCGATGCTGGGGAACAACCGGGAGTTGCGATCGCTGAAATCAAACCTACCAGGCTCGAACAAGTCCGCCGTCAAATGCCCTCGCTGCAACACCGAGTATTCTAGTACTGAGGACTGGGAAAGAAGCAGAGGGGCAGGAAAAGAATAACAATAGACTTCTTGCAAAAGTCGTTCTTTTCGCGCTCTTCTTTGCGTCTTTGCGACGGCAGTCACTCATGGGGGAAACCCCCAAGACCGCGCTGCCTCGCCTTTGCGTGAGACAAAAAATATTTCTGCAAGAGGTCTAATGCCCAATGCCCCAATCCCCAGTCCCAACCTTATGAACAAAACAAAAAACCGGGTAGATTAAAGGCTACCCGGTTTATTTATCCCAATACTTAGAATCCTCAGTCTTCAAGGAGCATAGTAGTACCGTGCCCCTACTTATTCTCTGAAAAAACTAAACGTTAGCAGTTTTCTTAGTAACAACGTTGAGTTCGCCTTTTGCGTACTTAGCTGCAAAATCTTCTAGAGAAACCTGCTTAATCTTGCTAGCATTACCAGCTGTGCCAAATTGGTTATAGCGATCAGCACAAACCTTCTGCATGTATGTAATAGAAGGCTTGAGGAAGTGACGGGGGTCAAATTCCTTGGGATTTTTTGCCAAAGCTTCACGTACCGCAGCGGTAATAGCCAAACGGTTATCGGTGTCAATATTTACTTTACGTACACCGCTCTTGATGCCTTTTTGAATTTCTTCTACAGGTACACCGTAGGTTTCGGGAATTGCACCACCATACTCGTTAATTAGCGCCAGTAAATCTTCTGGTACAGAAGACGAACCGTGCATTACCAAGTGAGTGTTAGGCAGACGGCGGTGAATTTCTTCAATCCGGCTGATTGCCAAAATTTCCCCAGTCGGCTTGCGGGTAAACTTGTAAGCACCGTGGCTAGTACCAATGGCAACAGCCAAAGCATCTACCTGGGTTTGCTCTACAAAGTCAACTGCTTGGTCTGGGTCAGTCAGCAGTTGAGAATGGTCGAGTGTACCCTCAAAACCATGACCATCTTCAGCTTCACCAGCACCAGTTTCTAGAGAACCCAAACAACCGAGTTCACCTTCAACGCTGACGCCCAGAGCATGAGCTACATTTACGACTTCGCGGGTAACATTCACGTTGTACTCGAAGCTAGCAGGGGTCTTAGCATCAGCTTCTAAAGAACCATCCATCATCACGCTGGTGAAGTTGTTCTTAATTGCTGAGTAGCAGGTAGAAGGCGCATTACCATGATCTTGGTGCATGACAATGGGAATCTGAGGATAGGTTTCTACCGCAGCCAAAATTAGGTGGCGTAAGAAGTTTTCTCCTGCATAAGCACGAGCGCCACGAGAAGCTTGCAAAATTACGGGGCTATCTGTCTCTACAGCAGCCTTCAGGATCGCCTGAATCTGCTCCAAATTGTTAACATTGAAAGCTGGGATGCCATAACCGTTTTCAGCCGCGTGATCCAACAGCAGCCGCAATGGTACAAGCGCCATAGATAGTCCTCCTAATATGTTTGTCAGCTAGTCGGTGTGAAAGAAGCGTAATAATTACGCTAAATCTTAAGAGTTTTTTCAACTTATAGGAAATTATAACTAGTGTCGTGTGTCTATGTTGAAAAAGTTTAAGCCATAGTTACTATTATAAATATGTTCTATACTTGCTCTCTACTGCTGTACTATGTCCCATAGTTGCTCTGTATTGCTGTACATTTAGTTACCCTACAGCTAGTAGCTCTGGTAGCCTAGTATCCAAAATGGTCATTTTAAAGCGATCGCCTTAAGCTAAAGGTGCTAAATTCTAACAAATATTCTGAGGCTCTTTTTCCTTGACTATTAGCTTTGGGATGAGATTATGCATAGCCTACGGAGTTAGTGAGATTTTACCATAAAGAGGCGATGTCTCACGACAAGCCGATGCAGCGTTTACGCACTAAGTAGGTCGGTGTGAATATTTATCATCATGTTTAGGCAGGAGGCAGGAGGCACAAGGCAGGAGGGAAGAGGGTTTTAGTTTACTTCATCTTTATTAACATAGTTTGGTTTTTCCAGATGTTCTACTTAACTGCAATTAAAAAGAGAAGCGATTGATCGCACTTGCTGAGTGAAAACAAGCGATCGCTCTCTCTACATACATATTCAAAGCTGTCTTAATTTAAAGGAGCAACAAAGACGCAATCACACTGAAGGTTGAGAAATGGAACAAGCATTGCCCATAGTAATACCAAGCCCTAGGATGATTGGGGTGTTGTTCTGCAAACTCTGCTAACATCCCTACCCCTTGCACCCAATCTCCTCGATAAAGGTGATAATACGCTAGTGATTTGTAAGCTTCAGCTGCGTGAGGAGCCTGTCGCAGCACAGAACCAATCAGCTTTTTAGTTAATTTCTATTAAACCCTAATCTTTTTTGATCTTCACCAAAAGCGATCGCTCCTTCTCAAATGTTTTATTCCCAGAGCGATCGTATTCACAAATTTCCTACTAATAAAATTCGCCTCTGGTTTCATTTCAAAAGCTTCAGCGAGTATTCCTTAAAACTTTAAATGGGTCGCCCGGGATTCGAACCCGGAACTAATCGGTTAAAAGCCGAGTACTCTACCGTTGAGTTAGCGACCCGCTAAATTATTTTTCGCAACTTTGCCACTATAGCATGAACATCCATAATTTGTAAAGTTGTTAGAAAAAATTCGCTGTGAGGCTTATAGATGCTGTATAGCTAGCTCCTGGCGCTAACACAGTCAAGTTATCACCAGTATTGAGAGAGTTACGGGTGGCGCTCCACGGTTCTAAACAGTAGAAATCTTTGCTCTTGACTGTCCAAAATACTAGCCAGGTAGAGAAATCATCATAATCCAAGGTGAGTTTTAACTTACGGCTGTTGTCTATCACAGTGGCCGATTGACTCGTTAGTTGTCCAAAGGCAAAATCAATTTCATCACGGCTAAAGTCAAAATTACCGTCAAAAGAAGAAATTTGTTTGGTTTGATTGTCTTGATACTGCCTAGAAGGAATTTCAAACTCTAACTGAGTTTTATCACCACATAGAAAGTAGGGATGGAAACCAGCCGAAAAAGGCATTGGCGTGGATGACAAGTTTTTATAATGCTGGCGAACTTTTAGAGTATTACCTTGAAGTTCGTAGGTGAAAGCCAACTGAAAATCAAAAGGATAAACTGCTTTTGTTTGCTCGTTGCTATTAAGAACAACAGTGAGGCTAGCTTTATCTCCAGTTTTTTGTTCTGTTGCTTCCCACGGCAATTCCCGGGCAAAACCGTGCTGTTTAAGAGTATATTGTTGCCCGTTGTAAGTGTAGGTATTATCTGGCAGATTGCCACAAATCGGAAATAAAATTGGATTCCCGCCTCTAACACTCAAATCAGGATGAGTAAAGCGTTCAGTATCCAGATAGAAAATTTCTTGCCCTTGAATGCGCCAACGGCTGATGATACCACCGCGTTCTGGGACGACTTCCAGTTGAGAACCAGTGGCTTCGTCAGAAAGGATGTAGGTTTTATACTGTTGCTGTTGAAGTGCAATGCTAAACACAAATTTTAGTCCTGAGTGAGGGGGAGTACTGAGTCCTGAGTTTAAGAACAATACCCTTGAGTTAAGGATAATTGTAGTAGCGCAGCAAGCTTAAAATATTGGGTTCAAAAAATTTAGAGAATCCAGAATTTAACCTTTCTACGATTACTCAAGCCAGCATTTTCGCCTAGACATGCTAGTAGGTTGGGTTGAGGAACGTAGACGCTGGAGGCGGCTGACCGCAGGGTAACCTAACAATTAATGTTTGGTGTTGGGTTTCGTTCCTCAAACGCCATGTGCTACAACGGAGGGAACCTCCGCAACGCACTGGCTCCCCAACCTACTCATTTTGAGGTTTTTGGCTCCAATTGAGTGCTGAGTTTAAGAAAAGGACAGAAGGTATGGAGAGAAAATTTCCTAACCAACTCATTCATACTCAGCACTCACAACTCAGCACTGTTTATTCGTCTTCTGCAAACACAAAGCGATATAACTCACTGGGGTCTGGTTCGGGGCTGTTTTCGGCGAACTTAACTGCTTCGTCGATCACATCCTGTATTTTACGATCAATGGCTTTAAGTTCTTGCTGATCTGCCAGATTTTGCTCAACTAGGTAAGCTGCTAACTTCTTAATTGGGTCACGGGCAAACCAAAATTCTTTCTCAGCTTTGCTTCGCATTTCATCAGGATCTGCCAAGGAGTGACCTCGGAAACGGTAGGTAAGTGCTTCAATTAAAGTTGGTCCTTCACCTGCACGGGCGCGGGCTACGGCTTCTTGAGCAACAGCGCGTACTGCCAAGACATCCATGCCATCTACTTCAACGCCTACCATGTTAAATACACTGGCTTTTTTGTAAATCTCTGGGTCGGAAGTTGCGCGATCGTGAGCCATACCAATTGCCCACTTGTTATTTTCTACCACGAAAATAAGTGGTAGTTTCCATAAAGCTGCCATATTTAAGGTTTCAAAAAACTGACCATTGTTAGCAGCACCATCACCAAAAAAGCAAGCCGTCACTTGGTCAGCATTTTTATCTCCCAGCACTTCGCGGCGATATTTGCTTTGAAAAGCCGCGCCAGCAGCTACAGGAATTCCCTCAGCCACAAAAGCATAACCACCTAGCAAGCGATGTTCCGCAGAAAACATATGCATGGAACCACCACGCCCTTTGCTGCAACCAGTGGCTTTACCAAATAACTCTGCCATTACCTCTCTTGCTGGTACACCCGCACTCAGAGCATGAACGTGGTCACGGTAGGTGCTACTAACAAAATCTTCACCCGGTCGCATCGCCTGGATAACACCAGTGGAAACGGCTTCTTGACCGTTGTACAGGTGGACAAAGCCAAACATTTTACCCCTGTAGTACATTTCAGCGCACTTGTCTTCAAACAAGCGTCCCAATACCATGTCTTCGTACAACCGCAACCCTTCTTCTTTGGTGATGTGGGCAGTGGCAACGTTAAATGTGGGTAATGTGCGTTCGTGAACCATTATTTTTGAGTGTCTCTGTTGTACAACTTAAATGTTACGGTCTTAAATTAAGTTGCTCTGATAACGCTTCAGCTTTTAACAGGCTGGCGTTTGCAAGAGTCAACAATCAAATTTATTTATGCACCAACAAAGGGTCGTATGGAACAGTTCATTAGTTCTAAGTTCTTAGTTTTGAGTCCTAAGTATTATTCTTAATTACTCAGGACTCAGCACTCAAGACTCAGCACTCTCTGCTTACTTCCCCTCATAGGCTAGCAATCAGGATAGACTGCTTTCTGCATATCCATTAACAATTTAGAGAAAATCGACGTTAAAATCATATACCTAGCTAGGTAATTGTAATTAAAATCTAACCATGATATAATTTTTTTCTCCCGTATCGTTATCAGGTTAAGCTCTCGGAAGCGGTGTTTTGATTACCGCATACCGTAGGAACTACTGAAAGAAGAATTATATAGATTCTTGCAGGTACAACATCTATGCTGTCACCAAAAATGGTAGTTTTACATTACGGTATCGAATACTAACAGCAGTTGTGTTTAACGAAAAATACTAAGAATTAAGACAAAAAGCTGACGCTTTCTAGGCGAAGGCAAAAATTAATAATAGAATGTGACTCAAAATTTCGGGAAGGTACAAAACAGGTTGTTGCAATATACACTTGGAGTGTAATTTCTACACGGCATTATCATGGCACGGTTTTACATGCCTAGAACGCTCTAGGCGAATTATGCTGATCACGGTGCAGAGGAAGTAGGCTGTGCGAATTCCACTAGATTACTACCGAATTTTAGGACTACCGTTAGCGGCAAGTGATGAACAATTGCGGCAGGCATATAGCGATCGCATTGTGCAATTGCCGCGACGCGAGTATTCTCAAGCAGCAATTTCTTCTCGCAAACAACTTATAGAAGAAGCTTACGTGGTTTTATCAGATCCAAAAGAACGCAGTACCTACGATCAGCTTTATCTTGCCCACGCTTATGACCCTGATAGTGCCGCTGCTACAGTGGAAAACCGCACAGAAAACCGCAAAAAGGGTTCTGACGCGCAAAGTCTCAGCATCGAAATTGCCCAACACGAATTAGTTGGTGCTTTATTGATTCTGCAAGAGCTAGGGGAATACGAACTCGTACTGAAATTGGGTCGTCCGTACCTGGTGAATAAAAATGGTGCAACGAGTACCAGTAAAGACAATACTCTCGCAAGCGAAGAAATCCACGAAACTGCTGAACGCCCAGATGTAATTCTCACTGTTGCCCTTGCCTGCATGGAACTAGGTCGTGAGCAATGGCAGCAAGGTCACTACGAAAATGCTGCCATTTCCCTAGAAACTGGTGAAGAATTGCTATCACGCGAAGGGTTATTCCCCAGCGTACAGGCTGAAATTCAGGGGGATCTTTACAAATTACGACCATATCGAATTTTGGAGTTAGTGGCACTACCTCAAGAGAAAACCACCGAACGGGGTCAAGGCTTGGAATTACTGCAAAATATTTTAGAAGACCGTGGTGGTATTGATGGCACTGGCAATGATTTATCTGGTCTAAACATAGATGACTTTCTGCGATTTATCCAGCAGTTACGTAACCACTTAACAGTCGCAGAACAGCACAAGTTATTTGAAGCGGAAAGTAAACGTCCTTCCGCTGTTGCTACCTATTTAGCAGTCTATGCCTTGATAGCACGGGGATTTGCCCAACGTCAACCGGCTTTAATTCGTCAAGCAAGGCAAATGCTGATGCGTCTAGGCAAGCGCCAAGACGTACATTTAGAACAATCATTATGTGCTTTACTACTGGGGCAAACCGAAGAAGCAACCCGTGTTTTAGAACTGAGCCAGGAGTATGAAGCCCTAGTTTTTATTCGAGAAAAATCTCAAGACTCTCCAGACTTGCTACCGGGGCTATGTTTATATGCAGAACAATGGTTACAACATGAGGTGTTTCCGCACTTTCGAGATTTGGCAAAGCAGCAAGCTTCCCTAAAAAACTACTTTGCCGACCGACAGGTTCAAGCTTATTTAGAAGCACTACCAACGGATGCAGAAACAACTAATGAATGGGCTGTAATTAACCGCCAATCTTTTCCTCAGCCAGAAACAAACAATCCTCGTCGCCGCAGCAATTCAACTGGGGTATCTCGGCAATTCAATCACAACATAACACCTGACCCAGAGTTGCCAGAAACTCAAATAAGAGAAAAATCTGAGTATTTGAACTTTTCCCCACCTACATGGAATACATCTGGGAGTGCAAAATCAGAAGTACCCACAGCACAGATTCCTACTGCCGAACGAATGGCCAGAGGCCCTAACAGCCACTTGAATGGTTCAGCTAAGGCTGCTACAACTGATCACAACCGAAAACGAAGGAGGCGAAAGCCTACTCAAGTGCCGCAACGTGAGCGTGCATTAGATAATCATCATCGTTCTCCTCGGCGGCGGCGAACTTTTGCTAACACCATAGAAGGGAAAACCCGACTGGTGTGGAGGGTGTTTATTTCTCTAGTGGGTATATTAGTTTTTTGGGTATTAGTCACAACAGCTTTTGGATGGCTAAAAAATCTGTTTTTTCCCACACAGTCTTTGCAAGGTGAACAGTTATTTATCCAACTCAATCAACCACTAATACCAATTCCTGAAAAAAACAGCAACCCACAATCACCGGAAGGGACTCTAACAGATGCAACGGCACAAGCAGTTGTTCAGGCTTGGCTAGCTACCAAAGCCGCAGCTTTAGGGCCAAATCATCAAATTGATAGTTTAGAGCAGATTCTAGTTGGGTCAGCCCTATCTCAATGGCGACTGGTTAGCCAGGAGGATAGGTTAGATAATCGCTACCGGAAATACAATCATAGCCTCAAGGTGGAATCTGTAGACAAAACAGAGTTAGACCCGAATCGCGCTGCTGTGGTAGCTACAGTCAAGGAAGTCACGCAGTTCTATGAAAATGGTCAGTATAGAAAGTCTTCTGATGAAAGTCTACGAGTCAGGTATAATTTAGTCCGACTAAAAGGTAAGTGGCGTATTCAGAGTATGTCAGTTGTTAATGATATAAGTATAAATTTTTAGCTGATTGCAAAAGATGCGCCACACTATGGCATGAAATCCTTGGTGTTCTGATGTCTGGTATTCTCTCAAATGAACTTCAAGGGTTACTTATAACTTTTTTTACTGGAATTGTGAGGCGATCGCATTCTGGGATTTTCTTGATATCTGGAATTCCCTCAGCTTTCGCTAGCCGGGTTTTAGCAGAGGAGTACAATCGGCAATTTTATTGTCAGCTTTAAACTATTGCTACTCCTTGTCCTTCATCTCTTTAGCTAATCCACATCCCAAATGTTATGAAACATTGACATCTTTAGCAAGAGCCAGCCAGTCCTCAGAGCGGCAATGTTATGATTACATAACAATTTGATCCCGAAAGGACTGATAAATTCGTGAAACAACCAAAAAAACGTCTTTAAACCCCTTGATCCCTACAGAGGGTTACTGCTTATATTTACTTAACAAAAGAACTCCTCCGATCCCAAAGAAATGCTGACTATGGCATAAATAGGAATTGAAAGTGAGTAACTCTCAATTTAAAAAGAGACTAAAACCCTTAAAAACTGGCAAAACCAGGAGTCAGGAATAAGAAATTCATCTGGAGTGGATGACATTTTATACAGCATTCTTTAACCAGGGGAAATCATTTACCGCTTAAACTACTGGAGGCCAAACAAATGGCAAAAGAACGCCCACCGTTAGAAGAAATGACATTACGGCAACTACGCAAAGTTGCCAGCGAATATAGCATCTCTCGCTATAGCCGAATGCGTAAATCACAACTGCTGGCATCAATTCAAGAAGTCCAGCGCAGCAAAATTTCGCTTAGCCCATCTCGCTCACTGGAGGCACAGGAAACCGTGGAAGCAGCAAAATTTGAATTAGGTCAGGAAGACCGTACTGGTGGCTCCCTTGCGGATGTTGACGAAGGAATTGCAGATCTGCCAGCAGGTTACGGTGACAGCCGCATTGTACTTTTACCGCGAGATCCTCAGTGGGCTTACACTTACTGGGATGTTCCTAATGAACACAAAGAGGAACTGCGGCGACAAGGAGGACAACAACTGGCACTGCGGATTTATGATGTCACCGACATCAATATCGAGTACCAAAGCCCTCACAGCATTCAAGAATATCCTGCTGATGAACTAGCAAGAGAATGGTATATACCAGTTCCAGTGAGCGATCGCGATTACGTAATCGATGTTGGCTACCGTGCTGCTGATGGTCGCTGGTTGGTATTAGCTCGTTCTACGAGAGTACACATTCCTCCCGTCTATCCTTCTGACTGGATTGAAGATGTCTTCATCACTGTAAACTTTGAAGAAGATTTGCGCGGACAGACTCAGTACGAACTGGTTCCCCCTGCCAAAAAGGTAGCGGCTGTGAATGGCTATGACAATGGCGGTTATAGCAATGAGAATAGCAACCCCCTCTACGACCAAATCTTTGGGTTAGCTGAGTCTGCCGAAGCACAACGGGTTGCTGGTTCTATATTCGGCTCCATGCATCAAGTACCAGCTTCCGCACGTCCCGAGCAGGCTATCAGCTCCTACGTTTTCCCATCTGGTGTGGGTATGTGGGCAGTTCCCACCGCATCTGGTTTAACCATGTCCGGTGCAGGAATGTCAGGTGTTGGCTTCTCGGCTTCCGCTGTCCCAGTACGTCCGCGCCAGTTCTGGTTAATTGCCGATGCCGAGCTAATTGTCTACGGTGCAACTGAACCCGATGCTACTGTAACGATTGGTGGCCGTCCGATTCAGCTGAATCCAGACGGTACATTCCGCTTCCAGATGTCCTTCCAAGATGGTTTAATTGACTATCCGATTTTGGCTGTAGCTGCTGATGGTGAGCAAACTCGCTCAATTCATATGAATTTTAATCGTGAGACACCATCTCGCAATACCAACACCAAAGAAGAAGCTGTTCTAGAATGGCTACCTTAAATTTTGGATCTTGGATAAACTCTAAACTGAAATCTTAAATTTTTACCCGTTATAGTAATCCTATAGCGGGTTTTTACATTATATGTTTCCAAAAAAATTAGTTTTGTTATTTATCTCGATAATTGCAGCAAGCTTATTATCGGGTTGTCAAGCGATTGAAGCAAATTCAACACCAAAGGCATCTAAAACTTGCTTTGGGAAAGATAGCAAATTCAGTATTGAATTTTTTAAAACTAATAATCGCGGTGAGAAATATGAAAGAGGCATTAACCATGTAATTATTTTTAATCCCAAATCAGATGAATTAGATTTTAAAGTTAATGTTGGTCTATCTCATCAGATATATGCTAAAGATGCTAGGGGGAAACTGCGGAAAGAATATATATCAAGACAGTTTCATGAACTGATAGCTGATGCCAATGCCAAATTAAATAGGCAACTACCTATTGCTGCAATTAATGCTGACTATATAGATACTGATGATAAACCACAAGGCTTAAATATTTCTCGCGGAGTTGAGTATTCGGGAGCTTTTAAAAATAAGCGTTCTTCCTTTGGTATATCAGGAGGTATACCTAAGCGGCGACAGGCTACTATCCAAGCTGGCAGAAGAAAAAATGATATTCTTAATTACAATCTGGTGGGAGGTAATGGTAGATTCTATCGTCAGGGTAAGTTTAAAGATATTTGTCAAGATTTGGGAGAAATTGCTTGTAAAAATGCGACTAATCGCTCTATGGCAGCTATCACTAATAAAGGCTATGTGGTTCTTTTGGTGAATGACGCGAAAGCTAATTCAGATATTGAGTTATCTGAAATTAATCAAGAGTTGCTGCCAGATATATTTGATGATGTTCTCGAAGGAATTGCCCGCAATAACTGTTTAGGTACGATTCAAGAAGGGATATTATTTGATGGAGGTATGTCTCCAGGATTGTATTACAACCAAAAAATTTATGTGGAAAACTCTGGGTCAATTGGTTCAGTTTTTTTGATTTATAAAAAATAAAATAATCCTATTTAACGAATAAAGGGGTCAAAGTCCCCATCCCCTATGGGTTGATTGTTTTGTGATGGGGATTTTAACCCCAACACAAAACATAATTACGAATTACGTACAGCTAACGCATCGGAGGCACTATTACGAATTACGAATTATTAAAGGTATCGTTGTTGAGCAATAAGTGCTGCTGGTCTTGCTAGCAAACAGTGTTAGCCCGATGTCTGACGACAAACCGCTTCTGTTCTCTTGTTAAAGACGCTCTACTTCGCTTGGTTATTTGCAGGAGTAAGTGTCTACGTTTCAAGTTCCATTAACACGGTAAGCTAGAAGCTAAAGCTGAAACAAGACTATGACACCTGAAGAAATTGCGTCTACATTAACAGAATTATTTGGTACAACAGATGTTGGTGGGTTGGCGCAGCCCGTCGTAGACATCGCACCTGGCTCGTGGCAAGTAGACACTCCGACATTTCGGCTTTTGGTGCTGCTTTCTGAAGATAATACTTGGCTGCGAGTTTTATTGCCTATTGTACCCGCACAAGAAGCTCAACCATTTTTAGGACAGTTACTAGAAGCTAACTTTGATGACACTCAGGAAGTACGCTACGCTTTGTATGAAGGGGTAGTTTGGGGAGTATTTCAGCACAACAGTAGCACTTTGGTAAGCGCAGATTTTTTCAATGCGATTAACAGACTTGTGTCTCTGCATCAGGCTGGATTAAATGATGTATTTAATCGACTTATTGAAAGCCGCATCAGGCAAATTATTCAGGCAGCAAAACAGCAAGGACAATCTCTTCAAGCTACGATGCAAAACCTGGAACGCTTTTATGCAGAAGGTTTGCTAGGTGAAATAGAGCAAACTCCAGAGGCGCAAGCAGAAGTGCTGGCTGCTTGGCGACGTCAGTTAGAACGCCTATGGAATGAGGGTTAATTTCAATTATTAAAAAGAATTTACATCCGCACCCTATTTACATAATTCAATCAATTTAAAAATAAGTTTATTTACTATGGATATTATTGAAATCCTCAAAGAAGACTATCAAAGATTTCCAGTTAATCAAACTTACAGTATTTACGATCAAAACGTTTATTTTCAAGACCCGCTGAATAAATTTCACGGTGTTAAACGTTACAAATTGATGATTAAATTCATTGAGACTTGCTTTTTAAATCCAAAAATGGATTTACACGATATTAAAAAAGATGGAGACACAATTAAACTTGATTGGACACTCAGATGGAATACTCCCCTACCCTGGAAACCTCGTATTTCTATCCCTGGCTGGAGTGAATTACGTCTTAACTCTGCTAATTTGATTATTTCCCATATTGATTATTGGAACTGTTCCCGTTTAGACGTGCTAAAGCAGCATTTCTTTTCCTTAAACAGTCGATAATTGAAATGCTGTTGAAGTCAGAGAGATTCATTAATATAACTTTACTAAAGATAGACTTTTCGCACGCCGGAGTATTTTTGGTTTCACCCCATACTTTGGAGTTTAAAGGGTTTAATTTAGTGGATCGTAAGTATCAACCTTTGGAACAAAATGTCAGCAGTTGAATTTGTTCTTGGGTATGTAGAAGTCAAAACTATGTTTTTTCAGCGCAGATAAGCAGTTGGTATCGACTCCAGAACAAAGAGCGGTAATAGCAGAACGACAAACTGAAGTAGCACAACAGCGGCGGAAGAACTTCTAGCTAGATTGAAATAACTTGGTGTTGAGCCAAATGGGTTAGAGTAGGACTAAAGTATACTGTATTTATGATGTTAAATATAACAGTTTTGAACTTCATCTTCCAGTTCTTGTATTTGTTTTGCCTGCGAAGCAATTGTAGTATCAGTGATTCGGAGCATATCATGGTACTGATTCGTAATTGATTCCAAAGCAGTAGTGAGATGTTGAATCAGGCTTTTGTGTTTAGTACCTACAGCTTTCTGGGCAGATAATTGATGCTTGATTGCCTCAATATCTTGATAAGCTTTATTAAGCAGTTGTTCAAAATTCATAAACTACCCTCTGAGAATTAAAATAAAAGCTTTACAATCTTTGTGCCAATCGTGCTATTACAGTTTGGGTGGATGAGTCTATAGTTTTCTACTCTATTTGCACTATTTCCAAACTCACTAACTGACTCTATAGAACCCATTTGACATCTAAGAAGATGCTGCAAGCCTCTTAATCATTAGCCTGATGAAGCAGAGATTGAGTTTGGCAGTGGCACTAACTAGGGTTCGTTCAAAGTTCTTAACCAGAATTTTACA
>Ga0209906_100143_pt1 | contig 83367 bp, 78 predicted proteins | sample FECB24metaG_FD_188303 | JGI IMG/M metagenome (GOLD analysis project Ga0209906, IMG submission 188303) | Cyanobacterial communities from the Joint Genome Institute, California, USA from Joint Genome Institute, California, USA - FECB-24 metaG... ... | reverse complement strand
TGTTGGGTGAGCGTCTCTCGCCAAATGCTTTAGGATTTGTAATTCTACATCCATTGCCCTGCTTACCTTCCAGAGTTTTTTCTTTTGATTCTTTTATTCAGAATACCCGGAAAGTGACAGAAGAGGGATAAAAGCTTTATTGTTATCAAAACAATTTTTTAAAGAACAATTTTTATTACTCTAAACCTTTGTTTCTCAGTATTAACTTCAAAAGTAGAATAACCATTTTCCTTAGTTAAAGGGCTATCAACTTTAAAAGTGTAATTAACAATTGCGGCACTTGCTGATTAAGTATCAACATTAGAAATACCCGACGAATGAAGTCGCGCGCCAGTTGCTTTAAGTCGGGGAACCCGCCCAACGCACTGGCTTGGCTATAGGAACGAAGGCTGCTTTGCAGCCTAATAAAATTTAGCTTGCAAAGGTAGGCTTGATTTATGTAGCCACGGACTGAAGTTTGTGGGCTATCCGCTTGCATTGGGATGCTCCCCCCGTGTCTCTCGTTTTGCTGCTCTTTTTAGCTCTGCTTCATCAGAATTCTTTTGTCATTTTTATGGGATGTTTAGTTTCATCCTTTTTTAATTCGCCAAGACTGTCAGCAGTAATACTCAAACATAGCGATAATCAATCTAAGTAGTCTTTGCTCTCAAGTCTCCTGCATGAACAAGCTGTTCAAAAATCCTCTCTTTTTGTTCATTTTTGGCGCAACTGCCACAAGTTTAATCGGTTATTTAATTAATCAATTACCTTCAATTCCAGATTTCCCGCATAAAAATTTATTAATTATTGGCACTGTGATTATTGTGACACTGTTGATTGCGTGGGGAACATATCAACAGTCACAGCAGCAGGTAGAAGACGCACCAGAACAAATCGACCCGACCTTAAGACCGCGACTGCTAGAAGCGGAAGAAACAAAGGTTAAAAAGCGATCGCAAGATTCTCTGCATTTGTCGTTGATGATTGAACTAGACAAACAAGAGCAACCGGAAAGAGTCGGACGAAACCCACTGCAACCCTTGTATAAAATCTCTGCAAACCACAATACAAGTCCACCTCAGCAAATTAATCGCATGGTGGAAGTGTTGCAGCGAAAAGACATCGGTGGCAGATTGTTAATTTTAGGACAGCCGGCAGGCGGGAAAACTACGACACTACTAAATTTAGCAGAAGAATTATTGTCAACAGCAAAGCGAGATGATACAGCCCCAATGCCCTTTATATTTGAACTTTCGGCATGGCGGGATGATAGCGTCACCATTCTGAATTGGTTAATTATTCAACTCAAGGAAGGATATAATTTAACACCTGGAATCAGTCGGTTTTGGTTGGAACGGGGTGATATTTTGCCGTTGTTGGATGGGTTGGATGAGTTGGGGTTGGAACGGCAAAAAAAATGCATCAAAGCAATTAATCAATATTTGGGTGAAGATGCAAAGCGAGATTTAGTTGTTTGCTGTCGGGAAGAGGAATATCATACAGGGGAAGAACAGCTTACACAGTTACATGGTGCGGTTTGTTTACAACAGTTGTCGGAAAGACAGATTCAAGATTATTTAAATCAGTTGAATAAACCTGAAGTGTGGCAAGAAATCCAGATAAACGCGGAATTTTTAGAATTAGCAAAGACACCATTATTACTGTCGATGATGGTGGTTGCATATCAAGGAAGGGCAATAGAGACAAAGCAAGACTTATTTGATGCTTATATCGAGCGTAGGTTTAATTTGCTGCCTGTGGGGAAGGGAGAACCGCAGCGAAAGAAAAATATACATTTTTTAGCATTTTTAGCAAAGCGATTGCAAAAAACGCAGACGGAGTTTTTGATTGAGAATATGCAGCCAGATTGGTTACAAAATTATCAGAATATGTGGTTTTATCATCTGATTAAAGTGCTTATGGGAGGGCTTGTAGGGCTTATGGGAGGGCTGATTGGAGGACTAATTGTAGTGCGGAATCAAGATAACGGGCTGATTTTCTGGCTGGTTTTAGGGCTGACTGTAGGCTTTGGAGGGCTGATTTTAGGTAGTCATTCTATTGAACCAGTCGAAGAAATTCAATTGTCATTCAAACGACTAAAAATTCGTGTTTTTATTAAAACTTTTACTTCATCGTTGATTTATGGGCTGAGTTTATTTTTGGGCGTATGGCTGGCTGGAGGGGATGAAGAAATTCTTCAATTCATTCTTACTATAGGACTGATTGGAGGGCTGATTGGAGGGCTAATTTTTGGGTTAGTCAAGGGACTAAAGTCAGATTTAACAACTAAATCTAAACCCAATCAAGGTATTTGGGTATCGTTGACGAACACGCTTTTCATCACAGTTTTAATCACAGTTATATTTAGTATTCTTCGCATTCTCCTCTTTTTCTTTAACCCAAATTTGTATAAATTGATTCAAGAGGATACTAAGTTCTTGGATTTTTCGCAAGTTCTTGCTTTTTTGTTTGGATTATTATCAGGTGGGGGATTAGCCTGCATACAGCACGTTTCCTTACGTTTGGTACTTTGGCACAGTGGCTACATTCCTTGGAACTATGCCCAATTTCTCAACCGTGCAGCACAACGTCGCTTAATTCAACAAGTCGGTGGTCGTTATCGGTTTATCCACCGTTTGCTACTCGACCACTTTGCCAATATGCATCTGTCGTAGTTTGAGCAATGTGTTCAGCCTTAGTTTGCAATGTTTGGTTTATGGCTTCAAAACCTTGGTGAACTTTAATATTTAACCAATAAGCCAGCAGAGTCATCAGTGGGAGCATCCCATTTTGACGAATCGCCCTCAGACTAGAAGTCTGGGGCTACACAAACAAAGTCCGCCTTCGCGGACTAAGAGAAACCCGCGTTCGCGTAGCGTTCCGAAGGAAAGGTGGGTTTGTTTAGTTTGTATAGCCGCGATTTCTAATCGCTTGGTATTTCTTCCAAAGTGGGATACTCCCGTCGCCAGTCAGCCATTGAAAGATTCTTACTGAATCAACAGAATGCAAGCTTTCGGCTCAACCATACACCAAAATGAATGCGTGAATTACTTAAATAGAAAAGCAAACAGGGGTTTGAGAAAGCCATAAATCTAAATGCTTGCGGAAAACACCAAAATAAGTGCGCGATCTACTGAAATGAGAAAGCAATATGCCTTTTTGCTTGCGGAAAATACCAAAACGAGAAAGTAATCAGGCATTTTGAGTAAGCAATCAAGCATTTTGAGAAAGCAATATGCTTTTTTGCTTATTAAATATGAAGTTTTGAGAAAGCAATATACCTTTTAAAAAGCTACGGTGTACACACAAGTCTTCTAACATTGCTCCATAAACTTTTGATCCCCCCAACCCCCCTTAGAAAGGGTGGCAAAAACCTTTCAAAATCCCCCAATTTATCGGGGGATTTAGGAGGATCTACAACGATTTTGGTTTTCTACAGAGATGTGTGTACACCGTAGCCTTAAAAAGGGGGACTTTGATTCCGATTCCCCCCTTTTTAAGGGGGGTTAGGGGGGATTAATAAGTACCTAAAATTACAGCCAACCACTTTTAAAACATTATCTTAAAAAGATCCGGCAATCATCCCCGCAAGTAATATAAAACCAATCCACACATTTTGCCGGAACATCTGACCATACACAGGGTTAGGTAAGTCTTCCTGCCTTAATCGCAAAGACTGCCAAATCCAGCCAAAAGTAGCTAGTGCAAGGCTAATCCAAAAAGGGAAGTGAAGGTTTATCACTACACCTAACCAAGTCAATAACAAGATTGTGCCAGCAAAGAAAATTCCTACAGCAACAGGGGCGTAATTACCAAAAAATAGGGCGCTAGAATTAATGCCAATGCGTCGATCATCTTCGCGATCGCTCATAGCGTAAAGCGTATCAAATCCCAAAGTCCACAAGACAGTCGCGCCCCAAAGTAGCCAAGTTGGTGAGGAAAGGTTTTGTGTCACCGCACTCCAGCTAATCAACACGCCAAAACCCCAAGCAATTGAAAGCACTAATTGCGGCACAGGAAACACCCGCTTTGCACCTGGATAAAGCAGAATCACAGGTACTGCTGCTACAGATAACCAGAAACTCAAGGGGTTAAGATAAAAAGCAAGAACCGCTGCACATGCCATTGCGACTATGGCGACAGCAATACCAACTTTCACAGACAAGGCGCGGGAAGCAAGAGGGCGATCGCGTGTTCTCTCAACTTCTGGATCAATATCCCTATCCCATAAATCATTGACAACACAACCAGCTGCACTTGTGGCAAGAGTACCCAAAACAATTACGCCAACCAAGGGTAAAGGCGGTTTACCAGAGGCTGCCAAAAACACAGCCCAAAGGGCAGGAATCATCAAAATTAAACGCCCTTCTGGTTTATGCCACCGCAAAAGCCGGATAATTACGAGCCACACAGGTTCTTGGTTGCGTTCTGGCGTCCTTAACATAAAAATCACTAAAAAATTAAAAACTTCACTTTAGTTAGATGAATTAATGCATCTTTACATATATAGAATATCGTTATTTGCTATTTGTAGAAATATAACTACAAGTGGTGACTTTAAATACGTTTAAACAATCACTAAGTTAGAAGCAGCAGGGTGAATATACTTAGCTCAGTTAGCCTTATGGTCAACTATAGAGCAAGTGTGTTGCAATAAATATCAGTGCCAACTAGCCGGACACACCACCTTTTACCATCATTTCTTAATTAAGAGAGAAAACTAGATGCTGAATTTAGTTTCGTCTAGCTGGGAGAGCATTCCAACTCAACCAGTTAAGCAACACCGGATTATTGCTGCCATTGACTTGGGAACAAATTCGCTGCACATGGTAGTTGTCAAGATTGACCCCACACTACCAGCTTTTAGCATTATCGCCAGAGAAAAAGATACTGTGAGACTGGGCGATCGCGATCTTGCTACAGGGAACCTGAAACCAGAGATCATTAAAAAAGCGATCGCCGCTCTGGGACGCTTTCAAGAAGTTGCCAAAACTTTAAACGTTGAAACAATCATTGCTGTGGCAACTAGTGCCGTGCGGGAAGCCCCCAATGGTAAAGACTTTTTGCACAAAGTAGAAACGGAGTTGGGTTTAAGCGTTGACTTGATTTCTGGTCAGGAAGAAGCGCGACGAATCTACCTTGGGGTGCTGTCGGGGATGGAATTTAACAACCAGCCCCACATCATCGTCGATATTGGTGGCGGTTCCACAGAAGTAATTTTGGGCGATAGTCATGAACCGCGTACTCTCACCAGTACCAAAGTCGGTGCAGTGCGGCTAACAAGCGAGTTAATCACCACCGACCCCATCAGCCACGTCGAGTTTCAGTATCTGCAAGCTTATGCACGCGGTATGTTGGAACGTTCTGTGGATGAGGTGCTAGCAAACTTAAAGTTTGGCGAATCTCCGCGTTTGGTGGGTACGGCTGGCACGATTGAAACCTTGGCGATGATTAATGTACGGGAAAAGTCGGGTGTTGTCCCCTGCACTCTCAATGGCTACCAATTCAGTTTTAAAGATTTACGGGAGTTGGTAAATCGCTTGCGGAAAATGAGTAACTCAGAAAGAGCTGCGATACCAGGTATGACAGAGAAGAGGTCGGAAGTTATACTAGCTGGTGCAGTAATATTACAGGAAGCGATGACCCTTTTGGGGGCTGATTCAGTTACAGTATGTGAGCGTTCTCTGCGGGAAGGTGTTGTCGTAGACTGGATGCTTGCTCACGGTTTAATTGAAGATAAACTGCGCTATCAAAGTTCGGTTCGTGAGCGCAGTGTGATGAAACAAGCTAGTAAGTATCACATTAACTTAGAACACAGCGATCGCGTCGCAGCATTTGCCTACAGTTTATTTGACCAAACTCAAGGTACACTACACAACTGGGGAGCAGAAGAACGGCAACTATTGTGGGCAGCTGCAATATTACACAATTGCGGTCATTATATCAGCCATTCATCTCACCATAAGCACTCTTACTATCTAATTCGTAATGGTGAATTACTCGGTTACACCGAAACTGAGATAGAAATCATTGCCAATTTAGCGCGTTATCATCGCAAATCACCGCCTAAGAAAAAACACGAAAATTATCAGAATTTGCTGTCCAAACAGCATCGACAAATGGTCAGCCAACTAAGTACGTTCTTGAGATTGGCAGTTGCATTAGATAGGCGACAAATTGGTGCGATCGCTCGAATAAAATGTGAGTATAGTCCAGATATTAAGGAATTTAAACTGCGAATTTTTCCATCTCATCCTGATGATGACTGTGCTTTAGAACTGTGGAGCTTAGATTTTAAAAAAGGAGTGTTTGAGGAAGAATTTGGGTTAAAGTTAATTGCAACTTTAGAAGAATCTACCGTTGCCATTATCTCCTAATATTATGTCCGCTTAATTACTTATTAAACCCTAAGAACCCCACCCCGCCAAAGCTACGCCTTGTCTCCCCTCCCCTTAGCAAGGGGAGGGGATTAAGGGGTGGGGTGCAATGGCTGTGGGAATTATAACTAATTATCCGAACTTGATATAACTAGTGAGAAACTAGTGGCGTGGCAAGCCTAAATTGTTGCAAAAAAAATGTAGGTTGGGGAGCCAGTGCGTTGCGGAGGTTCCCTCCGTTGTAGCACCTGGCATTTGAGCAATGCGAAACCCAACATCGATAAGGGTGTTGGGTTTCCTTACGTCAACCCAACCTACACCTTGATATAACTAGTGAGAAACTAGGGTGCGTTATCTGACATTAATGCACCTGCAAATAGAGCAGCTTAATATCATGTGAGTTATCTGCAATAGGGAAAATAATTCAACTAGGGGATTGATCTGTAGATATCGGCTCAATCCCTTATAAATAAATGCTGTTGCATATCTGTTGAGCATTGCAATGCTGTTTGGTGATTTTAATAAATATCAAACTAGCAAATTATCCGGCTCCCATTCTAAGCGTGAAATAACGTAGTAAACTACATCGTGACCGTAATAGAAAGCATTCTTTTGGTATTTCATCCCAACTTTTTGAATTACACGTACTGAAGCGATGTTTTCCGGTTGAGCGATCGCCACTATCCGATCTAGTTTCACTTCCTCAAAACCATACTTTAAAGTAGCTTGAGAAGCTTCTGTCGCTAGTCCCATGTTCCAATAGGATTTGTCGAATACATAACCAAGCTCAACTTCAGGCGTATTTTCCAGCAAACCAAGTCCACAACGACCAATCATTTTGCCACTATCTTTGTGCATTACTGCCCACATGCCAAAGTTATATTGTTGCCACTGTTGGATATGTTTGTGTAAGCTTTCCTGTGTCTGTTCTCTGGTTCTGAGTGACAGATACCTCATGACTTCTACATCACTATAGAGGCGAAACAGGTTATCCAAGTCCTCTAGAGTGAAGTGCCTTAATTGTAGTCGCGCTGTTTCTATCTCAGGCATAATAACTTTGATTTCAATTCAAGTTTGCAGGATATAAAGTGAATCATCTGGTTGCCATTCTGAGCGCGAGATAGCGTAGTAGACCACATCTAAGTTATAAAATCTGGCCTTTTTCTCGTATTTTAACCCTGCTTTCTCCATTACACGACGCGAAGCAGTATGTTCGGGTGCGGTGATGGCCACAATGCGATCTAACTTGACTTCTTCAAAGCCATACCTCAAACTGGCTTTTGTCGCTTCAAAAGCAATACCTTGATTCCAATAAGCTTGGTCTAACCGATAAAGAACTTCGATTTCAGGGCTATTTGGTAAAAAATTCAGCCCACAATGACCAATTAATTTGACGGTAGCTTTTTCTACTACAGCCCAGACACCAAAACCATGCTGTTGCCAATGTGTTATAAAGAATTTTAATATTTCCAATGTAACTTCTTTGACCTGATCTTTTGGTATCGCGCCTCTAGGTGAATACTTCATAACTGCTGGGTTGCTCAAAATGGGAGCAAGTTCATCCAGGTCGTCTAGGCTGTACGGTCTGAGTTTTAGTCTTGCGGTTTCTATCTCAGGCATGGTATCAGAGAAGGTGTGTGTTAGCATAGCTCACCGGAGGTATCGCTACTTTAAAAAAGCGTGTTTTTTCTATTGCAAAAAATTAATATAATGCTCCTACTATGAGCATCTCCCAATCCCTCGAAAAATCTTATACGCAGAACCCTAAGCGTCAGAATGACTGGCGGTTATTTTTGCGTTTAGTACCTTATGCCCGTCGTAATGGACGCTTGCTGGCGCTATCAATGTTGCTACTTGTGCCCATCGCCTTAGCTAATGCCGTACAACCACTATTGATTGGACAATTAATCTCCCTGATTCGCAAAGAACCAAGCGCTTACGAGTTTCTCAGAAATCGCCCCTTATCGCAAGGATTAAATATCCTCGAAGGATTATTGCTACTTGCGATTATTATCCGGCTGATGTTGACAGGGGTTCAGGGTTATGTAGTGCAGAAGCTAGGGCAACAAATTACCGCAGCAATTCGCCAAGACTTATTTCACCATGTGACATCTCTAGCGGTACGTTTTTTTGACCGCACGCCCGTTGGTAAATTAATTACTAGACTTACTAGCGATGTAGAAGTTTTGGGAGATGTCTTTTCCACTGGGGCGATCGGCATTGTATCCAATTTGTTTACTATGCTGGTGATTGCGGGTTTCATGTTTTCTATTCAGTGGCAACTTGCTTGCTTGCTGATATTAATGCTATTACCAGTTACGTGGGTAATTGTTTACTTTCAGCAACAGTACCGCAAAGCCAATTACAAAGTGCGGGAAGAACTTTCTGTCTTGAACTCACAGCTACAAGAAAATGTGGTTGGCATTAACGTAGTACAGTTGTTCCGACGGGAAAGATTCAATGCTGAACTATTTCGCATCACCAATAAGCGTTACACAGCCGAAGTAGATCAAACCATCTTTTATGATTCAGCTGTTTCAGCAACCTTAGAATGGATTGGCCTGATTGCTATTGCAGGTGTGCTATGGATGGGTGGTTGGTTACTTTTTCGAGAAAACCTGACTTTTGGGGTTCTATCTGCATTTATCTTGTATGCTCAACAGTTATTTGACCCTTTACGGGATTTTGCCGAAAAATTCACTGTAATTCAATCTGGGTTCACTGCCATTGAACGGGTTAGCGATATTTTAGATGAACCAATAGAAATACGCGATCGCATCAATCCCCGCTTCTCAATATTTGATGCTAAATTCGGTTACATAGACGAATTAGCTGCCTCTCTAGAATCTCCAAACCTGGATACCACGCCGCAACTAGGCGAAATTTGCTTTGAACACGTCTGGTTTGCCTATAAAGACGATGATTACGTGATTAAAGACTTAGATTTCACTATTCATCCAGGTGAAAAAATCGCCTTAGTCGGCCCCACAGGTGCGGGTAAAAGTTCCATCATCCGCCTTTTGTGCCGCCTCTACGAACCCACCCAAGGGCGCATTTTGATAGATGGCGTAGATATCCGCGAGTTACCACAGGCAGAACTGCGGCGCTATATGGCAGTAATTTTACAAGAAGGCTTTTTGTTTGCTGGTGATGTTAAAAGCAACATTAGCTTAGGAGACAGTTACACCTTTGAGGAAATCCAACGAGCAGCAGAGAAAACCAACATTGCTGACTTTATTGAACAGCTACCCCAAGGCTACGATACTCAATTAAGAGAACGGGGTACAAATCTTTCTAGTGGTCAAAAGCAACTTTTAGCCTTCGCGCGTGCTGCTATTCGCAATCCAGAAATTCTGGTGCTAGATGAGGCAACTGCTAGTTTAGATGTTGGGACAGAAGCTTTAATTCAAGAGGCATTAAACCAGCTTTTGCTCAGACGTACCGCCATTATTATTGCTCACCGCCTGTCTACGATTCGCAATGTAGATCGAATTTTTGTGCTGAAGCGCGGGGAATTAATCGAACAGGGAAGTCATGAACAACTGCTGCAACAAGGGGGACTTTACGCCACTTTGCACAACTTGCAAATGTTGGGAACTTAATTCAATTTATTGGTGGAGACAGGGAATGGGGAATGGGGAATGGGGAATGGGGAATGGGGAATGGGGAAGAAGTAATAAAGGTGTACTGAGTTTTTTAAGCGCAGGCTACGCCAACACGCAATCAAATCATAGTTTTATATGTCGTAAATTGTTTGATTAATAACTAACTTCGCCTGCCCTTTTTCCCACAACTTTTGGCGCGTCAACTCGCAAACTCATCTGCTCACAACGTACAGTTAAAAAAGGCTGACCTAAACCTATTCCAGAAAAAGGACTTTCAGCGGGTACTTCTAACTTGGAACCAATCAAACCCAACAGAGACTCTAATTCAGCGGGGAATATCAGCAAATCACTACCCTTTGCGCTGAAACTAGACGCTCCTAACCGCGATCGCCATGCCAAGCTTTGCCGATTATAATTAAGACTACACAACTTCTGGTTTCCCTGACGAACGGTAACACGCTCTCCTTGTTCCCAGCTAAACTCAGCTAGTTCTTTTGGTAATCCCCAAATTTCACGACCACCAGCCACAGAATCAGCATTATCTACATAAATGTGTGAAATCCAAGCACCAATTTTCCCCCGATAACTAACCACAGCTGGGGCAACAATTAATTCGCTATACTCCAGTACTGAGCCTGAGCCGTAATTAGATAAATACACGCCACCGAGGGTTTTACCAGGCCATATAGAAATAATATCTAACTCCGAGGGGATAAGAGGACGCACTCGGTCAACATTAACTAAATGCAGAGTTTGAATAGCGTAGCCTTTAAGCGTCCAAGGCGGTTGTGGATATGACATATACCAATTTTAGATTTTAGATTTGGGATTTTAGATTGAAAATTGCTATAGCAGTCTGTCAATTAAATTTTAACGGTTAGTTGCATACCAAAAACTCTGTAGAGACAGACGCGAAATTTCGCGTCTCTACGACCATCATTTTTATCTTGAGAGACTACTAGCTACAAGCTTCCATTTAATTAAGCCCTTTTGCCCTTTTACTTAGTTGCAAAAAAAATGTAGGTTGGGTTGACGTAAGAAAACCCAACACCCTTATCGATGTTGGGTTTAGCGTTGCTCAACCAACCTAAACCTAATGCACTATTTTAGCCTTGTCACGCCACTACTAGCTACGAGCTTTTATTTAATTAAGCCCTTTTACTTAGTAGTTAGTGGAATTTTTTACTAACCAGTAATCGCCCCTTATTACCTATTAGCAAATCATCAAATAAAAAAAATCCCCACCCAGGCATAAGCTTGGATGGGTAATATTAGGCAGGGACACAATAAATTTTCCCTACAGAACTATGGGAATTATTTACTTTCAGTGAAATCAGCGTCAATTACGTCATCACCGCTACCTGAGGAAGTAGAACCACCATCTTGAGGTTCAGGGCCTCCAGGAGCAGCACCGCCACCAGCTTGTTGATAGATGTTGCTACCAACGGCGAATAGCGCTTGTTGTAATTCTGGCGTGAGTTTCTTAATCTGCTCATCGTCTTCTTTAGCAACTGCATCCCGCACTTCTTTCACCAAACCTTCAACTTTGGTCTTGTCAGCTTCGGGAACTTTATCGCCCAATTCTTGTAGCTGTTTCTCGGCTTGATATGCCAAGGAGTCGGCTTGGTTCTTGCGTTCAATTTGCTCACGACGCTCTTTGTCAGCAGAGGCGTTTTGTTCGGCTTCTCTGACCATCCGGTCAACATCAGATTTATCCAGGGTGGAAGCGCCAGTAATACTAATGGACTGCTCCTTACTTGTGCCTTTGTCCTTGGCGGTGACGTTCAGGATACCGTTGGCGTCAATATCGAAGGTGACTTCAATTTGGGGGACACCACGGGGTGCAGGCGGAATACCATCGAGGCGGAAGGTTCCCAAGCTCTTGTTATCGCCTGAAAATTCCCGTTCACCTTGAAGAACGTGAATTTCCACGTTGGTTTGACCATCCACAGCAGTGGAGAAGACTTCTGATTTCTTGGTGGGAATTGTAGTGTTGCGGGGGATAATTTTGGTCATCACACCGCCTAAAGTTTCAACACCCAAAGATAGCGGTGTTACGTCTAACAGCAAGATACCTGTAACATCACCTTCAAGCACACCGGCTTGAATGGCTGCACCAACTGCTACCACTTCATCGGGGTTAACGCTTTGGTTGGGATCTTTACCTAATATCTGCTTCACCAGCTGTTGCACAGCAGGAATGCGGGTAGAACCACCAACTAATACGACTTCATCAATATCACCCTTATTTAATTTGGAGTCGCGTAGTGCACTCTCAACAGGGATACGACAACGGTCGATGAGGTCAGAGCAAAGTTCTTCAAACTTGGCGCGAGTCAGTGTTGTATCCAGGTGCTTGGGCCCTTCCTGGGTAGCGGTGATAAATGGCAAGTTGATTTCTGCTTGGGTGACGCTAGAAAGCTCAATTTTTGCTTTTTCTGCGGCTTCAGTTAGACGTTGTAAGGCTTGTTTGTCTTTGCGTAGGTCAATGCCTTCGTCTTTTCTGAACTGTTCAGCTAAGAAGTCAACTATTTTTTTATCGAAGTCGTCACCGCCGAGATGGGTGTCACCAGAGGTGGATAACACTTCAAACACTCCATCGCCAACTTCTAGCACGGATACGTCGAAGGTACCACCACCAAGGTCAAATACCAAGATGGTTTCGTTGCTCTTCTTGTCAAACCCGTAAGCCAGAGAAGCAGCGGTAGGTTCATTAATAATCCGCAGAACTTCAATACCAGCAATTTTGCCAGCGTCTTTTGTCGCTTGCCGCTGAGAATCGTTAAAGTATGCTGGAACGGTGATTACAGCTTTGGTTACAGTTTCACCGAGGTATTTGCTAGCATCTTCCACTAGCTTACGCAGGACTTGTGCAGAAATTTCTTCAGGAGAGAATGGCTTACCAGCTCCTGGGGATTCTAGCTTGACATTACCATTGCTACTGATGACTTTGTAAGAAACCTCAGTAGTCTCCTTGCCAACTTCGTCGTAACGACGTCCGATGAAGCGCTTGACGGAGTAAAACGTATTTTCGGGGTTCATCACCGCTTGGCGCTTGGCGATTTGACCAACCAAGCGATCGCCATTTTTGGCAAATGCAACCACCGATGGTGTTGTCCGAAAACCCTCCGCGTTAGCAATTACCGTGGGTTTACCACCTTCCATCACTGCTACGCAGGAGTTAGTCGTACCTAAGTCAATTCCAACTGCTTTTGCCATTTTAGGTGCTGGCTCCGTATAACTACAAATGAATGAATGAGAGTATAAAGGACTAAATTTTGAACCAACTAGGTTAAGAAATCAGCCAGTTCAGCATGAATACCTTTGATTTGGCTTTCCTGGGGTTAAAACTCCAGACTATGCTGATATATATACTGAAGCTCAGTGATACCCAGTCCATGAAGGGTGGTTTCCCGAACATTGGTTAGGGCGGTTCACCTAAATGGTGTTTCTGGTTGGTTCATGGATTAATTTGCTTTCACTTTGTCTAATGTATGAGAATTAATACTTTCAGTAATTAGGGTGAACCGTAACGTCATAGTGGTGTTTGCCGTCTTTAGGCGCAACAAATTACAGAGTTACTGAGCAATCAACGAGCCAAAAAGGAGCGATCGCCTCAGTAATTCACTTTAATCGCGGTTATTCAGTAATTTTTGCCGCAGTGGATTTTAGGGGGTAGGGGGAGCAGGGGGAGAATTCCTCATTCAGCACTCCCTTGTACAGACGCGATTAATCGCGTCTCTACTCAGCACTCAGGACTCACTGCCTATTTGGGAAAAAAGAGTCTCCCAGTCAATTACAGGCGGTCTTGCGCCTTGGTTGACTATCTCAAAAGTTTTTCCTGAACTACTTGGGTGAACAATACATTCCACACAAGCGTTTGCCACATCAATTCGGCTGGTGTCACCTGACAGTGTGTCGCCTGTGCCTACTACCACACCATATTTGCCCCCTGTTTTTGCCTTTAAGAGGGTGTTGAGGTCGTATGAGGTATAGGGGCCGTCAATCAGGCGTCCTGGGCGGATAATGGTGTAGGGTAATCCTGAAGTAGCGATCGCTTCCTCACCTTTTTGTTTGGCATCAAGCACGCCGAAGCTATTAAGAATAATAAAAGGAAACTTATCTTTACGAAGAATTCCGCAAGAAGAAACGAAAACGAACCGCTTCAAATTTTGAGGTGCTGCTGCTACTAAGTTGCTGACACCTTGGGCATCGACCTTTGCTGGACTATTCTTTGCCTTGGCTTCACTAGATTTCGGGTTAAGAAAAGCGATTCCCCATTCAATTAGGTTAGGGGTTTGGTCAAACTCCCATCTAGCGGAGGGAAAGGCTGTGGTTCCTGTACAGCAGATGATGTGGGTGACAGCCTGCATTGCGGCTGGTAGTGTAGACGGCTGGCGGATATCACCGACGGCAATTTCCACTCTCTGATTAAACATCTCTTTGGCTTTTTCTGGGTTGCGTGTCAGTATGCGAACTTTAAAACCCTTCTCCAGCAGCTTGCCTACCACCAGCTGCCCAACTCCACCAGTACCACCAGCGACTAGTACCAAATCTTCAACTGACGCTTCAATAGGAGCCATAACCGCCTCTGAGATAGTATATTGCTAATTTACTGAAAAATTCGAGTTGGAACATCTGCCAAGGAGCGATCGCTCTCCATTTTGTAACGGCACACGGTAAAATCGCAAGAGCGCAAATCTCAGCAATGCATCAAGCGTGAAAACCGATAGCATCTTTTATCGCCTTTTTCAAGAGTTTCCTAGCATCTTTTTTGAATTAATCGGCAACTCACCCCAAACTCCGGAGACTTATAAATTCTCCTCCATCGAAATTAAACAAACTGCATTCCGCATAGATGGTGTTTTTGTGCCGACACAAGATGAACAGAATCCGATTTACTTTGTTGAAGTCCAGTTTCAAACCGACACAGAAATTTATTCGCGGCTATTGTCAGAAATCTTTTTATACCTACATCGAAATAAACCAAAAAATCCGTGGCGAGGAGTGGTTATCTATCCTACTCGCAGTCTAGATACAGCAGATATAGACAATTACAGCGAATTTTTTACCAGCCAAAGGGTCAGTCGCATTTATCTTGATGAATTAGGTGAAACAGCATCATTGCCAGTTGGGATTGCTACTATTAAATTAGTGGTTGAAGATGATGACACAGCAGTCACCGCTGCCAGAGAGTTAATAAACAGAACCCAGCAAGAAATCAACGTTGAAACACAACAGCGGCAGTTATTAGAATTAATAGAGACGATTTTGGTTTATAAATTTCCAACAATGAGTCGAAAGGAGATTGAAAGTATGTTTGGGTTAAACGAACTAAAGCAGACGCGAGTTTATCAAGAAGGCAGAGAAGAAGGCAGGGAAGAAGGTGCGCGTCAAGAAAAGTTTAGAATGATACCTTTATTGTTGAAATTGGGATTAAGTTTGGAAGAAATAGCCGAAGAGTTGGGTTTGAGTTTAGAAGAGGTTCAGCAACAAATACAAAAACAGCCTAAAAGTCAAGATGTGTAAATAAAATTAATAGATACAAGGTAGATTAAAGCAATGTTTGGGTTAAACGAACTAAAGCAGACGCGAGTTTATCAAGAAGGCAGGGAAGAAGGTGCGCGTCAAGAAAAGTTTAGAATGATACCTTTATTGTTAAGGTTGGGATTAAGTTTGGAAGAAGTAGCCAAAGAGTTGGGCTTGAGTTTAGAAGAAGTTCAGCAAAAAATGCAAAACAGCCTATGAGTCAAGATATTAAAATTAACAGACGTAAAGCAGATTAATTAATAAATATCCCTGTAATCTTTAGTTTCAACAGTTTTTAATTTTATCTTGTCTATATGATTTCGCTATCTCCTAATTTAAAAGCTAGACTTGCTCAACCCTTAAATATTGGCTCATTTGAGGTAAAAAGCCGGGTTCTCCAATCGCCTTTGTCTGGGGTAACGGATATGGTGTTTCGCCGACTTGTGCGTCGCTATGCGCCAGATTCGATGATGTATACGGAAATGGTGAATGCTACGGGGTTGCACTATGTCAAGCAGTTACCCAAAATCATGGAGGTAGACCCCAACGAACGACCAATTAGCATTCAGCTATTTGATTGTCGTCCAGATTTCCTGGCTGAAGCAGCGATAAAGGCAGTTGCAGAAGGTGCTGATACTGTTGATATCAACATGGGTTGTCCGGTAAATAAAATCACTAAAAATGGTGGTGGTTCTTCGTTGTTACGACAACCAGAAGTGGCTGAAGCAATTGTGCGGGAAGTGGTGAAAGCTGTCGATGTACCAGTAACAGTGAAAACCCGCATTGGCTGGAATGATCAGGAAATCACGATTCTTGACTTTGCTAAACGGATGGAAAATGCAGGAGCAAAAATGATTACTGTCCATGGACGCACCCGTGCTCAAGGGTACAATGGCAATGCTCGTTGGGAATGGATTGCTCGTGTCAAGGAAGTGCTTTCTATCCCGGTGATTGGAAATGGGGATATTTTCTCTGTTGAAGCGGCGGTGAAATGTTTAGAGCAAACTGGTGCTGATGGCGTCATGTGTTCCCGTGGAACTTTGGGTTATCCGTTTTTGGTGGGAGAAGTTGATCATTTCTTAAAAACTGGGGAAATGTTAGCGCCACCAACCCCAATTCAGCGTTTGGAATGTGCTAGAGAACATTTGCAAGCTTTGTGGGAATATAAAGGCGATCGCGGTGTACGTCAAGCCCGTAAGCACATGACTTGGTATGCTAAAGGCTTCGTCGGTGCTGCTGATTTGCGTGGACAACTAAGTTTGGTTGAAACTGTCGATCAGGGTTTGCTGTTGATTGATAGAGCTATTGAACAACTAGCGAATGGTTATGAACCAGAGGAAGAGTTAGAACCTAATTTAGCATTGGTGTAATCAACATTTTAGAGTTTCACACCAATACATGAAGACGCTAAAAAACTTTGCATCTTAGCGAGGAGTCATTCAATCTCTGTAGAGATTTACTCTACAAAGATTAATAATTCTGCGTTAAACCTTTCTTAAGGACGACGTAGATATCCATCCGCTTCTAATTTTTGTAAGGCTCTTTTGGCAGCCGCTATTCCATATTTTTGACCGACTGCTAAAGCTTCCTGAGAAACTTGGGGAAGAACGCTAATTGTTTTTTTACCTAACGGTGTTTCGTAAAATGCAATCATCTGTGTTATCTCTTTATTAGTAAAATATTTACTATAAATAGGAATTAGTTCGTTCATCATTTCATCTGGTTTTAGTTCATTAGCAAAATTATTCCAAAATTTTTGGGGCACTTCCGGGTTTTGAACCTTCAAGCTATCTATTAATTGAGCCGTTATCTGGCGGGAAAGATTTACTGCACCAGTTATCTTTAGTAATTGTCTGATATTATTGGTTTTTTCAGCTTCTTGCGCGTTAGTTGGTGCAGTCGGATTATTTGGCGTTTGGGCAAAAGCAACTCCATTAACAATAGTTCCTATTGAAAGTACTACTGCCGAAACTAAAAGTTTTATCTTCATGTATTTTCAACCTATTAGTATTACTCATTCTTTCACTACCTTTAACGTGCGTAGATTAGTATCGACGCAACCGCTGATAAATCCCCCCATCGCCTGGATTTGTTCCAGGTAGTCAAGGACAGGTTTTGTAATGACTTCTCCTGGCATTAAAACGGGAATACCTGGAGGGTAGGGACAGACAATTTCAGCACAGATACGATTTATTGTCTTTAGCAAAGCTAGTGTTTCACTGACAGCAAAAAAAGCTTCACGAGGAGAAAAATGTAAAGTATACCCCATTGTACTTACATGATTCTGCAAAATGGGGTTTTTTACAGCTAAGTTGTTTCGGCGATACTCTTTGGCAAGAGTGGTGAAACCTTGCACTAATTGCTCAATATCATCTGGGGTATTGCCCAAACTAATAATAAAAGTAAGATGTTGCATGGATGAAAATTCAGCCGTCACAGCCAATTTTTTATCCAGAATTTCATCTGCCTCAAATCCAGTTAAACCTAAATTAGCAACTGTGACAGTTAATCGCGTTTTGTCTAAAGCCACACAACCAGATGACACACCTATCTCTAAAACTGATAATCCGGGAATTTGGCTGATTCGGGTTCTAGCTTGCTCTGCAAGTTCCAAAGTGCGAGACATTAGCATGTTTCCGTGCAGTGCCATTTGCTGACGTGCTGCATCCAAGGATGCTAATAGTAAATAACTAGGACTCGTTGACTGCACGAGTTGTAAAGCTTTACTGATGCGATCGCTATCTATCCTATTACCTTGGATGTGCAGCATCGATGCTTGTGTCATAGCACCGAGTACCTTGTGGATGGATTGTACAGTTAAATCAGCGCCACAGGCTAAAGCTGATGTAGGTAATTCTGGATGAAAGGCGAAGTGTGCGCCGTGTGCCTCGTCTACAAGTAAAGGGATATTGTATTGGTGAGTAATATAGGCGATCGCGCTCAAATCACCGCAAACACCGTAATATGTTGGGTAAACTGCCAAGACAGCTTTAGCATCAGGGTGCTGTTGTAGCGCCGATTGCACAGTGCTGGGCGTGATACCGTGGGCAATATCTAAAACTGGGTCATATTCAGGATTGAGAAAAATCGGCATAGCACCGGAGAGAATTAAACCGGCTACAGCAGAAGAATGCACATTCCGAGGCAGAATAATTTTATCGCCCGCGCCACAGGTAGCGAGAATTGCCGCCTCTACTCCACAGGTAGAACCATTGACTAAAAACCATGTTTGTGATGCGCCAAATGCCTCAGCCGCCAGTTGTAGCGCTTCCAGGATGACACCTTGGGGTGCAAAAAGATTATCTAAATCTGCTAATTCCGTTAAATCAGCACGAAATACAGCTTGACCAAGCAAATCAGCCAATGGTTGAGAAATGCCCTTACCCTGCTTATGCCCTGGTGTGTAAAAGGGAGCGTGGAGACGTGCTGTATTGGCTCTTAAAGCGTTTAATAAGGGTGTTTGGTTTTGATTGAGCATTAGTCTCTCGCAAAAGTCAATGTTTTGGAGATTAAACCACAGATGGACACAGCGGAAAGTTCTGTAGGCGGGTTTCCCGCCGTAGGAAACTTTTCAAGACAGCGACAAGTAAGCGAAGCTCCGGGTTTCCCGGCGCAAAACTTTTCAAGACAGATAAACACCGATGAATTATCTGTATTCATCATGTGGTTCCTTTTTCATTTATTCGGATTTTTGAGAAACGAAGCGCATCGCTTCTGACGGCAGGATGTCATTATCTGGCAGCAAAACTTAACATTACCTTAATTTTTCCTTGATCCTGGGTTGCTAGGTTCCTTTTGTTTGGTTGAGCAAGCTGGAGACAAGTCAAAACAAGCTACTAAATCTCTTTGTGCTACTAGCAATTGACCCTCCTCAATACCAATAGTATTGACATCTAAAGTAGGGGTGAATATGGAACTTAAAGATTACGGACTGCTATCAAATCGGTGCAGACGCCGAAGTTTTTTGCTGGGTGCGGGATTTTTAACCGGGTTAGCGGTGGCTAGCAAAGGGCTTCCAGTATTGGCGACACCAAGATTTTCTCACTATCCATTCAGTCTTGGTGTCGCCTCTGGTGATCCTTTGCCAGATGGTGTTGTGTTATGGACACGACTAGCTCCCAATCCACTCTATGGCGGTGTAATGCCACTAAAAAATGTTGTAGTCAAGTGGCAAATTGCTCTTGATGAGAACATGAGACAGATTGTGCAACGTGGGAAAGTGCTGGCGACTCCAGAGTTAGCACACTCGGTACACGTTGATGTGCGTGGATTGGAGCCTGACCGTTGGTACTGGTATCAATTTCAAGCGGGCAGCGAAGTTAGCACTGTTGGGCGGACTCGCACAGCAGGGGCATTCCATAGTTCTATCAAACAACTAAACTTCGCCTTTGTCTCCTGCCAAGACTGGCAAAACGGTTACTACACAGCCTATCGACATCTGGCTGATGAGGAACTTGACTTAGTTGTGCATCTTGGTGATTACATTTACGAATACGGGCCGCAATCCGGTGGGCCACGCCAACATAATAGTCCAGAAATAGTCACTCTTGCCGACTACCGCAACCGCCACGCTTTGTATAAAACCGACCCGAATCTGCAAGCTGCCCATGCTGCCTTCCCGTGGATAGTTACTTGGGACGATCATGAAGTTGACAACAACTACGCCAACTTGATACCCGAAGATGACCAAAGCCAGCAAGCATTTGTGGCGCGGCGAGCTAATGCTTACCAAGCTTACTACGAACATATGCCGCTGCGTCAGTCTTCGCTGCCTAAAGGAGCGAACATGCAGCTGTATCGGCGGTTCAGGTTTGGTGATCTAGCTGAGTTCAGCGTGTTGGATACCCGCCAGTACCGCACTGATCAACCTTGTGATGATGGACTCAAGCCCCGCTGTGTTCAAGCTTTGGATGCAAACACGAGCATGACAGGATCAGAGCAAGAGCAGTGGCTATTTAAGGGGTTAGACAAGTCGCGATCGCGCTGGAATGTGATTGCTCAACAGACCATGTTGGCTGAATACGATTTTGATGGTCGTTCCGAAATAGGATTGTTTAACATGGATCAGTGGGACGGCTATGTGGCTGCACGCAATCGGTTGCTAAGTTTTCTCAACCAGCGGCAACCATCCAACCCTGTGGTAATTACTGGAGACATCCACTGCAATTGGGTACATGACCTGAAGCTTGACTTCAATAACCCGACTTCAGCAACAGTCGGCACAGAGTTCTTAGGAACGTCAATTTCCTCTGACTTTCCATCCCCGTTTATTGCCCCAGTTCAAGCTGCTTTAAGTGACAATCCTCACACCAAGTTTTTCGATGGTGCATTCCGGGGCTATGTCCGTTGCAACCTCACCCCAGAACGTTGGCAAAGTGACTACCGTGCTGTATCCAGCATTACTGTCCCGGATGCTTCCATCAGCACCCTAGCTTCATTTGTAGTCCAAAACGGACAACCGGGCGCACATCGGACGTGACCCAAATCTCAATATCAATAAACTGAACCCCCCAGATTTAATCTGCGCGGGGTTTTAATATGTATGATGTGAGTGCAATACACTTGGGATAAGACAATTTGTGCGATGTGTAGAGACGTTGCAATGCAACGTCTCTACTCAGATGCAATTGATAGCAATAGCGGTAAATTATTAAAGGATAGTGTAGCTGGGTATAGCTATTTGGGGGGATGTCAGAATCTGAGGTTGTCATCTAGGTTGGGAAAGTCGAATAATTTAATTAGGCTTCCCATGATTAATCCCACTGCTATTTCCATACCTGAACCACAAATTCCCAATCCAGGGCCAAATCCCCTACCAAGTCCCGAACCTACACCAGGGCCCGCGATTCCCCAACCCTTACCAGAGCCTGTACCAGAGCCAGTACCTGCTCCGATTCCCCAGACAGTTCCAGGCCCAATTCCCCAAACTATACCTGAACCTGTTTGAATTATCTTTGTACTTTCATCCAAAATCCAAAATGCTAAGAGCCGGAATTGTCGGACTTCCCAACGTCGGAAAATCTACTTTATTTAATGCTGTAGTTGCTAACGCCAAAGCTGAAGCGGCTAACTTTCCTTTTTGCACGATTGAACCGAATGTCGGCGTTGTCGCAGTACCGGATGAACGGTTAAATGTTCTTTCTAAAATTGCCGGTTCGGCACAAATTATCCCAGCGCGTGTCGAGTTTGTGGATATTGCTGGTTTAGTTAAAGGTGCAAGTCAGGGTGAGGGACTAGGTAATCAATTCCTGTCCCACATCCGAGAAGTAGATGCTATTGTCCATGTGGTACGTTGTTTTGAGAATGACGATATTATCCATGTTGCTGGTTCTGTTGACCCAGCGCGAGACATTGAAATCATTAATATAGAACTAGGTTTATCAGATTTAGCTCAAATTGAGCGACGAATTGACCGGACTCGCAAACAAGCTCGTACCAGCAAAGATGCACAGTTTGAAGTGACAGTAATGGAAAAATTAGCTGCTGCTTTAAATGAAGGTAAATCTGTACGCCAAGTGAGCTTGACTGAAGAAGAGGCAGAAATTATTAAAGGACTGGATTTGCTCACCTATAAACCGATTATCTACGCTGCAAATGTGTCTGAAGATGAGTTAGCAACAGGTAATAATTTTGTTGAGAAAGTTCGAGAAATTGCAGCAACAGAAAATGCCCAAGTTGTGATAGTCTCGGCTCAAGTTGAAGCGGAATTAGTTGAATTACCAGAAGAAGATAAAGCGGATTTCCTCGAATCTTTGGGTGTGCAAGAAGGTGGCTTAAAATCTTTAATTCGTGCCACTTATACGCTTTTAGGTTTACGGACATATTTTACCTGTGGCCCCAAAGAAACCCGTGCTTGGACGATTCATGCGGGAATGTCTGCACCCCAAGCCGCAGGCGTAATTCACTCTGATTTTGAACGGGGATTTATTCGGGCTGAAACTGTTGCTTATAAAGATTTAGTGGCGACTGGTGCAATGAATGCTGCGAAGGAAAAAGGATTAGTTCGTAGTGAAGGAAAAGAGTATGTTGTCCAGGAAGGGGATGTGTTGCTATTCCGGTTTAATGTGTAGGTTTAGTGACTAGCGCTGTCAAGGAAAAATTTGCCTTCATACCTTCAGTTGGCTGGTTATTTTACTTAGTACACGTCACCCTAAAAAAGGATCGAAATTTAATTTTTTGTAGGTTGGGGAGCCAGTGCGTTGCGGTGAATCAGCGCTCTTGGTAGGGTTTCCCGACAGCCAGGCGACTGTGTTCGCCCTACAAGCCCCTTGGGCAACAAAAAGGCAGGCGTGCCGGAGGCATCACCCGTTGGCGCAGCCTCTCGTAGAGAAGGGAGGTTCCGGCAGTTGTAGCACCTGGCGTTTGAGGAACGAAACCCAACGTTTGCGCGCTTGTTGGGTTTCGCTCCGCTTAACCCAACCTACAGTTAGTATTTCCAACCCTTATTAATGGTGAGATGCACTTAGTGTCTTGGTGTCTTTGTGGTTAATAAAATTTATCTTTCAACCACGAAGACACTAAGACACAAAGAAAACTCTGTGTTGAACCGAATATTATTTAGTGCTGCTAATGAAGGTATGAGTAAGCACCAGTAAGAATAGTGTGTTAGTTGATGCTTAATTATCGCAGGCAAAGCAGCTTCATTTCACAACATTACTTTCTGTAAAGCGAGCAATAATTCATTGATAGTGTACGGCTTTGACAAAAATGTATTGACACCAATGCCAGCTATTGTGTCTAGCTTATTGTTGGACATGAGTCCGGTGGTAGCAATAATTCTGACTTGTGGGTTGATTTTTTGCAAGGTACGGATGGCGGTTAAACCGTCTAGCAACGGTAGCATAATATCCATCAGTACAACACTAATTTTATCCATATGTTTGGCATATAGCGCGATCGCTTCAATGCCATCATTGGCAATTAAAGTCTGATAGTTGTAACTTTCCAGCGATGTTTGAGTAATTTCCTGAATAGCGGGTTCATCATCCACAACCAAAATCAATTCTCCATGTCCTTTGGGCAGTGTCAAATCTTCCGGTTTGAGTGTTTCCATTCCCTCTGCGGCTGGTAAATATACTTTAAAGCGAGTGCCATTTCCCACTTCGCTATATACATTCACAAAACCTCCATGGCTTTTAATGATCCCAATCACGGTGGAAAGTCCTAATCCTGTCCCTTTTCCCACTTCTTTTGTAGTAAAGAATGGCTCGAAAATTCTATCTTGGATTTCCGCAGGGATGCCAACTCCTGTATCGGAGACAGTAATCAGTATGTATGGCCCAACTTTGGCTTCCAGGTTCATGCGGGCATAATTTTCATCAAAAAACACATTTTCGGCAGTGATTCTTAAAGTGCCGCCATTAGGCATGGCATCACGAGCATTAACGCAGAGATTCATCAGCACTTGATGCATCTGTGTGCTATCTCCAGAAACTGTCCACAAATCTTGTGGTATATCAGTGCGGACTTCGATGGATTTTGGGAATGTCTCCTTGAGAATTTTGGCAAGTTCTACAATCAAATGCCGGGGTTGCAAAGTGATGCGCTTCCCTTCCACGCCTCGCGCAAACGACAGAACCTGTTTGACTAAATCAGCGCCACGTTTAGCGTTGACTTCCAGAATTTCTAACAGATGCTGAGTGCGTTCGTCAGCATCAGGGAATTTTAGAGGTAGCAGTTGCGCTCCTGCCAGAATCGGCGTCAGAATATTGTTGAGGTCGTGAGCAATGCCGCTAGCTAGAGTGCCGATACTTTCCAGGCGTTGAGCGCGAAACAATTGGGCTTCGAGTTGTTTTTTCTCGGTAATATCTGTGTCAACTGTGAGAATTGATTTGGGACTCCCCCGTTCATCGCATATCAAACTCCAGCGACTGGCCACGAGAACTTCTTTGTCAGTTTTGGTAAGTTTATTTAACTCGCCTTGCCACTTACCTTTGCTCATAACCTGCAACAGAGCCGTTTCCATTTCCGGTGAATGTTCGTCATACAAAAGCTCACTGGCATTTTTGCCCCAGGCCTCTGTAGCTTGCCAACCGTAAAGTGTTTCTGCGCCTTTGTTCCAAAAGAGAATTCGATTGTCTAAATCTCGCACGCAAATTGCATCAGTGGTGACATCAAGTAATGCGGCTTGTTCGCGAATTTTTTCTTCAGCTAATTTACGTTCGCTAATATCGATACTAGCGCAAGTCACCCCTACAACTTCTTGCGACTCATTTCGCAATGGCTCTACAGTCAAGTCGTAATATCGAGTTCCAGTAGCAGTGGTAATCGATACTTCCTCTCGCGTGCCTATAGCAGTGTTCAGCACCCCACTTTTGATCGCGCTCTGACGTTGGGCATCTTCAGCAGGCATGATATCTGAGTCCTGTTTGCCCAACATCTTCTCAGCAGTTAACCCAGAGGAAGGGTTGTAAACCCAGGTATAACGTAATTCTTTGTCCTGGTTAAATACAAAGATTGGGGAGTTTTTCAAGGCAACCCGAAATCGCTCCTCACTCTGTCGTAGTGCGTTATCTGCCTGTTGACGCTCGATGGCATAACGCATGGAGCGTACTAGCAAGTCGCCAGTCACTTGCCCTTTCACCAAATAATCCTGCGCCCCTTCCTGCATAGCCCTAATTGCTAGGGTTTCATCGTTTATACCCGTTAGCACGATGATTGGAGTTGCTTTTGCCTGATGATGAGCTGTGACGAAGGTTTCCAGTCCTTGGCTATCTGGTAGCGAGAGGTCTAACAAAATCACATCAAAACTGTCGTTTGCTAAATGCTTGAGTGCCTCAGAAAGCCACTCAACAGGCATCAATTCAACTTGCGATGTGGTAACTTCCTTTAAAAACTCCTGTAACAATAAGACATCGCCAGGGTTGTCTTCTACTAACAAAACTTTAATAGTTTTACCTGCCATTGCCAATTACTCCGGTGGCAGCTTGACGATCGCAAACCAAAAATTTTCTATTGATTGTACAATTTTAACGAATTGATCAAAGTCTACTGGCTTAGTTATATAGCAGTTGGCACAGAGGTTATAGGCTTTGATAATGTCATCTTCGGCTTGGGAAGTCGTTAGAATTACTACAGGAATACGCTTGAGCTTGATATCCGATTTGATTTCTGCTAGTACCTCCCGCCCGTCTTTTTTAGGCAGATTCAAATCGAGCAGTACAAGATCTGGATGTACTGCTGTCGCATATTTTGCCTGTTTTCGTAAAAATGCCATAGCTTCTACCCCATCTTCGACCACATTCAGGTGAATTGAGATTTTGCTATCCTCCAAAGCAATACGGGTAAGTTGGGCATCGCCAGGATTGTCTTCTACTAACAAAACCTCTATAGGCATAATCGCTAATTTTACACTCACGATTGTTTAGCTGCTTTATCTGGAATTGTGAAGTAGAAAATCGAGCCTTGACCCGGTTCCGACTCAACCCAGATACTGCCGCCGTGACGTTCGATAATTTTTTTACAAATTGCTAGACCGATTCCTGTACCTGGATACTTTGCTCTACCGTGCAAGCGCTGAAAAATTACAAAAATGCGTTCGACATACTGAGATTCTATACCAATACCATTATCTTGCACCCAAAACAACCATTCATCCTCTGATGGGATAAAATTCAAACTTTCCCTATTTTGGTCTGTACCCCCCCTTAATACGCCGATGTGAATTTTTGGGTGCAGATCTTGACGGAATTTGATGGCGTTGCTGATCAGGTTTTGGAAAACCTGCGTTAGTTGACTAGCATCAGCTATCACTTCGGGTGAAGGGTCATGGGTAACAACTGCGCTACTCTCCTCAATTGCAACTTTGAGATTAGCGATCGCCTGTTCTAAAACAGTATTACAATTAACTGGCACAAAGGGCTGTCCACGGGTGCTGACGCGCGAATAATTTAACAGCTCGTTGATTAGTGTCTGCATTCGGTGTGCCCCGTCTACAGCGTAGCCGATGAACTGATCCGCATTGGCATCTAGTTGGCTCTTGTATCTTCGCTCTAGCAGTTGTAAATAACTAGTCACCATCCGCAACGGCTCTTGTAAGTCGTGGGAAGCCACATAGGCAAATTGTTCCAATTCAGCATTAGAACGGGCGAGTTCTTGACTGTAGCAGGTTTCCTTTTCTAACGATTGTGCCTGGGATAGAGCAATCCCAATTTGGTTACCCAATTGCTGTAACAACTCCGTCTCAAAACTATTCCACCGCCGAGGAGTGGCACATTGATGAGCTAGCAATAAGCCCCAAATGTTGTCCCTGACAAGAATCGGCACTACGAGGTTAGCCTTGATAGCAAACTGCTGGAGAAATTCTCGATGGCAAGGTTGAATATGAGCAGTTTCAATGTTTTCCATTGCACCAACTCTTCCTTGGCGATATCTCTCTAAATATTCTTCTTTAAAGCAGGGGTCAAAAACATTTTTTCCCAGAATTACAGGCCAACCAGGCAGTACTGCTTCTTGTACTACTGTTCCCGAACCATCAGCCCACAATTGAAAAATTAATACTCGGTCAGCTTGTAGTAATTTTTGTACCTCTGTAACCGTCGTTTGGAGAATTTCCTCCAGTTGTAAAGTTTCCCGAATTTTGACAGTGATTTCCGCAAATAGTTGCGATCGCAAATTCTGCCGCTTGAATTCTTCTTCTACCTGCTTGCGATCGGTGATATCAAGTGTGACACCCATCATCTGATTTGGGTTACCATTAATCTCTTTAATCCCTCGACCCCGTGCTAACATCCAGTGAACACTGCCATCAGACCAGATATTGCGGTACTCTGCGTGATAATCTGTCTGGTTTTCCAGAGCTTGTGTCACAGATTCTTGCACATAGGCGCGATCGTCGGGATGAATGCGTTCAAACAGCTTACTATAGGAAAGTTCAGCTTCAGAAGGCAATCCAAAGTTGGTCTTACACTGGTTAGATGCAGACAATTCCTCCGTTTTTATATCAAGCTGCCAGGAACCGAGTCTAGCAGTCTGCAATGCCAACTTCAATCGTTGTTCGCTCTCACGTAAGGATGTCTCCGTTCGCTTTAGTTCCTCGGCATAACGGGATACTTCAGCTAAATTTCGCCTCAGTTCTAGTTGACTGATCACCTGGCGACTCAGAGCCATAAGTGCGTCAATTTGTTTTTGGCTCAATTCCCGTGGAACTTGGTCAAGCACGCACAGGGTTCCTACCATATCTCCCTTTGGGGTAATCAGGGGCACACCTGCATAAAACCGCACATAGGGAGCGCCAATCACTATCGGATTCTGGGCGTACTTTTCATCAGCTAATGTATCTGTAACTACTACAACATCACACCGTCCTTGGCAAAGGTAAGATAACCCAACATTCCGGGGCATTTCTGGTACATCTAAACCTACTTTTGCTTTAAACCATTGACGATGTTCATCAATGAAATTTACTACGGCGATGGAAGTACCACAAATATATGCGGCTAACTGGGCAATATTGTCGTAGTCTTCTTCAGGTTCGGTGTCAAGAATTTGATACTGGCGGAGAGCTTTTAGTCTCGCCGCTTCTTCATCAATGCGTTCAGCTTTCATTAACTTTGCTTAATAAATCAAAATATGGTTTCCAATCGGCAGCCTAACTACCTCAAGAATCGCTTAAACTTGTTTAAAATCAGTTAATCATCTCCCCGCTTCTAGTTGTTCAAGGGAGTTTTTGGGGTTTTTTGGAAAAAGCTAAATCTAAATTAGAGAAAAGCATTACCTAGATGCTTCCGTGGCAAGCCACTTTGTGCATTCGCCATAACTCTAGTGTAAACAAATTTAAGACTTATACGATACACAAATTGACTATCAACGTGGATAAGGAGATTAGCCCTATCAAGCTTGATTAAAAATCTGCTTTCATCCCTATGATTAGTAGATCATCTTACTTAGTGCATCTCACCATTAATAAGGGTTGGAAATACTAACTGTAGGTTGGGTTAAGCGGAGCGAAACCCAACAAGCGCGCAAACGTTGGGTTACCCTGCGGTCAGCCGCCTCCGGCGTCTACGTTCCTCAAACGCCAGGTGCTACAACGGAGAAGAGGAGTGCAGTCTTGGGGTCTCCCCATTCTTGAGCAACTCCGGGGAACCTCCCTTCTCTACGAGAGGCTGCGCCAACGGGTATCTCCTCCGGAGACCAAGGCGAACACAGTCGCCTGGCTGTCGGGAAACCCTACCAAGAGCGCTGATTCACCGCAACGCACTGGCTCCCCAACCTACAAAAAATTAAATTTCGACCCTTTTTTAGAGTGACGTGTACTTAGTGTCTTGGTGTCTTTGTGGTTAATGAATTAATTTTTGTCACCACAGAGGCAAGGCAGCGCGCAGAACAGGGGGTTTCCCCCATGAGCGACTGCCGCACAAAGACACAGAGAAAACTGAATGTTGAAGTTATGCCTTGACAAGGCTAATAAAATGCTAAAAGCTGTCGTTATGAATGTCGAGTCTAGAGAGCGATGTCTGTCTTGAAAAGTTCAGAATCTCTTTCAGAGAGGCTGCGCCAACGGCGGAAAACGACGCGATACACTTTTCGCTACGATGGGCTGTTCGGTGACGCACCTAATTTTCTTACCCCTCTGGTAAACTGGCAAACGCCTGCTCAACTAACTCCTTTGCTTTAGCATCCAATCGCTGCCAATCAACTTCACCCAACTCATCCATTAAACTAGTATCAATATTAACTGCTAAATTCTCCGGGCTATACTCAAGAAAACACACTTGATAACACAGTTCCCACAAATCGATACTGACCTCTTGCCCTTGACGCTGCAAACGTAAATGATATCCTGGATGGGGCATTGGCAGGCGAGTAAGAGTCTCTCTAATTTCATCTGCTTCTTGGGGTGTTGCAGTTTCCATCTCTTGCAACAGACGAGTCACCAAGGCTTTTATTTCATCAGTGGTGTTAGGCGGCCAAATCAGTACATCGTGGTAAGTTCCCGTCCACGTAGATGTATCAAGCAGCTTGCGGATATTATCGATAACGCGAATGAAAGCAGGTTGCATGAGGATTTCAGCCTGCTGCCATGCAACTGGGTTAGTTATTCTGGGTGGCATTGGTAATAAGCAGGGGCACTAAAAGAGAAATAAATAGTCTGCGTTTATTAAAAAGCTGCGTTTTTAATTTAAATCTTTTCTCAAGATAGCGGATTTCATTGAAAAAAATTTGGAGATATTTATTACCAGCTGGAAAATTAGGTAATAACTCTGGGGAGGGGAATATGATAGGCAAGTTACTAGACCATCGTTACCAGGTGATTCGAGTCTTAGCGACGGGAGGATTTGGTCAAACTTACATTGCTCAAGATACAAGGCGGCCGGGCAACCCTATCTGTGTTGTCAAGCATCTCAAACCCACAAGTACTGACCCCAGAGTTTTTGACACTGCTCAACGTCTGTTCAACAGCGAAGCCGAAACTTTAGAGTATCTAGGCTACCACGATCAGATACCTAGGCTACTGGCTTACTTTGACGAAAACCAAGAATTCTATTTAGTCCAAGAATATATTGAAGGACATACCTTAACCGAGGAACTTATACCTGGTAAACGTTGGAGTGAAAGCCAAGTAATTCAACTGTTGCAAGAAATTTTAGGCATTTTAGAATTTGTCCACAACCAAGGCGTGATTCACCGTGACATCAAACCGGATAATATTATCCGTCGCATTTCCGACAATAGATTAGTTTTAGTAGACTTTGGAGCAGTGAAGCAACTGCGTTCCCCAATAGTCACAGTTGGCGGACAACCTAGCGCCACAGTCGTTATTGGCACTCCTGGCTATATGCCTACGGAACAAGGGCAAGGCAAACCCCGCCCCAATAGTGATATTTATTCCCTTGGTATCATTGCTATTCAAGCACTAACAGGATTATCGGCAACAGAATTGCAGGAAGATCCGGAAACAGGCGAAATCCTCTGGCAGCATTTAGTACCTGTAGACTACCGTTTGGCAGCAGTGTTAACCAAGATGGTGCGTTATCACTTCAAAGACCGCTATCAAAACGCAACGGAAGCACTGCAAGCATGTCAAGAGGCAATTAATCCCGTGCCTGCACTTTCCATACCTCAAACATCCGCCAAATCTTCCAGCTACCAAGTAGCTGAATCTCTATCTCAAGTATCTCGGCAGCAAACTGTCGCAGTTGCGCCAGCAAATCCTGTACCCGCTAAACCTGCCCGCAAAGATTCACCCGACCCATGGCCGCTATTAATTGGCGTATTATTAGCAGGTGGTGCTGCTGCTTTGGTAGCAAATGTCTTCCCCAATGTGAAAAATTTAGCTGCCAATTTTACGGGTAATGATACCGCCTCGGCAAAAAACTGTTTGGCTGTTGTCGTGGAAAACTCTAATATTCGTTCTGAACCTAGTTCAATAAATTCTGACAATATTGTGCGAATTGTTGCCAAAGACAGCAAGTTTGAAGTTACTGGGAAGCAGACAAAACGGGGCTGGATAGAAGTTAAACTTAACTCCGGTCGTTTGGCTTGGGCACACTCGGATGTGATAGACAATCAAGACCAGTGGGTTTCTTGCCTGCGCGACAAAGGAATTGCAATTAAGACAGTAGATGATAATACCTTGATTGCTGCTCGACCGATTCCCAGGCAAAAACCAAAATCTCGTATTGTAGTAACTCCATTGCCAGAAAAATCGAATGGCTCAACTTCTGACTCTGAGATATCGCCTAGTGAGAACAGTACCAAGATTATAGAACAAGCAAGAGAGAAGTATGAATCTGGAGATTTACAGGGTGCGATCGCACTTCTAAAATCTATTCCGGCTAATACGGTTTCTAGTATTAAAGAAACAGGCAAAGTAATTACCCAGTGGCAGGAAGATTGGGCTAAAGCCGAAGCTTTATCTAATGAGATCAATACAGCAATCGATCAAGGTAAATGGGATAAAGTATTGGATTATAGAAACCATCCAGAAAAGTTACCTAATACTCGATACTGGCGAAATAAGTTAGAACCATTATTTAAACAAGCCGCTGCAAATCTATTAAAACAGGCGCTTCCTCAAGTAGACAATAAAGGTAATCAAGATAATCCCCAGCAGAAACTACCTAAAGTAGATAATCAAAAGAATTCTGAACAGGAATTTTTCAATACTGACAAATTTATAAATACAGAAAGCCCCGATGCCAAAGAAACTCCTAAAAGCGGTTTCTAATAAGCATCTATTGATAATAGGTAATATAGGAGTTTGCGATCAAGTGCAGTACAGTTATGACCTCTCTCCAAACCTCTCCCCTACAAGGGGAAAGGCTTTGAGGCTTACTCCCCTTCCCTTGTAGGCTACGGTGTACACACAAGTGCCCGAATTACCCAAAAACCTTGAAAAACCTCACCCTGGTTCTGCTACGCAAGACCTGTCCCTCTCCGAAGTTCGGCTACGGTGTACACACAAGTCTTCTAACATTGTTCCATAAACTTTTGATCCCCCCAACCCCCCTTAAAAAGGGGGGCAAAAATCTTTCAAAGTCCCCCTTTTTAAGGGGAGCCACTGCGCCCTTGCGGCTCTGCCGACTTGTTCGCGAAGCGTCTCCCTTAGGAGAAGCAAGTGGCATGGATTTAGGAGGATCTACAACTATTTTGGTTTTGTACAGAGATGTGTGTACACCGTAGCCGAAGTTCGGAGAGGGAAAGATTTTAGCTACGCTAAAAGCGAGGGTGAGGTTTTGATTTTTAGGTTCTAGAGTAAATTTGAATGGGAATTTTCCAGATGTGTATACACCGTAGCCCTTGTAGAGGAGCCAGTGCGTTGCGTATTTTCCCCCCGTTGTAGCAACTGGCGTAAGGGGTTGGGGATTAGGTCTTTTGCAGCACTCCCAAAAAACTCTTCAACATTAAATAAGCAGAAGTCCCGCCTGGATCTTGATGACCGATACTCCGCTCACCAAGATAGCTGGCTCGTCCTTTCTTTGCCAGCATTGGTATAGTGTCATGCAACCCCTGTTCAGCGGCAGCTACAGCCTGCTGTAAAGCTTCCAGCATCATTTTTCCCTCTCCTATAGCTTGCTCAAAAGCTGCCACAGATGGAGATAGCACATCCACCATTGTCTTGTCTCCCAGTTGCGCTTTGCCACGCTGAAGTACACCCTCTAATCCAGCTTGGAGTAGTTCTAGGACATCCTGCTCTGTTAATTCCTGCTTACCAGCTACTGCTGTACTTGCTCTTAGAAACCAAGTGCCATAAAGAGGGCCACTAGCACCGCCAATAGAAGAAATCAAGGTCATGCTGACTGTTTTCAAAATGCTGCCGATGTCTTGCTCTGCAAGACTCGGTAACTGACTGCTCACTTTTTTAAAACCGCGCTCCATATTGATCCCATGATCAGCATCACCGATCGCAGCATCTAGTTCAGTCAAATATTCTTTATTTTGTTCGATTTCAGTAGCAAATGCCTGCAACCATTCTAAAATATGCGCCTGATTTACCATATCAAATTCCCCAGCGCCAACTCGGCGTTTTTACTGGTGCATCCCATAGCCGGATCATCTCATCATCCAACTTCAGCAGGGTAATCGAGCAACCTTGCATTTCCAAAGATGTAATATAAGGCCCAATCAAGTTTCGCACAATTTGCAGTCCCTGCTGCTCGCAGATTTGGGCTAGTTTACGGTAGACAATATACAGTTCAGAAACGGGAGTTCCACCCATACTATTAACAAAAGCTAGCAGGCGATCGCCTTTTTGCAATAGTGGATTTATCAGTTCCACATCCACCCATTCTCCTTTGTTTTCATCCCACTCGCGCACTGTGCGGCTATAACCTGCATCATCAATTATTGAGCGCGTCAAAATCTCTGTAATCTCATCTACTGGTTTTATATCTGTGCGTTCCCATCCTGGCTCACCGTGAATACCGATGCCTAATTCGATTTCGCGATCGCCCAATTCAAATGTTGGTGAGCCTTTAGCTGGTACTGTACATGAGGTCAAAGCAATTCCCATACTCCGCCCATGCAAATTTACCCGACGGACCAAATCTGCCAGTTGTGACAAATCATACCCCTCCTCAGATGCTGCCCCACAAATTTTTTCTGCCAGTATCGTCGTTCCCACGCCCCGGCGTCCTTGTGTATAGAGGCTATCTTTCACCGCCACATCGTCATCAATCAAAATATTTAGCACCCGAATGCCCTCAGCACGGGCTAACTCCGTTGCCATTTCAAAATTCATGACATCGCCGCTATAATTCTTGACGATATAAAGGATACCAGCACCACCATCTACCTGCTTGGCTGCTTCCAGCATTTGGTCAGGGGTAGGTGAGGTGAAAACTTCGCCAGGACAAGCAGCATCCAGCATTCCTTTGCCTACAAAACCAGCGTGCATCGGTTCGTGACCGCTACCACCACCAGAAATAATTGCTACTTTTCCCGGTATAGGTGCAGTGGCTCGATAAACAAAGGTGGGATCATAGTTCACCTTAATTAAATCGGAATGAGCCGCCGCCATACCTTCTAGACTTTCCCGCACAAAGTCTTCTGGCTTGTTGATTAGCTTTTTCATGGACTAGCTCTGGTTTTGAAGGTGCTAAAACCAAGATAAGGGAATATTGCTACTTTGATTTTTTCGTTAAATTAAGGAACGTGGATTTAATAATTTCAGGACTTATACAAAATCATGAAAAAACGTTCGCGTAGCGTGCCGGAGGCATACCGCAAAGGACGCAAAGGACGCAAAGGAACAAGAGTTTCAGAGAGTTATTGCGTAAGTCCTAAATTTGCAACTTTCGTAGTGACGCGACACGCATCATTTCCGGTTTTCTGAAGAAGTTCACGCAGTCATCCAAATACTAAAGCATTGGTCTGTTATGCCAATACGTCGGTCTGTTATGCCAATGCGTCGGCTTGTTATGCCAATGCGTCGGCTTGTTATGCCAATGCGTCGGCTTGTTATGCCAATGCGTCGGCTTGTTATGTCAATGCGTCGGCTTGTTATGCCAATACGTCGGCTTGTTATGCCAATGCGTCGGTCTGTTATGCCAATGCGTCGGCTTGTTATGCCAATACGTCGGCTTGCAAATATTAAACTACCCTCTCTAACCTTTTTCAAGAGAGCGTCACAAGCGTTACCCGGAAGGCTTTCAGAAATTAAACTCCCAGCAAAACCGCCTCCCGCAGCTTACTAATCAAATCACTCAGATTACTTGTGTTGAGGCGATAACTCAGCGGATGGACAATTAACCGGGCTGTGCTTTCATATAAAGTGGCAATCTCAATCAAACCATTTTCTCGCAGAGTCCGCCCCGTAGAAACTAAATCCACGATCGCTTCCGACATTCCCGTAATGGGGCCTAGTTCCACTGAACCATACAGCGGCACTATTTCCACAGGTAGATCCAAACTGTGGAAATATTCACGAGCGCAATTCACATATTTAGAAGCAACCCTACCATGAGGCGGCAAATCTAAAGGCGATTTGTAAGAACTGGATGCTTTTACCGCCACCGACATTCGACAATGCCCAAACTGCAAATCTACTAAGTGTGCAACTTGCGGTTGTTTCTCGCGTAGCACATCGTAACCGACAATACCCAATTGTGCTTGACCATATTCTACATAAACCGGCACATCCTGCGCCCTTACTAGCAGCCCTTTCGCTTGTCCACTAGCATCAGGAATTTGAAGTTGGCGAGTCCCTGAATCTAAAAAAGCACTAAAATCTAATCCCACAGATTGTAGCAAGCGGATGCTATTTTTAAGTAGTTCCCCTTTTGGCAATGCAACTGTCAGCATTCTTTTTCTTAGTATCCTTGGCGTCCCGGCAATTAATTAATATTGAGAATATCTCTATATGCTTACCACAAGCAGCATGAGAATTTTATTAGTTGATGATGAAGTTGAACTAACTGACCCTTTAAGTCGCTTGTTAAGTCGCGAGGGTTATAGCGTGGATGCCGCTTATGATGGGACAAGTGGTAGTGAACATGCACAAGCAGGCAGTTATGACCTACTAATTTTAGATTGGATGCTGCCAGGAAAAACAGGGTTGGAGATTTGTCAGGAATTACGACGCCAAGGTAAAACCACTCCTGTTTTGTTTCTCACGGCCAAAGATACTTTAGATGACCGTGTAGAAGGTTTAGATGCTGGTGCAGATGACTATTTGGTGAAACCGTTTGAACTGCGGGAGTTACTAGCACGAGTCCGTGCTCTGTTGCGCCGTTCTGGTTCCCAAACTTATGACACTATCACCGGAAGGCTGACTGTAGCTGATTTAGAACTTGATTGTGAAAATCAAGTAGCCTATCGTCAAGGACGAATCATTGAACTATCGCAAAAAGAAAGCCAGCTACTGCAATACTTTATGGAACACACTGGACAATTGTTGACTCACGCCCAGATTTTGCAAAATTTATGGCAAGATGACGAACAACCCAGTAGCAACGTGGTAGCGGCATTAATTCGTTTGCTGCGCCGTAAGATTGAGGTAGGTAGAGAAGCTCCATTGATTCACACGGTTTACGGCAAAGGCTATCGCTTCGGCGCTTCCTCAGGGGATTTTGATAAGTAGATAATTTTAGGGCAAGCAGAGGGGCAGAGAGGAGCAGGGGGACAAGGGAGATAACTCTTCACTCAGGACAAGTTGATTTGTAGACAAGGGTAAAGTGTGCGACCTGGCTAGGAATTTATCAGTAAGCTGAAAAATAAGCAATTAACTTGAATTAGATGATGTTTAAGCTATGAACAGTCAACCAAAATCTGTTGTGAGTGATTTAGAACAAGCCCATAGTCAGGATATTGAAACAATTACCCGTTTGTTAGCGAAGATTTCCAACCGTAGTCCATCAGAGATTAAACCTCACTTGAACACCATGCTTGAGCAGCTGGTGCAACCATCAAGGGAACGCCCTTTCTATGAAACTGCAAGCCCTCAAGAGTGGGTAGCAGCATTTACTCAGTGGGTGGAGAGCCACCGAGAGCTTAACCTCCCGTCGCTTTCTGATGAAGCCATTAGCCGCTCAAGTATTTATGGAGAACGAGGTTAAGTGTCTTACCTCGTCAATACCTTCGCCAAATCGAAAAATGCCTCGATTCGTAGGTTGAGTTGAGGCACGAAACCCAACAAATACGTTGGGTTTTGCTTCGCTCAAACGCCAGGTGCTACAACGGAGGGAACCTCCGCAACGCACTGGCTCCCCAACCTACAAAAAAATGGCGAAGGTATTGCTCGTAGATACTAATATCCTGTTAAGGAGTGTAGACCTTAGCCATCCGATGAACCCGGATGCTGCCAATACTATCAGGATGTTACATAGTCGCGGCGAACAGTTGCACATCGTACCGCAAAACTTGATTGAATTTTGGAACGTCTACACACGCCCAATCGAGCGAAATGGCTTAGGGCGTAGTGTAGCAGAAACACAGGCAGAAGTTAACCGTTTAAAGGTGTTGTTCCCATTGTTGCTAGATACTGAAGCAATTTACCAGGAATGGGAAAGGTTGGTAGTTGCCTATGGGATTAGGGGAGTCAACGTACACGATGCGCGACTGGTTGCAGCAATGCTGGTGCATGGGTTAACCCATATCCTTACATTTAATATTAGTGATTTTGCCCGTTACTCAGAAATTACTGCCGTTAATCCAACTGCGATCGCACCTTAAATTACACTCTTCGCTTACCTGGGGAATCTAGGCTATATGCATTAGTTAGATGGATTGATGCACTTGAGATGCTCACAACCAAAACCTTGAGTCATCATTGCCGATAGCTGTTCAAAAACATGAGCATCAAGATTCAATTCTCGCTTAATCTGGTCATACGCCTTTTTTTGCACTACCCACTTTGCCATTTGCTGAAACTGGGCCCAGGTTAAATCACTGTCAACAAATGCTCTAGCAAGTATAATCACCAGTTCCTCATAATCATTGTCTTCCAGTTTTGTCATCATCCGGTGTTCAATGTGAAGCGAATCATCAAAGCAGTAATACCAGGATTTTGGTTGCTGCTTGACTACTTGTCGGAAAAAATCTTGCTGTTTAGGGCGGCTAACAACATTATCTGCTTCGCTACACACCATTAATACAGGAGCAGAAATACAAGTTTGAGCCTGTTCTAAAACGTTCTTTGCCAATTCTAGAAATATTTTTAATGCTGGAAGACGAAAGCCTTTATAGCCAAAATTACCAGGTGCGTCTTTGTTGAACCATTCAAAGTAGATTGGCAGAATTTTAATAAGCTGATCAAATAATGAATAACGACTGCTCAAATAAGGCGTAAACAATAAGGTGCGGTTAATCTCCTGGGGATGCTCTAAAGCTAACCAAGCAGCTAAAGTTCCACCCGTTGATAATCCACCGACTACAACTTCTTGACCTAGCGTTTTGGCAATCTGCAACCATTTCAGTACAAATTGTTGATAAATTTGAATGTCTGTAGGAAGTGGCGGAGGATTTTGACGCCCCCAGTCACCTGAGCGTCCATGACCAGGGAGTAAAGGAATTAAAACGTTATATCCTTTGTTAAAAAAGGCTTTACCGAGCGGCTCAAATTGGTAGGGGCCTGCTGTGAAGCCATGTAAAAACAGACAAACTTTTGACGTAGAGTGAGGGTAAACAAAGAATTTTGAAGAACAAGCTTGATTTTTCAGCCCAAGTGTGGATTCTGATTGATGAACTTGCTGAAGAAGCTCTGCTGTTTTATAATTGCCAACTGTCATATCATGTCCGTTTGATTACTTATTAAACCCGAAGAACCCCACCCCGCCAAAGCTACGCTTTGTCTCCCCTCCCCTTGGCAAGGGGAGGGGATTAAAGGGTGGGGTGCAATGACTGTGGAAATCATAACTAATTATGCGGAATTGATATCATTTTGCTATTAAATAGTATTCAACAATTGATTAATACGCTTTGTCTCCCCTCCCCTTGGCAAGGGGAGGGGATTAAAGGGTGGGGTGCAATGACTGTGGAAATCATAACTAATTATGCGGAATTGATATCATTTTGCTATTAATATAGTATTCAACAATTGATTAATTTGAATTTGTAGTTTTTCTCGAAGTTGCTGTGCTTGTTGATAAGCTGCTGCACGCCCTTTACTGGAGTGAGTTTCAAACCCTTCGTTTAACTCTGTCGATTCCAAAGGTTGAATAAAGTAACGCAGACGTGTTCTCATTGCCCAAACTCCCATTGAGGGAAATAAAATTAAGAGAAGCATCAAAGGTGAGAAAGGCAAGAATGGTAATTTAAATAATCTCTGCAATTTTTTGAGATTAACTGTCCAAGGATGTAAAGATTCACTCCCGATGCAAACAACTGGGAGAATGGGAATGTGATAGCGATCGCTTAACTGAATAAAGCTCACATCAAACTTTTGCAGCTGATAGCGTTTTCTCCAACCCTTCAGAGGCCCGCGTAAACCTTCAGGAGCGTATAGGATGATTTTACCTTGGGCGTTAGCTTCATGTGTTGGGTTTGCGATCGCCATTTCAAAATCACTTGACTCTGCTCGCACAGCACCTAAAACCTGTGACCATTTGGGTGGTAGCCACCAAGTCACCCAAGAATGCTCAAACAATGAGACACTTGCTAAGGGTTGCACTACCCAATCTCGTGCTTTACTTAACAAATAACCCAAAGTCATAAAGTCCCAAGGAAAACACATCCCTGCATGATTCATTGTCACAATCATTGAATCTGTTTGTGGCAAGTTCTCAATTTGTTGTAATTCTCCACGAAAATAGTATTTAACTATAAAACTAAGAACTTCTTCACGAAATGCTTGTTGATACTTTGGGTTAAATTCTTCCACTTCTTGTCGTGGTGAACGACAACCAAGACGCAACCAACGCATTAGCAGTGCTAGATAAAATCCGCCAGGAATTAAAAATAATCCAAATTCTAACCAATTCCAACCATCTGGATCAGCGTGATAGTGCTGCCAATGACGGTTGAATAAAATCAACCAACCCGGAGGATACCAGAGACAAAACCAATCAAACCAGCTAAATTTATAGCCTTCACTTGAAGCTTTTTCTAGTTGAGTGTTTAAGAGTTGTTCAGAGTGTTCATTAATCACAATATTTATGCATAGGCAATAGTTAAAAACATATCCTAACTTGATAGTTTTGCCATTAGCATCCCGCCCTAGAAGTAAAATTAACTACATACCTGGAAAACTAGATAACTTGCAAAAGTTAAAAAATCAGGTGTTTTTTATCAAAAGCGATGCTTTTTTGGTAAAGGTCATAAAGGCAAAGTGTCAGATAAAACTTAGATACATAATACTTTTGTTTTCAATAAGTCTTCCCAACACCACCCTCAAAATCTTTCCCAAGTTGGAGACAAATGGCGCGACACTTGTCCTATTCTGCCTACTATGGAACTAAGAAAACCGTTAAAAATCTCAGATTTAATCCGTGAGCTTCGGCAGCAACTTGATCTCTCTCAAGAAAAGTTTGCAGCCAAGTTGGGAGTTTCGCTGCGAACAGTTAATCGCTGGGAGAACGGCTCTACAGTGCCTTCACAAATGGCACTAAAGCTAATTGAAGAAATGTTACAAAAGATGGGCGAACCAGGCAAAAGACTACTGAGCCAGTATCTGCCAGAAGCGGAGCAGAGGGAGGACTTCTAAGATGACGCCGACAGTACCCGAAAAAATCTTGATAATACGCTCTCGGTTACTAACCTATGGTGTGATGATTCTGGCAGTCATAGCGGCGTTACTGCTGACGCCACTGCTACAGCCAGTTCTTGAACCGAGTGTATTTACATTGTTTTATGCTGCCGTGGCAGTCAGTGCCTGGTATGGTGGCATAGGGCCGGGAGTGTTGGCGATCGCTCTATCTGTTATAGTTGCCCTCTACTTTTTGATCGAGCCAGTTTATGCGTTCGATATTGTTAGCCTGAGCGTCTTGGTACGATTAACCACGTTCTCACTAGTATCCTTTCTAATTACTGTACTTTCCTCAGAGTTGCAAACTGCCAGACGCAAGGCAGAGACAAGCTTGAAATTGTTGCAAAACAGCAAAATGCGATTTGGCCGACTGCTAGAATCCAACATCATTGGGGTGATCGTCACTGATCTAAACGGCTCCATCATTGAAGCCAATGATGCCTTTCTGAAAATGGTTGGCTATACGCAAGAAGATTTATGCACCCACCGCATGAATTGGCGGGAAATGACCCCACCTGAGCACCTTCATTTGAGCGAGAGTTCAGTACAAGAACTCAAAACTACCGGAATATGCCAGCCTTTTGAAAAAGAATACATCCGCAAAGATGGCTCTCGTGTTCCTGTTATGCTCGGTTCTGCCTTCGTGGGAGACTCTCAAGAAACGTTCATTGGCTTTGTTGTTGACTTGAGCGAACAGCAAACTGCGCTACGCGATCGCAAGTTAGCAGAACAAACCTTGCAAGAGAAGGAGGAGCGACTAAGGTTAGCTAACGAGCGTTTCGAGTTAGCAGCATCTGCGGTCAACTGTCTGATCTATGACTGGAATATAGAGCAGGATACCGTTGCAAGAACCGAGGGATTAACCCGAATTTTGGGCTATTCACTCGCCGAAGCCCAACCAACGGCTAATTGGTGGAGTGAGCTTGTCCATCCAGAAGATTTACAACGTGTACAAAACCAGGCAGTAATTGCTTTGGTAAATGGCGATCGCTATACTGCCGAGTATCGAGTTCGCAACAAGGAAAATCAATACATATATGTGTTAGATCAGGGAATAGTGGTGCAGCGGGATGCTGATGGACACCCGATACGCATAGTTGGCAGCACTACAGATATCAGCGAACGTAAACAGGTAGAAGCAGCGGTTAGAACAAGTGAGGAGCGGCTGAAAAGTTTTGTCGAAGCCAATGTAGTAGGCATTCTCTTTGGTGATGTGGATGGTGGCATCAGTGAAGCCAATGACGAGTTCTTGCGAATTGTGGGCTATACCCGTGAGGATCTCCAAGCAGGCAGACTATGCTGGATTGAGATGACGCCACCTGAGTATCTTTATTTAGATGAACTAGCGATCGCCGAAGCCAAGGCGAAGGGAGCTTGTACTCCCTATGAGAAAGAATATATTCGCAAAGATGGTTCTCGTGTGCCAGTTGTAATTGGCTACACTCTTTTAGGAGAAACTCGGCACAAATCAGTTGCATTCATTCTCGATATCAGCCAACGTCAGCAAGCTGAAAAAGCACTACGACAGAGTGAAGAGCGATTTCAAGCTTTTATGGATAACAGTCCAGCAGCAGCGTGGATTACAGATGCTGACGGGCGTGTACTCTATTTAAGTCAAACTTATTTCCGGACATTCGATTTATCAACAAAAAAGGCGATCGGAAAAAACATCTTTGAGCTATACCCAGCCCAAATCGCTCAACGGTTCCTCGATAACATCAAAATCGTCGCCGAGACAAATCAAGTCGTTGAGGCGATCGAGTCTGCGCCACGCACAGATGGCAGCATGGGTGAATTTTTGATATATAAGTTTCCAATTGCCGATGCGTCTAGTCAATGCTTGGTGGGAGGAGTTGCAATTGACATCACCGAACGTGAACGCGCACTTCGTGAACGTCAACTTGCAGAGCAAGCCTTGCAAGAGCGCAGTGAACGACTCAAACTTCTCTCTGAAACAGCCAGTGATTTGCTTTCAACCGAGCGTCCGTTGGATTTAATGAACAGCTTGTTCAGCAAACTTTCGGCGCAGATGGATTTAGATTTTTACTTCCACTATCTCATCGATACGCACGAAAATAGGCAGAAACTTCGCTTAGTAGCTTGCAGTGGCATCACTGATCAAGTATTTCAAGAAATTCAATACTTAGAATTTAGTGAAGGGATGTGCGGAGTGGTGGCACAGGAACAACGTCAAATAGTTGTTAACGATGTACCACACTCTACTCATCCAAATGCCAATATCCTTTGTGCTTTAAACATCACAGCGTATGCAAGTCAACCGTTAATTGCTCAAGGAAAACTGCTTGGTGTACTCTCCTTTGCCAGCCTCTCCCGCACTCATTTTACCCCAGAAGAAATTGCCCTGCTGCAAGCCACCTCAGATCAGGTAGCGATCGCTTTGGAACGCGCTGAACTAATGGCTTCGTTACAGCGACAAAAAGAGCAATTGATTCAAGCTAATCGCATCAAAGATGAATTTTTGGCAGTTCTTTCTCACGAACTTCGCACGCCGCTAAACCCGATCCTGGGATGGTCGAAGTTACTGCGAACTAAAAAGTATGATGAAGCAACCACTGATCGCGCTCTCGAAACTATTGAGCGTAATGCCAAGCTTCAAACCCAATTAATCGAAGATTTACTGGATGTTTCTCGCATTCTGCAAGGCAAAATCAGCCTGAATGTTGGTTCAGTGAATCTGGAATTTACAATCACAGCAGCTATAGAAACTGTGCGTCTAGCTGCTGAAGCCAAATCGATTAATCTACAAACTGTGTTTGAACCGAATATAAGATGCATGACGGGCGATTCAAATCGCTTACAGCAAGTAGTTTGGAATCTGGTTTCCAACGCTATTAAGTTTACGCCCCACGGTGGACAGGTAGAAATCAGTTTAACGTCCCTTGGTGCTGAAGCTCAACTTCAAGTGCGTGATACAGGCAAAGGAATTAACCCCGATTTTTTACCCTATGTATTTGACTACTTCCGACAAGCTGACGGCGCAACTACCAGGAAATTTGGTGGACTAGGGTTGGGATTAGCTATTGTTCGTCACATCGTAGAGCTACATGGTGGCACAGTTAAAGCAGAAAGTTTGGGTGAGGAACAGGGCGCAATTTTTACAGTTATGCTACCGCTAATGAAGATTGATTCAAATAGCCATGAGATTGATAGACAACCTGATGATTCTTCTCATTTAAATGGGGTGAGAATTCTGCTTGTGGATGATGAGGATGATACACGAGAGGTGATTACCTTCATTTTAGAGCAGGCTGGCGCAGAGGTAATCCAAGCGGGATCAGCGATGGAAGCGCTACAAGCCTTAACTCAGTTCCAGCCAAATCTGCTGTTAAGCGATATTGGAATGCCTGAAATAGATGGTTACATGCTGATGCGTAAAATCAGAGCAATGTCATCAGAGCTTGGAGGAAAAATTCCCGCGATCGCCCTAACTGCTTACGCTGCTGAGGTTGATTACCAACAGGCGATCGCTGCGGGATTTCAGCAGCATATTACTAAGCCAGTGGAGCCAGATAAATTAATTCGCGCGATCGCTAACCTCATTGATGGTCATAGCAACCTGCAAACCAGCTTACAACGAGTTTCATAAGAATAAGTAGGCATTGCACAATGCTCACCTTACAACAAGCTATGCAATGCGATTGTATCGACTGACAATGCGATTGTATCGACCTGCAATGCGATTGTATCGACTTGCAATGCAATTGTATCGACTGACAATGCGATTGTATCGACTGACAATGCGATTGTATCGACTGACAATGCGATTGTATCGACTGACAATGCGATTGTATCGACCTGCAATGCGATTGTATCGACCTGCAAAAATTAACTCATATCATGTCCGCATAATTAGACACTCAGCACTGGCTCAACGCCCCGTTGGCGCAGCCTCTCGTAGAGAAGAGAGCTAACAGCACTCAGCACTTTGCTTTAAGTTGATACGTATGGGCTAACTGAGAGATGCAATTAACTTTACAACTCGTTCCTTAACTTCATCACGAACGCGGCGAAAGGTTTCAATTGATTGCCCTTCTGGATCATCAAGTTGCCAATCTTCAAATACATCTCTTAACACCCACGCTTCTGGTAAATTTACCCCACAACCGCATAAAGAAATCACCGCATCATAATCTTCGGGATGGAAATCACTTAAAGGTTTTGAGGCCTGATTGCTAATATCAATGCCAATTTCCGACATGATATCAACCGATTTGGGGTCTACATGACTTGATTCCAAACCGGAACTGCTAACAGAAATTTTGCCAGTTCCTAAAGTACGAGCAAAACCCTCTGCCATTTGGGAACGTCTGGAATTTTTCTTGCAAACAAACATTACTCGTTTCATGATATTTTTGGTAGTTGATAATTTGACAAAAGAAAACTTTTATGCTTTTTTATTAGCATTAACTTCTAGCGCACTATTCGCTACCTTGATGATTTCTGGTGCTGCTTTTTCTTTACGCTCACTGTAGCGGTCTGTTAAGTAATCCACCTGGTCACGCAACAGCAGCGTAAATTTATAAAGTTCTTCCATCACATCAATAACGCGATCGCGGTAAGGAGAATCTTTCATAGTTCCATCTTCGTTAAACTCCTGATAAGCTTTCGCCACCGAAGATTGATTAGGAATCGTAAACATTCGCATCCAACGCCCCAAAATTCGCAGCGTATTCACAGCATTAAAAGACTGAGAACCACCACTTACTTGCATGATTGCTAAAGTTTTTCCTTGAGTTGGTCTAACAGCCCCTAAACTCAAAGGAATCCAATCAATTTGGTTTTTAATAATGCCAGTAATATTACCGTGCATCTCAGGAGAAGACCATACTTGACCCTCAGACCATATACTCAATTCGCGTAATTCCTGTACTTTAGAATGAGTATCAGGCACACTTCCATAAATAGGCAATTCAAGAGGGTTGAAAAACCGGACTTCTGCACCAAATCCCTCCATAATTCTTGCAGCTTCTTCTGCTAACAAGCGGCTGTAAGAACGCTCTCGCAAAGAGCCATATAAAAACAATATTCTCGGTTGATGATCAAATTTATTCATTGAAATCTCGAAAACCGTTGGAAAGTTGCCCATAAACTATGACTGCTAATTGCGCTCCTAAAATTGGTGCAATCCAATAAACCCAGTGATGCTGCCAAATTCCTCCCACAAAAGCAGGGCCCAATGAACGCGCCGGATTCATACTTGCACCAGTAATTGGCCCCATAAATGCCGCCTCCATTCCCACAGTTAACCCGATCGCTAAACCAGCAAAGCCAATGTGTGCGCGGCGATCAAGTCCAGAACCAAAAATTATAAACATCAAAATGAAGGTGAGAACAAACTCTAACACCAGAGATTGCAACCAATTGTCATTCAGTGGTAAGGTAGCCCCTAAATTGGCAACTCTTCCCAAACTAATTAGCAGGAAAGTTGAAGCTGCGATCGCACCCACTGACTGCGCCAAAATATACGGCAAAACTCGCCGTTTGGGGAAAAAACCACTCGTCCAAAATGCTAACGTCACTGCTGGGTTGAAGTGTGCGCCGCTAATATGCCCGATTCCGTAAATCAACGCCGCAACGACCGCACCAAAAACAAAACTGATACCAATATGGGTAACAGCGCCTTGGCTGAGGCCATTCACCATAACTGCGCCAGTACCTGCAAACACCAAAATAAAAGTGCCAATTCCTTCCGCTAAAGCTTCCCGTCTGCACTGGGAAACTTCCTTTAAAAATGATTTCATTATCTAAAACTTCGCTTGTTTTCGTAATAACTCCCCAAGCGTCAGATTTAGCTGAGCTTCTCCCTCAAAAACTGTTCCAACTTTTCCATCATAAAAGTGAACATTATTCAGGTGGTAGCCTTCAGATGGTAAAGGCACATAGCCCACAGAGCTTACTATCTTTGGTGCTTCCTTAATGTAGAAATTTATGAAGTCTTTCACTGGCGGTTTCTTTTGTGCAGACTCAAAGTTAGCGTAGATAAACAAAGGTCGAGACAGTGGCTGATACTGGACTTTTTCCACTGTTTGACGTGATGGCAACACTGGCCCTTTGCCGTTGTTGACTGCAACAGCTTTTAATTTACCTTGGTTTTCTTCATAATAGGCATAGCCAAAGTAACCTAAAGCATTTGGGTCTTTGCTAATCCCTTTTACTAAAACTTCATCATCCTCGCTGGCTGTATAGTCGTTGCGACTAGCTCTAACTTTACCTACTACTGCCTCTGTGAAGTAGTCAAAAGTACCAGATTTCTTACCTGCACCGTACAAAAAAAGTGGGCGATCTGGCCAAGACGCACGCACCTGGTTCCAACGGGTAATTTTCCCTTCAGCAGCAGGTTCCCAAATCTTTTTCAATTCTGCTATTGTGATATCTTTTGCCCAGTCGTTTTGCGGATTAACGGCGATGGTAAGGGCATCAAAAGCAATGGGGAACTCGTAATACCTCACGCCATTTTTATTACAAGCTTCCATCTCTGCTTTCAAAATCGGCCGAGAGGCATTGCTAATATCTGTTTCTCCAATACAAAATTTTTCAAATCCTCCACCGGTTCCAGAAAAGCTAACTTGAACTTGGGCGTTATTCTTGGGGTCGGCTTGAAACTCTTTAGCGATCGCCTGCGTTATTGGATAGACTGTGCTCGAACCATCAATCATGATCGTCCTCACCTTTGTCGAATCACTGACTTGTGTCACCTTTGGCGATCGCTGAGTTTGAGTAGATGAATTGGATGTAGCTGTGCAACTAGTTGCAAAAGCCAAGATTCCAACTGCGAGAGCCAATTTTCTTGCTACTGCTTTCATTGACCTCACCTGTATAGCTGATATCAAAGGTATATTTATATCATTTCAAAAAAAGTTGATATGTCAATGAGTACGCCACGGCTATACACAAAAATTCATCAATAAAACTTGATGCATCACCTTTACTTATGGCTGCACCAGTATTTGTAAACACCGCAGAGGTATCCAAAGTGGGAGTATTCACTAATCGCAGCGAGAAAGTGCGGGCGAAACTACACTATTATGGTGAAAATTCGCCAAATATTCTTCTAAAACACTAAATTGGGAAAGATTCAAGCTGTAATAAATCCAGCGCCCTTCCTGACGGCTGTGAACTAAGCCAGCTTCCTTAAGGGTTTTCAAGTGAAAAGATAGTTTCGACTGATTTACCCCCAAGGCCTCGCACAAATCACATACACATAATTCTCGCTGTCGTAGCAGTTCCAGCACACTAATCCTGAGTGGATCAGAAAGAGCATGAAAGCCAGCAGCAATTAAATGAGGGATAGTGGTAGCAGGGGTTTGCATGAATTAAATTTCGATGAGAGATGCTATCTCTATTGTGAAGTAAAGAATACAGCTTCAGAGATTGTAGCGTGGGCATTGCTATTTATGCTTCTATGGATTTACCAATTTTTGAGCGCAAAGCCTACGCTATAAAATTAGTGATTATTGTGATTCCACCAAACCCAAATATGAGTATTAATAATGATCACAAATCATTCCCTTCAAAATTATGATTCATTTACCAATCATCAGGAGAAATAGCGGGTTCATTAGGATCTGCTAGGTAAGCATAGGGTTGCATTTTTAGAAGAGGATTAATAGCAAATTTACCTTGATTCTCAGAAGAATATCTAATTTGCCCAAACTTTTCTTGAATACTTTCCCTCAAAATAGAAGAAGCTAGTTCTTCAACAGACATTTCTTTGAAAGCAGCAGCTTTAATTAAAGAGTCTTGAGTTTCTTGACTGATGTAAATATTCATACCAATCATTTTTAACTCTTTCTAATTTTTTACATGATATCAAACATCATCAGCAAAAATTTTAGTCATGTAATGTTGGGTTTTCTGACTCTATTTAAGTAACGAGATCGGCGATCGCTTCTGGATTAGAAAGTGGGGCTTCAGGCTGATAGCGGATACCAGCTTCCTTGAAGCGATGTAAGGCTTCACCCAAGCGATCGCAGTCTGCAATCAAACTGATCCGCACATACCCCTCACCTGCAACTCCAAAGGCATTTCCAGGAGTGACGACAACACCAGTTTGCTGCAATACATTGAGAGCAAAATCTGTTGAACCAATGCCAACGGGACACTTCACCCAAAGATACATCGTCGCCTTAGTTTTAGGAATATCCCAACCCAATTGTCCTAATCCTTGAATCAGAAAATCGCGGCGGGTACGGTAGCGTTGTTGTACCTCATGCAAATAAACATCTGGAAGTTGTAAGGCGGTTTCTGCTGCTGTTTGCAAGGCGGCAAAAATCCCGTAATCCAAGTTGGTTTTGAGGGTTCGCAAACCTTGAATTACGTGGCGGTTACCCACCACAAAGCCCACACGCCAACCAGCCATATTATAGGTTTTAGATAAGGTGTGAAATTCCACACCAATTTCTTTTGCACCGGGAATTTCCAACAAGCTAGTGGGTTGATAACCATCAAAAGCTAACTCGGCATAACACAAGTCATGCACTAGCAAAATTTCATACTTGCGGGCAAAAGCGACGATTTCTTCAAAGAATTCGCGGGGTGCAGTGGCAGCTGTGGGATTGCTGGGATAGTTGAAATAGAGAATTTTGGCTTGTTCAGCAACCTCGTCAGGAATGGCACCTAAATCAATTAACCAGTCATTCTCTGGTTTGAGAATCAAACTGTGAACTTTCCCACCAGCAATTATTGGGCCCCGAAAATGGGCAGGATAAGCCGGAGAAGGAACCAAAACTACATCACCAGGATTGATGTAGGCGATCGCTAAATGGGTCAATCCTTCTTTAGAACCCAATAGCGGCAAGGCTTCGCTATCGGGATCAAGAACTACACCATAGCGGCGATGATACCAGTTTGTGATGGCACGACGGAAACTAGCAGTGCCTTCAAAAGGAGGATAACCGTGATTAGCGGGATCTTTCAAAGCTGCGATCGCTGCTTCTACCACTGGTTGTGGTGTTGCGCCATCAGGGTTTCCCATACCCAAATCAATTAAATCTAGCCCTTGTTCCCGTGCCTTAGCCTTAAGTTCATCTAGACGGGCAAACACATAAGGTGGCAATGACTGTATACGTTCTGCTGGGACTATCCAATCGAAACTCATTCCTCAACCTCATCACTCATTCCTCTTGTCGAGACTCGATTAATAGTCGTGTCTCTGCTATCTATTGGTGCAGTGGTGGAAACCATCGCAGCCATCAACTGTTCCAGTGCGACTTTAAATGGTAGTCGATGGATGTCAGAATTAGGAGATAGGGCAATTTCCGCCGACCGTTGCAACTCGCCTAATGTGATATTGCCCAATCCCAAATCGCTTAATTTTTGCGGCAGTCCGATTTCTGCATAAAACTTTAACAACTGTTGCCGCGCCGATGCTGCTAGTTGATTGCCTTGTAGCATTTCTTCTAAACGCAGTTGCACCAAGATCCCAAAAGCAACTTTTTCACCGTGAATACTGCCATGTCCCGAAATATGAGTTAAACCATTATGCACGGCATGGGCAGCAACGGTGCGACACTGCGCCCCTCCGAGTCCGCCAACTACCCCAGCCAGTAAGACGGTGGCGTCTACAACTTCTCGCCAAACCTCGCTATTAGGTTCTTTGAGGGCGGCGGCTGACTTTTGCAAGAGGATATCCCGCAAAACCCGTGCTTGTTGCACTGCGGCAATAATTAAGGTGTCTTGCAAATGTCCACTGCTAACTGAGGCTTCGTACCACTTGGCGATCGCATCACCAATTCCAGCCACCAAAGTACGTTGTGGTGCAGTTTGAATCAAGTCATAGTCAAGTATCAGTAAATCGGGACAGTGAGACAGTGTGACATCGTAAAGAAAAGCCCCTGTTTCCGAATAAACATTTGACAAGGCACTCCACGCTGCACAGGTAGCCGCTGAGGTAGGAATTGTCACCACTGGCAAATGTAACTGCTGGGCGACTAATTTAGCTGTATCCAGTGCTTTACCGCCACCAACACCGATAATCACATCGGCTTGATGTTCTGTTGCTGCTTTCTGTAAAGATTTCAAACTTGCTTCGCAACAATCCACACCATAAGAGGCTTGGGCAGTGTGTAACTGTTGTTCTTCTAAAATTTGTTGCAAACTCTTTTGGCTGTTGTCAAGAGTACGTAAATGTGTAATAGCTTGTCGTGAGACTTCACCTGTCACAATTAGGGGACGACTTCCCAAATAGGCAATCTCTTTTGTGGCTGCTTGCAACACACTGGAACCACGGATTACCTTGGCTGGGGAAACTGTGAGCGTAAATAATGAACTAGAGGTTTTAGTAGACAAAGTTTGAGTAGAAGATTGATTAGGCATATAACTAGTTTGCCAAAAACTTGATATTTCTTAATCAAATTAGACTTGCAGCTAAGGATTCTTGTTGCCAAGCTGATTTCAGAATGGCTAGTACAGCGCGGCGGAAATAAACAACCCATTTCAAATCAACGAAACGTTTACGCTGTATTTATTTTGACTTTTGACTTTTGACTTCCGCCTTGCGGTACTAGGATTTTGCACCTGACTCAACTAAGTTTGAGTTGTCAATAAAATAGACAAACCTTGTTGCTGACTGGTTGAGCCGTTTGACAAAGTGGCTTGAATCTGTGTACTCATTAGCCTTAAATCCCGAACTATCAAAGTTTTGAATAACTGTATAATTAATTAACATTACCACTCTCAGATTCCTAGGATAAAGTTATCGAGAACTGCTAATTAGGTATTGGATGGTAGGGAAAAGCCTATTGCATCTAATGACCTCTAGGAACTGATGAGTTTCTCAGTCACCTTTAGCAGTACACTGAATCAACTTTTTACTCTGATTGGAATCGTTAGATTAATATATTAATATAAAAATACTTATTATTGTATTATAAATTACAAAAAAATTAGATTTTTATGGTAAAAGTCAATTATTCTTCCCATTTGGTAATATACCTATGGATTTGGCAGTGTCTGGCGACAAGCTGCTTTGCAATACAGCGTATCCCAGTTCAATAAACCTATTCCAACACGAGTAATCTCTTGTGTGCAGTGATATATTCTAGCAGCACAAATTTTCAATAGGGAGATGGGGAAAATATAGAAGAAACTCTACCCCATCACCCCAGGACGAAGTTAAGCGGTGGGTTTTGGCAATTGGGCGAATTTGTCCGGGTAAATTTCGACTGTCATTTCCGAATTTGCACGAGAAACGAGCGATCGCTTAATCTGACCCAAATAAAGTGGTACAGAAATGCCTGGTTCTGGGTGGATAATAGTACGGGCGCGAATTGTCAACTGGTTGTCTGCTTTTGTACCTAAGCGACCATAAGAATAGAGATTATTTGCTGCTTGACGTAGAGTTGCTTCTAATTGTGTAGGTGAAATTTGAGGTGATACGGCAATTACTGTTTGCGTTGACCCATTGTCATAAACTAGACTGAACCGCGTTGCTCCCGGAACAACAGTACGACTCAAAGGGACTATTGAGAGGGCAAATAAACCAGCCGTCAGCACCAGCATAAAGCCAGTCGTACCCACAAGCCGAAAGCGGAAGCCCCATTTGAGAATAAAAGCTAGGATTGTCAGGGCCGCAAATACTAAGGTGGCGATACCCGACCATTGTGTGTACTGAAGAAAGTTAGCTGTTGTGAGCATAAGGTTGGTTACTGAGGCGTCTTTTTTTGATTCCCGACACACCCATTTTACCGATTGCTTACACTGTAGGAGTTCCCGCAGTCATCACTTGATGCGAATGTTGATAAATTACCCACTTGGGTTACTAGAACACCCATTCAGTATTCAAGATGGGGGCGAAAAAAACCTATTATTTCGTAGAGACGTTGCAATGCAACGTCTCTACAGTCAACGAAAATTGATCGTTTTACCGAAAAAAATCGGGTTTTTGCGATTACTGAATCGATGCTCTAGGGCGTGTTTTGAAACCCCAAAAGCCTTCAGGCTAAAGCCTGAGGCTACAGGAACAAAGCCTGCTTTTGCAGGCTCAAAATCTTGATTTTTCGTAGTCCGCCTGCGCGGTGAAACAGCGCTCTTGCTAGGGTTTCCCGACACCCAGGCGACTGCGTTCGCACTACAGCCCGAAGCGGGCAACAAAAAGGCAGGCGTGCCGGAGGCATCACCCGTAAAGCCCTTCTCCCAAGGGGAGACCAAGGCGAACGGGCATGGCTGAGTCCTTCTCTTCTCTACGAGAGGCTGCGCCAACGAGAGGCTTCTCTGCGAGAGGCTTCGCCAACGCCAACGGACACGCTGCGCGAACGCTTACCGCATAGCGTCCCGTAGGGAAGGGACTTTGTTCCTTTAGCCGCACTCTTTAGGGTGTCGGCATGGCAAGAAAATACGCCCTAGCGCTGACAAGTAATGGATTGATTCCCGTCATTTGAAACTGAAACATTTACTCTATATTCTGCAAGACATATTTTAACTGAATTACCTGTTCTAATTTGGATAGGATCTGAAAGAGTGCAGCTTTCAAACTGTCCTTTATCATCAAAAGATATATTATTTTTTGCTTGACAGTACAAAGTGGATGTTCCCGAACCAAAACTAGAAACTTGGACAGTAATATTCTGACCAAGTAGACAATTTTCCAGCGAACCGTTTGGATAATTATTAATAGTGTTTGTTTCACATACAATTGCTGCTTTAGCAGGTAGAGAAACTCCAAAATTGATTGCAAATAAACCTAATGAAGAGGATAAAAAGGCGAAAGTTTGCAAGGATAATTTCATAAATATATTTCAGATTTTTATTAATTAAATATTTTTTGAAGTGTGCTGAATTTAGAAAAAATAATAAAGAAATAAAAGGGCATCTACGGAGAGATGCCCAGATGTAGGAAAATCCCTGAAAGAGTTGTCCCTACACCTTCCCAACAATCAGCAACAGTGACTAATTCATCATTAGCCACACTCACAGATGTGAATATAATAATATTATTAACTTAAAACTCTAAACGTCCCCAGTGCATACACTGAAAAACACTAATGGTTATTCTAAATTTCATTGATGCTCACCATTGCTTAACTGGCTAATTTGAATGACTTACAAGCCTGTCATTTTTCCCATAGCCATACACGACTCCACAAATAGCACCTAAAAACAACCACGAGAGCAAATTCAAACGGAAATCGAATAAAGTTATGTCTACTGTATTGAATAGTGCCCATCCGACAAAGACCAAAAGATAACTAAAAAATATTAATCTGTCTTGTTTATCTATATGTTTTGACTTTCGCAGTAGTTGGAAACCTGCAATTAAGATCCAACATAGTAAGCCACAAAATAAAATAGTACTTGGAAAACCAGTTTCAGCAGATAGCATCAAAAACAAGTTATGAGGATGACCCAAACGAATATGCATCTGCGCTTTGTAGAGTGCGGTAAAGCTGCGTAAGCCCCAGCCAGTCCAAGGATGCTGTTGAGTCAAAGACCAGGCAAATTCCCACTGAGTTTTTCGCATTAAAGCGACTGGTCTATCTGGATACATATCGTCGTTTAACCGCGCCCAAAAGAAAGCAGGAACCACCTGGCGAAAAAATTGAGCGACTGGTGAGGGAGCAAAAGCTGCCAAAAGGACGCTAGCGATTATACCGCCGACACTACCCACAAGAATGCGCCAACCTTGATAAAGTGCATAAGCTAAACAGATAAAAATAGCGATCGCCCACCCATTCCGGGAACTGGTAAAAATCAAGGCGATGAAATTGGCAATCTCTGCCACAGTTAAAAAGAGGAGGGGGAGAGGGGGAAAATTTTGACCCTTGACCCCTGTAGAGACGCGATTAATCGCGTCTCTACCTTTGACCCTTAATTGCTGATAATTTTCCAGCCACAACCCTAACCCCAAGGTGAAAACTATTACCAGGTAAGCTGCGAAGGTGTTAGCGTGCATGAAAATTGAGGCCATGCGACCTAGTGGTTCTCCTCCTGGTGCGATCGCCCACTCTAAGACAATCCACAAAAACTTTAACTTCAAAGTCCAGCCTAAAAACAATTGCCCCAAGCCCATAATCACTACCGGCAAGGAACCAATCACCAACATCCAAGCCATTTGGCGCAATTGGGCCGGTGTTTGAATCAGGGCACTAAGACCAACGAAAACTAAAAAGAAGGGTAAAAAATTAAATAAGCCAAGGAAAGCGTCTGTTTTGTTATGGGCAAACCCAGCGCTAATGATCAGCAATACACTGAGGAGAGCAAATCCCCAGTTGAGGGGGCGGTGGTTAATTATGCGGGATTTTTGCAGCCAAGTTAGTAAGACTGCAAAACCTAAACCTACAGCCCCCAAAAATGGACTCAATGGGAAAACTAAAAGTCCCAATTGAGTTAAGTTCCACGAGAATTGTAAACTGGGGTCAGGATGGTAAAAAGCCTTTTTCAAGCTGGCTCCCAACATTCAGCACGAGTGAGACGAATTTGCGCTAGGGCGAAGATGGTAGGGATGATCCGACCGTAGTTAGTGGCGATCGCTCTCCACCCCAAATCAGCAACAAACCAAGCCCACATCATTGGCCCGATAACGGCAAACATACTACGAACTGCGCTATAACGAGCTGCACTCACAGTCATACCCCGCCTCGCCATTTGCATAGCTACATAGTTTTGAAATTGCGTTTTAGCCGCTTGGGAGCCTGTAATCGCTGCTTGCTTAGTTACTTCATAGGTAGCAAGGTGTATAGCAAATTGCTGGGCAATCTGTTTGAGCACAAGTGGCTGGAGGAGGGAAGTGACAGCGATCGCACTACCTCCTTTGAAAAGTAACCCTAAGGGATCACGTTGCAATAAAAGTGGCAGCGGTTGTTTTAGTTCCGATTTGACAAGCTGACGCTGCACCCGTATAGTCAATTTTTGCTTTTCCCGTTCCGGCAATTTTTTCCACACCTGTCCAAGCAGATGCAAAAATACCTCTGCTTCTAAATCAACAGTTGCTAGTTGATTAGAATAGGAAATTTTCAGATATTTACATACTTGAATTAGCGCTTGTCGGTAAGTTACCTGGTCTGTGCGTCCCCGCAATACCGTCATTCCGTCTGCCGCCAAAAAGCGGAACCGATCCTCTAGTGCGTCTAGCCAAGCTTTGCGGTCTTGGCTTTGCACTTCGATAGGTTCCGGTGTGTGAACATAATCTAGGGGATTAAACTTACGACTAAACAGAATTGCCGTTAAATCTTGCAATTCTTCTTCAGTTGCTAGCTCTAGCGCCATCCTCATCTCATCCAATTTCCCTTCCTCCCTTCCGTACAGCCTTTCTGTACCTTATTCTACTATTAGCTTCCAGCACTCATTAGTATTAATTTTGTCCTTTGATAATAACTAATAGACTAACAATTATTGGACTTATGACTGATATTGCAGTGATTGGTGCCGCAATAAGCGATTTAGTCTGTGTTTAGCAATCAATTTAAGTCAAACTGGATTATGTCGCGCTGATTTTAGCCAACATCACCCAGAATCACAGGATTTACACCCTACCGGGCGGGATATTTTCCAACATACCGCTGAATCTCTGTCCCTTCACTAACTGAATACTCACAACTGGATACAAGTATATTGTTGGCACTATGCTTTTCCTAGATGTCCTGAGTACGAAACTTTTTTGCCTGTCAAAATTCACCTACCTTTAGTCTGCTTTGGTAATTGATGTGGTAGCAATCTTGTAAAAGGTGCAGTGTTCTTTGATTAGCTGCTGCTGATGAAATTAACAATTAGCTAGGCTATCTATCTTTAAGTAACGGGATTTATATAATTTTTTCTCTATGCTTTCATCTATCATGAGGCTGATATTGTTGAGTAACAAATCATTTTTTTGTAATTATTTAATAATGTGCGAAAAGTAAGTTCTTTAAACTACATAGATTTCAAATTATGATTAAATAGCAAGTTGAGCAGCTAAGTTTATAAGTAATATTAATTACCTAATTAGTTTAATTTAGCTGGGAATCTCATCCTCATCAACGTTGTTTTACTAGTGTTGGTATTGATCCCCTAATTTCTATGCTGCGTTTTGTATAGTTTTCTGCTAAAGAGACATAACTTTGAAATAATGAAAGCTATAAATATAAAATATCAGTGCTTTACCAGATTATTGAGTGCTGTTTGAATAAGTCATACTGTGAAACAGTATAAACTTTAACTAAAATCAGCATAGCCAAATGTCTGATATCTTACCAAGATAAAAAGTTAAGTCAGGGGTTTCTTGTATCTATCAGTTAAATCACTTCTAACTGATTGTCATGACGACTTTGCTATTTAGAAACATTATTTCCTTCACCAATCATTGACTGGATTAAAAAGAGGTTTAAAATCATGAAAACTGTAGTCAATTTAACACAGCAATCAGTAATAGGAGAGATTGAAAGTGTTTTAGATACATATCCATACCATCCTTATCAACAAGCTTTTGCAATTCCTGACTTACGCCAAGAGCTAATTGCTTTCGTCCTTAATCGCATTCCATGCTTTTACAGCGCTATGTCTGATGGACAGATACCTCTACCCGATGTAGAAAAAGAGAGCTTGCTAAACTACAAGTTCTCCCGTAAACCCTTAGAACAGCAATTACACGTACAAAATTTGATTCACCAAGGCATTTGCTCAATTGTTCAAGAAAAGTCAGATTGGATTAGTCATCACCTTTGTGAAAAAGTTCAACCAGGTTATGAACCTTCTCACTGGTTTGGTTAATACTTTTAGCAAAATTTGAGATGGGATGCAAAATTTGGCTCTATGCTGAAATTAATGGTATCCTCAATGAATTAATTTTTTGATTTTGTAAGCTTATTCTGCGGCTCAAGTTAGTCTAAAAGACGTGGGATAAGCTTAATATTTTTTGTCAATTATTGGATGCGGGGTTAAGTACAGAGTAAATAATGATATTTAATACTAGTCTGCCATGCTCTACAATGAGTTGGTGTTAGCGATCGCGAGTTTTGCAGCACGCTTTGCAAACGAGCGTCAGGGCTTACCGTCAAACATTGCTCTCCAATTAAAAAACTCCAGAACTGCTTGTGACAAGCCTGGAGTCAGGAAAAATATGCATTTACCTAAATCAATTCTTCCTTATCAGAGAATTCAACGTCATCAGAGTATACACCCAAATGCAGGAGTGATGTCTGACAACAAGCTACTAGCGAATTTATAAGCTAAGGCTTTTGATGATTCAGACTTTTTTACATCTATACGCATTCTCCATATTTTAAGCAATTCAAAGTTAAAACTCTTGACTGAGACTAACAGCTAATACCAATTCTTTGTGAGGTTGCACATTATTTTGACCCCTACCAACCTCCCCTTACCAAGGGGAGGTGCCGCAGGCGGTGGGGTTCTTTCTATGCGTCTTCATATGGAAATGGTATAAGTAGATTTTTTATATAAAACAAAACCGCCCTAGATTATCTCTAGGGCGGTTTTGTGAGAGTTGTTTTGACTAGGGATAAAGAGTACATCAATAAGTGATGCTCCATTTGAGATATAAAGAATTCAGTATGCATTGATATTCAGCCACGTTATGGCGTATCCGGGTATTTTACAAAATTGCGAACTGACAAGTCAGCGCTTGCGCTATCGCACAATGCACCTAGCATGGAAGTACCTCCGGTATTATCAGTCTCTCAGGAACTGAGCAAGTCCGCTATCAGCATAAGTCCCGCTCAGGTAAGCGCTTTTCCCAAAAAGAAACTCCAGATACGATAAAGGCGTTCTGGAGTAGTCACAGGTTTCAAACATGAATCCATTTTTACCTGTGCGATCGCCTGATGTCGTTAGGGTATATACTCAAATACCAGAGTGATATCTAATGACAAGCGGCTGCGCGTATACGCGTGTATTACGCAAGCAAATCGAAACTCCTAAAAACTATCTAGCTATTTTTTAAAGTAACGATTTTTGATGAGCGTAATATAATATCCCCAAACGAGAGCATATTGCACACAATCAAGAAGTGCTATATTTTGGTGAAAACACATCCATGAAAGTTGTAGTGATAAACTAAGAATTCTTGGCGTGCGATAGTGTAAGCGCTGACTTGTCAGTTCGCAACTATATCAGGTTTATAAGAAGAGCGATCGCTATTAACTTTTATTCGTGAAATATTTGATTAAGGTAAGTGCATGAAAGCCGACAAACTGCAATGGTTACAAACAACCTTACAGCTGAAAGGTTCGGTGACGAGAGCCATTTACAAACATGTTATCTGGTGTGGAACTTTTGGTTTTTTTATCTCTGTATTATACTATCTTCGACTGCCTGTATCCCAACCTATTTTAGGAAGTGTTATTCCCAGTATTGTTTTAGGTTTGTTGCTGGTGTTTCGCACAAATACTGCTTATGAAAGATTTTGGGAGGGTAGAAAATGCTGGGGTTCTATAGTAAATAACGTCAGAAATCTAGCGCGGCAAATTTGGGTATCAGTTGATGAAATATCTCCAGAAGATAAAGACAATAAAATTACAGCATTAAATTTATTGGTAGCTTTTGCTGCCACAACTAAATTACATTTGCGGGGAGAAGTTGTAACTAGTGAGTTGGAAGAATTAATGCCGTCTTCTATGTACGTCAAACTGAAGATTATGAATAATCCTCCCATAGAGGTCGCTTTTTGGATAGGAGATTATTTACAGCACCAGTATAAGCGCAATTGCCTTAATAGTGACCAGTTAATATCTATGCAAGAACTATTGAATAATCTTGTGGATAATTTAGGTGCTTGTGAACGGATTTTAAAAACACCTATGCCGCTCGCCTATGCGATTCATCTTAAGCAATTGTTAATACTATACTGCTTTCTATTACCATTTCAAATAGTTCAGAGTCTCGGTTGGTGGACAGGTTTAATTGCTGCCTTAGTTGGTTTTACAGTGTTTGGTATTGAAGCCATCGGCTTGGAAATAGAAAACCCTTTTGGTTATGATGCCAACGACTTGCCTCTAGATGCGATTTGCAACACAATGAAACGCAATATTGACGATTTAACTAGCTTGACTCCCAGTGTTAAACTATACGAATAAACGTTAAAAGTTAAATAATGAGTAACTGGTAACAGCCATTAACACTAGCTTATAATCGCCGAATACTAAGTTCTAATCCTTCACATATACCTGTAAGAAAATCTAAATCTAAAGTAGCAATGGTATCACTGGGTTTGTGATAGTTTGGATTTCGCAAAAAGGCTGTATCTGTCACCATAATTGCTGGATAACCTGCATCCCAAAATGGTGCATGATCGCTTAGTCTTGTCTGACGAACTATTAAACCTCTGTTTGATACTGGTAGCCACTGACTAGGTATACCAACTTTACGAATACTGCGGCTAATTGCAATTAAGTCACGAATTGTCCGCAGATTTCCAATTAAACTAATAAAATCGCCGCGATTTGGGTAAAAACGTTCTAAGGGGGGCGGGTAACTTTGGGAGCCAGGGTTAGAATCACGATAGCCCAGCATTTCTAAGGACATCATTAAGCGCAATGGTTGGTGTTGTTGGCGCAACAAGGCAGCATAATCAGCACTACCCAGTAAGCCGTATTCTTCCATATCGAAAGCAACCAGTCGCAAAGGATATTTTGCTGGTTCGGCTGCGAATTTACTTGCCAATTCTAATAACACTGCTACACCTGTGGCATTATCATCAGCGCCTGGTGTTCCGGGTACAGCGTCATAGTGAGCACCAATTAAAATTGGTGGCAAGTCTTGCTTTTGCTGTTCAGCCTGGGAAGGCAAGTTTAATATAAGATTTTGAAAAGTTCTGCTTTTTACGACAAAGGTGTGGATTTCCACACTTCCCCATTGTGCAAATTGTTGACGGATGTATTCTTGGACAAAAAAATGTCCAGCCGTTGCCATATAGGGATCGCGTTCTCTGGCAATCTCAATCAGATGAGTTCGTAATCGCTCTTTTAAATTCAAATTTTTATCAAATGTTTAAAAAAATAGTCCCAATATAATCTTTTTCAGACAGGAGGGAAAAACAAGGGATAGTCTTATGGGAGTGTATTTTCCAACGGTCAGATATAGTGAATTAAATTCACTGGACTACAGGAGTTCATGCTGCTGAGGCACGTCAACCATCGTCAATGTTATCCTAGTCTTGCAACTAGCTCCTCAAACTTAATTTTCTTTATTCTGGCCTTAATGATGATTATTATACCATTGAGGTGCTTTCATCAAATAGCACAAAGCTAGAGATAGTCCCGCCCAATCATAATAAATTTATAAGACACGCTAGGAGAAGAGTAACGCATGGGCAAGGTAGTCGGCATCGACTTGGGTACAACCAACTCAGTAGTCGCCGTAATGGAGGGTGGCAAGCCGGTGGTGATTGCCAATGCAGAAGGAATGCGAACAACGCCCTCCGTAGTTGGTTTCAGCAAAGAAGGTGAAAGGGTAGTTGGTCAAATGGCACGGCGACAAACCGTCCTCAACCCACAAAATACCTTTTTCGCAGTTAAGCGCTTCATTGGGCGCAAGTATGCGGAACTGAGCCAGGATTCAAAGCGTGTACCCTACACCATTCGTAAGGACGAAGTAGGTAATACTAAAATTGCCTGTCCTCGTCTAAATAAGGAATTTGCCCCAGAAGAAATTTCGGCAATGGTGTTGAAGAAATTGGCAGACGATGCTAGTCGCTACTTGGGTGAACCAGTAACAGGGGCAGTGATTACAGTTCCAGCTTATTTTAACGATTCTCAACGACAGGCAACTCGCGATGCTGGGAGAATTGCTGGTTTAGAGGTGCTGCGAATTCTCAATGAACCGACTGCTGCATCTTTGGCTTATGGTTTAAATCGTGGTGATACGGAAACCATCTTAGTATTTGACTTAGGTGGTGGAACTTTTGACGTGTCAATTTTGGAAGTTGGCGATGGCATATTTGAAGTTAAATCTACCAGTGGGGACACTCAACTTGGTGGTAATGACTTTGATAAAAAAATAGTAGATTGGTTGGCAGAGCAATTCCTGGAAACCGAAGGAATAGACTTAAGACGCGAGAGACAATCTTTACAACGCTTAATGGAAGCTGCCGAGAAGGCGAAAATCGAACTTTCTTCTGTCAGTGTAACTGATATTAACTTACCCTTTATTGCCGCTGACCAGGAAGGTCCCAAACATTTGGAAACTCGCCTGACTCGTTCTCAGTTTGAGGGTTTGTGCGTTGACTTAGTGGGGCGATTGCGGACGCCAGTTAAAAGGGCCTTGAAAGATGCTGGTATATCACCCGCAGATATTGAAGAAGTCGTACTAGTTGGCGGTTCCACACGGATGCCAATGGTGAAGCAGCTAGTGCGGGACTTAATTGGCACGGAACCCAACGAAAACGTCAACCCCGATGAAGTAGTGGGGGTGGGTGCAGCAATTCAGGCGGGGATTCTCGCGGGCGAACTCAAAGATGTGCTGCTGTTGGATGTCACGCCTCTATCTTTGGGTTTAGAAACCATCGGTGGCGTGATGAAAAAACTTATCCCTCGTAACACCACTATACCAGTACGCCGTTCTGATACTTTTTCTACGTCTGAAAATAACCAAAATACTGTGGAAATTCACGTAGTTCAAGGCGAACGGGAAATGGCAGCAAATAGCAAGTCTCTGGGACGTTTCAAGCTGTATGGTATTCCGCCTGCCCCTAGAGGCGTTCCGCAGGTTCAGGTATCTTTTGATATTGATGCTAACGGTATTTTACAAGTAACAGCTCTGGATAGAACTACTGGTCGAGAACAGAGTATCACCATTCAAGGCGCTTCCACTTTGAGCGAATCGGAAGTAAATCGAATGATTCAAGACGCCCAGAAATATGCTGAAGTTGACCGAGAACGCAAAGAAAGGATAGAAAAGCGTACTCGTTCTGAGGGGTTAATTTTTCAAGCAGAACGGCAACTCAGAGAAGTTGCACTGGAATTTGGTATGCAGTTTGCCCGCAACCGCCGTCAAAGAATTGATAATATTTGCCAGGAACTGCGGGAGAGTCTAAAGCAAAACGACGATCGCGGTATTGACCAAGCTTACGCCGATCTGCAAGATGCTTTGTATGAGTTAAATCGCGAAGTCCGCCAGTATGCAGCTGAAGACGAAGATGAAGATTTGTTTGGTACTATCCGTGACATCTTTACTGGTGGCGAGAAAGAGCGGGAACGTGAATATCCCAGAGATACATACCGAGAACGCGATTCTTATGGAAGGGACTATAACAGCCGGGACTATAACAGTCGAGACTACAACAGCCGAGACTACGACAGCCGAGACTATAACAAAGACAGTCGTTCGTCCTCCTATAACAACCCTCCCTCTCGCAAATCTCGTCCAAGCTACCAGGATAACTGGGATGATGACGATGATTGGTAGCAGTACTCCTGAGTGGGCGGGAAATAAACCCAGCCTAGACTCTATCCCACGGGTCTGGTAATCCAAAAATAATCATGAAGTTGATTCAGAATTTGGATTTGGTAATGGGTATGAGAGTTAAAAATTAAGTCTTTTAAGTCATAGCTAACCTATTACCAAAATCTCCAAAGTTCCGTTCGTCGTACCCTTAGTTAAAAGCCAAGCTACACTTAGCGTTTTCTAGAAAAGACGTTGGTGTACCCTTACAGAAAAGCAAGCTAAGCATCAAGCACAGGAGAAAACAAGGCATCGCTGGAAGCCGACGCACCCTGCGGGAAGCAAGCTACAAACTTTTCTTAAAATCTAAAATATAAAGTTAAATAACTGAACTATGCAAAATTTGCAGAATTTTCGCGATTACTATGAGATTTTGGGAGTATCTAAAGACGCCTCCAATGAGGAAATTAAAAAGGTTTATCGGCGATTAGCACGGCAATATCATCCTGACCTAAATCCAGGAAACAAAGAAGCAGAGGAAAAATTTAAGGTTGTCGGTCAGGCTTATGAAGTTCTTTCTGACCCAGGACGACGGGCGCAGTACGACCAGTTTAGCCTTTATTGGAAGCAACAAGGTTTTGCTGGCAAACAAACGACGCCACGGGGTAAAGCAGGCTGGGGGGGAGATAATCGTCCTGGCGATCGCACCAGCACTCAGGAGGTAGACCCTGGACAGTTTTCCAATTTTGAGGACTTTATTAATCAAGTCATTGGTGTAGGCGGTCGCAAAGCAAGTAAGAATGGGGCAAATACAGCCACTAATGGCTCTAAGGGCGATCCGTTTCGTTCCCCTAACACGAGAGTTGAATATATAGCCAATCCTCGCCCCACCCGTCGCGATATAGAAGCCAGATTGACCCTACCATTGGAAAAAGCCTATCAAGGTGGCAGTGAACGCATCCGCTTGGAAGATGGGCGATCGCTAGAAGTTAATATGCCCCCAGGGATGGTAACAGGTCAAACCATTCGTCTGCGGAACCAAGGCATTGGCGGTGGCGACTTGTACTTAAAAATTACCGTTGAGCCTCATCCATTGTTTAAGCTGGAAGGCTCTAATATATTTTGCCAGGTGCCAGTTACTCCCAGCGAGGCAGTTTTGGGAGGACAGGTAGAAGCACCTACTTTAGATGGCCCTGTGAAAATGACAATTCCCCCAGGAGTGAGGTCTGGTCAAAGACTCCGCTTGGCGAATAAGGGCTACCCCGTTGAAAACGGTAAACGTGGCGATCAATTGGTGGAAATTCAAATAGTAACACCAAAAAATATTAGTGCCCAAGAACGGGAATTATACGAAAAATTACGGCAAATTGAAACTTTTAAACCCCGCGCTGATTTATTAGCTTAAGGATTATAGCGGGGTTATCGACGCAATGTTTACCGCTAAGTACCCTTTGAGTTAGACATGGGAGATTCCTGTGGACTTGAGAGGTTTACAATAATAGAAAAAACGCGATCGCAAGGTGACTTAAAAAGCCGTGAATCACAATGGGGCAATGCCACAACGCAGCGAACCAACTTATTACTCCCTGCTAGGACTGCATCCCTCGGCATCGGTAATCGATATTCGTCGTGCTTATCGAGAACTGAGCAAACGCTATCATCCTGATACTACAGAATTATCTACTGCTGTTGCTACTGCTAAATTTCAGCAAATCAACGAAGCCTATGCTACCCTTAGCAGTCCAGAACGTCGGTTAAACTACGATTTAAAAATTGGCTATTCACGTTTTGGGGTCATTCAAGCTCCCGCCGACTTGAACCATCCCGTCTCCCGTCCCCACGATTGGTCTAAATCAGCTTACCTCGATGCTAGCGATCGCCCCCTCTCTTCTGGCGAAATATTTGTTTTGTTTATTCTCGTGTTGACCTTTGTGGGTTGTCTGCTGCTAGCAATTGCCATTGGCTTAACTCGCGGTGATGCTGCTTTTCAAACGCAACTGCTGCAACCACCTCCATCTGCACAACAGCAGATTACTAACTTTTCGCCACCCACTGCCCCAAGCCAAATTAAAGATTAAAATTAAAAAATATTTTTGTTGATTATTCCTAAGTAGAATTTTGTATTGCTTATGTCTCTTCTTCCCTCCGACACTCCCTTATATAACCATCCTCTGCCGCAAATTGAGCAGTGGTTAAAAAACCAAGGCTGTCAACAAGATGAAACACAGCGGCATTGCTGGCATGTGCAACGTCCCAGTTGGCAAGCTGAAGTCTGGCTTGATATTGAGCAAATTATTGTGCGATATATCCAATCTGGAGAAAATGGGCAAGATATCCAACGCTCATTCAAGTATTCCCTGAGTCGAGAAGATATAGAACAAGCCGTTTTTTCTGGCCCGTAAAAGAGGAGGGGGAGAGAGGGAGAGAGGGAAAGGGGGAGAGGGGGAGAGGGGGGGAAAGAGTAATTCATTTACCTTTCCCACAGCTCCCCATTCCCCATTCCCCATTCCCCATTCCCCATTCCCCATTCCCCATTCCCCATTCCCCATTCCCCATTCCCTACACTTTCCCAAACCGCCGATCCCGTTGTTGGTAGGCACACAAAGCGCGGTGAAACTCAGTACGGTCAAAATCTGGCCAGAGAGTTTCTGTTATATAAATTTCTCCATAAGCCATTTGCCACAGAAGGAAATTTGAGAGGCGCATTTCTCCACTAGTACGGATTAACAAATCTGGGTCAGCAATTCCTGCTGTGTAGAGATGGCTCTCAAACACCTCTTCATTGATTTCATGAGGTTGTAGCAGACCTTGCTGGACTTTCTGGGCGATCGCGCGGCAAGCTTGGAGAATCTCTTGCCGTCCGCCATAATTGGTTGCTACTGTGAACCGAATACCGGGATTATTCCTAGTTTCTTCCATTGAACGGGAAATCTCCTGTTGGAGCGATCGTGGCAAGGCCTGCAAATTTCCCACAAACTGAATTTGAACATTCTCCTGCACCATTTCCCGCAGTTCTTGGCGCAAAACTCTTTGGAACAGAGTCATCAAAAAATCCACCTCTTCTTGTGGTCTTTTCCAATTCTCTGTCGAAAAAGCATAAGCTGTCAGCGCTTGAATTCCCCAATCTTTACAACAACGGAGCAAATCCTTAAGAGCATCTACACCAGCTTTATGCCCCATAATTCGGGGTAGACCTTGACGTTTAGCCCATCGACCATTGCCATCCATAATCACCGCAACGTGATTGGGTAGCAGTTCTCGTTTCAAGTCAATGGGCAAATCTTGCAGTTTAGTTTGTTGTACTGTCATTTTTTATCTCGAGAAGCGGTCGATGGTAATCTGAGTAAACGTGAAACCAGTGCTAGTGCCTTCCCACCTATCTGACGAGCCAAACTTAACAGACCAGGAGCGACAGCTTCTCGATCCACAGTTGGGGACAATTGAGCATCTAATGACTCTTTCAACTTCCTAATCGTCAGTGGTCTATTTAGGGTTCCTCGTTCCGCTAAGGAAATAGAACCCGTTTCTTCTGATACGACGACACAAATGCAATTTTCGACCCGCTCAGTAATTCCCATCGCCGCCCGGTGGCGTGTTCCCAACTGGCGCGAGGCTGTGCGTCCCGAAAGTGGTAAAATTATACCCGATGATACAATCCGCGAACCACGGATTAATGTGGCTCCATCATGTAACAAAGTTTTCGGTTGAAAGATTGTCTGTATCAGTTCCTTAGAAACTTCTGCATTTAGCTTTACTCCAGGCACAGAAAAATCTCGCTCATCAATTGGGCCTGTGGTTTCCAAAATTAGTAAAGCTCCAATGCGATTTTTTGACAATTCTTTAACAGCCTCGACTATTTCATCAATTACACTATCAGACTTGGGGATCGCCAGACTTGAAGGTTGAAACAACTGGCGGAATTCGCCACGTCCCAATTGTTCCAAAAACCTACGGAACTCTGACTGTAAGGCAACTGCCATCGCCACAGCACAACCAATTACCAACTTTTCCAATACAAAATTTAGCAGCGGTAGACCTAATCTGCTACTTAGTGCTGAGGCTAGCATCAAGATAATAAATCCCCGCACCATCCACAGTGTCCGGCGCTCACTAATAATAACTAGTATCATGTACGTCAGCGCCAAGACTAACACAATATCCAGAGTCCCAAGCAGCAAGGACTGTGACCATCCTAGGTTTATCAGCCATTGCTTCCACCAATCTCTCATGACATCTGGATTACACTTGTGCCTCTAAATTACAGTTAGTCATTAGTCATTTGTAATGAGTTCTTGGCTAATGAACGCCACTTGCTTTAACGGAGGGAACCCCCCTTCTCTACGAGAGGCTGCGCCAACGGGTGATGCCTCCGGCACGCCTGCCTTTTTGTTGCCCGCTTCGGGCTTCCGGGCGAACACAGTCGCCTGGCTGTCGGGAAACCCTACCAAGAGCGCTGATTCACCGCAACGCAGTGGCTCCTAATGGCCAAGGACAAATGACTATTTCTTTAGCCTTTCTGGTAGGCAATCTTGTCGAATTAAATCTTGATAAGTTTCGCGTTGCAAAATTAAACTTGCTTCGCCATTCGCCACTACAACAGCTGCCGGTCGGGGTAAGCGGTTGTAGTTAGATGCCATACTGTAATTGTACGCACCAGTTCCCATAACTACGAGAATATCCCGTGGTTCTGTCTTTGGTAGTAGAGCATTTTTAATCAGAATATCTCCTGATTCACAATGTTTACCAGCAATTGTGACGGTTTCTGTTAGGGGAGAAGACATTTTATTAGCAACTACTGCCCGATAAACTGATTGGTAAGTAATGGGGCGGGGATTGTCAGACATTCCCCCGTCAATTGCCACGTATGTACGAATTTCAGGGATAAATTTAGATGAACCAATGGTATAAGCAGTGACGCAAGCTGTAGCAATTAGCGATCGCCCTGGTTCACATAGTAACTTTGGTAAAGGTAAATTTTCCGCAGCACAAGCTTCTTGAACCACCTCACAAATCGCTTTAACCCACTCTTCAATGCTAGGGGGATCGTCTGATTCTGTATATTTAATCCCTAAACCGCCGCCGACATTTAACTCTGTCAGTTTTAAACCATACTTTACCGCTTGACGTAGCCACTGCACCATAAGAGCAGCTAAATCTTGATGTGGCTGGCGCTCAAAAATTTGGGAACCGATATGAGCATGTAAGCCTACGCAGTTAAGAGCAGATTGCTTGCTGACAAAAGTAAACAATTCATCTAGCTGATTGGGATCAAAGCCAAATTTACTATCTAGTTGTCCCGTACGGATATATTCATGTGTGTGACATTCAATACCTGGAGTCAAGCGTAGTAGAAAGCGAGGTTTTTGTAGAGGCGTTGTATACAACGTCTCGACAATTTCTACCAAAGTGCTTAACTCGTACCAGTTATCCACCACAATCGTGCAACCGGATTCTATGGCAAAAATTAGCTCTTCACGAGATTTGTTATTGTTATGGAGATAAATTGTATCAGGATTGACACCCACTTGCAGGGCGGTGTAAAGTTCCCCTCCAGATGCTACATCGATTCCTAATCCTTCTGATGCCGCGATCGCACAAACTGCTAAACAGTTCCAAGCTTTTGAGGCGTACAGCACTTGAGATTCACCCTTGTAGTATTGCTTGAAAGCATCTCGATATTGCTGACAAGCCGAACGTAGGGTTTCTTCATCTAAAATATATAAAGGTGAACCAAATTGCTGAACTAGGGTTGTGACATCACACCCACCAATTTCCAGGAAGTCATGATCATGAACTCTGGCAGTCAAGGGTAGAAGTTCTTGATTTGGTGAAATATTTGCTTTGATGCTGTGCTTTTGAGGTAAATACTGACTTCCAGAATGTTGAACCCCAGTGGGGTGAGTCGATACCATAACTATAAAAGTTGTCCTTGTTCAAATTAGGGGCTTTGGGTTCGTCTCCCGATTCCCAGTTTACAAAGGGTTTGTAATCTTATTCAATAAATGTGATTTTATTAGACTTAGAACTTAAATTACTGACACTAGAGCATCTGAGTACATTGCTAGAACTGGATCAAGCCTGTTTCGGTGGTTTGTGGACAATGGAAGCCTACCAACGAGAGTTGGATAGTCCCAACAGCGATCTGCTAGGTTTATTTTCTCCTCTCTCTAATTCGAGACTACTGGGAATGGGTTGCTTTTGGTCAATTTTAGAGGAAGCCCACATTACAATTTTGGCAGTTCATCCCCAATATCACCGTCAAGGTCTGGGACAGGCTTTACTATATTCACTCATTAAGACGGCTTGCGATCGCGGTTTGGAGCGAGCTACCCTCGAAGTCCGAGCTTCCAACTCGGCAGCTATATCTTTATACCAAAAATTTGGCTTCAAAACAGCTGGGCGGCGTCGGCGTTACTACCAAGATAACGGTGAGGATGCGCTAATTCTTTGGATTTCAGATTTACAAGAGCCACAATTTAAGTCAACTTTGGACAATTGGCATACCTCAGTTAGCGATCGCCTCAGTAAGTCCTCTTGGCAGTTACTTTTAAAATAGGTAGGGATAAATCCAAATTCCAAATCATTTTTTCATCCAGTAGCAAAGTTAGCTAGGCGCAAAAAGGGCAACGCTTGATAACTTTAAGCTGATATGCATTCAGATTTACCACTTCAGCAAAAAATTGCCATTCTGACACGCTTTATTTAATTTAAATTACTTTTATTATTTATATATCCTATAAACAAATATTATACAAATATTTATATCTTGACAAACTTAAACAAAATTGATATTAGTAAATGTTTGGGATGAGATCAATAAACACTAAATACCAGCAGTAAATTGTTTGTAATCAATCCCCAAAACGCTGGTAAAGTCAAGCTCCTCAGTACACTAGCCACATAAAAGTAATTAATAGCTAGCAAGTACCGCATTAACCTGAGTGATAGCTCTTGGACGTCTATAATCTTTATACAGGCGTCCAAAAGCTTTGCCTGTGCTAAAATCAGCATACCGGCACGACCGCAGGTGATGGGAAAAAGCCATGTTTGAACGCTTCACAGAAAAAGCCATTAAGGTAATCATGCTGGCCCAAGAAGAGGCCCGCCGTTTAGGTCACAACTTTGTCGGTACCGAGCAGATCCTCCTGGGTCTGATTGGTGAAGGCACTGGTGTGGCCGCCAAGGTGCTGAAATCAATGGGTGTCAATCTCAAAGATGCCCGAATTGAAGTTGAAAAAATTATAGGTCGAGGCTCAGGCTTTGTTGCCGTGGAAATTCCGTTTACGCCACGGGCAAAGCGAGTTCTGGAACTATCCTTGGAAGAAGCACGCCAATTAGGGCATAACTACATTGGCACCGAGCATCTGCTGTTGGGCCTAATCCGAGAAGGGGAAGGTGTAGCAGCTAGGGTGCTAGAAAACCTCGGTGTGGATCTATCCAAGGTAAGAACCCAAGTCATCCGCATGTTGGGAGAAACTGCCGAAGTTTCACCAGGCGGTTCATCCGGGCGCACAAAAACCCCGACTCTGGATGAATTTGGCTCAAACCTGACCCAGATGGCAATAGACAATAAGCTCGATCCGGTGGTGGGACGCGCCAAAGAAATTGAGCGGGTGATTCAGATATTGGGTCGCCGAACTAAAAATAACCCAGTGCTGATTGGGGAACCAGGTGTTGGTAAAACAGCGATCGCTGAAGGTTTAGCTTCACGCATTGCCACTAAAGATATCCCTGATATCCTGGAAGATAAACGCGTCGTCACGCTGGACATTGGTTTGCTCGTAGCAGGAACCAAGTACCGGGGTGAATTTGAAGAACGTCTGAAAAAAATCATGGATGAAATCCGCTCTGCGGGTAATGTCATTCTCGTGATTGATGAGGTTCATACCTTAATTGGTGCAGGTGCGGCAGAAGGTGCCATTGACGCAGCTAATATCCTCAAGCCAGCTTTGGCCAGGGGTGAGTTGCAGTGCATCGGCGCTACAACCCTAGATGAATACCGGAAGCACATCGAGCGAGATGCAGCTCTAGAGCGGCGTTTCCAACCAGTGATGGTTGGCGAACCCACTGTAGATGAAACAATTGAAATTTTATATGGTTTGCGCGAACGCTACGAGCAACACCACAAACTGAAAATCTCCGACGAAGCATTGGTAGCGGCGGCAAAGTTATCAGATCGTTACATTAGCGATCGCTACCTCCCAGATAAAGCCATCGACTTAGTTGATGAAGCTGGTTCTCGGGTGCGCTTGATTAACTCCCAGCTGCCACCCGCAGCCAAGGAGTTAGACAAAGAACTGCGTCAGATATTAAAAGAAAAAGATGATGCGGTGCGCTCTCAGGACTTTGACAAAGCTGGGGAATTGCGCGATCGCGAGATGGAAATCAAAGCCGAAATTCGGGCGATCGCTCAAAGCAAGACCAATGCAACTGGGACTGAAGGTGAAGAACCTGTAGTTACAGAAGAAGACATTGCCCACATTGTCGCTTCCTGGACTGGGGTACCGGTGAACAAACTCACCGAATCTGAATCTGAAAAGCTGCTGCACATGGAAGATACCTTGCATCAGCGTTTAATAGGTCAAGACGAGGCTGTGAAGGCTGTTTCACGGGCTATTCGTCGCGCTCGTGTCGGTTTGAAAAACCCCAATCGACCCATAGCTAGCTTTGTCTTCTCTGGGCCTACTGGTGTAGGTAAAACCGAGTTGGCGAAGTCTTTGGCGTCTTACTTCTTCGGTTCGGAAGAAGCGATGATCCGCTTAGATATGTCGGAATACATGGAGCGTCACACCGTCAGCAAGCTAATTGGTTCACCTCCTGGTTATGTTGGTTACAACGAAGGCGGCCAGCTGACAGAAGCCGTGCGGCGGCGTCCTTACACCGTGGTGCTGTTCGACGAAATCGAAAAAGCACACCCTGATGTATTCAATATGCTGCTGCAAATTTTGGAAGACGGTCGGTTAACCGATGCCAAAGGTCGCACGGTGGACTTTAAAAACACTTTGTTGATTTTAACTTCCAATATTGGTTCTAAGGTAATTGAAAAAGGCGGCAGCGGTATCGGCTTTGAATTCTCCGAAGATGCTAGCGAGTCAACTTACAACCGGATTCGCTCCTTGGTGAACGAAGAACTCAAGCAGTACTTCCGTCCAGAGTTCCTCAACCGACTCGATGAAATTATCGTCTTCCGTCAGTTGAGCAAGCCAGAGGTAACACAAATCGCCGAAATTATGCTCAAGGAAGTATTTGGTCGTCTGACCGAAAAGGGTATCACCCTAGAAGTCACCGATCGCTTCAAAGACCGCTTAATCGAAGAAGGTTACAGCCCCAGTTACGGCGCAAGACCCTTACGTCGAGCGATTATGCGCTTGTTAGAAGATAGCCTAGCAGAAGAAATTCTCTCTGGTCGCATCAAGGATGGCGATACAGCCGTTGTTGATGTCGATGAAAATGGCATTGTGCAAGTTAGTTCTCAACAGCGCCGGGAATTGTTACCCCAAGTGGTTGAATAAGATTTGAAATTTGGGATTTAAGTCTCAAATAAAAAATTAGAAAACGGTAGAGTATTAATTGCTCTACCGTTTTTTTGTTTGAATATGTCTAATGCAGACGACGAATACCGCATTATTCCCCCACAAGATCCAATGAAGAATAACTGGGAATTTACGGAAGTATGGATAGATCCAAGCCAGCTATTTGTTTTCTTGCTTAACCCAAAGATAACAGATGTAGAAAATTCAGTTTAAAGCCACAGCAGAGAATCAAGTAGAATTAGTACACAGTAGCAACAAAGGAGCAAAGCTGTGCAAAGCATACTTTTAAGCCGCGAAGAAGTTGCACGACGTACGAAAGAACTATACGAAAATAGCATTCGTCAACAAGTAGAGCAAGAAGAAAACATCGGTAAAATGGTGATTATTGATATAGAAATGTCACTCTCCGAAAACATTTGCCTTTTCTAAAATCTAGAGCTTTTGTATAGCAAGCGATGGCACGATTCTTTTCTAATAACAAATACAAAACCTATTTTTTTCTAATAGTATAGCTTGTATTGATTGACCTGTATGCTCTAGCTGATTGGTTAGCTCTTTGTGGAGTGAAAACTGTAGCAATGGAATCAACGGGGGTATATTGGATTGCGTTGTTTCAAATCTTGGAGACAAGGGGCTTTGAAGTTAAACTTGTCAACGCCCATCACGTTAAAACATTGCCTGGACGTAAAACTGATATTTTAGACTGTCAATGGTTGCAACAATTACATAGTTACGGATTGTTGTCTGGTTCTTTTCGCCCAGAAGACCAAATTTGTGTATTACGGAGTTATATCCGCCACCGAGATAGTCTCATCAAAAGTGCTTGTGTTCACATTCAACGGATGCAAAAAGCTTTAACCCAGATGAACGTGCAACTGCATAAAGTTGTTAGCGATATCACTGGTACTACTGGTATGGCAATTATTCGAGCTATTGTTGAAGGAGAAAGAAATCCACAAATTTTGGCAGCTAAAAAGCATCACCGCGCTAAACGCTCAGAAGCAGAAATTGCCGCCGCCCTGAATGGTGATTATCGCAGTGAGCATGTCTTTGTACTCCAACAAGAACTACAACTTTACGATGTTTATCAAACTCAGATAGCGGACTGCGACCGCCAAATACAGGAGTGCTTGGCTCAATTTAATGACAAAGTTAATCTTGATGAATCTCCGCTTCTGCAACCAAAACATCCTCGCAATAAACCTCAAGGCAATGAACCCGCTTTTGATTTACGTACCCATCTTTACCGAATTAGTGGCGTAGATTTCACTGCCATTGATGGTCTTGGTATCCTTACCGTACAGACCATTATTTCTGAGGTTGGTTTAGATCCTAGCCGATTCCCAACTGTTAAACATTTTACTTCTTGGCTTGGTCTTTGTCCTTGCAATCGCATCACTGGTGGTAAAGTTAAAAGTTCTCGAACTCGCTTGGTAGTTAACCCTGCTACCAATGCTTTCCGAATGGCTGCACAAACAGCTGGCAAGAGCAATTCTGCATGATTGTGCTTTTTATCGTCGCTTACGTTCTCGCCTGGGTACACCTAAAGCTATCACTGCCACTGCTCATAAGTTGGCACGAATTTTCTACCGACTTTGGACAACAGGAGGTAACTATCAAGATATTGGCATGGATTATTATGAGCAACGTTACCAAGAACGAGTCATCAATAACCTCCAGAAAAAGGCTCTAGCTTTAGGTTTTGAGCTTACTCCTCAGCCCCAAGCAAATACTGTTTCTTAGGAGAGGGTTATATTGGTTGGTGCAAAACCCAGGTTGCTTATAAGTATACCTTTAACGTCAAAATAATTAAGGTATTTGTCCAACTTTTTGAACTGGCTGAAAACCTCTATGACTCCTCACGAAAGTGATGCAAAAGAAGCTACTGCGTTATCGAAAGCATGGCGTAGTTGGCAAGAAAATCTGACTCTGGTTGCGATCGCCTTATGTTTGGCACTTTTGATCCGAACTTTTATCGCCGAACCTCGTTATATACCCTCTGACTCAATGTTACCCACCTTACACACGGGCGATCGCCTAGTAGTGGAAAAAATCTCCTACCGTTTTCATCCTCCCATAACTGGGGATATCATTGTTTTTCAGCCCCCCGCAGAACTACAACGACGGGGATACCCCAAAGATCAAGCTTTCATTAAGCGGGTTATTGGTGAGCCTGGAGAGGTAATTAGCGTTGCTTCTGGCAAAGTTTATCTCAACAGTCAACCCTTGCTAGAGAACTACATTGCTGAACCACCAAATCAGCCTTTCTCACCAGTAAAAGTCCCTGAAGACGAATTTTTTGTTATGGGAGATAACCGCAATGATAGTAATGACTCTCGCTACTGGGGATTTTTACCTAGTAAAAATATAATTGGTCGGGCAACATTTCGCTTCTGGCCTCTCGACCGCATTGGGTTTATTTAATTAATCAGCAGTCAGTGTTCACAACCAACTGATACCTGATAACTTAAAAGCAAAGATAGTACATCAGCTGAGCGATCGCATCACCAGGTAGTTCTAGCCGTCGCTGGAAATCAACCAAGTTACGATAAGGCCCAGCTGATAGCCGATTTTGCACCACTGCTTGCGCCAGAGATAAATCTATAAATGGAATTTCTGCTAGCTTCTCAATGGTTGCTGTATTCGGGTTAACTATGACCGTAGGATTACTTAGACACTCGTCGTCATAGTAACTAAAATTCAGCAGTGGCTTTAGTGGCTCTAGTCGCTGTACTGGCATACTCAAAGCCGCAGCAATATCTTCAATACAGTAAAATTTAACACCTAAACGTGAAAGCTCAACAAGCGATCGCGCTTGGTGAATTGACAAACCGGGTAGGCGTAACCAATCATCTACAGTCGCCTGATTGGCATCAATGCGGATACCCAGTACTGCCGCTATTTGAATTTCTTCACCAGATTGTAGCCGATAGTACGGATCTTTGAGCAGCTTGGTACGGAGCTTTTGCAACTTGGGGTTCAAAGGTAGCCACTTGTTCATAATGTCGCTTGCGTCAAGAAATCTGGTCTAGCAACTGGCGGCGCTTTTGCTCAAATTCGTATTCAGAAATCAATCCATCCTGACGGAGAGCATCTAACTCACGCAAGGCGTTAGCCATCACTCCTACCTGATTGGTCGCCTGTTGTGAATTCCTTAACGCTGACTTGCCCAGATTAAAATTACGATCAAAAGCTTCTTCGTCTTGGGCTAAGTACCAAACGCCTTCAATGGCACTAGCTACCTTAGGTATTGGTGTCCAGGAAAGCAAGACATACAACAGACCCCATAACGGCTGTCCCAAATAAAATTTGTGTAATCCTGAAACTGCCAGCGTGCCAGAAAAAGCTAAAATAGCGGCGACGCTTCGACTTTTTCGCTTAGTCAACATATTCTTTATAAATCTACCAGTACCACAGTTCCGACAATAAGACAGCCATAGTAGCAAAGCACCTTGATAAATTAAGCATTACAGAATTTTTGACTTAACAGCAATTATATGAGTCTATTCTAATCGTGTTACCTCAGGACAATGATGGACTTTCTCGGCGATAATCAAGAAAAAATCATCGCCTTTTGCACTATGAAAAAGCAAATACTAATAGAAATGGCCACGCCTTGAAAATTGACTTTTACCTAGGTTTTCCCTTTTAAGGGAAAGTCTGCAAACACTTATATAGAATTCCTATTTGATTGCGTGTTGGCGTAGCCTGCGCTTGCGCTTAAAAAACTCAGTACACCTTTATTACTTATTCCCCATTCCCCATTCCCCATTCCCTGCCTCTACGAGTAATTCAGCAATCAAATCGGTTTACTATATGAAACACTGACTCTTTAAGTAGATCTGAGTAAGTTTTACATAACGGTGCATTGACCTTTGATGCTAACTTTAAGTTTTTAACGGCTCATATACCACCATGTCACAGACCTTTCTACCACCGAAATGGCTTGAACAGCTTTTTGACCCTTACGCTGTGCTGGGAATTTCTGTGACTGCTGATGAGCGTCAGATTCTCAAACGCTATCACACTTTAGCGAAGCTCCTACATCCCGATCGCTATACCAAAAGCCACAATTCCGACCAGGAATTAGCAACGGCAATATTAAGCAATTTGATTAACCCAGCTTATGAGCAACTCAAGCACACACAAAAGCGTTCTAATGCCATAGCTGGGCTGCGGTCACAAGCAAAGGACTCCAAGCAAGAAGCTGTATCTGCTCAAAGTCTCTTAGCTCAGGAACTGATGGAAATGTCTGCACTGGAAGCACAGTCTTTTTATGAAGAAGCGATCGCAACCTATGCAGAAGCTCAATATAAATCACTCCATCAATTTTATCCGGTGACTCAGCAGATCAATATACTGAATTTAGCTTATTTACGGTTATACAAACTTGATTTTTTCCCGCCGCAACAACCTGAGCCGATCATTCTTGAGATACAAGTCAACCCAGTTCTGAAAAACTACGCTCAACGTCACTATCAGCGAGCTATTGACTATGTAAGACTAGCCAAATGGACACTAGCTGTGCAAGAACTACGCGATGCCATTAAGTTAGAGCCAAATAACAGCGACTATTATGCTTTATTGGGACTGGTACATCTCCAACAGAAATTTCCAGGAATGGCTAAGGTTTATCTACGTCAAGCATTAAAACTTAACCCACAACATTCACTAGCTTTAAAATACGCTCTCAAACTGAAAATTAAGCCATGTGAAAACGCCAATCCTCAATCAATGGCTAAAGCTGTGAGTATTGCGGCTTTATTAAGTTGGTTTGGTGAGGGGAAACGTTTTCAAGTCAAGTGTTGAAATTTCGATAAAAAACCGTACTCAAACCGAAGCTTGTTCCCTAAATTATTCCCCTAGACTAAAATAAAAATAGAAGCAAAACTATTAAGCTACTGAGTGTTAGCGCTCAGTTTAATATAAGCAATATGGGATTCTTCGATTCTGAGATAGTTCAGCAAGAAGCAAAGCAGCTGTTTGAGGATTATCAAGCGCTAATCACGCTTGGCAACAACTACGGCAAATTTGACCGTGAGGGCAAAAAGCTGTTTATTGAGCAAATGGAAGCCATGATGGATCGATATCGCATTTTTATGAAGCGCTTTGAACTGTCAGAAGACTTCATGGCACAAATGACTGTAGAGCAGCTCAAAACTCAGCTAGGTCAATTTGGCGTCACCCCGCAACAAATGTTTGACCAAATGAACTTCACCTTACAACGGATGAAAGCCGAGTTAGAAATGCAGTCTTAGAGGTGACTGGGGACTAAGGACTGGAGAAATTCTTCTCCAATACCCAGTCACCGTTCGGGTGATGCCTCCGGCACGCCTGCCTTTTTGTTGCCCGTACCCCTGAGGGGAAGCAAGCTACGCGTTAGCGTCTCCTCTCTTGAGAAGGGCTGTAGGGCGAACGCAGTCGCCTGCGGAGGAGCCAGCGTGGTCTTGGGGAGCCACTTGAGCAAGTGGCGTGGTTTCCCCCATGAGCGACTGGCGTTGGAAACCCTACCAAGAGCGCTGTCTCACCAATCCCTCTAATTTGACTTAGGACGAGGAAACTTGGAAGGTGGCTTGAAATTTTCCACTGGTACGTCCTTTAGTGCCTTCTGCATAAAATCACGCCAGACGGGAGCAACCATACCACCACCCGTTGCACCACTAGCTAGTTGTCTGTTATCGTCCCTCCCCACCCAGACAGCAGTAGTTAACTGCGGCACAGTACCAACAAACCAAATATCCTTTTCTGAGGAAGTTGTTCCTGTCTTGCCAGCGGCTGGGCGACCGATAGAAGCACCTTTACCTGTACCACTAGTCATTACTGTTTGCATCACATTGATAATTGATGCTGATGCCCAAGGATCTAGAACTAGCTGAGGTTTAGGTGTGTTGTCTAGCAGCGTCTGTCCACTACTATCTGTGACGCGGACAATTAACGTTGGTGACGACTGCCAACCATAATTGGCAAAGGTAGCATAAGCACTAGCCATTTCCAAGGGTGTGACACCAATTGCACCTAGAGGCAAAGAAGTCACGGGTTCCATCGGACTCATAATTCCTAAAGTGCGGCAGGTTTCTATCACTTTATTCATCCCTACACTCTTACCAATCTTAATCACAGGGATGTTGCGTGATACAGATAAAGCTTGGCGAATTGACATTGCACCACTAAAGCCACCATCATAGTTTTTTGGATAGTACCAACCGTCACCATCGCGGTAGCTAACTGGGGCATCTACCACTGTTGTGTCTGGCGTAAATTTACCAGTAGCAAAAGCAGTATAGTAGACAAAGGGTTTAAAAGCAGATCCTGGTTGACGCTGAGCTTGGATTGCTCGGTTGAACTCGCTGGTTTTAGAATCTACGCCACCCACCAATGCTTTAATAAAATGCGTGCGTGGATCAATTGCCACCAAGGCCATTTGATTCTTAGACAATCCCTGACCAAGGAGCGATTTATGCCACTTGGTGATAGTCTGTTCCGCCATTTGTTGGAAATCGGCGTCAATAGTTGTTTGCACCCGCATTCCGCCTTTGAGTAGTGCATCACGCCCAAACTTTTTAGCCAACTCCTGCGCCACCGCATTGGTTACATAAGGTAGGGCACTTCCTTGAAACGACCTGATTTTTCCAAGTTTGATTTCTTGCTTAAGAGCGTCATCGTATTCTTGCTGGTTAATCCAATTCAATTCCAGCATTCGTCCCAGCACTTCTTTTTGTTTCTGTTTTGCCAGTTTCATACTGACAAACGGGCTGAATTCTTCTGGCGCTTGGATCAAACCCGCCATCATTGCCGACTCAGCCAAGTTTAAATATTCTGCCGACTTTTTAAAGTAACTGCGCGCTGCCGTTTGTACACCATAGTTGTTATGACCCCAATAAACTTGATTGAGGTACATTTCAAAAATTTGGTCTTTGCTGAGAATTTGCTCTAACCGAATTGCCAGCACACCCTCGGCTATCTTCCGGGTAAAGGCACGCTTACGAGACAAAAACAGGTTTTTTACCAACTGCATTGTAACAGTAGAGCCACCCTCTTTGACTCCACCTGCTGCCCAGTTGACTACTACAGCACGCCCAACGCCGACGGGATTAATACCGTGGTGATCATAAAAGTGACTATCTTCGCTTGCTAGTACCGCTCGTTTTAAATTCGGGGAAATTCTATCTAGGGGTGTCACTTCTCGATTGGCTTCCCCGTGGATACTCGTTAAGAGTTTGCCCTTAATGTCATAGATGTAACTCGTTTCTGACGGAAAGAAGTTACGTAGCTGTCTGACATCTGGCAAGTTACGGAAACTAATGGCTAAACCAACCAGTCCTCCGGCTACAATGGAACTTGCCAGCATAGTGATTGATAGGAGAGTACCGCCAGTTACCTGACCGACTCCTTTCAAAAAGTCAAAACTTGATGAAGCCCGACCTTGTGGCTGCTTATCTTCAAAAGTCCTAGAAGAAGACACGGCTTTTACACTTCCTCACTTGTAAATATAACTGTAATTCATTCAGCGAATCAAAGCGGTTAATTTTTTGCAATTATAGTAGTTTGGCAGATGAGAGAGTGGACAAATTGCTAGTGATTACAACTAACATAACTTCTAGAGTGCAAAGCATAACTAATAGTGGATCTCCTAGTATGGCGCAAAATTTTGCTTGGCTGCGTCGTGGTGTAGTGGAAGTTTTTCCTCAACCAGTTGACGGTGACAGTGAAAGTGAAAGTTTAGAAAAGCGCCTGCTGACTACAAACCAACCCTTAAGGGTCAAATTGGGAATCGATCCTACAGGTGCCGATATTCATTTCGGTCATAGCATACCAGTACGGAAACTGCGAGCGTTTCAAGATGCAGGTCATACAGCAGTCTTAATTATTGGCGATTTTACAGCACGCATTGGCGATCCAACGGGTAAATCTGAGGTACGGCGTCAGCTTACAGAAGCAGAGGTAGCGCAAAATGCCCAGACTTATCTTGACCAAATGCGTCCTATCTTGGATTTTGACACGCCAGGAAGGTTAGAGGTACGTTATAACTCCGAATGGCTCTCCCAGCTTGATTTAGGGAAAATTTTGGAGTTACTTTCTACGATGACGGTGGGGCAGATGTTAGCCAAGGAGGGATTTGCAGAACGCTATAGAAAAGAGAATCCAATTTTTATCCATGAGTTCCTGTACCCGTTAATGCAGGGTTTTGATTCTGTCGCGGTTGAGGCAGATGTGGAATTAGGAGGGACTGACCAGAAGTTTAACATTGCTGTGGGCAGAGATTTGCAACGCCATTTTGGTCAAAAGCCCCAGTTTGGGATGCTGTTGCCGATTTTAATTGGCACGGATGGGGAGCAAAAAATGTCTAAGTCCCTAAGTAATTATATTGGCTTGTCGGAACACCCTGCCCAAAAGTATCAGAAATTACAAGGAGTTCCAGATAAACTGCTGGAACAGTATTTTGAGCTGCTGACTGATTTACCTTTAGACAAATTGCCAGAAAATCCCCGCGATCGCCAAACACTTCTAGCATGGGAAGTTGTTAGACAGTACGATGGCGAACAAGCAGCTAATGAGGCGCAAGTTGCAGCGAAAAGCGGCGGTAAAGAAGGTGCTGTTCCAGAATTTTCTTTAGCTGGCGTGCCACAGTTTCCCACTAAGTTATCCTATATTCTCAATGCCACTGGCTTGTGCAAAAGTACAGGTGAAGGAAAGCGGAAAATTCAAGAGGGTGGGGTGCGCCTAGATGGCGATCGCATTAGTGATGTTGATACCACTTTTGCTTCTTCGGGTGAGTTGCAAGGTAAGGTTTTACAAGTTGGTAAAAATAAGTTTGTACGTTTAGTGACTTGAATGGGGAATGGGGAATGGGGAATTGGGAGTTGGGAGTTGGGAATTGGGAATTGGGAGTTGGGAGTTGGGAATTGGGAATGGGGAATGGGGAATGGGGAATGGGGAATGGTGGGTGAGAAACTACAAATGAATGTAGAGCAAAGAATTATTGTGCCTTTAGATGTACCAGATGAAGAGAGTGCGATCGCTCTTGTGGATCAACTTCCGCAAGTTAGTTTCTGGAAAGTAGGTTTAGAGTTGTTTACCAGCACTGGCCCGAAAATTCTGGAAGTGCTAAAGTCTCGGCAAAAGCGGATTTTCCTAGATTTAAAATTTCACGACATCCCCAACACTGTCGCCGGTGCTTGCCGAGTTGCAGCTAGTTATGGGGTGGATTTGCTGACAATTCATGCTGCGGCTGGTAGAGATGCCCTGGAAGCCGCAACACAAGCGGCTCAGGAGGGGGCTGCACAAGCAGGTGTAAAACCGCCTAAATTAATAGCTATTACTTTGCTGACAAGCATTTCTGCTAGAGATCTGGCGTTTGATTTAAAGATTCCTTTAGAATTGCCAGAATACGCCCTAGAAATGGCATTGCTGGCGCAAGAAACGGGGCTAAATGGGGCAGTTTGTTCACCTCAAGAGGTGGCGCAGTTGCGGCAAACTTGTGGTGATGACTTTTTGCTAGTTTGTCCGGGGGTACGACCAAATTGGGCAGACAAAGCTGATCAAAAGCGATCGCTCACCCCAGCGCAAGCTATCATTGCTGGTGCTGATTATCTGGTGATTGGGCGTCCGATCACTGCTGCAAGTGATCCTGAGTTAGCCTGGAAGAGGATTTCTGAGGAGTTAACTGCGATCGCATGAATGCAGGAGTCAGAAAGAAAAATTATCGTTTGTGGTTTGTAGGTTGTGGCTTCTGGCTTTTAATATCAAATAGCCTTGACCCAGTATTCTCAAAAAACCTCACCCCTAACCCTGTGTTGGCACAGAAGCAAAACATCAACAGTGGCGTGAGGCCTTTGTGTTCTGAGCAAAATTTAGAAATATTAACTACTCAGCTACTGCGTGATTTACCTAGCTACGCTAATCGCGCCAGTCAACGTGCGCGCCGCCTTAGTAGAAAAAGTGACGTTTACAGCTATATGCTGGTGGCAGGAAAACCTGATTTTACTCCTTTGCCCCTTAACCCTAGTGAATCTGCCACAGATACGCCTAAAAGCGCTGCATCAGGGGTTGAGCAAGTTTTCTTTACTACTTTAGAGCGACAGTATATAGGTAAGAAAGCGGTAGAATTGCAGCAATTCCACTGGCTATTGTTGACTAAAACTAAAAGTGGTTGGCTTTTAGTGATGATGTTCGCCCAAACAGGTGCTTATCCGAAACAACAACCACCATCGCCCCCACGAGATAGTAGTAATGGTGCGATCGCTCAAGCGGTTAAAGCTTGGCTACGCGATTGTCAGGCGGGAAGTGTGCGAATACGTGCCACGAATCAGGTACAAGAGAAGTTATAACGTCAATTAAATAGGCGATCGTAGTTAAATTACTCTAAAAATCAGTTACTCGAACGAAGACAGATTATTTGGGTCAACGCCCTGAGATTGTAAATAAGCAATCAGTCGTTCTTTTTGCTGACGTTCTTGTTCAGCGCGTTGGTGTTCTTGTTCAGCGCGTTGGCGTTCTTGTTCAGCGCGTTGGTGTTCTTGTTCAATCTGTTCTACAGCCCAAAGTAACAAATTCTCCGCTTCATCCCACCACCGCAACCAATAACCAGTTCGCGCTTCTTTTGTGCCTTGCCACGTTCCTAAAAATAAGCCCATAACCTCAATCCAATGACGACCGTTTTCGTCAGGTTGCTTTAACTCATAACGCCTATTTTCCAGTTGATAAAATTCCAATAAACCGCCATCTGAGTCAAAAATCACGTAGATGGGAACCTGCAAAATTTGCTCATAGAAAAACCATTTTCCTGGGGGATAAGTTCGTTTTACCGAATATTCTCCACCCTCAGTATCGGATAGAAATTCTATGACAACCGCTGGAACTTCTCCTTCTAAATTGGGTGTATAACTTTTACGACTATCGACAACTTCATTAACCGATGGCACATAAACCCAGTCAGGTGCTTTAACAATAAATTGGCCATTGACAGTTGCACAAAGACCAAAATTTGAAGCTATCAACATCTGGGGTTGGATGAATCCACTAATTTCTAGGCATTCACGCAAAGCACCAGCCAAAATTGGCTGATCTGTATTCTCCACTGGTTCATCCTCTAATTGAAAATCGTCGGGCAACGCTTCCCAAGAAATTACCAGTTCAGTTAATGATTTGGGTTCACCAAGTTGGGTTGCCATAAACACGGTATGAATTTAAATTTATTTTTTATTTTATCGCTTCAAGAAAAGGAGTTAGGGACTTGCAAGAAAATAAGATACCAATCAAGCTGGGGCAATAGTAATATCCCATTTGGGTAATGTTTCAGAACGCTGCCAGTAGTTTTGGTACAGTTCTAACTCTTGAGAGAGAACCTTGATTCCTTTTTCATAGGTTGCTTCAACCCGATGTACAATTGGTGA
>Ga0209906_100141_pt1 | contig 84728 bp, 87 predicted proteins | sample FECB24metaG_FD_188303 | JGI IMG/M metagenome (GOLD analysis project Ga0209906, IMG submission 188303) | Cyanobacterial communities from the Joint Genome Institute, California, USA from Joint Genome Institute, California, USA - FECB-24 metaG... ... | reverse complement strand
ATCGTTCACAAACCCGATATCGCTGCCCGAACATGGAGCCGAATCTGGAGACGACGAACAAACCCAGACAACCGAACCATCAGAGTCGTGTAGTGTGCGAAATCGATGCACGGGGTGGCTGCCTCCCCACGTCGTCTCGAAGGCTTGCGGGCAATGCCACGTGCGCATAGACTATGCGCATAGGAGACACGCATGCTGACCAAGGCGCCGAAGTCGCAACGCAAGGCGACCAATCTTTCGCTCGATCAGGGGCTGATCGCAGAGGCGAAGAACTGGACATCAACGTATCGCGGATTGCCGAAGAGGCGATTGCGGACGCCGTGCGCACCGAGAAGAATCGCCGCTGGAAGGAAGAGAATCGCGAGGCGATGGAAGCCTGGAACGCATGGACCAGAGAGCACGGATTGCCCCTCGAAAAGCATCGGTTGTTCTGACAGCTGGCGATTGCCTTTGGCATGTCACGTGCGCATAATGCCTACGCATAGGAGATGCGTATGCTGACCAAAACGCCAAAATCACCGCGCAAGGCGACCAATCTTTCTCTCGATCAGTCCCTGATCGCCGATGCGAAAGAACTTGGGCTCAACGTCTCCAAAATTGCGGAAGAGGGGCTGAAGAAGGCTATCGCCGCCAGGAAGTCGGAGATCTGGCTCGAGGAAAACCGAGAGGCGATTGAGGAAAACAACCGCTATTTCGCGGAACATGGACTCCCGTTCGCGGAACTGCGGAAGTTCTGATGGCGCGGTTTGACGTCCATCGCAGCCGCTGGAGCAAGGTGGACCTTCTCGTCATCGTGCAGGCGGACGTCTTCGATAGGCTCGACACACGCTTGGCTATTCCCCTGCTGCCACAGCGCAGCGATCGCAGGGCGATCACGAAGCTCAATCCCGTCTTCGAGATCGAAGGCAAGGGATATGTGCTCTCTACGCAGCATATGCTGGCGGTGCCCGTCGAAGGGTTGAAGCAGCCGATAGCCAATCTGGCCGACCATCGCGACGAAATCGTCGCGGCTGTCGATTTCCTTCAGCAGGGTTTTTGATCCAGTTCGGTCAGCCGCCGGCGATTTCCGCCATCAGTCTCCCTCTCCCACCAAAAGCGGGATCCATTTCCGGCAACTTCACCGCGGCGATTTCCGCCAGCATGGCCTCGCCATAGCCCTCGCTTGCCCGGCGCACCGTGTAGTCCTCCTGCCCCGGTGGATAGGCGCCGCAGATGGCGAAGTCGGGCGAGCACGAGAGCATGCAGTGGCCCCAGCCGGGCGGGAGCAAAAGCACGTCGCCGGGCTCGACCACGAGCTTGCGGCCCGCCTCGCCGCCGATGACCAGGACCGCCGAGCCGGTCGCGACTCCCAGCACCTCGAAGGCGTCCGGATGAAAATGGTGGTGGCGGAAGACCTGCCAGGTCCAGGCGCGGGTCCAGCCGTTGGCCTCGAACAGGCTGCGGACGGAGTCACCGGGATCGTCGGCGGATGGCTGGATCGCGGCGCGGGCGACGATGGCGGGGTGGCGGGCGTTGTTGGGCGTTCCGCCATTGGCGGGGATGCGGAAGGCGAGGAGTTTGGCGGCGGGGTTGGGGGTGGCGTGGGAGGTCATGGGGGATAACGCTCGGGCGGGGCGGATGGTTCGGCTTATTACGCCCGCCGTGGCAGAAAATCGGATGGATTGTGGACGTCCGAATAGGTGCGTTCGTCGGCATACCACCCCGCGAAAAACTCTTCAGGCCGGGCCTGCTGCAGAGCGCGGTCAGTCATGCCGATGATGATCTCGGTGGACTCGAATGCCCATGTCAGCAAGATGCCGGGGTCCGGGACATGCAGCCCCCAGATGCTGGAGCTGGTGGTGCTTTTCGGCAAACGGATTGCCGGTTGCGCCCGGTCAAAATCCGACAGCTGCAACTCGAAGACGTTGTCACGGAATTCGTCCCATACGGTCATCGAAGAGATGCCGAGCTTGGCTAGAAACCGCCCAACGGACGGTTCCATGATTGCCGAGTGGCCATATTCTTCCGGCAGGTACAAGCGCTCCTGCTGGCAGTATGTCTCGATGCGCTTCTGGAGTGCGATGTCTGCTCTGTCGGCGAAGCCGAGAACGCTGAGAAGCCAGATCGCGAGATAGACCTCCTCTCTGGTTCTATCTGGAGCGACCGCGCCATGCACGTCGCCCCACGACACGGCTTTGCCCACTGACTTGATCGCGTCATCGCTCGGGTAGGGTTTGCAGCCGAGACCGCCGAAGCCTTGAACTCGAACGAAGGGATGTGGAGCGATATAGGCGTGATCGTAGATGCCCTTCCACCATCTCAGGATGGGCATCTCCGGGCTCGGATGAGTGATGCCTCTGTCCGCGAACTTACTCAACGTCCCTCCAGGCGACTTGCCCCTTGAGCTTCACGCCTTCTTGTTCTGCCTATTCCCGATCAGATCATCCACCACCGCCGGATCGGCCAGCGTCGAGGTGTCGCCGAGCGCCGCGAAATCGTCTTCGGCGATCTTGCGCAGGATGCGGCGCATGATCTTGCCGGAGCGGGTCTTGGGGAGGCCGGGGGCGAACTGGAGTTTGTCGGGGGAGGCGATGGCGCCGATTTCCTTGCGGACATGGGCGACAAGTTCCTTGCGCAGCTCGTCGGTGCCTTCGAGGCCCGCCATCAGGGTGACGTAGCAGTAGATGCCCTGGCCCTTGATGTCGTGCGGGTAGCCGACGACGGCGGCTTCCGACACCTTGTCATGAGAAACGAGGGCGGATTCGACTTCGGCCGTACCCATGCGGTGGCCGGAGACGTTGATGACGTCGTCGACGCGGCCGGTGATCCAGTAATAGCCGTCGGCGTCGCGGCGGCAGCCGTCGCCGGTGAAATACTTGCCCTTGTAGGTCGAGAAGTAGGTCTGGATGAAGCGCTCGTGGTCGCCATAGACGGTGCGCATCTGGCCGGGCCATGAATCGGTGATGCAGAGGTTGCCGTCGGCCGCGCCTTCGAGCACCGCGCCGTCATTGTCGACGAGCTGCGGCTGGACGCCGAAGAACGGCCGCGTCGCCGAGCCGGCCTTCAGGTCGGTGGCGCCGGGCAGCGGGGTGATCAGGATGCCGCCGGTCTCGGTCTGCCACCACGTGTCGACGATCGGTACGCGTTTGTTGCCGACGACGTTGAAATACCATTCCCAGGCTTCCGGGTTGATCGGCTCGCCGACGGAGCCCAGCACGCGCAGCGACTTGCGCGATGTCTTGGTCACATGTGCATCGCCGGCGCCCATCAGGGCGCGCAGCGCGGTGGGCGCGGTGTAGAAGATGTTGACCTTGTGCTTGTCGATGACGTCCCAGAAGCGCGATTGCGACGGGTAGTTGGGCACGCCTTCGAACATCAGCGTCGTCGCGCCGTTGGCGAGCGGGCCGTAGACGATGTAGCTGTGGCCGGTGACCCAGCCGACATCGGCGGTGCACCAGTAGATGTCGCCGTCATGGTAGTCGAAGACGTATTGATGCGTCATCGAGACGTAGACGAGATAGCCGCCGGTGGTGTGCAGCACGCCCTTCGGTTTGCCGGTTGAGCCGGAGGTGTAGAGGATGAACAGCGGGTCCTCCGCCTTCATCTTCTCCGGCTTGCAATCCGGATCCACCGACAGAACCTCGTCGTGGTACCAGAGGTCGCGGCCGTTGGCCCAGCCGATCTTGCCGCCGGTGCGGCGCACGACCAGCACGTTCTTGACCATGACGAAGTTCTTCGCGGCGATGTCGATCGCCTTGTCGGTGTTTTCCTTGAGCGGAATGGGCTTGCCGCCGCGCAGGCCCTCGTCCGCGGTGATGACGAAGGTGGACTCGCAGTCGATGATGCGGCCGGCCAGCGCGTCGGGCGAGAAGCCGCCGAAGACGATCGAGTGGATCGCGCCGATGCGGGTGCAGGCCAGCATCGCGTAGGCGGCCTCCGGGATCATCGGCATGTAGATGGTGACGCGGTCGCCCTTCTTGACGCCGTGCTTCTTCATCACGTTGGCGAGGCGGCAGACGTGCTCGTAAAGCTCGTTATAGGTGATCTTCTTGTCGTCGTAGGGGTTGTCGCCTTCCCAGATGATGGCGGTCTGGTTGCCGCGCTTCTTCAGGTGGCGGTCGATGCAGTTGTAGGAGACGTTGGTCTTCCCATCCTCGAACCACTTGATCGCCACCTTGCCGGTGAAGGAGGTGTTCTTGACCTTGGTGTAGGGCTTGAACCAGTCGACGCGCTTGCCGTGCTTGCCCCAGAACTTGTCGGGGTTTTTCACGCTCTCGGCATACCATTTCAGGTAGGTCTCGTTGTCGATCAGCGCGTCTTTTTTCCACGCAGGCTGAACCTTGTGGACGTGGACCTCGGACAAGCACTTCCTCCCCGACTGCTCAGTCGCCGCTGGTATGCCAGCGACGCCGCGGTCAAACCCGCGAATTCGGGCGCATTATTAGCAATTCGAAGCCTGCGGCAATATTAGACCTTGGATTCGCGTGGCGGGATGCCGCAGCAGGGATCGATCTTCGTCACCGGGGCGTCGTATCGGGCCGCTGGTTGCCCCCTCAGGACAAACGCAGCTGGAGACGCAACACATGTCAAACCCGGCCAGCGCGCGACCGCCCGATCAACGCGTGCCGAAGATCGCGCTGCCGACACGCACACTGGTGGCGCCAAAGGCAATCGCGGTTTCGTAGTCGCCGGACATGCCCATGGAGAGCTTTTCGACGCCTGATTCCCTGGCGAGCTTTGCCAGCAGCGCGAAGTGGGGGCCGGGGTTTTCGTCGGCGGGCGGAATGCACATCAGGCCTTCAATGGCGAGGCCGTGGACATCGCGGCAGCGGGCGACGAAGGCAACGGTCTCGCGCGGGTCGATACCGGCCTTCTGCGGCTCAAGACCGGTGTTGACCTGGACATAGAGGCGGACGGGCTTGTTCTGCCCGGCGATTTCCTTCGCCAGTTCGGCGGCGATCTTTTCGCGGTCGACGGTCTCGATGACGTCGAACAGGCTGACTGCTTCCTTCGTCTTGTTGGATTGCAGCGGGCCGATCAGGTGCAGTTCGATATCCGGAAGCTCGGCCTTCAGCACCGGCCATTTGCCCTGCGCCTCCTGGACGCGGTTCTCGCCGAAGACGCGCTGGCCGGCGGCCAGCACGGGGCGAATATCGTCGGCGTCGAAGGTTTTCGAGACGGCGACGAGATTGGCGCTGCCGGCGGGGCGCGCGGCCTCGGACTCGGCGCGTGCGATCCTGGCTTTCACCTCAGCCAGTCGTATCGTGATGTCGCTCGTCATCTGCACTCTTCGCGTGACTTTCACGTTTGAAGTTGAAAATAGCCCCGATCCGTGGTGAACACCCGGCAATCGTTTTTCGATCCGTCAGGACTGCGCCCTCAATGGGCTGCTTATTGAGTGAAAAGCCTCATGGCAACCGAACGTTACAATCCCCGCACCGCCGAGCCGAAATGGCGCCAGGCCTGGGACGAGGCGAAACTCTTCGAGACGAAGAACGACGATCCGCGCCCGAAATATTACGTGCTGGAGATGTTCCCCTATCCGTCGGGCCGCATCCACATGGGTCACGTGCGCAATTACACGATGGGCGACGTGGTTGCCCGCTGGCGCCGCGCCATGGGCTTCAACGTGCTGCATCCGATGGGCTGGGACGCGTTCGGCCTGCCGGCGGAAAACGCCGCGCGCGACAACAAGGTCAATCCGCGCGTCTGGACCTATGCCAATATCGAGACGATGAAGGGCCAGTTGAAGACGATGGGCCTGTCGCTCGACTGGGCGCGCGAATTCGCGACCTGCGATCCGTCCTATTACAAGCACCAGCAGAAGATGTTCCTCGACTTCTGGAAGGAGGGGCTGGCGGAACGCCGCTCGGCCAAGGTCAACTGGGATCCGGTCGACATGACAGTGCTCGCCAACGAGCAGGTGATCGACGGCAAGGGCTGGCGCTCGGGCGCGCCGGTCGAACTGCGCGACCTGACGCAGTGGTTCTTCAAGATCACCTCGATGTCGCAGCAATTGCTCGACGGGCTGGAGACGCTCGACCGCTGGCCGGAGAAGGTCAAGCTGATGCAGTCGAACTGGATCGGCCGCTCGGAAGGACTGGCGTTCGCGTTCGGCCTGGTCGGCGCGCCGGACGGTTTCGATACGCTGCCGGTGTTCACCACCCGAGCCGACACGATGTGCGGCCCGACCTTCGCGGCGATCGCCGCGGACCATCCGCTGGCGAAGAAGCTGGCGGAGACGAACCCGGACGTTGTCGCCTTCATCGACAAGTGCCACCAGATGGGGACGTCGCAGGCCGAGATCGACACCGCCGAGAAGATGGGCTTCGACACCGGCATCCGGGTGACGCATCCGGCGGACCCGAACTGGACGCTGCCGCTCTACATCGCGAATTTCGTGCTGATGGACTACGGCACGGGCGCGATCATCGGCTGTCCGGCGCATGACCAGCGCGACCTGGATTTCGCCCGCAAATACGGCATCGACGTCATCGACGTGTTCGTGCCGCTGGACAGCGACGAGCGGGTCAAGGACGAGGCCTTCGTCCCGGCCAAGACTGACACCGTACGCTACATACAATGGGCCGGCGAGCCGACCGTGCAGACCTGCCAGCAGGCGATGGACGCCTCGCTTGACATGTTCGAAAAGGCTGGCTGGGGCGCGCGCAAGGTGCAGTTCCGGCTGCGCGACTGGCTGATCTCGCGCCAGCGCTACTGGGGCTGCCCAATCCCGGTGATCCATTGCGACGATTGCGGCGCGGTGCCGGTGCCGGACGACCAGTTGCCGGTGCGGCTGCCGGACGACGTGTCGTTCGACAAGCCGGGCAATCCGCTCGACCACCATCCGACCTGGAAGCACGCGGCCTGCCCGAAATGCGGCAAGGCGGCGCGGCGCGACACCGATACGATGGATACGTTCGTCGATTCGTCGTGGTATTTCGCGCGCTTTACCGACCCATGGAACACCGAGCGGCCGACCGATCTCGCCCATGTCGACGGGCCGAACGGCTGGCTGCCGGTCAACCAGTATATCGGCGGCATTGAGCACGCGATCCTGCACTTGCTCTACTCGCGCTTCTTCGCCCGGGCGATGAAGGCGACGGGGCACCTGAACGTGGTCGAGGAGCCGTTCGAGGGCCTGTTCACGCAAGGCATGGTGGTGCACGAGACGTTCAAGGGCGCGCAAGGCTGGGTGACGCCGGCCGAAGTGACCGTGACGGAAGCCGACGGCAAGCGCCGCGCCACGCTGACGGCGACCGGCGAAGACATCGAGATCGGCTCGATCGAGAAGATGTCGAAGTCGAAGAAGAACGTCGTGGACCCTGACGACATCATCGCGAGCTACGGCGCGGATACGGCGCGCTGGTTCATGCTGTCGGATTCGCCGCCGGAGCGCGACGTGATCTGGACGGAGGCCGGCGTCGATGGCGCGCACCGGTTCGTGCAGCGCGTCTGGCGGCTGGTGTCGGAAGCGGCGCCCACGCTGTCCGGCGTCGCGCCAAGTGCGGCCACCGAGGGTGCGGCCGGCGAGGTGTCGAGGATCGCCCACAAGACATTGAAGGCGGTCGGCGAAGAGATCGGCAGGCTGGGCTTCAACAAGGCGGTGGCGCGGCTCTATGAGCTGACCAACGCGCTGCAGATTCCGCTGGCCGACATCGCGGCGGGCAAGGCTGATTCGGCCATGGGCAGCGCTGCGCGACAGGCCGTCGAGTTCCTGGTCGCGATGATCGCGCCGATGACGCCGCATCTGGCGGAGGAGTGCTGGCAGGCGATCGGCTGCAAGGGCATGGCGGCTGAACAGGCGTGGCCCGCTTTCGACCCGGCGCTCGTCGTGGACAACGAGATCGTCTACCCGGTGCAGGTGAACGGCAAGAAGAAGGGCGATTTGACAATCGCCCGCGACGCGGATCAAGCTGCGGTGGAAAAGGCGGCTCTTGCGCTCGACTTCGTGCAGAAGGCGCTGGAAGGCAAGGCCCCGAAAAAGGTGATCGTCGTGCCGCAGAGGATCGTCAATGTCGTGGCTTGACCCGAAACTGCGCCGGCAGGCGCTGTCGCTCCTGGCGCTGGCTGGACTGGCCGTCATTTCGGCCTGCACCGTCCGGCCGCTCTACAGCACCGCGGGACTGGAGACAGGCTCCGTCGCGTCGAACAGGCTGGCCTCGGTCATCGTCAAGCCGGCGACGACCCGCGTCGGCCTCGAAGTGCGCAACCATCTGATCTTTCTGCTGAACGGCGGCGCCGCCGAGCCGGCGTCCGCCGCCTACTCGATCGAGACGTCCGTCGGCTCGGTCAGCTCGGCCGCCGCCACCGTCCAGCGCACGCGCGACAGCGAGCCGACGGCCGGAACAGTGACCGTAAGCTCGAACTACAGCATCACCGACAACAAGACCGGCATCGTCGTCGCGTCCGGCAGGCGGTCCATGGCTGCGTCCTACGACATTCCCGCGCAGGAATTCGCTGCCCTGCGCGCACTTCGCGATGCCGAGAACCGTGCAGCCCGTGAGCTGGCCGAACTGCTGCGAATCGCAATCGCGGTGGATCTGGAACGGCTGCCGCCGCCGGCTACATAAACGTCGACCTTGTCCCGCCACAAATCGGAACGATTTCTGGCGCAATCGGTTTGCAAGGCTGCGTCATTCTCGCGTCATTGATTTCGGCGAGAAGCAGGCGAGACTGAACCAGCCGGCTGGAACTGAAACGATGACGACATCGCAGTACGGACTTCTGGGTGGGCGGATCGAGACGCTGCGCACGGGCGGCGACCATATCGTTGACCAGTTGATAGCCGAACGGACGACGCGTCTGTCGCGTCATCCATTGTGGCCGCTGCTGCGGCCCGTGGTGGTGCGGTTCCTGCATTACAAACAAGCGGTTGCGATGGCTGACGAGGTTTCGCGCCTCGACGGCAGGACAGCGTTCGAGCTGATTAGCCGGCTGCTGTCGCTCGATCTGACGCTCTCCGGCGTGGAAAACCTGCCGGCGTCCGGCGGCTTCATCCTCGCCCCGAATCACCCGACCGGAATCGCCGACGGCATTGCGATCTTCGACGCGCTGAAGGGCGTTCGTCCCGATATGACCTTCTTCGCCAATCGCGATGCGCTGCGGGTCTCTGCCGGTTTCCGCGACATGATCATCCCGGTCGAATGGCGCGCCGGAGAAAAAACGCATGGCAAGGCGCGCGATACGCTCGAGATGACATCGCGCGCTTTCGCCGGCAACCGCGCCGTGGTGCTGTTCGCATCCGGACGCCTTGCCCACTGGCACGAGGGCAAGCTGACGGAGCGTTCGTGGCAGAACTCGGTCGTGACGCTGGCCAAGCGCTACAATTATCCGATCATCCCGGCGCATATCTCGGCGCGGAATTCGGGCCTGTTCTATTTCCTGTCGAAATATTCGACCGAAATCCGCGACATGACGCTGTTCCACGAATTGCTGAACAAGAAGCAGCAGAAATACGCGATCTCAATCGGCAAGCCGATCGGCCCGGACATGCTGGACGGCGACCCGTCCGAGGTGGCGGCCGCGCTGCAGGAACATACCGCGTTGACGATGGCGTCGGATCCGGAAGCGCGTTTCGTCCCGGTCGGCGCGAAACTGCCGAAGGCCGCCTGAGCGCTTTACGAGGCCTTCGGTCGCGCGCTACGTTCTCCGGAGCAATGGAGGCGGTCGATGCGGCTTCGAATGGCGTTCTACGGTGCGTTCTGTGTCTCGGCGTCGATGCTGGTTCCCGCGGGCGCGCAGACGGTGACGCCGGGCGAAGAGGGCGAACTCGCCAAGTTCCTTGCGCCCGAGCCCGGCCGGCACATCTGTTATGCGCGGACCTATTCGCCCGAACACCTCAAGAAGCATCCGCAACAGCAGGTCACCGAGGTCGGTTTGCGCCTCGCCTACTACCGGCATGAACCGGACGATTTCTTTCCCAAGGGGCAGCGCAACTACTACTTCGCCATGCTGGCCAAGCAGCGGGGCAGCGACCGGACGCTGACGGCGATCGGCGAATGCAGCCCCAACGGCGACAGGATTTCCTGCGGCGTCGAATGCGACGGCGGCGGGATCGCCGTCGCGCGGCGGCCAGGCGACAAGATCCTGATCAGCCTCGGGCGCATCCGCATGTCGGCAGGCTGCGACGAGGGCGACGCGGTCGACCTCGAGGGCGGCGCGGACGACCGCGAGTTCCTGCTCTCCCGCGTCGAGGACGCGGCCTGCCCAGGCTACGACGACTGGTAGATCAGCCGATCTTTTGGCCGGTCTTGGCCCAATCGGCCAGGAACTGCTCCAGGCCCTTGTCGGTCAGCGGGTGCTTGACCAGCGCCTTCAGCGTCGCCGGCGGCACCGTGGCGACATCGGCGCCGATCAGCGCGGCGCGCTTGACGTGGTCGACGGTGCGGATCGAGGCGGCCAGGATTTCGGTGTCGAAGCCGTAATTGTCGTAGATCTGGCGGATCTCGGCGATCAGCTCCATGCCGTCGAAGCCCATGTCGTCGAGACGGCCGATGAAGGGCGAGATGAAGGTTGCGCCCGCCTTAGCGGCCAGCAGCGCCTGCGTCGCCGAGAAGCAGAGCGTGACATTGACCAGACGGCCGTTGTTCGTGATGTCGCGGCAGGCCTTCAGGCCGTCCAGCGTCAGCGGCACCTTGATGCAGATGTTGTCGGCGATCTGCGACAGCACATCGGCCTCCTGCATCATCTGCTTGTATTCCGTCGCCACGACTTCGGCCGAGACCGGGCCTTCGACGATCGAGCAGATTTCCCTGGTAACCTCGGTGATCGAGCCGCCGGACTTCAGGATCAGCGATGGATTCGTCGTCACTCCGTCGATGAGACCCAGATCGTTGAGTTCGCGGATGTCTTTTACGTCGGCTGTATCGACAAAGAATTTCATGGCCGTCTCCTTCGCATCGTGTCGGGCGCTGCACGCGCCGCCGCGGACTTCGGTCCGCTTGTTCGGCCTTTGCTCTAGCCGAAGTTCGGGGCAAGGTCACGCGCCATGAACAGAGATTCGCCACGCCTCAGGACGGCCGCGGTGCTCGTGCCGATGCCGGCCGAGCGGCCGTACACCTATGCCGTGCCCGACGGGATGCAGGTCGTGCCGGGATCGATCGTGCAGGTGCCGCTCGGGCCGCGCGAGGTGGCAGGCGTGGTGTGGGACGGCGACGGCGGGTCGGTCGATCCGAAGAAGCTGCGGCCGATCACGCTGGTGTTCGATTGCCCGCCTTTGTCGGACGACATGCGCAAATTCATCGACTGGGTGGCCGACTATACATTGTCGCCGCCCGGCCTTGCCGCGCGGATGGCGCTGCGGGCGCCGGCGGCGTTCGATCCGGAGCCGTGGATCCACGGCTTGCTGCCGACGGGCGAGCAGCCCGAAAGGATGACCGATGCGCGGCGGCGGGTGATGGAGCTGGTCGGCGACGGGTTCGCCTGGACGCGATCAGGTCTCGCGCATGTGGCGGGCGTGACCACGGCGGTGATCGACGGGATGAGGGCGCAAGGCGTGTTCGAGGAGACGCTGATCCCGCCGCGTCCGGTGGTGGCCCCGCCGGATCCGGCCTATGCGACGCCCGAGCTCAATCCGGACCAGAAGGCCGCCGCCGACGAACTGGCTGCCGCGGCGCGGGCGGGGAAATTTTCCGTGACGCTGCTGGATGGCGTGACCGGTTCCGGCAAGACGGAGGTCTATTTCGAGGCGATCGCGGCGGCCATCGAGGCGGGGCGGCAGGTGCTGGTGCTGATTCCCGAGATCGCGCTGACGCATGCCTTTCTGGAGCGGTTCCAGGACCGGTTCGGCGCCAAGCCGGCTGAATGGCACTCGGACCTGCCGCCCAAAATGCGGGAGCGGGTATGGCGGCAGGTCGCGGAGGGCCAGGTGCGGGTGGTGGCTGGCGCGCGCTCGGCGCTGTTCCTGCCGTTCAACGAACTCGGCCTGATCGTCGTCGACGAAGAGCACGACCCGGCGTTCAAGCAGGAGGACCGCGTCTACTACAACGCCCGCGACATGGCGGTGGTGCGCGGCCATATCGGCGATTTCCCGGTGGTGCTGGCATCGGCGACGCCGTCGGTGGAAAGCCGGGTCAATGCGAGCCAAGGCCGCTATGCCCGCGTCGCGCTGCCGTCGCGCTATGCGGAAGCGGCGTTGCCGCATCTGGCCTCGATCGACATGCGCCGGACGCCGCCCGCCCGCGGCGGGTTCCTGTCGCCGCCACTGATCGCGGCGGTGAAGACGGCGCTGGAAGCCGGCGAACAGTCGCTCCTGTTCCTCAATCGGCGCGGCTATGCGCCGCTGACGCTGTGCCGGGTCTGCGGCCATCGCTTCCAATGCCCGGACTGCTCGTCCTGGCTGGTCGAGCACCGGTTTCGCGGACAGCTGGTGTGCCACCAGTGCGGCCATGCCGAGAAGAAGCCTGAAGCCTGCCCGGAATGCGGCACGCTCGACCATCTCGTCGCCTGCGGGCCGGGCGTCGAGCGGATCGCCGAGGAAGTCGTTTCGCACTTTCCCGACGCGCGCACGATCGTGCTGTCCTCCGACCTGCTGGGCGGCGTGCGGCGGCTCAGGCTCGAGCTCGAGGCGGTGGCGAAGGGCGAGGCGGACATCGTGATCGGCACGCAACTGGTCGCCAAGGGCCACAATTTTCCCAACATGACGCTGGTCGGCGTGGTCGACGCCGACCTGGGGCTCGCGAACGGCGACCCGCGTGCGGCGGAGCGAACGTTCCAATTGCTCAGCCAGGTGACCGGCCGCGCCGGCCGCACCGGCAAGAAAAGCCGCGGCCTGCTGCAGACGTACCAGCCGGACCACCCGGTGATGCGGGCGATCGTCTCCGGCGACGCCGACAGGTTTTACGAGCGCGAGATCGCGGAGCGTGAGCGCGCCGGCCTGCCGCCCTTTGGCCGCCTCGCCGGCATCATCGTCAGCGCGGCGACACGGGCGGAGGCCGAGAGCCACGCCCGGGGCCTGCGCCGGGCGGCGCCGCAGGCGGCCGATCTGCATGTGCTCGGGCCAGCCGAAGCGCCGTTGGCGCTGGTTGGCGGAAGGCACCGGTTCCGGCTGCTGGTGCAGGGGGAGAAGCGCTCGGGGATACAGGCGTATATCCGCCAGATGCTGGCGGAGGGGCCGAAGGTGCGCGGCAGCGTGCGGGTGACGGTGGATATCGATCCGCAGAGTTTTTTGTGAGGACATGAGATGCAATCACTTGGCGTCGTTGCCCGGCTCTTTCCCGAGATTGTCCGTGGCGAGAAGACATCGACGATTCGCTGGCGCGAACAGAAAATCGCGCCGGGTCCAATGCTCTATGTCTGCGACGACGATCCAGCCCTCACAGCGGTGGTGCACGTGACGAATGTCACGACAATGCAGCTACGAGACGCCGCCGCCTATCTTGGACGCGAACAAGACTGGCCGGATGATGTAATGCTCCACGGCATGCGTGAGCACTATCCAGCGATATCGCTCGACGATGCTGTGGAGATCGTCGAGCACCTGACTCCTGCAGAGACGCAGATTCGGTCGACGACCTAACAATCATACGCGAAACCCATCAGCCTGATCGGCGGCATGGCTGGGAGTCTCCGGCGATCTAATATCGGCTGATCAAAGAGGGTGTTCGCGACCGGCTGGGCGGCGCGCCTTACCTCTTGCGGGCCACGATGTAGGGCCGCGTGTCTCTGCCCCTTGTCGCATGGCGTTCGGTCGCGACGATGTCGAAACCGGCAGCGATGATCATCCTTTCCAGTTCCACCGCCTTGAAGACGCTCACCGACGGGGCTTTCCCGACCAATCTCATTGCCGGCAACAGGACGAGACGGATAAGCGGGTTCATGTCCCCAAGGCAGGCCGTCTTGCTTATGAACAGGCCGCCAGGCATCAGAAGCTCGTGGATTCGCTTCAACGTCCCCTCCACGTCAACGACCAGATGCAGATAGTTGAACCCGAGTACGGCGTCGAACCGCGTTTCCGCCGGGTCGATGGTTTCCACCGTGGCCGTCTGGAAGGCAAGCACTGGATTCGGCGAGGCCAGTAGCTTTTCCGCGGCAATGGAAATCATCCCGCGGGAGATATCTGTCGCCAGATATCGAGCAACTCCGACCGATAGCCGCATGGCGGTCGTCCCGGTTCCGCAGCCAAGCTCCAGCACCCGGTCTTCTGCGCCTAACAGCGCGCGCGTCCGCTCGATCGTGCGTTCGTAGCCTCCCTGATCGGCGATCACTGCCCTGGAATATTTCTGTGAAGCCTGGTCCCAGAAACGGGCGTCCTTAGCGATGTTCATGATGTGCTCCTTCGCGGAGAGCCATACCATATGCGAATAGTCAGGAAATTGCCGAAATTTGCAGAAATGATATACGTGAATGCATGAGCACACTTGACTGGAATCACGTTCGCGCCTTCCACGCAACAGCCACGACAGGATCGCTATCGGCTGCCGCGCGCCGGCTTGGCCTGACACAGCCGACATTGTCGCGACAGATTCAGGCCCTTGAAGCCGATCTTGGCGTCATACTGTTCGAACGAATGGGCCGCCGGCTGCTTCTGACCCAGACCGGGGCCGATCTGCTCGATCATATCCGCATCATGGGCGAGGCTGCCGAGTCCGTCTCGCTGGCCGCCAGCGGTCGGGTGAAAGAAGTCAGTGGACGCGTGTGCATCTCCGCCACCGATACATATTCGGCCTATGTGCTGCCCGAGATCGTCGAGCACATCCGGGCGCAGGCCCCGCTGTTGACGATCATGATCGCTGCTTCAAACGAGTTGTCCAACCTTCATGGCAGAGACGCCGATATCGCCATTCGCCATGTGCGCCCCGATCGTTCCGGCCTGACCGGGCTGCATATCCGCGACAGCGTTGCCTCCTTCTACGCCTCCGAAGAATGGGTTGCACGCCATGGCCTGCCGGCGAAGCCGGAGGATCTGGCACGTTCGGATCTGATCGGTTTCGAGGATACAGCGCGCTTCGTCGGCTATCTGCACGATCTCGGCATACCGATGAAAGCCGAGGATTTCCGGCTGGTTTCGGATTCCTCGGTCGTGATGTGGGAAATGGTTCGGCGTGGCATGGGCGTCGCGGCGATGCTACACGAAGTGGCCGAGCGGACACCGGGCGTGGTCAGGCTGGTGCCGGACATGGCGCCGATCAGCGTGCCGGTCTGGCTTGTCACCCATCGCGAACTTCAAGCCAGCCCCCGCATCCGCGTCGTCATGGAGATCCTCGCTGACGCCCTGGCCAAGCTTTAGCGCAGAAGTCCGCGCAGCTTTGAGTGGCCGGGACGTCGACGCGCGGGCTTCTATGACCCCTTGTCGGCAAGGGTAGCGTGATCGCGCGCAAGAAAGCGAGGCCGAAAGCCCAGTTCGCAACCGACGACGGGCTTTGCCTATGCCCGCCTCTGCGGTATCAATCGCGCAACGCGGGAATCGGCCGGCCGCAGCGGAGAATCATCATGGAATTCGAGTTTCCCTGGCCTTTGAGCCAAGGCGAGTGGCTGGCGTGGTCGTCGGCGGCGATCACGGTTCTGTTCGGGCTGGTGATGTTCTTCGCGCCCGGCCTGTCGCTGCGCATCCTGCGGCTGCAGACGACGCCGAACCATCCGGAAGCGCTGTCCGAGGCGCGGGCGACGATGTCGGGCTTCTATCTGGGCCTCGGGCTCTGCGCGATCCTGTTCGCCCAGCCGATGCTCTATATCGCGCTTGGACTGTCCTGGGCGCTGACGGCGTTCGGTCGGGTCGTCTCGATGATGTCGGACCGCGGCAACACGATCTACAACTGGGTATCACTGGCGCTGGAGATCGTGCTTGCGGCGATGGCGCTGGTGTTTGCGTTCGGCGTCGTTCCCTGACTGTCAGCGATTGTCGAGCAACTGCGACAAAACTGCTCCGAAGCGCGTGCGTCGGCGTGTTGCGACTCCGGAAAGCCTGTGCTAGACGGCAATCGACTTTTGGCCGGGGGATGCGGCAAAGCCTCGCTCCCGGATTAAAAAATTCAACAAGGCCAAAGATTTAGCCAGAGTGCCTCACTCCAGCGGACAATCGTTGCGCCATTCAGGCAAGAGAAAAGACGTTCCGTGGCAAAATCCGGCTCGACCATCTCCGGCGTTGCAGAAAGATATGCGGGTTCGCTGTTCGACCTCGCCGTCGATGCGAAGGCCGTTGCAGCGGTCGAAAAGGATCTTGCCAGCTTCGAAACGATGCTGGCCGGCTCGACCGACCTGAAGCGCCTGATCGAAAGCCCGGTCTTCTCGTCCGACGATCAGTTCAACGCCATTTCGGCGATCTCGAAGAAGTCCGGCATGTCGGCGCTGACCGGCAATTTCCTCAAGGTCGTCGCGCAGAACCGCCGCCTGTTCGCGGTGCCTGCAATGATCCGCGCCTTCCGCAAGATCGCCGCCGAACACCGCGGCGAAGTCGCCGCCGAGGTCACCTCGGCGCATGCGCTGACGGCGGCGCAGCAGAACGAACTCAAGACCGCCCTCAAGGCGGTTGCCGGAAAGGACGTCACCATCGCGGTGACGGTCGATCCTTCGCTTCTCGGCGGCCTAGTGGTGAAGATCGGCTCACGCCAGATCGACACTTCGCTCCGCACCAAACTCAATTCGCTCAAGCTCGCACTTAAAGAGGTCGGCTGATGGACATCCGCGCTGCGGAAATTTCCGCAATTCTCAAGGACCAGATCAAGAATTTCGGCAATGAAGCCGAAGTTTCCGAGGTTGGTCAGGTTCTTTCCGTCGGTGACGGCATCGCCCGCGTCTACGGCCTCGACAACGTCCAGGCTGGCGAGATGGTCGAGTTCCCCGGCGGCATCCGCGGCATGGCGCTGAACCTCGAAACCGACAATGTCGGCGTCGTCATCTTCGGCGCCGACCGCGACATCAAGGAAGGCGACACCGTCAAGCGCACCGGCTCGATCGTGGACGTGCCGGTCGGCCCGGGCCTGCTCGGCCGCGTCGTCGACGCGCTCGGCAATCCGATCGACGGCAAGGGTCCGATTGTTGCGACTGAGCGCCGCCGCGTCGACGTCAAGGCGCCCGGCATCATCCCGCGCAAGTCGGTGCATGAGCCGATGTCGACCGGCCTGAAGGCCATCGATGCGCTCATCCCGGTCGGCCGCGGCCAGCGCGAGCTGGTCATCGGCGATCGCCAGACCGGCAAGACCGCCATCATTCTCGACACGATCCTGAACCAGAAGGCGATCCACCAGTCGGGTCCCGACAAGGAAAAGCTCTACTGCGTCTACGTCGCCGTCGGCCAGAAGCGCTCGACCGTCGCGCAGTTCGTGAAGGTGCTCGAAGAGCGCGGCGCGCTCGAATACTCGATCATCGTCGCGGCCACCGCGTCAGATCCGGCGCCGATGCAGTTCCTGGCTCCGTTCGCGGCTTGCGCCATGGGCGAATATTTCCGCGACAACGGCATGCACGCGCTGATCGGCTATGACGATCTGTCGAAGCAGGCCGTCGCCTACCGCCAGATGTCGCTCCTGCTGCGCCGCCCGCCGGGCCGCGAAGCCTATCCGGGCGACGTGTTCTTCCTGCATTCGCGCCTGCTCGAGCGCGCTGCGAAGCTGAACGACGACAACGGCTCCGGTTCGCTGACCGCGCTGCCGGTCATCGAGACGCAGGCCAACGACGTGTCGGCCTACATCCCGACCAACGTGATCTCGATCACCGACGGCCAGATCTTCCTCGAGACCAACCTGTTCTTCCAGGGCATCCGCCCGGCGGTGAACGTCGGTCTCTCGGTGTCGCGCGTCGGCTCGGCCGCGCAGGTCAAGGCGATGAAGCAGGTTGCCGGCTCGATCAAGGGCGAGCTCGCCCAGTATCGCGAAATGGCTGCGTTCGCGCAGTTCGGCTCCGACCTCGACGCCGCCACGCAGCGCCTGCTCAACCGCGGCGCGCGCCTGACCGAGCTCCTGAAGCAGCCGCAGTTCTCGCCGCTGAAGACGGAAGAGCAGGTCGCGGTGATCTTCGCCGGCGTCAACGGCTATCTCGACAAGCTGCCGGTCAACCGCGTCGGACCGTTCGAGCAGGGCCTGCTCGGCTACATGCGTTCGGAAGGCAAGGAGATCCTTTCCACCATCCGCACCGAGAAGGCGATCTCCGACGGCACCCGCGACAAGCTGAAGGCAGCGATCGACGCCTTCACCAAGACCTTCGCCTGAGACGACAAGAGCACAGGGCTGGATAGCGCCGCATGGCTTCACTGAAAGACCTTCGCAACCGGATCGCCTCCGTCAAGGCGACGCAGAAGATCACCAAGGCGATGCAGATGGTCGCCGCGGCGAAGCTGCGTCGCGCGCAGGAAGCGGCCGAAGCTGCGCGTCCCTACTCGCAGCGCATGGGCGCGGTGCTGGCCAACATCGCCGGCGCGGTGTCGGGCGGCGACGCTCCGGCGCTGATGACCGGCACCGGCAAGGACGACACGCACCTGCTGGTCGTCGCGACCGCCGAGCGCGGTCTGTGCGGCGGCTTCAACAGCCAGATCGCGCGCCTGGCGCGCGAACATATCCGCCGGCTGCTCGCCGCCGGCAAGACGGTGAAAATCATCACCGTCGGCAAGAAGGGCAACGACATCCTGCGCCGCGAATATGCGTCGCTGATCATCGACCGCATCGAACTGCGCGACGCCAAGCAGGTTGGTTTCGTCCATGCCGACATGATCGCCAAGAAGGTCGTGGCGCTGTTCAACCAGGGCGGCTTCGACATCGCGACGCTGTTCTATTCCGAATTCAAGTCGGTGATCAGCCAGATCCCGACGGCGCAGCAGATCATCCCGGCGGCCGCGCCCGCGTCGACCGACAAGGTCGAGGCGAATTCGGCGGTCTACGAATACGAGCCGGAGCCGGGCGAGATCCTGGCTGATCTCATCCCGCGCAACATCAAGGTGCAGATCTTCCGCGCGCTGCTGGAGAACGCAGCCGGCGAGATGGGCGCGAAGATGAGCGCGATGGACAATGCGACGCGCAATGCCGGCGACATGATCAGCAAGCTGACGATCACCTACAACCGTCAGCGGCAGGCGCAGATCACCAAGGAACTCATCGAGATCATTTCGGGCGCCGAGGCGCTGTGATAGTTTGGAGAGATGACCGAGGAAACCGAAAATCTGGTTCTTGAGCTTTTGCGGCGCATCCGCGATGACATCGGCGGGCTCCGGGAAGAGGTGTTCGACCTCAAGCTCAGAGTTTCGGCGGTGGAGCAGGCGATGGGAAACCTGCAGATCGGAATTGGACAGATGCAGACCTCTTTGGGCGGACTGAACCGCCGTTCTGACAGGATCGACATCAGGACGGATAGTTTGGAAACCCGGCTTCATCGCCTGGAAGAGACGAACGACCAGCGCCTCGCCCGTATCGAGGAACGGCTGGAAAAAATCGGCGCCTGATCGGCGCCCCGACAACCGAATTCGCGCTTCTGCGCAGAGCGAACGACTGAGGATAGACACGATGGCGAAAGCAGCAACTCCCAAGGCTCCAGCAGCCGCCAAGGCGCCCGCGAAGGCCGCCGCTCCGAAGGCCGGCGCCAAGCCGGCCGCAGCAAAGGCTGCTCCCGCCAAGGCGCAGACTTCGTCCGTCGCGACGGTGACGTCGTCGACCGGCGCGATGTCCGGCAACAAGGCGATGGGCAAGATCGCCCAGGTCATCGGCGCCGTCATCGACGTGTCTTTTGACGGCACGCTGCCGCCGATTTTGAACGCGCTCGAAACCATGAACGGCGGCAACCGCCTGGTTCTCGAAGTGGCGCAGCATCTGGGCGAGAACACCGTCCGCTGCATCGCCATGGACTCGTCCGAAGGCCTCGTGCGCGGCCAGCCGGTCGCCGACACCGGCTCCCCGATCATGATGCCGGTGGGCGAAGAGACGCTTGGCCGCATCCTGAACGTCATCGGCGAGCCGGTCGACGAAGCCGGCCCGGTCCGCACCACGGTTCGCCGCGCCATCCACCAGGAAGCGCCGGCCTATGTCGACCAGTCGACGGAAGCACAGATCCTCGTCACCGGCATCAAGGTCGTCGACCTGCTGGCGCCTTACGCCCGCGGCGGCAAGATCGGCCTGTTCGGCGGCGCCGGCGTCGGCAAGACCGTGCTGATCCAGGAACTGATCAACAACATCGCCAAGGCCCACGGCGGCTATTCGGTGTTCGCCGGCGTCGGCGAGCGCACCCGCGAGGGCAACGATCTCTACCACGAGATGATCGAGTCCGGCGTGAACAAGGATCCGCATGAGCATGGCGGCTCGACCGAAGGCTCGAAATGCGCCCTCGTGTTCGGCCAGATGAACGAGCCGCCGGGCGCGCGCGCCCGCGTCGCGCTTTCGGGCCTGACGATCGCCGAGCACTTCCGCGACCAGGGCCAGGACGTGCTGTTCTTCGTCGACAACATCTTCCGCTTCACGCAGGCCGGCTCGGAAGTGTCCGCTCTGCTCGGCCGCATCCCGTCGGCCGTGGGCTACCAGCCGACGCTGGCGACCGACATGGGCACGATGCAGGAGCGCATCACCACGACCAACAAGGGCTCGATCACGTCCGTGCAGGCGATTTACGTGCCGGCCGACGACTTGACCGATCCGGCGCCGGCAACCTCGTTCGCCCACCTTGACGCGACGACGACGCTCAACCGCTCGATCGCCGAAAAGGGCATCTATCCGGCGGTGGATCCGCTCGACTCGACCTCGCGCATGCTCGATCCGCTGATCGTCGGCGAAGAGCACTATCAGGTCGCGCGCGCCGTGCAGTCGACCTTGCAGCGCTACAAGTCGCTGCAGGACATCATCGCCATCCTGGGCATGGACGAGCTCTCGGAAGAGGACAAGATCACGGTCGCCCGCGCCCGCAAGATCGAGCGCTTCCTGTCGCAGCCGTTCTTCGTCGCCGAAGTGTTCACCGGCGCGCCTGGCCAGCTCGTGCCGCTGGAAGACACGATCCGGTCGTTCAAGGGCCTGGTCAACGGCGAATACGATCACCTGCCGGAAGCCGCCTTCTACATGGTCGGCTCGATCGACATGGCGATTGCCAAGGCGCAGAAGCTGGCTGCTGAAGCAGCGTAAGACGGGCGAATGGCGAACAGGGAGTGGCGAATGGGGTGAACGAAGCGGCGGGACCGATCCACTCGCCACTCGCCACTCGCCATTCGCCAAGAAAACATGGCTGAAGCATACAAGTTCGAACTGGTCTCGCCCGAGCGTCTGCTTGTCTCGGAAAGCGTCGAGTCGGTCGTCATTCCGGGCACGGAAGGCGAGATGACCGTGATGGCCAACCACGCGCCGGTGATGGCGACGATCAAGCCGGGCGTCGTGACGGTGAAGACCGTGTCCGGCGCCGAACAGCGCTATGTCGTGTTCGGCGGTTTCGCCGACATCCGGCCCGACGTCTGCACGCTGCTGGCGGAATCCGCGGTCGCGGTCGCCGACATCAACAAGACCGATCTCGATCGCCGCATCCAGGATGCGAAGGACGACCTCGCCGATGCGACCACCGACGAGGATCGGACCAAGGCCGAGGAATTCCTCAACCATCTGGCGACGCTGCACGACGCCGTCTGAGGCTTTTTCGAGAAATGACGCGAAGCCGGGCCCTGCGCCCGGCTTTTTGCTGTCCCCAAGCCTGAACCATTCGGTGACCCCGCCGTTTGCATCGATAGCAAACAAGGGAGCTTGTCGATGAAACGCATTGTCCTTGCAGTTTTGACCGCAACCGTCGCCGGAACTTTCGCCATGGCCCAGTCGCCCAGCGGCGGCGCAAGCGCCACCGCGAAGATGGCTGGCGCGGACGGGGCCGATGTCGGAACCGTCACCCTTACGCAGACCCCTTCAGGCATCCTGCATGTCATCGTCGAGATGACGAACCTGGCGCCGGGGGCGCATGGTTTCCACGTCCACGAGAAGGGCGCGTGTGACGCCGCCGGCAATTTCGACAGCGCGGGCGGGCATCATGCCGGCGGCAAGGAACATGGCGTCATGAATGCGAAGGGTGCGCATGCGGGGGACTTCCCGAACGTTCATGTCGGCGACAATGGCGTGCTGAAGGCCGAGTTCTTCACCGAGCGGCTGTCGCTCGGCGAGGGCGGTGAGAACCCGCTGATGGATGCGGATGGCTCGGCTGTCGTCCTGCACGCCGATCCGGACGATTACCAGTCGCATCCCGCTGGCCACGCCGGCAACCGCATCGCTTGCGGCATCATCGAGTAGCTGAACCCTTCAACCCAGGGGCGGAATACGGCCGAGGGTGAAGAATCCCAGTCGGATCTGCCCCTTGGAAATCGAGAGCGGAAGCTGCGGGTTGTCACCCATCGCGGTGATCAAGACCTCTGCCTGTGCGAGCTGAGGCCGCATCTCGGGAAGAGCAGCGGCGAGGATCGCCGCGAGAGCCGTCGGGTCGCGTATCGAGAGCGTCAGAGTGGCGTCGACAAGTCCGGCCGCGTCGATGGCGAAGGGCCCGGAGATCGTGACGCCGGAATCGCCTGTATTGACGGTCAGGTTGCGGATTTCGGTGGACAGGCCGCGCAGGCTGCGCTGCGGCCCGGTCGCACGGGCGACGCCGTCTACAAGCGTCAGATCGACGTCGCCGTCGAGCGGCGGCAGACCGGCCGGTGCGCCAGCAGCCGGATCAAGCGTCAGCCCGCGAAAACGTCCGGCGAGATCAAGATCGGCGCCATTGGGGCGCATATGCGCTTCGGCGCTCCCCGCTGCCGCAAGCGGGTCGCCCGAAAGCGCCGTCGCCGTGACAGTCTGGCCTGACACCGACAGGATGCCAGGCAAGGGCGAGGCGAGGCGGGTCGAGTAGCGGATGTCGGTCAGGTCGATCCGGAGGCCCACGCCCCCGGCGAGCTCGAGACGGAGCGTGTCGAGTTCGCCGACGATCCGCGACGGCTGGTAGATCTGCGCGGCGCTGCGCAGCCCCATGCCGGTCAGCGCGATTCCCGCCGAGCGATCCGAATAGGCGACGCCGTCGCAGAACAGGCCGAGGCGGAAAGGGTAGCCGCGCGCCTGGGCATGGGTGCAATCGGCCTCGGCGCCGCGGCCGCGGGCTTTGGCAATGGCATTGGCCACCCCGCTCTCGAGGCGATCGGCGGCATAGAACCAGCCGGCCGTGTAGAGGCCGATGGCTGCAAGGATTGCGAAGGCGAACCAGGCGAATCGGCGGGACATTCCGTTTCGGGGCGCACCCGTCGAATTCTGTTCGCTTGACGTCATCGTCTGGGATTCCTAAGCCGATCAGCGGTTTGCCTTCAGCATCCGCGATTCATCCGGTCAGGCGATATGGGCGATTTTTGGGTGTTTGGCTATGGATCGCTGATGTGGCGGCCCGGGTTTGCGCATACAGAGACGCATCGGGCCCGGCTACACGGCTATCGGCGGGCGCTGTGCGTCAGCTCCTTCGTGCATCGCGGCACGCCGGAGCGGCCGGGCCTCGTGCTCGGCCTCGACCGCGGCGGGTCGTGCCTCGGCCTTGCCTTCCGTGTGCCGGGCGAGTTGCGGGACGAGGTGGTGGGGTATCTGCGCGCCCGCGAACTGGTCACGCAGGTCTATCTCGAACGGATCCTGCCGGCGCGGCTGGATTCGGGCGAGCAGGTCAGCGCGATGACCTACATCGTCGACCGGCGTCATGCGCAATATGCAGGGGCGCTCGACGTGGAGGATGCCGCTGGACGGGTGTCGGGCTCGGTCGGCGTCTCGGGGCCGAACGAGGAATATGTCTTCAACACGGTCACCCATCTGAAGGCGCTGGGCATCCGCGACCATTGGCTGGAAAGCGTCGCTGGACGGCTCGCTCAGTCCTGAGGCGGGACCGGGACGCCGAGCTCCTGGAGGCGGCGGATGGCCGTCGGGGGCATCGGAGGCGGGTTGGGGCCGGTGGCGATCTCGACCAGGATCGCGTCGCAGGCGTCCTCTGTCTCGCGAATCAGGCGGTTGCGGAACTCCTCCTTGCCGAGACCGGCCGGAATCGGCGGCAGGAAGCGTGCCTTGATCGTGCCAGGAAACCGCAGGAACTTGCGGCGCGGCCAGTAGAGGCCCGCCATGTGCGCGACCGGCACGACCGGCACGTTCAACCCCGCATAGAGCTCCACGATGCCGTATTTGTAGTCCGGCACGTCCCCCGGAGCCCGGCGGGTGCCTTCCGGATAGATGATCAGCTGGCGGGGATTGAGCGCCATTTCCTTGTTGGTCGCGCCGATGACGGCCTTCAGGGCAATCGACCGTTTGCCGCGATCGACCGGGATCATCCGCATCTTGGCGACATACCAGCCGAAGAACGGGATCCACATCAGCTCGCGCTTCAGGATGTAGAGCGGGTCCTTCAGATAGGGAAAGAACGCGATCGCGTCCCAGAACGACTGGTGCTTCGGCGCGAGAATGAACGGACCGTCCGGCAAGTTCTCGACGCCGGTGATCTCGGTCTTGGTTCCGGCCAGCCATTTTTGCAGCCAGAGGCTCGACCGCGACCAGAATTTCGGGACAAACCAGGCGAGATGGCGCGGCGCCAGGAAATAGAACGGCGTCCAGACGATCATCTGCACGATCAGGCTGACATAGAAGGCAAAATTGTATGCCAGTGAACGGATGATGACCATGTGCGCCCGCGCCACGAACCCAGGAAAGGTGGGAACCGGGGACGGTGGTTACACCAGCCGCCGGAAAACGCAATGTCGGAGGCCTGTCCGCTAATGCGCGGACTTGGCGTTGACGACCTCGATCGCCTGAGTGTGCTGCGCCGGAACGACGCCGCGCGCCAATGCCGCCAGATATTTGGTGTATTCGGTGAACAGGACCCGGATCGCCTCAGGCTTGGTCAGCCAGGTGCCGCCGTCCAGCCGCGTGTTGACGACCGGATACGGCTGCAGGTCCTCATTCTGCAACAGTCGGCGCATCTCCAGCATGGTGCGGGGGATATGATAGTTGTTGGTAACGAGGATAACGCTGCCAAAGGCGTGATGGCGCACCCATTTGGCGCTCTCCTCGGCATTGCCGATCGTGTCGAGCGCGGCGTGGTCGATGTCGACGCAGCAGGAAAACAGCGAGCGGTCGCCGCCGGTCGCGACGCGCAGGTCTTCACGGCCGGCCATCGGATTGACGCCGCTGATCAGCAGGCGCTTGCCCTTGCCGGTCTTCAGGAGGTCGACGGCCGCGTCGATTCGCGACTGGCCGCCGGTGACGACGATAATACCGTCCGCTGCCTTGGGGTTGGATGGGGCGACGAGGCCGCCGATATGGTTGGCGAAGAGGCCGAAGCCCAGGATGAAGAGCACCAGCAGGACACCGACGCCGGCCATCAGCCAGCGCAACATCTGCCATGGTCCCCAGGCCCGGGGCCGCAAGGCCTCACGCGCCGGGCCCGGATGAATCTGCCCCTTCATTGCGTTCACATGGTTAGTCCCGAACGCCGCGCTTGAACAGTGCCGAAGGGCGTTTGCCGCATGAAGGACAATGCGCCACTGCACGCTCTGTTCCGGCGGATGGTCATGGCTCGCCGCGGCCGGGCATGTCGATGTCGTTCAGGTAGGAGACGACCGTGATGTGGGAGGTCGCGGCGGTCAGCGCCGCGATCAACAGAACGATAATCGCGACGCCCGCATAGCCGGTCGCGCCGATGGCAAAATTGCCAAACAGCGCAGTCGCCTGGTCGGCCTCTGGCGTCGCCATGTTGCGCGACGACCACCAGCCGAACAGGACGAAGACGATCACCGCCGCGAAGCCCCCGGCGGCCGCGCCCTTTGCGCCGGTCAGGAGGAAATGCCGGCGGAACTCGCTGGCGATGAAGTTCGCCTCCGCGCCGACGAAATGCAGCACCTCGATGACGTGGCCGTTGCCGGCCATCGCGCCGCGCGTCGCGAACACCACCGTCAGCACGGTCGCCGACAGCATCAGGACGAGCGTCGCGATGCCGATCGTCACCGTCGTGCGCGCCATCGAGACCAGCCGGTCGATCCAGGTGCGATGATCGTCGAGCGTGGCGCCGGGGGCGGCTATGGCGATCACCTCGCGCATCGCGGCGAAATCGGGCGGCGACGTTTCGTCGATGGTGATGATCACCAGGCGTGGAACGGGAAGCTCGTCGATGTTCAGCCCTTCGCCGAGCCAGGGCGAGAGCAGCCGGGCGGTGGCCTCGCGGTCGACGATGCGCGCCTCGCGCACGCCCTGGACGCCGGCGGCCGCGGCTTGGACGGCCAGCAGCGCGGCCTCCATGTCCAGCCCGTCGACCGGCTTGATCTGGATCGTCGCTTCGCGGGAGATCTGGCTCTGCCACATCGACGCGGTGTCGCGCACCAGCGTGACGGCGCCCAATGTCAGGCAGGACAGGAATGTCATGATGGCGATGACCAGCACCAGCGCGTTGCCCGAGACGCTCTGCGCCGGCACGATCGGCTTCATCCGGCGAGGCGCGACATCCGGGCGGACGGCCCTGGTCTCGATGGCGGCGGGGTCAGTCATAGATGTCCAGCCGTCCGTTCGCGAGGATCATGCGCCGCGCATCGACCTGTTCCATCAGGCCAAGATCGTGGGTGGCGATCACGACCGCCGTGCCTGAGCGGTTCAGCTCGATGAAGAGGCGCAGCAGACGGCGCGCCAGAGGGGGATCGACATTGCCGGTCGGTTCGTCGGCCAGCAGGATCTGCGGCTGTTCGATCAGGGCGCGGGCGATCGCGGCGCGCTGCTTTTCGCCGCCCGACAGAACCGGCGGCAGGACATGCATGCGTTCGCCGAGACCCACCCATTTCAGCAGTTCGATCACGTCGTTGCGGTAGCTCGATTCCTCGCGGCCGCGCACGCGCAACGGCAGCGCAACGTTTTCGTAGGTCGTCATGTGGTCGAGCAAGCGGAAATCCTGGAACACGACGCCAATGCGGCGGCGCAGGCCCGGCAGTTCGCGCTTGGCGAGGCGGGCGCGGTCCTTGCCGAAGACGGTGATCAGGCCCCGCGTCGGCTTCAGCGACATGAACAGCAGCCGCAGCAGCGTGGTCTTGCCGGCGCCGGACGGGCCGCTCAGGAACTGGAAGGATTTCGGCGGGATGTGGAACGAGATGTCCCGGAGAATTTCCGGGCCCATTCCATAGCGCAGGCCGACATTTTCGAAGCGGATCAAAGGGGACGTTCCCGGTGGTTCGGACGCGAAGAGACCATCTGGCCCGCATGGTTAATGGCAGGTTAAGTTTTCGTCGGCCAAGGCGCTTTGGTTGCGAAGCATTAACCATTTCGGGGTACCGGTTCTAAGAGCCGGATCAGGCGAAATGGATAAAGGTGGCCGCGCCGAATGGCCGATTCGACAATCATCGCGCCGCAACCCGGCAAAGTCATGGCCGGCGAGGCTTTCGTTGGCCAGCGGGCGCTTCATGGCGATATCGTCGACGCCGAATACGAGACAGTTCCGCGGGCCGCGTCGCACGCGATTCCACCCGTCCAGCCGCCGACGAGCGATGCGCCCGGCATGGACCTGTTGCGCGCCTCGACGGCGCCGGCCGTCTCCCACCGGGCAGGATTAGGGTTCTGGGGAGCGGGCGCTCTGGCCGCTTTCGCCGCCTTCTGGATGTCTGGCGGGCATACATTGTCACGCCATCTGCCGTTTGCGGGCGATGATGCCGGGGCGGTTCGCGTGGCGTCGCTGCAGTCGCGGGTTACCGATACTGCGGGCGGTCCGCGCCTTTTCATCGACGGCGCGGTGGAAAACACCGCATCGGCGTCGACGCCCGCGCCGGATTTGACCATACAGGTGACCGACCATGACGGCGCGGTGACGCGCTACCGGATCGCGACGGTCGGCGAGACGATCGCATCGGGTGCGGCATGGAAATTCTCCAGCCGGATCGATGCGCCGCAAGCCGGCGTTCGTTCCGTTTCGGTCATGATCGCAGAAGAAAGAGGTAGTTGATGCCCATCGTTCGCGGCAAGGATATCGAGGTGCTCTACAGCGCGTCGGCGATCGCCAGGCGCAATCTGGAACTGGCCAAGGAGATCGCGGCGCACGAATATACCGACCTGCTGGTCATCTCGGTGCTGAAGGGTTCGTTCATCTTCGCCGCCGACCTGATCCGCGCCATGCACGATGTCGGCCTGTCGCCGGAGGTCGAGTTCATCTTCATTTCGAGCTATGGCGCGGGGACGACCAGCGGGGAGGTCCGCGTGCTGCGCGATATCGACAATGACGTCGCCGGGCGCGACGTGCTGTTGATCGACGACATTCTCGAGTCCGGCAAGACGCTCTCCTTCGCCCGCAAGCTGATGCTCGACCGCGGGGCGAAGAGCTGCGGCGTCGCCGTGCTGCTCGACAAGCGGATGCGGCGGCAGACGGCGCTGGATGCCGATTATGTCGGGTTTGACTGCCCCGATCATTTCGTCGTCGGCTACGGCATGGACGTGGCGCATGCGTTCCGCGAGCTGCCCTTCGTCGGCATCGTCAGAGGCGACGCGTAGTCTGGCCGCCGGCGGACTGACGCTCACTGCATCTGCAGCAGGCGTTCCAGATAGTCCTTCTCGAGCTCCGGGCTCAGCGCATTGCCGAGCCGCTTGCGGATGGCGTCGAGGATCTCGCGGGCGCGCTGCACGTCGATCTCGTCGGGAACCTTGACCGTGTCGCCGAAGTCGGGGCCCGTGGTGGCGCGGGGGCGGCCGAGCGGATCGCGGTCCGAACTCTGCTGGCGGCCGCCTTCTTCGCTGCCGCCCTGTTCGCCCTGCTGCATCGCCTGCTGCATCTGTTGCATCATGTCCTGGGCGCCCTTGCGCATCGCTTCCAGCGCGCGGCCCTGCTCGCCGACGGCCTGTTCACCCTGGGCGTTGCCCAGAGCTTCGCCCGCCTCGCCCATGGCCTCGCCGGCCTCGCCGAAACCTTCGCCAGGCTGGATGCCGAGGCCTTCCAGGCCCTTCATCAGCTCGCCCAGTTCGCCCTGCAACTGTCCCTGGCCCTGCTGCATCTGGCGCAGGGCTTCGGCCAGATCTTCCTGCGTCATCTGGCCCTGGCCGGGCTGCTGCTCGCCTTGCTGGCCCTCACCCTGCTGGCCCTCACCCTGCTGACCTTGCTGCTCGCCGCGATCCTGCCCGCGCTGGCGTTGGCCGCGCTGCATCTGGTCGAGCCGGTGGGTGTCGTTCATCATCTCCTGCTGGCGGCGCATCAGTTCGCCGAGCTTGTCCATCTGCTGGCGCATCTCGCTCTGCTGGCCCTGACCCTGCTGTTGCTGCTGCTGGCGGCCGGCCTGGAGGTTGTTCATCATGTCCTGCAACTGCGAGAGCAGGTCTTTCGCCTGCTCCTTCGCGCCGGATTTCGCCAGTTCCTCGATCTGGTCCATCATCTTCTCGAGGTCGCTCTGGCGCATCTCCTGGCCGTCCTGCGGCATCTGCGCCATGTTCGGATCGCGCTGGGCGCGCTCGGCGAATTCGCGCAGGAATTCCTGCATGGCCGAGCGCAGCTCCGCCATCAGCTTCTCGATCTCCTCGTCGCTGGCGCCATTCTCCAGCGCGTTTTTCAGCGCCTCCTGCGCCTGTCTCAGCCGCTTCTCGGCAGCCGACAGGTCGCCGTCCTCTACGGCCAGGGCGATCTCCCAGAGATAATCTGCCACGCCGCGCAGTTCGTCATCGGTGCGCGCCTGCTTGAGACGCGACTGGGCGCTGTTGATGGCAAGCCAGTGGGCGGAGTTCGGAATCGTCTCCTCCGGCCGCAGCATCACGCCCTCCATCAGGTCGAGAACGCGGTCCTTGCGGTTGGCGTCCAACCCCAGAATGCGGCGCTGCTCAACCAGAGCCTTGGCGAGTGGATTGGTGAATGGCCGCTCCGGCATGCGGAACCGCTTCACCTCGCTGACGGCCTGCTGGCCGGCCGCGTCGGCGGCGCTCAGCGTCGCGTTGACCTCGACGCCGGCCCAGACGTGCTCGGTCAGGTCGCGCGAGGTCTTGGCCGCGCCGTCCTTGGCGCTCTTGCGCGGCAAGGTCAGCGGCATGTCGGGAGATTCATAGAGCGGCCGCGCGTCGGACGACTGCGGCTCGACCATCTCGAAATCGGCCTTGCCGGAGACGGCGCCGTAATCGTCGACGATCGAATAGGCCATCTCCAGCGTGCCATTCACCGCCCGCTTCGGTTCGCCGATGAAGCTGATCCTGGGCGCTGTGTCCTGGGTGATGCGGAAGGCCCAAGTGCCGATCTCGGCCTCGCCGGATTTCAGGATCAGCATGCCGTCCTGCTCGAGCTTGCCGGCGAACTGGCGCACGCCGGCGCGGACGGGCTTGGCGGGATCGCTGGCCGCCTGCGGCTCCAGTGCGACTTCCTCGGCGTCCACCGCCGAGTAGGAGAGCGTCTCCTCGCCGGTGCCGCCGGTGACGCGCAGCGTGACGTCGCTGCCTTGCGGCGCCTCGAACAGCGCCGTGTCGCGGTTGGCGTCGGCGGTGAGGAAGATCGGCGCGCGGCCGGTGTAGGCCGGCGGGGTGACCCAGGCGTCAAGGCGCGGCGGAACCGGCGGCGCGCCGGGCGTCGGGCGGAAGCCATCCGTGACGCTGCCGCCAAAGGGGCCGGACGAGAACGCAAAAGCGGTGACCAGAAGCAGCACCGCGACGGCGCGCAGGCCCCAAGGGTCGCGCTCCGGCACGCCGGTGCGCGGCATGTCGCTGGACAGGCCGCCAAGTCTGGCCGCCATGCGCTTCTGATGTTCGCGCCACAGCGCCTCGGCGAACCTGTCGCCGGATCCGGTCAGCCGATCGGCCTGGACGAGCACGGGCGTATGTTCCAGCGCGTTGGATCGTTCGATGCGGCGATCGATCTCCGGCGAAGCCGGCCAGCGGAAATAGCGCAGGGGATAGAGGGCCGCGAGCGCGCCGAGGCCGAACACGGCCATCGTGGCCAAGCGGAGCCATTCCGGCATGACGCGGAAGAGACCGAACCAGGACAGGCTGACGAACAGGCAGGCGACGACGAGAACAGGCAAGGCCAGCGGCCAAAGCCGCTCGAACACCATCGACGCCCGGGTGATCCCGCGCGTGCGGCCAAGGCGCGCCAGCATGCCGGAGTTCAGTCCCTCGTCCTGCGCCTTGATGTCCGCCATCGGCCGTTGCATCTCCGGGCAGCCGGCGCAAAGACGCGCAGGCTCGTTGTATGAGAATAGCAACAATCGCGGCGAAGGCGAGGCAATCAACTAAATCGTGATTGCGTGGGCGGGGGAGCAGCCCGGGGACAGTTTACGTTTTCCCGCCCGCGCAAGCCCGGCAGCCCCAACGCCCTTCCGCGGGAAGAACGTAAACTGTCCCCAGAGCCTTAGCCTCCAGCGCTAAAGCCAGTCCGGCAGGGAATCCAGTCCGATCAGTTCCTCATAGCTCGGGCGCGGGCGGACGACATGGAACCTGCCGCCGTCGACCAGCACTTCGGGAATGAGAAGACGCGAGTTGTAGGTGCCGGCCTGCACCGCGCCATATGCGCCGGCGGTTCCGACTGCGATCAGGTCGCCGGCGGCGAGGCGCGGCAGGTCTCGGTCATGCCCGATATAGTCGCCGGTCTCGCAGACCGGTCCGACGATGTCGACATTCAGCCGCGGCGAATCGGCGGCGGCCTGGACGACCGGCCGGATCTCGTGGAAGGCGTCGTAGAGCGTCGGGCGGATCAGGTCGTTCATCGCCGCGTCGACGATGAGGAAGTTCTTCACGTCGCCTTCCTTGAGGTAGATCACCTCGGACACGATGACGCCGGCATTGGCGACGATCAGCCGGCCGGGCTCGAAGATCACCTTCACGCCGAGCTTCGTCACGTGCTTCCGGACGATCGCGGCGTAGGCGTCCGGCAAGGGCGGCGGGTTGTTGTCGGTGCGGTAGGGGACGCCGAGGCCGCCGCCGAGATCGACATGCCTGATCTCGTGGCCGTCTGATCTAAGCGCGCCGACGAGTTCGGCCAGCAGCGCGAACGCGTCGTCGAAGGGCTGCAATTCGGTGATCTGCGAGCCGATATGCATGTCGATGCCGATGGCGTGGACGCCCGGCAGTTCGGCCGCGCGCGCATAGACCGCGCGGGCGCGCTGCCACGGGATGCCGAACTTGTTCTCGGCCTTGCCGGTCGAGATCTTGCGGTGCGTCTTCGCGTCGACGTCCGGATTGATCCGCACCGAGATCGGCGCGACCTTGCCGACGGCGACCGCGCGGGCCGAGAGCAGCTCGAGCTCGGGCTCGGACTCGACGTTGAAACAGTGGATGCCGGCGGCCAGCGCAAAGTCCATTTCGCGCGCGGTCTTGCCGACGCCGGAGAACATGATCTTCTCAGCCGGTATGCCGGCGGCCAGCGCGCGGCGCAGCTCGCCTTCGGAAACGACGTCCGCGCCGGAACCGAGCTTCGCCAGCGTCTTCAGCACCGCCTGGTTGGAATTGGCCTTCATCGCATAGCAGACAAGCGCGTCGAGCCCGGCGAAAGCCGCGGCGAAGACGCGGTAGTGCCTGGAGAGCGTCGCGGTCGAATAGCAGTAGAACGGCGTTCCGACCGCCGCCGCGATCTCGGGCAGGGGCACGTCCTCGGCATGCAGCACGCCGTCGCGGTAGTCGAAATGATTCACGGTCGTTTTGTCCAGGAAGAAGGTAAGGCGATCAGTCGATCAAGCCGTCGAGGATGAAGGGGCGCTCGGGCGTTTCCCTGGACGGTTTCGGAGGCGCCGGCTGCCTGGCCTTGCGCGCGGCCTCGCGTTCTGCCTCATAACGCACATCCGACGGCCGCTCCAAAGGCGCGCGGCGGCCGCAGGCGGAGACGCCAGCGACGGCGACAATGAGGAGCGTCGAGAGGATCAGACGGGAAGGGGTCATGCAGAACGGGTCCGGTCACGGTGGTTGGATATTGCTCTAGCCGAGATTTGGGAGAATTGCACCCCTCCGGGGTCCCTCGATGTGGGTCTGTGGCTCTTAGTTCCGAATGCGCTCCCGCTACCGCTCTTCCATGATCGGGTTCTCGATGTAGACGCGTTCCATCAGCGCATTCCGGCAATCCGAAAACAGCTCGGCGCCGGCGTCTAACCCTCCCACACCTGTTCGAGGGTTTTGCCTGAAGATCAATCGAAAGCGACCTGATCCCCCTGTTGCAGAGACGTGTGTCTGCCGTATGCACGACCATCAAGAAGCGATATCTACGACAAGATGTCTTGTTGAAAAGTCCTCGGCCGGCAGCAGGGCACATGACTAGGCATCATGACCGTAATCTGCGATGCCGCCCGCCCGGCGCAGGTAGACTCGCATGTCGAAAGTACTTTTATTGAGTCGTTCAGTATGTCGCCCTCTATTTGACGGCACGCAGCCGTTGCGAGATGGTCGTCGTGGGATGGAGGGGACAATGATCAATCTGCAGAAGATCTTCATGTTCTGGCGAACGGACGCTGCGTTTCTGCGGTCGCTCCGCGTTGCGGAAGTAGTCACGATTTTCTTTGCTGGTGGATCGGTTGGGGCGGCTATCGACAGTGGCGTCGACATGAGACAATGGTTGGTAGATTTTTCGACGCTGATTGCCGGCATACTGGCTGTCGGCGCCGCGTTCATTACCGTCCGAGCTATGATGTATGCCGATCAAAAACAACAAATACGTCACGAGGCGATTATGCGTTTCAATACGCGATCTGATCGACTTATTGTTGAAGAACTGCCCACAACTATGGAAGCGACACTCGATGCATTTAAAACTGTAGTAGATAATGCAATTAAATCCATAGTTGATCCGAAAAATGAATTCACTTTTACTGTAATAAACTTCCGTTCATTGATTTCCACAATTGATGACCTCAATCCGCTTGAAGCTTTCATTGAACGCAAAACACCCTCTTTGATGGGCAGGCAAACCAATCTCTCTACATGTGGAAATTGCTTATTACCAACATGCGAGGAACCCTCAAGCTTCAAGAATTTTACGCCAAGAACGGCGTTGAAAAAGAGAAAGAGCAGGAATTGCGATCCTCGCTTGTTGTTAAGCTGGAATCTTTGAAAGCACTTATGCCTCGTATCCAGAAAGACTGCGTGAGGTTGGAATCGCAATACCGCTGACATCGCACCGGACCCACCTCGCAAGCGTTGGAGGGGTGAGAGCTATCTGCGAAGGCGTCTTCTTCACCCTCGAGCACGCAATAGAGGATATGCTTGATCGCCCGCGTGTCGGGTCCGCTTCCAGGAAGCAGCCTAGCCGTTACGCCTTTGGCAGGCGCTTGCGCCAGTATTTCACCTGCCGCCGCACTTCGGCTGGCGCGGTGCCGCCGAAGGATTTGCGGCTCTTCACCGAGGCGGAGACGGAGAGGACGGAGTAGATGTCGTCCGTGATCGCCGGATGCAGCGATTGCAGGTCGGCGAGCGACAGCTTTTCCAGCCCCTTCTTCTGCGATTCCGCCATGGCGACGGCGCGGCCGGTGACGTGATGCGCCTCGCGGAAGGGCAGGCCGGCTTCGCGCACCAGCCAGTCGGCGAGGTCGGTGGCGGTGGAGAAGCCGGAGCCCGCGGCGCGCTTCATCGCCTCGGCGTTGATCGCCATGTCGCCGACCATGCCGGTCATCGCGGCAAGCATCAGGTCGAGCGTCTCGGCGGCGTCGAAGACGGCTTCCTTGTCTTCCTGCATGTCCTTCGAATAGGCGAGCGGCAGGCCCTTCATGACGGTCAGCAGACCGACGAGATGGCCGTTGACGCGGCCGGTCTTGGCGCGGACGAGCTCTGCAGCGTCCGGGTTCTTCTTTTGCGGCATGATCGACGAGCCGGTGGAGAAGGAATCCGACAGGCGGACGAAGCCGAATTGCGGCGTCGACCAGATGACGATTTCCTCCGCCAGCCGCGACAGATGCGTGGCGCAGATCGCGGCGACGGCGAGCAGTTCAAGCGCGTAGTCGCGGTCCGACACGCTGTCGATCGAGTTGCGCGTCGGCTCGCGGAAGCCGAGCGCCTTGGCCGTCGCATGGCGGTCGATCGGGAAGCCGGTGCCGGCGAGTGCGGCGGCGCCGAGCGGACTCTCGTCCAGCCGTTCGATCGCGTCGCGGACGCGGGAGAGGTCGCGGCCGAACATTTCGACATAGGCCATGCAGTGATGGCCAAAGGTCACCGGCTGCGCGGTCTGGAGATGGGTGAAGCCCGGCATCACGGTTGCCGCGTGTTCCTCGGCGCGCTTGAGGAAGGCCTCGATCAGCCCCTTCAGGGCGGCGGCGATGCGGGTCAATTCCTTCTTGGTCCACAGCCGGAAATCGACCGCGACCTGGTCATTGCGCGAGCGGGCGGTGTGCAGCCGGCCGGCGGCGGGGCCGATCAGTTCGGCGAGCCGCGCCTCGACATTCATGTGAATGTCTTCCAGCTTGGTGGAGAAGGCGAACGCGCCGGACTCGATCTCTGACAGGATCGTGTTCAGGCCGTGAGCGATCTTGGCTTGATCGGCTTTGGCGATGATGCCCTGTTCCGCCAGCATTTCCGAGTGCGCCAGCGAACCGGCGATGTCCTCGGCGTAAAGCTTCCTGTCGAAGCCGATCGAGGCGTTGATCGCCTCCATGATCGCGGCCGGGCCAGAGGCAAAACGTCCGCCCCACATCTCATTGCTGGCCTTTTTCTCGGTCATGGTGTTTACGGCGCTCCGGAGACGATGGAATGGCAGACAAGAGAAGCGGTTTTCCGGGCCTGCGCCCGGTGATCTTTGCGGCGGTAGCGGGTCTCGCGGCCGGCGCGGTGGCGGTATACGTGACGGGCGGGCCCTCTGGCAACATTCCGGACGGCGGACAGGCAGCCCTGACACGGCCTTCCGGCGCCGAGGCGGACATCGCCGCCTGTTCGGCGAAGACCGAAAGGGCCAACGCGCTTGCAGCTTCGGCCGTCAGCCAGGTCGCGGCCATGCTGCCCGCCAACCCGCCGCAGTCGCTGGCCTCGCTCGAGCTCAATGATCCGAACGGCCAGAAGACGACGCTCGGCGCCATGACCGGCAAGGTGCTGCTGGTCAATCTCTGGGCGACGTGGTGCGCGCCGTGCCGGGCGGAGATGCCGGCGCTGGATAGATTGCAGAAGGAGATGGGTGGCGCGGAGTTCGAGGTGGTGGCGGTCAATGTCGACACCGGCGACGACACCAAGCCGAAGAAGTTTCTGGCCGAGACCGGGATCCAGAACCTTGCCTATTACCGCGAGAACACGCTCGCATTTTTCAACGCGCTGAAGAAGCGCGGCCTGGCGCTTGGCCTGCCGGTGACGCTTCTGATCGACCGCGATAGCTGCCTGCTCGCCAATATGAACGGTCCGGCGGAATGGGCGGGCGACGACGCCAAGGCGCTGGTGCGCGCGGCGATCGCCAACTGAAATCGCCGGTCCGGACAATTTGAATCAATTGTCGGGGCAAGGCGCAACCGGGCCGAAAAGCTTCGCTGCTATACCGCTCCCATCACATCGGGCGATGAGGGGGCTCACATGCTTGGGACCGTTTCGAACCACACACAGAGCGTCACATCCAACCGCGTCGCGCCAAGCGCCGCGCGAAGCGAAGCGACGGAGAGCCGTCCGCAGCCAAGCCGCGCGGCGGGCCCCGAAGCAGACGCCGATCAGCTGAAATTCTTTCTCGGCAACATCACCAAGGCCGACGCCGCCGCGGTGATTGCGCTGACCCAGCCATCGAAGACGCAGGCGAGCGCAAGCTTCGGCGCCGTGGCCGCGGCGTATGGCGATTTCTAGAGAACGAAGCTCAACGTCAGCAGAAGCTGGGCCGCGTAGTAGAGCGTCCAGACCAGCGGCCTGAGCCAGGCCTGGCGTGCGTCACCGGGAGCGACGAGGAAGCGCCCGGCCGCCAGCAGCGCGTCCGACGCCATGAACAGCACCGCTCCCACCACGACCGTCGGCCCAAGCTCCGAAAGCGATGAGATCCCCATCGCCAGGATCGCCGCGCAGTAGAGCGCGACAGGCGGGCGCATGCGCGCTTCGATCGCTGGCCACAGCCGCGTCAGGATCAGCCCCACGCCCACGATGAGCGCGACTGCGATCACGATCCGGGACGGGTCCGAGACAATTGCAGCCATGCCGCCGCCGGTTGTCCAGAACAGCGCGATATAGGCGATATGGCCGACGAGGAAGCTGGCGAGGCCGGCAAGGAACGGCCGCTCGCCGTCCTGCGCGAGGCAGGCATCGCCGATGGCGCTCAGCACCAGCGCCGCGACCAGCAATGCCGGGCCGCCCTCAACCGCCGCCAGCACAGCCAGCAGCGCGACGCTGCCTGTCTTGACGACAGTGCGTCGGAGCGACACCGGCCGGGTCACCGCGAATCCGTAGAGGACCGCGAGCAGGACGCTAAAGATCAGCGTTCCGTTCGCGATATTCTCGATGCCGCCGGGAAAGGGCATCATGAGTTTGCCCCCTTGGCGTCCGCCCCGTTACGCCAGAGCATGCTTTTCGCGGCGAGCACCGCGCCGGCGGTGATCAGCAGGCAAGCGGCGATGATGATGGGATCGGCCGTAGCGAAGCCGCCCGCGATCAGCACGAGGGTGGAGAGCAGCGGCGCGGCGTAGCTGGCGGCGCCCAGCACCTGGATGTTGCCATGCTTGACGCCGTAGTCCCAGGCGTAGAACGCCGCGCCCACCGGCATCAGGCCGAGGCCGGCGACGGCGAGCCACTGGCCAACTCCTTGCGGCCATACCGACTCCTCCAGCGCCAGATGGCAGGCCAGCGACAGGATCGCGGTGGCGAGGCAGAACCATGTGACGATCGAAGTTGGCACCGAAGGGAAGCGCCGCGACAGGAGCGAATAGGCGGCCCAGACAAAGGCGCAGACCAGCGCCATCGCGTAGCCGAAGCCATATTGCGGGTCGAAGGCGACCGCGCCGCCCTTGGTGACGATGAGGATGGTGCCGGCCAATCCAAGCAGCGCGCCGGCGACGTGTTGCCAGCGAAGCCTTTCGCCCGGCATCAGCGCCGAGCCGACGACGATGAACAGCGGCCAGAGATAGGCGATCAGGCTCGCCTCCACCGCGGGCGCGCTGCGCAGCGCGGTGAAATAGAAGAAGTGATAGCCGAACAGTCCGGCGATGCCGATGACCCACACCGCGGCGGGGACCCGCTCGGTGGCGGCAGGCGCCAGACCAACGAGGCGCGCAATGAACCCGATCGCCGCGCCGATCGAAAAGGTAAGCGCCGACAGGAGGAAGGGTGGGACGTTGCCCGAGGCGTCGGTGAGGAGGGCCAGGAGCGCCCACATGGCGACCGCCGAAAATCCGATCAGTGTCGCACGGCCCAAGATCAGGTCCCCTCGCGCCGCGGCGTGAGGCGGCCGGGCTTACTGGCTTACGGTCTCGAAGCGGCGCGCCGCAATGGTGAGCGTGCCGATTTCCGTCGTCGCCGTTACATGGATCGGCGCGTAAACGCCAGTCGTTCCGAGCTGCGCGAAGGACATCACGATCTTGCTCTTGTTCTTCATGAAATCCATCGACTTCGAGATCTTGTAGCCGCCGATCGGCACGAACTGCGCGCGGCAGGTGACCGCGTCGCCGCTGAAGCCCGCGGTCTCGGCCGGTTTCACCCCGACGAAAGAGAGTTTCAGGTCCGCCCGCATCTCGCCGTCGAAGATGCGAACCGTGCGGTTGCAGACATCTTCAAGGCTCGACGCCCGAACCATCGAAGCGGAGATCGGGTCGGTCACCGAGGTGAGTTCCGACTTGTCCAGCGGCACCCAGCGTTTCGGGTTGATCTTGCGGACCGGGAGGTTCTCGGCCTTGGTCACCGCGCCCTTGGAGAACGCGACTTCGGTCCGCTTCTTCTTGTCGCCGCTGGTGTAGTTGAGCAGATAGACGTCCGCCTGCAGCCCGTCGCCCATCGCCCCCTTCACGTCCATGGTGCCTTCGGTCGAGTCGAATATCTTCGCGATGCCCGACGAGGCGAGCCTGCCCTTCAGATGGAAGTCATTCGGGCCGATCGTGCTGGTGAAGGTAGAGCGCGCGATGTTCAGGCCGAGGATCGACACGGAATAGTCGACGCGGAAGGACTGTCGCTCCTGCGCAGCGGCGGGGAGGGCAAGGCCGGCGAACGCCAGTGCGGCAAGGGTTCGTGCGATCATTTTCGTGTCCAAGCCTGGTCTGCGGCCAAACGGCCGGCAGCATGCGTCCCTGCGGTCTTATCGATGCGGATTTCGACATTAGTGTGAACGAAGGCGTCAGGGGAAAAGTTGCGGTCCGGCCATAAGAACGCCGACGCCCTTGATGCGTTCCGTGAACTCGCCCGGCAACGGTTGCATTTGGCCGGAAGGCGGAATATATCCGCCCTGTTCCGGTTCGCGCCCATCGTCTAGCGGTCAGGACACCGCCCTCTCACGGCGGGAACAGGGGTTCGATTCCCCTTGGGCGTACCAACAATTTCAAGCACTTAGCAGATCTGCGCGGATCCCTGTCAAACGTTTGGGAAATATCTAGAAGTCTGCGCGGAAGTCTTCGGGGGTCGGCATCGCCTTGCGAAACTTTGCGGGAAACTTCTCCACCCGAAACTCTGAAATCGGATCGATTGCCAGTTGGCCTTGTTGATAAATTCGTTCTAGGCCAACTCGACCACTCGAAAAGGGGTGGCTGTTGCGAGGGCTCGTTTGAACATAGATATGAGAGTGTCGTGTGATATCATCTCCGATGTCATCTACTTCAAATATGTCCCCAAAGGATATTATTCCGTAGCAATACATCCAACCCCGATTCACTTCTGGGAGGGAATTCCAAAAGTCGAATAACTCTTGACGAGTATCATCATACGAGTTGTCACCTCTCCATGGGTCCGCATAACTACGTAATCCTGCATCATTCTGTGCATTGGCATAGTCCCAATGCTTCATGTCCTCATCCAAAAAAGCAAAATGACGCCGGCCAATGACCTCTAGTCCCCTGAAAGTCAGGGTAGGATTTTGGTAGACCCACCAACGAAATGAGGACGTGTCTTCTCCGGCCGCAGTTTGGGTGTAGGGGTAGTCTAGGTCTTCGACATCGCGGATAAGGATTTCTGATTTGTTTTCCAAAGCTCGCGTCAGCTTACGCTTAATGGTCGTCTGCGCTCTAAGGCGTGTTTGTGTTGATCGCTTCCTGATCGTGAGTGAAAGGCCAAAATATGCAAACAGCAGATTATCGTTTTTGGGCTGGAATAGTGCGTCTTCGAGTTCAGCCTTGCCCCACAGGTAGCATTCGGAAATCCCATGTTCGGCGCACCAGTTACGGAATTGGTCACGTGCCTTTTTCGAGAAATCGCAGGGGGCCGCAAGGATGACACCATACAGCGCATCACGATCAGTTTCGGCGATATCGTTGAGATAGCCAATGAGTTTCGAGGGGCCAATTGACTTCTCGCGCTTGCATTGAATAAGCCAAATCCTATCGCCTGACGGCTTTTCAAGGAGTTCTTCTAAGTCGTCGGCCTCGACAATGGGGCCAGGGACATTTTCCCACCCCCGTGCATCGAAACCATCATCCGATCCCATTCGACCGGTTGGTTCTAGCTGCCGCCATGCTCGAAAGTCATAAAGTAGCTGTCGAACTAGATCTTCAAAGCGCTTCGGCTCGAGCGCGTCGAATTGAAGTGGATTTACCGTCCGAGTGAAAAGCGTGGAAATGGTCGCCTCCGTCAGATGTCCGTGTTGCAAAATCTATGCGGGCTACAGTTCGCGTGCAAGGCGCGTTACGGGAAGTAGGGGTCCCACGGTAGCTCGAAATCTGCGGTGTAGACGTTCACTTCTCTCGGATACTTTTCCTGTAATGTTTTCATGACGTACTCTAGCGCTTGCTCAGATAAGACCAGTCGAGCTTCGCTGAATGCAATTCGGTCGTCCGATTCGAAATCGTTCTTCTCATTTTGGATATGCATTCGATTGCGTATGCGCCGCAACTCTTCGAGAGTGGTGTAGAAATCTCCTTCTGGATCGTCGAACAGATCATGTTTCCTTGAACTGGCTATCAGGCTTTCAAGCTTGTCGATCCGTTTCCCTCGAATATAGTCAACTGCCAACATTGGAAGCCCGCTAACTCCCTCTCGCGTGTTCCATTTTACGCGCTTGTGAAAGTCATAGAGCAAAGCTTCAATCATCGACACGTTTAGGAGGATTATTGGCTTTCGAAGAAGGCGACGGCGATTTTCATCACTTTCTCCACGTATTGTGCGTAGGGCTCTCATTATCGAGATATTGTAAATGACATTATCGCATAGCTTAAATCCAGCCATGAAGCTGCTTTTGATCTTAGTTGCCATTATTGAGCACTCCTGCCACTATTAGGAAGTACCCAGCGCCACAACGGCGGCGAGGTATGAGAGGGCGATCATGATGTAGCAAATCTGGAGAGAGGTCATCGGAAGCGAATCTCGCGTTGAAGATGACTCGCTAGATATTCTCATCTTGGGGGGCTTGGGGCATTTTTCTCTAAAACTGCTCGCGATTCACAGGCAGTGGGCATTGGTGGACAGATTACCGCCCCTCCTTCAACTCCCTCGCCATATCGGTGAAGTAGCTGGACGCCGGAGCCTTTGGCTTGCCCCGGAAAGCTTCACCAGCATCACTATCGATGAACTCAGCGACCAAGTCGTCGACTGTCTGAACGAACCCGTTTCGGGTAGTGGCAACCACTGTCTTTCCGGCACCATCAAAGCTTGGCTCGACCTTGAACTTCGCTCCGTCGCTAATGACCACGGTAGCGGCCTTGTGCAGCCCGGGCTTCACGCCCGACGCACTTAGCGCCCGCCCTAGGCTCGCGGCTACAGCGTCGTCCTGTGCCGCTTTGCGCTCGCGCGCGAGTTGCGCTTCGCGCGCTTGCATAGACGCGCTGTGGTCGGCCTTTACAGTGGCGATCTCGTTCGTGAACCACGCATGCAATTCGCGTCCGGCTTCCGTCAGTTCATACTTACCGGGAAGCCGTTCGCTCGCTTCATACATGCCGCGAAAATCCGGCGGAATGGTGCTTAGGTCGGACACAGCAGGCGGCGGGTTGAAGTGACCGGCTTCGTCAAAGAATCGCGCCATGTCACTCTCCCTGCAGATGCTGCGCGAAGGCTTCCTCAGCCCGTGCGCGATTTTCAGCAAGCATGCGGGCGGACTCGGACTCGGTGAGTTGCCGCATGAACTGGAAAAACAGGAGTCCGGCGTTTTCGGTGACCTCAAGCGCCTTCGCCAACCGCTTCTTCCTAGCGACATCCTGCCCATGGAAGGCCTGCTGATAATTGTGGCGAAGGAGCGCGTGCTTTGCCTCACCGATCCCCACGAGGAACGGTGGCACCCGCAACACTGCACCAATGACGGCAAGGTCCTTCGCTGCGAACGCTTTGCGGATCACCTCGTCGCGCTGCTTCTCGGGCATCGCCAGAAGGCGGGTGCGGACCTCCTGCTCAAGGGCCAGGTCAACCTGATTGGAGGGTGGCGGCGGGCACATGGTCCGCTTGTCAATGTTCGCGATAGTCTCCTGCGTCTTAGCCCGCACGGCGTCGAAGCGCGGGGCAACGCGCTGCGCGGTTGTCACTGCGGCTGATGCCACGCGGACGATTGCCGCCTCCTGCGTCTGCGTCTTGTCTGCGTGCGCGGCGTCACTTAACGCAACAATGTTGACCGCAGCCTCACGCGCCGCCTTCACCGCATTACCAAGGCTGATCATTTCAGCGTCGGCAACGATGGCGCCAGTGACCGGCTCACGTTCCGCGAACTGCTCGACGGTGCGTTCATCAAGCCCCAGTGGGATTTTCAGTGCCATTTTCGATGTCCTTGTGAATGAGGGCCAGCCCCTCCGTTTCGGTGGTGAAGCTTTCGATTGTCCCGCGATCCGTCGTCCGCTGGATGAGGGTTCGGCCGGGGAGGAAATAGAGCTGATCGTCGCCCGTTCGGTAGGCGGTCGGCCAAACGCTGATCACGCGGTAGGTCCGTCCCAGCAGCATCACCTGATCGCCTGTTTCCAGATCGCGGGTCATGCATCAGACTTCCCCCGGCAGGGCGGCGCGCCAGATGGCGTCAGGTCCAATGTCACGACCGCGCAGCATCGCCATCGCAATGCGCCACCGCCAACTGACGCTGAGCTTGCCATCGTCATCGCGCAGCGAAATCATCAGCCCGCTTTGGCGGTGGACAATTCGAAAGTTGCCCTCAACTTCGAACACGTCGCGCTCGTCAATCTCCGTGTCACCAACCCAGAGCGGCTGAGCTTCTGCCTCCGACATGAGCGCGTAGAGAACTTCCTCGCGCTCCCCGTCATCGACCGCCCTGAGCACGAAGACGTGGCGTCCGGGTAGGCGCGCAGGTGACGCCACAAAGGCGATTGTCCATTGATGCCCCGCTGGGGTCTGAATGAAGTCACCGGATTTCATGACGTCACCTGTGCGTCGTGGTTTGTGTGAGCGTTCGCATCCGCCGCGCCCTGATCAGATGAACGAGACATCCAGCAGCAGCGTTGGCCACGTCGTCATGCCGATTCTGCATGTGATCAATTGCCTCGCGACCCGCGCCAGTCGTGCGGCGCTGTAGGCTCGTTAGCTGGCTAACCAGCTTGCCGTTGTCGGGAAGAAGGATTGTCTTTGAGTTCAGCGCCGGAAGCAGGTTGAGGAAGATTTCGGTCTTGTTCAGTTTCGACGGCAGGTAGGCGATCCGGTAACGGGCGAAGGCATCTTTGACCCACTCGCCCGCGTAAGCATCGCCCACCACAGTCCGAAGCCCGTAGCTGAGCAGCAACTCGGCGAACTTAATGACAGTCGTTTCCGGCGAGAACGGCGGTTCGACCTCCATGAGCACGTCAACGATGGTGCGATCGCGTTCCGGCTCATCGTGACCAATCGCCAACGTCATTGAATCGCTCCGCCCACCGCTCGGATCGCAGAACGCGAAGTAGGGCATGTTTTGCCGCTGCGGCGGCCAGACGCTGTGCCCCTTGCGTATGCACGCCTCGACCGTCGCCACGTCCACAAAGGCCGCGACGTCGTCGCGAAACTCGCCCAGATATTCAGCCCGCGCGGCGAGCGCATCGCGCTCCATCGCTCGGTCCACCACCTTTTGTGGCAAGCTTGGATTGAACGTGCGGCTTGCCCCTCGCGCCACGAGGATGAGCGGGTCGGATTCTGGGCCGAAGTGGCTCTCCACCGCCCGATAGACTTCACCTGACTTCCCGAAGGGCGACGAGATGGCAATCAGTGGGCCACTGGTTGTCGCGAGCGAGGGGCGGACGGCAGTCAAGATTTCTCGGTCGGTGTTGGCGCTGATGTCCTCTGACTGGAAGAAGGCCAACTCGTCGAAGATTGCTCCGATGGCAGTTACGCCACGCAGCCCGCGCCAAGTTGCGGCACGCACCTCCAAGTCGATGCGATTGGTGAGCGTTATCGTGTCGGCGGTGATCCTGTCGGCCATCGAAGCGAACAGGGGGCGGTCGGTGAAGATCGACTTCGCGTAGTCGAAAGCGATGCCCGCCTGCTTGCTGGTGTGAGCCAAATAGAACAACCGACCGCGTTCACCGGGGACAAGCACGTCCGACCAATCACAGAGTCCGGCTAGGTAGGCACTGACCACACTCATGGCGCGCGTCTTGCCGCCGCGACGGCCGACAACACCCCAGAACTCCTCGACCGGCAGTAGCGGCTCGCGCTCGCGCTTTGTCAGACTGGTCCAGATGACGCGTTCCGAGTCGGTGAGCGGCTCGCCCATCATGGCGATCAACAGGACCCGCCACGGAAGCCAACTGTCACCGGGCAGTATAAGGCCGAACAGTTCGTCGTCCGCGAGGGCCTCGCGCATGCTGACGAGGGGCTTCATGCTTCGGCCCTCTTCGCGGCGAGGTGGCCTTGGATCGTAAGTGGCGCGCGAGCGGGTGGCTTGATCCCAAGACGCTCAAGCAGCCGCCCGAGATTCCCAGCAGTGCGATTATAGAGGTCGAGGGTGCGCTCGCCGACGCTGTCGTCCTCTGCGAAACGCGTCTCCAGCTTCTCCAACTCGATGGTCAGCACCGCTATACGGCGGATGAGGGAGCGCTGGGCGGCAGACAGGCTGTCGTGTCGCTCGGCAACGTATTCGGCGATGATCTCCTTCAGGCGGCGCACATAGACGGAACGCTCGTCTTTGCCGCCTAACAGGGTGGCAGTGCCATTTGCGATCCGGCTCCGTTGGGCGGGCAACGCCTCGGCGACTGTATGGCGGACGGGTGTGCGATCCATGGGCGACAATGCTCGGCAAACCAGCCGCTACTTTCCACAAACGTTTGACAGATGCCGCAAAGCATAGCGCAAAGTGCATGCTAACGCATTGTATTTGTGTGTCTTTTGGCGTCCGCGCACGTCCAGCTTGGCGCTTTGCTATAGCGGGAACCCTGCCTTTCGGGGCGAACGCCAGTCGGCAGTGTCGCTAGCTGACGGAGGCAGAATGCGGGGGCGCAGCTTATCAGCCGATATTCATCGGATTTTTCATCGGCTCATAACTTTGCGCGCAAAGTGCCGCATTGCCGCCGCCTACAGGAGCTTTCCGTGACTGTCCGCACTTGCACTCGGGCGCGAGCTTGTTCACCGCTGTAGACGGCCCGCCTTCGGCTCCCAGGGGGACTGTCCGCCCCTTCGCTACGCGTATGCGTCCGCCTGTCCATAATGCGCACAGGTAAGGAGCTTTCTGAATAGGAATTTGCATGCGTTGGCTGTGCATTCTGCGCCAATCCACACGGGCGTTACCATACCACCCCACCCTGTTACACATACGGTAACGCTGATTTCTTTATGTAAAACAATGCACTGCATGGGCCGTAACCCCCGTAACCCTGTTTTCCGCGTGTGCACGTGCGCGCACGCACCTGCGCGCAATACCGCGGTAACGCTGTTACCTTAATCAGAACTCCGATGTGCCGAATTCAACGTTGGCGAACACGTCATCCTCCCGCCGCCTTGACAGCGTGGCCGCCTTGACCCGCCAGTGTCGTATAGGCTCCTGCCCGGGAATGATGCGCGAGCTCGCTTTCACACACCCCATTTCTCTGAATAAGGTGGTTAGGCGCGTCGTGTTCTTAACCCGAATGCCTTGGGAGTGGAGATATTTCAACACCCCAGCCAGATTGAAATAAATCTCGTCGTCTTCGATGGAGTGATAAGGGTTGTTGGTCTTGCCGAAATCCTCCCTGCGTATGCAGCGTGCCTGCCCGGTTAGGTATTTTTCGATCGTCTGACGAGTCAATCCACTCTCGGTATCTTCAACTTCAATGACCTGGACGTCGGCTTTGCGGATCCAGTCATCAAGCTTCCGCTCCCAATCCGGCTGTTTCAGCGTCCGAGGGTAGCGCTGAATCGCGGAAGCTACCTTTTCCTGGAATAGCTTTTGCGTCGTCAACTCATGCGTGTCGACCATGAGGCGCTTACCATTAATCTCGAACAACCACTCAACAGGATCGCCGTCCAGCTTGGTCAGTTTGATCGCAGGAATGTTGTCACTGATGCCAAACTCACGAGTGGCGCATAGCGTTCGATCGCAATGTGCATTGATGGGAGCCTTTCGACACTTGTACTCATAGTCCTTGTTTTGGACGCTTTTCGACATGGCGGTAATATCTGACGCGGGAAGGGCTGGCGTGCACATCTCGGCATTATATTCGTTGAGCTTGTCGGCCCACCCGTTCTCGTACCGCTTCTTCAGGTAGACAGCGACATTGAACAGTCCCTCATTCCGCGTCCCGTCATCAAATCCGCCCAGAGTGTGCAGTGTTTGGAGGCAGGGCGGTCCCTCTTCAAAGAGCGCCAAACTTGCGTCAGTTGGACGAGCCGCCGCTTCCGCCGCCTTTAGAAGATCTGGAGTGATCGTTCTGACGGCCGCGAATTCGAGAAAATCGGGAAGCTCAAGAGGTTGCCCATCTCTGACGCAGTAGCGACTAGTTAGGTCGGCATGGTAATATGGCATGTTGAGCCAGTTTCCGACGTCATTGACCTCGTCGTAGCGACTGGTTTGCTTAGGGAAGATTTCACAGCCACCATAGCCGAGGGCCGCCGCCCAACTCTCAAGTATTGGCACCACAATCCGCGCCTCCACAGGTGTTGCAAGGAACACGAAAGCATGTGCTCCACCTGACTTGGAGCGACAAACCACAAGCGGCAAACCAAGTTTGACGCATTTGGCTTCAAGCTCGGCGTGCTTGATCCCAATTACGTCGATGTCGATGCAGCCCCAAGCCATGGTGTTGTCAGATCGAAGTGGAATAATGCCAATTCCGGGGCCGGTTCCCGCCACATGTGCTTCCCACTGCGCTAGCGAGGGTGGCTCACGATGCGTCGTCGCCCGCCCCTCGGTCTTGCCCTTCTCGCTTACTCGCTGGGCGGTGAAGCGCCCATGGGCTTTGTCATAGCCATCAAACAGTTCTGACAACGCGCGAACGGTATCGGTCATATGCCGCAAATCCTTGTAATCGCTTGGTTTCGCGGCTAGTTTAAGGGCCGCAGACGCTCGGTCGCTGCAACGACCGATGAAGATGGACGCGCCCACCCTCAATGGCGGACAGTAAACACCAGAGGGCGGGCGCGGTGCCACGCCGCTGACCTTGCGGAGGTGAAAGGAACAAAGCCCTCCGCTCACGCGCGTCGTGACATTCGGAGAAGGGTTTACGCCGCCTCCGTGGCGTCGTTGGCGGACTTGGATTCAGCCCAAGCAGCTTCGTCGCGCTCAAGAATGATTGAGCGCTGGCCGACTTTGGTCACTTTGGGCATTTTGCCCTTCTTCGCTTCAACGTAAAAAAGCGAACGGCTGATGCCGAGGCGAGCGCAGAAGTCGTCGATGGAACGGGGCCTGATATGTATTGTCATTTGCGTGCTCCTAGGTGGATGCACACGACTATGGGCAGTTACGGACCCGCCCAATACAGCGGGTTAACGTCTAGATTTAATTGCTGCGCTTCTTGGAGCGCTTGATCGCCCAGCGGAGCGATGATTCGCTCACTTGCATGTCTTTCGCTACGGTCGCAATGACGCTGTCCTGCTGACCATAGAATGGCCCAACCCGCCGGACTTCGGCATTGCGCTTCCAATATTCCGCGACGGCGGCATCGATCTTTCCGTTGGGCCGAAGTGAGCCAGTATGGCGACCGCGCGGGAGTTTGAGTTGTCGCGCCGCGTATTGGTCGCGAAGGTCCTCATGAATCATGTCATCGCGACGAAGAATGCGGCTCCGGACCTCAGCATGTGTCGTGCCAAGCCATTGGTCGAGGCCATCTCGCTCCAACTGCGAAGGACTAATTGAGCGCCTGGACATTGGTCGTCTCCACCGTGCCGAAGCGCGGGGCGCCAGCACGTATTGCATCGGCCACATAGGATGGCGCGAGATGGCCATAGTGCTTTTCGACCATGCGCGTATCGACGTGGCCAAGGTTCTTGGCGACGACCATCAGCGGAACGCCATTCATGACCGAGAGCGATGCCCAAGTGTGGCGCAGTCCGTGGAAGCCAATTGGAGGGCTAATCTTGGCATGCTTGCACGCTTCAATCATGGGGCGAGATTGATGTGACTCACCCCATGGTTCCCCGTTTGCCTTCGTGAGTATGATTTCGTCCGCTGCTCGACCAGCCGTAAGCGACTTGAAGAACTCTACGCCCTCGTCGGTTAAGACGATGTGGCGTGGTTTGCTACTCTTCGAAATATGAACCGCTAGGGTGCCAACGGTAGGGTTGAAGTCTCGAACGATTAAGCGGGTCAGTTCGCCATACCTGCACCCCGTTTGTAGCGCGGCTTGAACAAGCTTGCGGAAGTCTGGCTCGCTCGCGTTGATGAGCCGCTGCGCTTCTGGAATTTTCAGATAGTGGATGCGCGCGCTGTCGACATCCTCGAACGACTCGACCCGCCGCCACGCTTTGTCGTCTTTGACATGCTCCTCGCGAAATGCGCGGTTGAGCGCTGCCTTCAAAACCGTCATCACTCTGTTGGCGGTAGACTTGCGCTGCCGTCGAACCTCGTCGGTCATCACGACCGACGCAAACTTCTGCGGCTTTCCCTTCTTCGTGCGGACGCGCGGTGGCGTAGCTGCAAGCTGGTTATGCCACTGCCGTATTCGGTCAGCAGTTAGGTCCATGACAGCCATAGTGCCAAACTCAGGGCGGATGAGCTGCTCGACGGTGTAGACTGTCGCGACATATGACTTCTGCCGTTCCTTGGCATAAGCGAGGTAGCCGTCGAGCGCATCGTTGACCGTGTATGGTCCGGCTGGCTCCGCTGCCGGCGCGGCCATCATCTTGCGCGCGGCCTCTACCGCCTGCCACCAGTTCAGAATGTCTGCGCCATCCGCATCCAGGTTGTCATCAGCGCGGCCAATGGCTTTCACGACGTATTTCTGCTCGCCTGCATATGTGCGCACGACCCAGACGGCAGCTTGTTTGCCTTTCCGATAGCCAACGTGCAGGCCCTTATCGATCGCTTTGTAGTAGGGGTCGCCCTGCGGCTTGAGCTTCAGCCGACCGGCCCGGCTCTCCAAATTTGCATCTCTAACGCGGTTTGCCATGACAGCTTCCATTTCCCTCTGTACAACTTTTGGGAAATATACGCAGTTGCACGGCTGCCTACAACGGCGCACCCCTGTGGACGAAAACTATTCCAAATCATATAGTTAACTTGTCCGCGCACGTCCGCAGGCGTCCAACTAGGGGTTGCTTTGATACTCTCTCACGGCGGGAACAGGGGTTCGATTCCCCTTGGGCGTACCAGATCATCTCCACGACGTCGTAAATTGCCTGCTCGAGCCATATCCGCAACTCGTCAGCACGCTTGCGATACCCGGCTGGCATTGGCGATCGAGCTTGGCTGTTTGGCAAGCGCACTGCCAGCGGCCCCTTGCAGGCGTTCTCGGCCAACCCAAGCAGGTTACGGTCATCGACGGCCATCCGGCGACTCGCCGACCTCTACCGTCACCAGCATCACAATCCTCGCCCGGAGATGGCTGAAACCGCTGGGCTAGACCGGCGCAACGGCGCGTGAGCGATCCCGCCTGAGGCAGGCCCACTCGGCATGGGATCGCACCGAACGGGCTGTCATTGACAGTATATGAATCCAATCAGCAGATTTTGCCTGTATTTTAGGTGGAAGCTTGTCGCCACGGCTCAGCATTTCGAAATCTTTACCGCGAGAAAAGTACTGAATATGAATTAATTTGCGGCTTTACTCTTACAAGGACATTTAATAGATCATTATCCGGCGCAATCTAAGATTGTATCCGATGTTCAAGATGACGTAAAATGTTGCATAACAATTCAATTGGTCACAAAATTTTTACGGCAGAAAGAACGAAATAATCGTTCGTACCGGTGTCGCATTTTCTATTGAGCCAAGTTTCATTGCGAGTATTATCCCCGGCGAATGGCAGACAGAAACATGGAGGTTGTCATGAAAAGTATACGTCGTGCCGCCACTTTTGCGGCATTGTTGATCGGCGTTTCCCTGGTCTCTGTGCAAACAGGGAGTGCGCAACTGGGTAATGGGCCGACGACGGTTTCCGCAGGTCCGAGCGGCCCTGCATCCGCTTCCGGGCCGGTTGGACCTGGCTTGAGCCGTCTGCCCACCACATCGCCAACGGTCATGCCGTATCTCAGTTCGGGTGGAACTCCGGCTGCGGGCGAAAAGCCCGGGACCTCGACAGACACGGGCGTCGGAAGTGACGCTTACGGCACCAACACGGGTTACAAGTGGCCGTATACAATCGCCCGCGTCGCGGTAACCGGTCCTGCATTCAACACCACGAATGGCGCGCTCGTGCCCGTGGCAAGCCGCCCTTACCGATTGACCGGCAAGCTGTGGATGCGCTTCGGAACCAGCTGGTTCGTATGCACTGCGTCACTGATCAAGAAGGGAGTTTTGATCACGGCGGCGCATTGCGTGCACAATTACGGCCAAAGAGGCGCTGGTTTCGCCAGTGAGGTTCGCTGGTATCCGGCAAACTACAATTCGACCGGCGGTCCCTGGGGATACTACAGTGGCGTGACGTGGCGCATCCCGACTGTCTACTACAACGGGAACGACACATGCCAGAGCGGCGCAATCGGCGTGGTCTGCAACAATGATCTCGCGACTGTTACACTCGCTCCCAAGTCCGGCATTTACGCGGGAAGCACGCTCAGCGGCTGGTATGGATACGGATGGAACGGCTACAGCTATCTCGCCACGCCGGTTTTCGGCAACACCACGGTCGCGCAGATCACCCAGATCGGTTACCCGGTGGCGATCGACAGCGGTCAACAGATGCTCAGAGGCGATTCATACGGCAAGTACATCACGATGACCGGCTCAAACGGCAAGCAGTTGAAGAACACCCAGCTTGGCTCCGCCATGACCGGCGGCTCTTCTGGCGGACCATGGATGGTCAACTTCGGCACGCGCCCCGTCGTGACCGGCAGTGCGTCGCTTGGCAATTCGAACATCTCCAACGTCGTCGTTGGCGTAACCAGTTGGGGTTACACCTCGGTCGGCATCAACGTGCAGGGGGCATCCTGGTTTGGCCAGAACCCTGAATTCCCGGCAGCGGCCTATGGAGCATACGGCGCGGGCAACATTGGCGCCATGGTTCAGGCAACGTGCGTCGCAAGCGTGGCCTACTGCTGAGCCAGCCTCGCGGGTTACGACGAATGAAAGCCCCCGGCGCGGTTGCCGGGGGCTTTTTCTTGGGGAGGCTCAGTCGGGCGATTCGAACCGAGTTTCGGCGCAGATAGCTCTCTTCCAATGCCCGCAAAACGCGAACGTTTCTGTGGCGTTGGGCGAAGTGCTGCGATAGTTTCTCCGCGGACCGGCGCGCAAACGCGCTGGCAGAGCAAGTCTGGGAGGACGATACGAATGCCAGCCAAGAAGATCCTGATGCTGACCGGAGAATTCACCGAGGAATACGAGATCTTCGTCTTCCAGCAAGGGATGGAGGCAGTTGGCCATACGGTGCATGTCGTGTGCCCCGACAAGAAGGCCGGCGAGATCATCAAGACGTCGCTGCACGATTTCGAAGGGCACCAGACCTATACGGAAAAGCCCGGCCACGACTTCGTCATCAACAAGACGTTCTCCGAGGTTCGTCCCGAGCAGTATGACGCTGTCTATTGCGCTGGTGGACGCGGCCCCGAATACATCCGCACCGACAAGCGCATTCAGGCGATTGTTCGGCATTTCCACGACGCGAACAAGCCGATCTTCACGATCTGCCACGGCGTGCAGATCCTGATCGCGGTCGACGGCGTCGTGCGCGGCAAGAAGGTCGCGGCGCTCGCGGCTTGCGAGCCCGAGGTGACGCTGGCTGGCGGAACCTATATCGACCTCTCGCCAACCGACGCCTATGTCGACGGCACGATGGTTTCGGCCAAGGGCTGGACGGCGCTCGCCGCCTTCATGCGTGAGTGCCTCAAGGTGCTGGGAACGGAAATCCGACACAACTGATCGGCTTGGCACTTGCCCTGCACGTTTGCGCGGGGCAAGAGGCCAGCATGTTCACGCCATCCCCACCGGCTGCCGCAAAGCGCTTTCCCGTTATCGGACATGCCATTGTGTCCGCTGACGGGATGATCGCAGACGCCGAAGGGCTGATGCCGCGTGAACTGCGCAACGATGCCGACTGGACCCTGTTCCAGGCGGCGCTCGACGCCGCGGCCATCGTCGTGGTCGGAAGCCACGGTCACAGGCGTCACCCCAATCCAGGCCGGCGACGGCTGGTGTTCACCAGCGCAGTGCGGGAATTCGTCACCGACGGCGACGACTATCTGGCGACGCTGTTCAATCCCGAAAGCATGGCGGTCGGCGATGTGCTCGACGCGGTCGCGCTGCCCGACGGCGTTGTCGCCGTTACCGGGGGCCGGCGGGTGTTCGATCATTTCCTGCGCCAGTTTGACGAGTTCATGCTGGCTGAGGTCAACGGATTTGTCCTGCCGGACGGGATCCCCTGCTTTTCCTCCGGTCATCCACGCGCCATCCTTGCCGGCAGCGGCATGCTCCCTTGCGAGCATAGGGTGATCGACGCCGAAAACGGCGTCACGCTGACGCGCTGGATCGCCGTCGAACCTGGCTGAGCCGGTTCAGTCCCGCGCGAGGACGATCACCTTGTCTTCGGCCGTGTAGGAGATCGATTCGCTGCGCAGCGGATTGACGACAACGCCACCCATGCTGCGCCCGGACGTGTCGCCAGCCGACTTGCGCCGATAGCCGATCGCCACTTCGCCGCTCAGCCGGGCTGCTTCCGCGATCGTGTGGAAGTTCACCGGGACGCCGAGCCGGATGTAATCGCTGGCCGGACGCATGTAGATTTCCGAACCCTTTTCGTCGAGCAGATCGTCGAAGATCGCGGCCAGGTATTCGTTTTCGGACGCCTGGGCCAGCATCAGGCTGACCAGCTTGTTGCTGACGACGAAATCGTCGGCGCGGGTGACTTCGGCGAGTTGGCGGTTGCGGATGTCCGTCATCTCGCTCACCACGGGCACACGGCGTCCCGCGGTTTCGGCGATCTTGCGCAAGTGCAGCAGGGTCACCAGCGTGCGCGTGTCGGCCGGCTGCGCCGCCATGTGGTCGCTGTAGCCGAGAACGAGCACATGGTCGAAGGACGGGATGTTGAGAGCCTCCAGCGCATGGCGGTCGCTTGTGTCGATCGCGCGATAGTCGACGGAGAGGTTGCTGCCCGGTATGCGCAGGCCGTCGATCTCGTCGGCGAGCTCCGGCGTGTAGGCGGCGATGACCAGCGAGGAGCCCGGCGCGACATAGCGGGCCATTTCGCGCGTGATCACCGGTCCGCGCCGGTTCCAGCCGAGGATCAGCATGGTTTCCGGCTTTGGCGTGACGCGACGCGGCGCGGCGATGGCGGTCTCGTCGATGCGCGGGGGGGTGGTTGCAACGCGGATCGCGGCGTCGTCTTCGGCGATGATGATGGACTTCACGCCTTTCGGAATCACCAGCTTCATCGGCGGGTTCAGATAGACCTTCCCCTTGCGGTCGCAGAGACCGATCAGCGTCGAACTGTCATAGGCCATCACCGCTTCGCCAAACGTTCGGCCGACGAGCTCGGGCTGTTCGGCGGTGTAGATCTCGCAACCGTCGAAATCGAGCAGCTCGGAATAGACGGCCGAGAGGCCGGCCTGGCGGCTCGAATGCACGACGACGCGCGAGATGAGATCGTCGGCCAGAACCAGCTGGGTCTCCTTGCCGCCAACCACCCGGGCGACATCGGCGTTCTTGCCGTTACGGATTTCGGCTGCGATCCGATAGGGCTCCGCCCGACGGTTCGGATCGTTGACCAGCGCCAGCACGGACTTGATCACCTGCGAATCAGGATCGTCGCCGTCGGGCGACACCACGATGATCGACCGGGAAGTCTGCGGATTGACGATGGAGAGATCGTAGAGATCGGTCGGGTCGCCGTTGCGGCAGATGATGCGCGTGTTGCGCAGGTCGGCGACCTTGGCGGCGATCTCGTCCTCCATCTCGACCTTGTCCTTGTTCGCCATGATGACGATTCGCGGCCGCTTGCGGCTGGCATTGGCGATGACGAGTTCGGAGATGATGTCGAAGATCGACGGCGACCAGTTGAGGATGATCGTGTGATCGGTTTCCAGCACCTTGCTGCGCCCCTTGCGCAACTCGTCGAGCTTGCTGTCGACGCCGGCCGACAACACGCCGATCAGCGCGGAAACGATGAAGATGCCGCCGAGCGTCACCAGCAGCATGACGATCCGGAACGGCCAGCCAGCGTCGCCGCCCATGGTGCCCGCATCGAGCGTGCGCATCAGCGATGCCCAGAAGGCTTCGAGGAATCCGAGCGACTCGCCGCCGGCCGGCGCGATGCGCGTCAGGGCCAAGAAGAGGGCGGCAATGGCGATGATCAGGACGGATACGATGGCGAGCCAGCCGATCAGGGCGATCGGCCCCGCGGCCATGGTCTTGTCGAACTGGTAGCGAAGCCTGGCGCCGAGCGGCGTGCGCGTGGTCATGATCCCCATCCAAACCGCGCCGGCGGCCACCCCTGGCCGCATGAACTGTGCGCGCGGGAGACTTAAACCCGGAACGCCGAGGTTAAAAGCCCAGGAGGCGACATCGCGCTGAAAATACAACGGGAATCTGGATGGCGGCTGGCTGCGGCCAGCGGAGCGATCTGCTAGTCCATTCTCGTCAGGAGGCATCATGACGACACGCATACTCGCGACCGGCTTTTCCGCCTTTCCACGCGCGCCCGTCAATCCGACCGAGGTGCTGATGGCGATGCTCGACGCGGCGGCGCCGCGTCTCGGAGCGGATGTGCAGTTCATGACATCTGTTCTGCCCGTCGAATACGGCCGCGCGCCGGCGCTGCTGGCCGAGACCGGCCGCGATTTCAGGCCGGATATCGCGGTGCATTTCGGCCTGGCGGACACGGCGCGGGGTTTTCGCCTGGAGACGACCGCCCGCAACCGCTCGTCATTGCTGGCGGCGGACGCCGCGGGCTTGCTGCCAGCCGCGATGCACATCTGCCCCGGTCCGGACACCTTGCGGTCAGGCCTGCCACTGGACGATATCGAGGAGGCGTTGATCGCCAGGCGCCTGCCGGTGCAGGTGTCGGGCAATGCCGGCGCATATCTGTGCAACTACGTCTTTTATCTGTCGCGGTCGGGCCGCATTGCGGACTTTGCGCCGTCGATGTCAGGCTTCGTGCATGTGCCGTTCCTGGAAGAGCAGCTTTCGGCGATCGAACCGGCGCGGGCCGCCAAGCTGTTCTCGCTCACAAGGAACCAACTCTTCGATGGATCCATTGCCATTCTCGAATGCTGCGTGAACGCGCATTTGGACCGTCTTTCGTCGGCCTAAAGCCCGTTCTTTTGTTCATTTGACGCCGACAAGGCGAACTGCAAACATGCTTAGTCAAACGTTAATCGTTCTCGTTCATCTTCATTAAGGGGAATTCGAAAGGGTTCGGATTGTGACAGTCAGCGACGCGACGAGCGCTGCGCCTGCCGGTATCGTGGGGGGCATCGGCAACGCTGTGGTCGGGCAGAGCAATCGTCTCCTGAATCCGATGTGGCGTGGAGACGGTCCGTCCGGCGACGATCTGCTCAGCCTCGTCGAACAGTCCGCGGACTGGCTGTGGGAGACGGACGCCGAGCATCGGTTCTCGTGGATTTCGGACCGCATCACCGACTTTATCGGTTTGAGGCCGGACCAGATTGTCGGCAAGTCGCGGCTTGAACTGCTGCAGGACGTGGCGCATCGCGGTTCGAGCACCACGGCGCACCTTGCCGATCTCGAGGCGCCGCGTCCGTTTCGCGATTTCGTCTACAGCGCCCAGGGATTCCGGCCGGAATGCCGATGGGTCTCGGTGTCAGGCCATCCCAGGTTCAATCCTGACGGCACTTTTGCTGGCTATCGCGGCATTGGCCGCAACGTCACCGCGATGCTCGCGGCGCATGAGCAGTTGGACCTGGCGCGCCAGGCGATCCGCCAACACGAGAAGCGTGAGCGCGAGCTCGAACACACCGCGATGGCGGAGGAGAGCCACGCCGAACGGATGATGGCGGCGCTGAACGTGCTGGACGATGCGTTCTGCCACTACGATTCCGACGATCGCCTCGTGCTCTACAACGACGCCATGCCGGCGATCTATTCAGCGATCTCGGATCTCATTCGGCCCGGCGCCACTTTCACCGATCTGCTCGACGCCGGCCTGGAGCGCGGCATGTTCGTGACGGCGCCGCACGGTCAGGCGGAGTGGCGCGAACAGACGCTTCTGACGCGGCGCAGCGAGCGTCAGTCGCAAGTCACGATCCAGATGGCGGATGGCCGCTGGATCCTGCGCCGCGACATGCGCACCGACGATGGCGGCATGATCGGCGTCTGCACCGATGTGACCGAACTGAAGCGGCACGAGCGCGCGCTTGCGGAGGCCGGCGCCAAGGCTGGCGTCTTGCTGGAGGACCTGCAGCGCACGGTTGATTCGATGCAGATGGGCGTTGTCGTGCTCGATTCGAGCCTGAACTGCGAGGTCATCAACCGCGCTTTCTACGACATCTGGAAACTGGCGCCGTCGGATGTCCGCGTCGGCAGCCCGTTCCGTGCGCTGATGGATATCAACCGCGGCAAGGGGATCTACGACGTCTCCGACGCAGGATGGGAGGACTATGTCGCCTCGCGGCTTGCGGAGATCGCCAGGGGTAACGTTCAGCCGCGCGAGTTTCACCGCGCCGATGGCTATACGATGGTCTACTCGGTCACGGAGCTGTCCGGCGGCAAACGCCTCGTGTCCTATTTCGATATTTCCGACATGAAGCGACGCGAGGCGCAACTTGCCGAGGCGCTCGAACGCGCCAGGCTGGCCGACGCCGTGATCAATGGCGTACGCGATCCGATCTTCGTCAAGGATTCGCAGCTCCGATTCGTCTTCGCCAACGAAGCCTTCGCCGACGTGTTCGGCGTGAAGCCGGCCCAGATGATCGGAAAGATGGGCAGCCATTTCATCACGCCGGCGGAAGCCGCGCGCTTCGAAGCGTCGGAGCGGCAGGTGCTTCGTACCGGCGAACAGTATGAGGTCGAAGAGAATTTCGAGTTCCAGGGAATCGGAAAGTCGCGGATCGTCCGCAAGAACCGCATCCAGACGGACAGCGGCAAGGACTATGTCGCCGGCTTCCTGTTTGACATCACCGAGATGAAACGGCGTGAGACCGATGCCGAGGAGGCGCGGGTCAGGCTCGAGAACGTCATCGAGTCGCTGCCGGCCGGCGTCATCATCTACGATCGCCACAACCGTTTCGTCCTGTCCAACCGACTGGTCAAGGAATCGCTGCCGGCGATGGCGGACGCAATGCAGCCGGGCAAGCCGCTGCGCGAAGCGGTGGAGGCCGGCCACGCGGCGGGCTACTTCCGGTCGACCGGCGATACCGAACTCGATACGCTCTACGACAGCGACCCGAGCGCCTGGATCGATGGCTTCATCAAGCGCTACGACAAGCGCCGGTCCGTATATGAGCGGCTCAATCCGGACGGCAAGTGGAACCAGGTCTTCGACACGCGCACGCCGGATGGAACGTTCATTGGCGTGCGTGTCGACATCACGGATATCAAGGAACGAGAGGCCGCCCTCAAGATCAGCATGCGCGAGAACGAGCTGTTCCGGAATCTCGTCGATAACGTGCCCGTGGCCATCTACGCAAAACACGATGACCTGAGGCTCATCTACGTCAACCGGGGCTGGTCGGGCCTGACCGGCATCTCTGGCGACCAGGCGATTGGCAGGACGGATGTCGAGGTTTTCGGTCCGCAAGGTGCGGCCTTCATGGAGGGCGACCGCCAAGTACTTCTCGCCGGGACGGAACTCGAAATCGAAGAGACGGTCACCGATCCTGACGGCCACGAGCGAAACCAGATTGCTCGCAAGAGCGTGATGAAGGCGTCGGACGGCTCGACTTACCTGATCGGCACGACCACCGACGTGACCGAGCTAAAGCAGAGGCAGCGCGAACTGGAGGAAGCCCGCCGGCGCGCCGTGCTGGCCGACCGGGCCAAGTCCGAGTTCCTCGCCAACATGAGCCACGAGATCCGCACGCCGATGAACGGCGTTCTCGGCATGGCTGAACTGCTGGCGAAATCCAATCTCGACCCGAAGCAGAAGACGTTTACCGATATCATCGTCAAATCCGGCAACGCGCTGCTGACGATCATCAATGACATACTCGATTTCTCGAAGATCGACGCCGGGCAGCTGGTGCTGGACCCTGCGCCGTTCAATCTCGGCGAAGCGATCGAGGATGTGGCGACGCTGGTCTCGACCCGCGCCAAGGAGAAGGACCTGGAGCTGATCGTCCGCATCCAGCCGGACCTGCCGGAGATCTTCATCGGCGATGTCGGGCGCATCCGGCAGATTATCACCAACCTGATCGGAAACGCGGTCAAGTTCACCGATTCAGGCCACGTGCTGGTCAATGTGACGGGCGAAGTCGCCGCGCAGCGGACACAACTGACCATCGCCGTCACCGATACCGGCATCGGCATTCCTGCCGACAAGCTGAAGCAGGTCTTCGAGAAGTTCAGCCAGGTCGACGCATCCTCGACGCGCCGCCACGAAGGAACCGGCCTCGGGCTGGCGATCACCTCACGGCTGATCGACCTGATGCAGGGGCGCATCGAGGTGGCCAGCGAAGAGGGCAAGGGATCCACATTCACCGTGACGCTGACGCTGGACACGGCCGCGCATCAGAAACCGCGCCGCCATGCGCCGGTCGATGTCACGGGCGCGCGAATTCTGGTGATCGACGACAATGCGGTCAACCGCGCCATCCTGATGGAACAGATGAATTCCTGGGCGTTCGACTCCTGCGCCGCCGAAAGCGGACCCGAAGGCTTGCTGGTGCTCGAAACCGCCGCCCGGCTTGGACTGAAGGTCGATTGCGTCATTCTCGACTACCAGATGCCGGGGATGACCGGCGCCGAAGTCGCCCGGATCATACGAAGCAACCCGGCGATCGCGGCGACGCCTGTCGTGCTGCTGACGTCGGTCGATCAGTCCCTGTCAAACAAGAACTATCGCGATCTGGATATCGATGCGCACCTGATCAAGCCGGCGCGGTCGTCCGCCCTGCTCGACGCGCTTGTCACCACCATCCAGAAGCATCGTTCGCTGCTTCCTGGCGCCGCCCCGCACGTGGACAGCGCCCCTGCCGCGCCGCCGCGCGAAACCGAAAAGCGGCCACAAGGTGCGGTCAGCCCAGGCAGGGTGGCCATGGGCGGCGACCAGCAGGTCGACATCCTCGTTGCCGAGGACAACGAGGTCAATCAGCTCGTGTTCACTCAGATACTTGGCGAAACCGACTTCACGTTCAGGATTGTCGGCAATGGCCAGCTGGCGCTCGATGCCTTTCACACGATGAAGCCGCTGATGATCCTGATGGATGTCTCGATGCCGATGATGAACGGGCTGGAGGCAACAGGGGCGATCCGAGCCCATGAGGCGCAGCACGGTGGCCGCGTGCCGATCGTCGGCGTCACCGCGCATGCGCTGAAAGGCGATCGCGAGCGCTGTATCAACGCCGGCATGGACGACTATCTGTCGAAGCCGATCAGCCCCAACGCGCTGCTGGCCAAGGTCGAGCTCTGGATGGAAGGGGCCGGTGGCCAGATCCGCCACGCCGGCTGACCACTCTATGCCGCAAAGCCGGCGCTTTGCCGGCTACATTGACCCGGCGAACGATCGTGCTTTAGCACCCGATCGCCGCGGCATGGCCTTGTGGACCGAATCCGTCCCGTTATAAAACTGTCATGCAACTGTAACACAGGGCCGCTAATGCCACCCGTGTCGCCCTAGAGGCGTCGTCAGAATTCAATTTCCGAGTTCCGAACGGGAGAGCCCCAATGAACAAATTCCTTCTCACAGCTTCGGCGGCATCGCTTGCCCTCGCAGCTTCCATCGGCGTCGCCGCTGCGCGCGACCAGGTCAAGGTCGTCGGCTCGTCGACCGTGTTCCCTTACAGCCAGGCGGCTGCCGAAGAATTCGCCAACAAGTCGGGCAAGCCGGCTCCGGTCGTCGAGTCGACCGGCACGGGCGGCGGCTTCAAGGCGTTCTGCGGCGGCATCGGCCCTGACCATGCCGACATCACCGGCGCCTCGCGCGCCATCAAGGAATCCGAAGTGAAGCTCTGCGCCGACAATGGCGTGACGGACATCACCGAGGCCCTGATCGGCTTCGACGGCCTGTCGATCGCTCACGCATCGAGCGCTCCTGACATGAACCTGACCGAAGAGCAGATCTTCAAGGCGCTCGCCGCCGAGATCCCCGGCGCTGATGGCAAGCTCGTCGCCAACCCGAACAAGATGTGGTCGGACATCGACCCGTCGCTGCCGGCGACCGCGATCATCGCCTTCGGCCCTCCGCCCACGTCCGGCACCCGCGACGCTTTCGTCGAGCTGGTCATGCATGACGGCTGCAAGGATCTGGCCGGCATGGCCGACCTGAAGAAGGCCGACGAGAAGAAGTGGAACGAGGTCTGCTCGCGCATGCGCCAGGACGGCCCGTTCGTCGAAGCCGGCGAGAACGACAACCTGATCGTTCAGCGTCTCGAGTCCGACGCGAACACGATCGGCATCTTCGGCTACTCCTTCCTGTACGAGAACTCGGACAAGCTGAAGGCCGTGCAGGTCAACGGCGTTGCGCCGACTTTCGACACCATCGCCGATGGCTCCTACCCGGTCTCGCGTCCGATCTACTTCTACATCAAGAACGCGCACCGCGATGTCATCCCGAACATGAACGAGTTCCTGATGGAATACGTCTCGGATGGCGCGCTCGGCGCTGACGGCTACCTGCCGGAGCGCGGCCTGACCCCGTTGTCGGACGAAAAGCGCAAGGAAGTTCAGGACGCCGTTCAGAGCTCGAAGAAGCTCGGCTCCTGATCTCTCAACAAACTGTCAGCCGCCCGCTTAAGTGCGGGCGGCTGAACCAATGAGTGCGTTTTAGCCGGACGGGGGTCACATGGCTGGGTATCTATTTGGCTTCATGGCGCTTGCCGCCTTGCTCGCAGCCTTCTTTGGGAGCGCGCGAAGCAAGGCAAACCGTGGCAAGGCAACGATCAAGACGCATTCCCGCCCGATCTACCATGGCCTGAATGCCGCCATCTGGACCGGCGTCCCGTCTTTCGTCTTCCTTCTGCTCTGGCTTTTGGGCCAGAACGGCGTCATCGACATGCTCGTCATGGGAAGCTATCCCGGCGTCGATGCGATGAGCGGTCCCGAGCGGGACCTGCTGATCAGCGAAATCCGCCAGGTGGCCAGTGGCGCGATCTTCAAGGAGCCGACGCCGCAGGTTCTCGCCGCCGTCGAGCATCTCAAGTCGCTTGAAACCATTGCCACCTGGGCCATGGTCGCGGTCGTGGCGTCGCTCTGCGCCGTCGGCGCCTTTCTCGGAATTCGCGCGATCGAGACCAGGTTCAGGGCGCGTCACAGCGTCGAGCGGGCCGCGACCTGGTTCATGATCTTCTCGTCGCTCGTCGCCATTCTCACGACGGCCGGCATCGTGCTCTCCCTCGTCTACGAAGCGATCCAGTTCTTCAGGATGGTGCCGATCACCGAATTCCTGTTCGGCCTCCGCTGGGAGCCGCAGATTGCCATTCGCGCCGACCAGGTGGCGGGCCAGGGCGCCTTCGGCGTGATCCCGGTGCTGTTCGGAACCTTCGTCATCTCGATGCTGGCGATGATCGTGGCGGTGCCGACCGGCATTCTCTCGGCGATCTACCTGACGGAATATGCCGGCGAGCGCTTCCGGGCGGTCGTCAAGCCGTTGCTCGAGATTCTCGCGGGCATCCCGACAATCGTCTACGGCTTCTTCGCCGTGCTCACGGTTGCGCCGCTGGTGCGCGACTTCGGGCTCATGCTTGGAATCAACGCTTCGCCAAACAGTTCGCTGGCGGCCGGCGCGGTCATGGGCATCATGATCATCCCCTTCATTTCGTCGCTTTCCGACGATGCGTTCGCGGCAGTTCCGCGGGCCATCAGGGAGGGCTCGTTCGCGCTCGGCGCGACAAAGGGCGAGACGATCCGCAAGGTTCTGCTGCCGGCGGCGCTGCCGGGAATCGTCGGCGGCGTGCTGCTGGCGCTCAGCCGAGCGGTGGGCGAGACGATGATCGTGGTGATGGCCGCCGGGCTGATCGCCCGCATGACCCTCAACCCCTTCGACGCGGTGACCACCGTGACGGTGCAGATCGTCACATTGCTGATCGGCGACAGCGAGTTCGACAATCCGAAGACGCTCGCCGCTTTCGCCCTCGGTCTGATGCTGTTCATCATCACGCTTGGCCTCAACCTGGTCGCCCTGCGCACCGTACGCAAATATCGGGAGAAATACTGATGTCCTCGACCGAGATATCCAGCGGCCCCGCGATTCCGTCCACGCCGCGCCAGCCGGTCGTCTGGAAGTCCGACGACATGGCCAACCGTCGCAAGGCGCGCTACGCGGCCGACCGCCGTTTGCAGATCTACGGCATGACCGCGATTGCCTTCGCGCTCGGCTTCCTGGCCATCCTCGTCGGCACGCTGACCTATACGGGCTACAGCGCCTTCACGCAGTCGATGGTCAAGATCGACATCGACTTCAGCACGGCCGAGATCAACCGCGAGAACCCGATGGAGTCCAACTGGCGGGCAATCTTCCGCCAAGCGGTCATCGACGACGTCGGTGAGCTGTCGCGAGCCGAAGAACGCGACTACTTCTCCATGTTCACGTCGTCGGCGCCATTCCTGATCCGGGACCAGATCATTGCGGATCCATCGATCCTGAACGGGCGTGCGACCTTCGTCGTGCCGATGTCGGATCCGATCGACCAGCTTGCCAAGGGGCTCGTCAACACCAGCCTGCCGGAAAACCAGCGGCGCGTGAACGACAAGCAGATCGAGCTGTTCAACACGCTCGAGGCGAAGGGATCCATCACCCAGCCCTTCAACTGGGCCTTGTTCTTCAACTCCGACAGCCGGTTCCCCGAACTCGCAGGCTTGGCCGGCGCCATCTCGGGCTCGTTCTGGCTGCTGCTCGTCTGCCTGCTGATCAGCCTTCCGGTCGGCATCGGAGCAGCTATCTATCTCGAGGAGTTCGCGCCGAAGAACCGCTTCACCGATCTGATCGAGATCAACATCAACAATCTGGCGGCGGTCCCGTCGGTCGTGTTCGGCCTGCTCGGCCTTGCGGTTTTCCTCGGCTGGTTCGGCCTGCCGCGGTCCGCTCCGCTGGTCGGCGGTCTGGTGCTGGCGCTGATGACGCTGCCGACAATCATCATCGTCACCCGCGCCGCGCTGACCTCGGTGCCGTCTTCGATCCGCGAGGCGGCGCTCGGCATCGGGGCATCGAAGCATGAGGCGATCTTCCACCACATCCTGCCTCTGTCGATGCCATCGATCATGACTGGCACGATCATCGGCCTGGCGCAGGCGCTCGGTGAAACTGCTCCGCTGCTCTTGATCGGCATGAACGCCTTCATCACCAGCCCACCGGACGGCATCTTCGAGGCATCGACAGCGTTGCCGACACAGATCTACATCTGGGCGGACAGCCCCGAGCGCGGTTTCGTCGCCCGAACATCCGCAGCAATCCTTGTATTGCTGGGTTTCCTGATCACGATGAATGGTATTGCGATCTTCCTCAGGCAGCGCTTCGAACGCCGCTGGTAATGGAGTAGAAGGACATGAACATGCTGACCGAAATTGCAATCGAACAGAAGCTCAACCCGATGTCGAACGAACCCACCGTGAAAATGCGCGGCAAGCAGGTCACCGTCCACTATGGCGAGAAGCAGGCTCTGTTCGGCGTCGATCTCGACGTGCGCGACAGGCAGGTGACCGCGCTGATCGGTCCTTCGGGCTGCGGCAAGTCGACCTTCCTGCGCTGCCTCAACCGGATGAACGACACGATCGACACAGCCCGCGTCGGCGGCGAGATCACGCTTGACGGCGAGGACATCTACAACCCCGACATTGACGTGGTCGAGCTGCGCGCCCGCGTCGGCATGGTGTTCCAGAAGCCAAACCCGTTTCCGAAGTCGATCTACGAAAACGTCGCGTACGGCCCGCGCATCCACGGGCTGACGACGAGCAAGGCCGAACTTGACCAGGTCGTTGAGGCGAGCCTCAAGAAAGCGGCGCTTTGGAACGAGGTGAAGGACCGGCTGCAGGAATCCGGCACCGGCCTGTCCGGCGGACAGCAGCAGCGCCTGTGCATCGCGCGCGCCATCGCCGTGTCGCCCGAAGTCATCCTGATGGACGAGCCCTGCTCGGCGCTCGATCCGATCGCCACCGCCAAGGTGGAGGAATTGATCGACGAACTGCGGCAGAACTACACGATCGTGATCGTGACACACTCGATGCAGCAGGCCGCGCGCGTCTCGCAGCGCACGGCCATGTTCCATCTCGGCTATCTCGTCGAGGAAGGCGCGACGGACAAGATGTTCACGAGCCCCGACGACAAGCGCACCCAGGATTACATCACCGGCCGTTACGGCTGATCGACCGCGTACGAGGACAGAATCATGGGCGAGCACACAGTCACGTCATTCGACGAGGAACTCGAGCATATCGACGGCTTGATCCGGCAGATGGGCGACCTTGCGGGGACGATGGTGGACGGGGCGGCGCAGGCGCTGCTCGCATCCGACAACCCGCTGGCGCAGCGGGTGATATCGGACGACGCAATCATGGACGCCAAGCAGCGCGAGCTGGACGACGCCGCGATCACGCTGATCGCCAGGCGCCAGCCGATGGCGCAGGACCTGCGTGCGGTGGTGGGCGCGATCCGCATGGCCGCCGATCTCGAACGGGTCGGCGACCTCGCCAAGAACATCGCCAAGCGGGTCGGCGCGGTCGGGCAGACCACGACGCCGCGCAACCTGTCGCACTCGATCGATTCGATGGCAGCCCTCGTCCTGACCCAGGTCAACAGCGTCATCGACCACTACGTCGCCCGCGACGCCGAAGCGCTGAAGATCCTGCGCGCCGAGGACGAGAATATCGACATCCAGTACACCTCGGTGTTCCGCGAGCTTCTGACCTACATGATGGAAGACCCGCGCAACATCACCGCCTGCACACATCTGCTGTTCTGCGCGAAAAACCTCGAGCGCATCGGCGACCATGTCACCAACATCGCCGAGAACGCCTATTTCGTCATGACCGGCCAGCTTCTGCCAGCCAACCGGCCGAAGGTGGACGAGACCGCATCGATGTCGGCTGCCTGAACGGATCATACGCAAGATGATTGCACCGAAGATCATGGTGGTGGAGGACGAGGAGCCGCTTGGCGTTCTCCTCCGCTACAACCTTGAGGCCGAGGGCTATCAGGTCGAGATCGTCACACGTGGCGACGAGGCCGAGATCCGGCTGCAGGAGAGCGTGCCGGATTTGCTGGTGCTCGACTGGATGGTGCCGGCCATCTCGGGCATCGAGCTCTGCCGCCGGCTGCGCATGCGGGCCGAGACCGAGCGCCTGCCGATCATCATGCTGACCGCGCGGGGAGAGGAGAGCGACCGCGTCCGCGGCCTCTCCACCGGAGCCGACGATTATCTGGTCAAGCCTTTCTCGACGCCGGAATTCATGGCGCGGATCCGCGCGCTGCTGCGTCGGGCCAAGCCCGAAGTGCTGTCCAGCGTGCTGAAGGTCGGCGACATCGTGCTCGACCGCGAGTCCCACCGCGTCTACCGCAAGAAGAACGAGATCCGGCTTGGGCCAACCGAGTTCCGGCTGCTCGAGTTCCTGATGCAGCATCCCGGCCGCGTCTATTCGCGCGGGCAGCTGCTCGACAATGTTTGGGGCGACACCAACTACATCGACGAGCGCACCGTCGACGTGCATGTCGGCCGCCTGCGCAAGGCGGTGAACAATGGCCGCCAGACAGACGTCATCCGCACGATCCGCGGCTCCGGCTACGCCATTCGCGAGGAGTAGGGCGTTCGCTCCGCAAGCTGCCGTTTGCCTCAGGCGACTCTGGTCGTCGGGGAGGCAGGTAGACCTGGCGTAAAAATCTCCAGGTCGACGGCGGTCAGCGCGCGCATGGCGCAGCCTTCGCGGATCAGCGGCATTTCATCGGGAACCGTGTCGAAGGAAATCGCGCCCGAATGCTGCCCGCCGGCGGTGCGGGCAATTGCCGCCAGCATCGGCCCCTCGATCAGGTCGAACGCGTTGGCGCCATGGCCGACGATCGCAACCGGAGCGGGGTCGATCAGCGCAAACAGGCTGCCGAGTCCGAAGCCGATCGCCTCGCCGGCAATGCGGAACGCCTCGCGCTCCGGCCCGTCCGACTTGCGCGCGGTTTCGGCAAGGGCCTTGATGTCGGCGTCGGTAATGTCTTCCGACACTTCGGCGTCCTCCGCCAGGAGGTGGGCATTGCGCCAGATCGCATAGTTGCCGGCGTAGGCCTCGATGCAGCCGCGCCGGCCGCAGCGGCACAGGGCGCCGTCCGGCTTGTGGATCATATGGCCGAACTCGCCGCCGGAGGATTGCGTGCCGGTGAACAGTTCACCGCGCAGCACCATGCCCATGCCGATGCCGTGCGACAGGAGCACGGCGATGAAGTCGCGCGCATAGCGCTCGGGATTGCGCCAGCGCAGCGCAACAGCGATCATGTTGCAATCGTTCTCGACCGTGACCGGAATGCGGAACTCGGCCTGCAAGATGGCGCTGAAATCGATGTCGCCATGCGGCGTGATCGGCGACCAGAGCAGCTTGCGCTCGGCCGAATCCGTGATGCCCTGAATCGCGACGACGATGCGGGTCAGCGGCTGGACTCCGCCCGCGCCCGCCGCAATCACCTTGCGGATCACGCCGACCGTCTCGGCGATCAGTTCCTCGCGGCCGAGTTCGAGCGTCGGCAGTTTCTTCCGCTCGTCGGCGATCGTCGCGCCGGAATAGTCAATCAGCGCCGCCGAGAGCGAATTCATCGACAGGACGACAGCGACGATGGCCGCTGCGTCGGGGTTGAGGCGGACGGCGACCTGCGGCCGGCCGCGCTTCAGCGCCGGCGTCTCGGCGACGCGGCTTTCGGTCAGGATTCCCTCACCGATCAGGTCCGATGCAATCGCCGAAATAGTCGAGTGACTGAGGGCGGTCGTCGCTGCGATGTCGGTGCGCGAAGGCTGCCCCGCGCGGCGAACGGCGGAGATCACCATCGCCCGGTTGCGGCGGCGCAGATCGTCGTGACGGATTCCGACCGTCATGTCCCGCAATCCTCCCCTGCCGCCGCATCGTCCATGTCGGACGGCCTCCAATACGGCGCGCGAATGGATATTGACAGACCACCGCCCGTGAGTCATTAATTTTTTCGAGGCTCGAAAAAAAGGGCTTCTCGTCGCGGCGAAAAGCCGAATAGTTTGCGCCATCGGCGCACAGGGAGGAAATCCATGAAGAAGTTTGCAACCGCCATGCTGGCGGGTGTCGCAATGTCCATGACGCTCGCGGCTGTCGCCGAAGCCAAGGACAAGGTCATCGGCGTGTCCTGGTCGAACTTCCAGGAAGAGCGCTGGAAGACCGACGAAGCCGCCATGAAGGCCGCCATCGAGGCAGCCGGCGACAAGTATATTTCGGCTGATGCGCAGTCGAGCCCGGCCAAGCAACTCACCGACGTCGAGAGCCTGATCGCCCAGGGCGCCAATGCTCTGATCGTCCTCGCCCAGGATTCGAGCGCCATCGGACCGGCGGTCGAGAAGGCCGTTGCCGAAGGCATTCCGGTCGTGGGTTACGACCGTCTGATCGAGAACAAGGATGCATTCTACCTGACCTTCGACAACACCGAAGTCGGTCGCATGCAGGCACGTGAAGTGTTCAAGGCGAAGCCGGAAGGCAACTACGTCTTCATCAAGGGCTCGGGCACCGATCCGAACGCCGACTTCCTCTTCGCCGGCGCCCAGGAAGTGCTGAAGGACGCCATTGCGTCGGGCAAGATCAAGAATGTCGGCGAGGCCTATACGGACGGCTGGCTGCCCGCCAACGCCCAGAAGAACATGGAACAGTTCCTGACCGCCAATGACAACAAGGTCGACGCAGTTGTCGCCGCCAATGACGGTACCGCCGGCGGCGTCGTTGCAGCGCTGACCGCACAGGGCCTCGCCGGCTCCGTGCCGGTCTCGGGCCAGGACGCCGACCATGCCGCGCTCAACCGCATCGCGCTCGGCACCCAGACCGTCTCGGTCTGGAAGGACTCGCGCGCGCTCGGCAAGGCAGCCGCCGAAATCGCTTCGGCTCTGGCCGACGGCGCCAAGATGGACGCCATCCCGAACAGCGTGAAGTTCTCGGGCGGTCCGAACAAGGTCGAGATGAACTCGGTGTTCCTGGCGCCTGTCGCGATCACCAAGGACAACCTCAACGTCGTCATCGACGCAGGCTGGATCGACAAGGCAACGGCCTGCCAGGGCGTTGCCGCGGGATCCGTCGCCGCCTGCAATTGATGCCTGATGCATGAACTGGAGCGCCGCGGTTTGACCACAGCCGCGGCGCTTCTGTAAGGTAAACGGGGCAGACCGCACAGACGGACGCCCTCGGGAGGAACGCCATGAGCGACACGACCTCGACTGCGCCGTCCGACCGCGCCCGCATGTCGGAGCTTGGCGCCGGCGCGCGCTTTCTCAAGGCGACCGAGATCGACACCCGCATGCTGGGCATGGTGGGCGCCCTGCTTCTGATCTGGGTCGGCTTCCAGTTCCTCTCCGGCTGGCGCATGACCGGCAACCCGCTCGATTTCGGCAGCGGCGTGTTCCTGACCCCGCGCAATCTGTGGAACCTCTCGGTCCAGACCTCGTCCGTCGCTGTGATGGCGACCGGCATGGTGCTGGTCATTGTGACGCGCAACATCGACCTGTCCGTCGGTTCGCTGCTCGGTTTCGTCGGCATGGTCATGGGCGTGACGCAGGCGCAGTTTCTGCCGCGCTTTCTCGGCTTCCCGCTGGATTCGCCCTATATCTGGATCATCGCGCTTCTCGCCGGCATCGTCGTCGGCGTCGCGGTCGGCGCGCTGCAGGGGTTCCTCATCGCCTATCTCGCGATCCCTGCCTTCATCGTGACGCTTGGCGGCCTGCTGATCTGGCGTGGCGCGGCCTGGTGGGTGACCAGCGGGCAGACAGTGGCGCCTATGGATGCGACGTTCCGTCTGATGGGCGGCGGTCCCGCGGGCTCGATCGGCGCGACATGGAGTTGGGTCGTCGGCATTGTCGCCTGTGTCGCCGTCGTGCTGATGCAGGTTGCGGCACGGCGCCAGCGGCAGCGCTTCAAGTTCCCGCTGCGTCCGCTGTGGGCGGAAACGCTCATGGGCGCTGTGACCTGTGCCGCGATTCTCGGCGCGGTCTGGATCGCCAATTCGTACCCCTGGCCGATCGGCATCGTCCGCAGCTATGCCGAGGCGAACAACATCACTATTCCCGAAGGCGGACTTTTCATCGCCCATGGCATCGCGGTGCCGGTGCTGATCGCGATCGCCGCAGGCGTCATCATGACCTTCGTGACGACGCGCACGCGCTTTGGCCGCTACGTCTTCGCCATCGGCGGCAATCCCGAAGCGGCGGCGCTTGCCGGCATCAATACGCGCTGGGTCACCATGAAGATCTTCATGCTGATGGGCTTCCTCGCCTCGGTCAGCGCCGCCATTTCGACTGCCCGCCTGAATGCCGCGACGAACTCGCAGGGCACGCTCGACGAACTGCTGGTCATCGCCGCGGCGGTCATCGGCGGCACGTCGCTTGCCGGCGGCGCCGGCACGATCATCGGCGCGATGCTGGGCGCGGTGCTGATGCAGTCGCTGCAGTCCGGCATGGTGCTGCTCGGCGTCGACACCCCATTGCAGGCGATCGTCGTCGGCATGGTTCTCGTCGTCGCCGTCTGGGTCGACACCGTCTATCGCAAGCGCGTGCAGTAGGAGCCGAGCACCATGGAAACCAGCCAGACCCCGCTCGTCGAGATGAAGAACATGTCGATCGCCTTCGGCGGCATCCGCGCGGTCGACGATGCGTCGATCGACCTGTTTCCGGGCGAAGTCGTTGCGCTGCTCGGCCACAATGGTGCCGGCAAGTCGACCCTGATCAAGATATTGTCCGGCGCCTACAAGCGCGATGCGGGCCAGATTTTCGTCAGCGGCGAAGAGGCTTCGATTTCGAACCCGCGCGACGCCAAGAAATACGGCATCGAGACCATCTACCAGACGCTGGCGCTCGCCGACAATGTCGATGCGGCGGCCAATCTGTTCCTCGGCCGCGAGCTGCGCACCGCATGGGGCACGCTCGACGATGGCGCCATGGAGGCGGAGGCCCGCCGTGTCATGGGCCGGTTGAACCCGCGGTTCCAGCGCTTCAAGGAGCCGGTCAGCAAGCTGTCCGGCGGCCAGCGCCAGTCCGTCGCGATCGCCCGCGCCATCCTGTTCAACGCGCGCATCCTGATCATGGACGAACCGACCGCGGCGCTCGGGCCGCAGGAGACGGCGCAGGTCGGCGAACTGATCAAGCAGTTGAAGGCCGACGGCATCGGCATCTTCCTGATCAGCCACGACATCCACGACGTGTTCGACCTCGCCGATCGGGTGTGTGTGATGAAGAACGGCCAGGTTGTCGGCACGGCCCGCACGCAGGACGTCAGCAAGGACGAAGTGCTCGGCATGATCATCCTTGGCAAATGCCCTCCAGGCGCCATTCCGGGGCCGGGCGCGATGCGCGAGACCGCGCACGCGGCCTGATCTGCGCGTCGTTTACGCAACGTCGGGTGGCCCGGGAGGGCGATCCGCGTTGCAATGCGCCGGTCATGCTTTAAAAGCGGAGCCGGCGGGACGCCAACAGACTTCGGTGCAGAGCGTTTGAGACGGATCTTTCCGGCGGTCGTTTTCCTTTCGGTAGCGGCGGCGAGCCTTGTGATGGCAGGCTACGCCTATGTCGCGGCCGACGACGCCGCACGCATCAAGTTCGAGAGCACGGCCGACGACGCGATCAACCGCATCGAGACCCGTCTCGAGCTGCATCTCTCGCTGCTTCGCGCCACTGTCGCACTGTTCAAGACCGGCAACGGATCGGTCAGCCGCGACGCCTTGCGGTCGTTTGTGGCCGCCCTCGACATCAGCGACACCTATTCGGGCGTTCGCGGGCTTGGCTATGCCAGGTTGCTGCGCAGCGGTGGCGAGCGCGCCGTCGAGGACGATCTCGCGCGCAACTACGGCATCGAGGCCCGTGTCTGGCCGTCCGACGGCGAGAGGATGCGCGCCGCGATCACCTTGCTCGAGCCGCTCGACGAGCAGAACAGGGCGGCGCTTGGCTTCGACATGATGAGCGAGCCGCTGCGTCGCAGCGCCATGTTCCGCGCCATGGAGACCGGCCAACCGCGGGTCACCGGCCGGGTGTCCCTCGTGCGGGACGGCGATGCTCCTCCGCGACCCGGATTTCTCGTCTATGTTCCGCTGGTTCTGGGTGTGGCGGATGACGCAAGCGTTGGCCGGAGATCGGCCGCCACAGCCGGCTTCGTCTACGCGCCCTTCACCGCCGATGATTTGTTCGAGGCGGCGTTGTACAAGTCGCCGATCCTCCCCTTGACCGTCGAAGTCTACGACCAGAAGCAGGCGGCAGAGAACCTGCTCTATCGCTCGCAGGCGGCGCCCGACACGTCGATCGGCGACGGATTTACGACGACAAGGACAATCGCCTTCGCCGGACGCGAATGGATCGTGCGTTTCCAGCCGACCACCTCATTCGCCTGGCCGACATCGCGCTTCGCCGCCGTTGCGCTCGGCCTGTTCGGGCTGCTGCTGGCCTTAGCGCTGGCCTATGTCGTCCGCTCCGGCGAAAAGGCCTACGAGGCCATCGAGGCGCTCAACGCAGCGGGCGACAAGGCGCTGCTGGAGAAGGACCTGCTGCTGCAGGAGATGAAGCACCGGATCAAGAACTCGATCGCACGCGTGCTGGCGATCTCGCGCCAGACGGCGTCGGGGTCCAAGTCGATCGAGGAGTTCGCGGCCTCGTTCGGGGCTCGACTTCAGGCGATGTCGGCGTCGCAGGATATGCTGACGCGCTCCCGCTGGCAGAAGGCGGATCTGAGGGAATTGCTCGAGACCGAGATCGAGCAGGTGCTCGGGCAGAACATGGACCGCGGCAAGCTCACCGGACCCGCCATCGAGATCGACGAGGCGACGACCCAGGCGCTTGGTTTGACATTCCATGAGCTGGCGACAAATGCCTTGAAATATGGCGCGACGAGCACCGGCGATGTCGCGCTGTCGGTGACGTGGAGCCAGGGAGCCGACAAGAACGGCGAGCCGAGACTGACGATCTTCTGGCGCGAGAGGGGCGCAGGGAAGATATCGCCGCCGGAGCGCAAAGGCTTTGGCACGCGGTTGATAGACGCGAACATCGTGCGCGAACTGGGCGGCAGCATCGACCGTCGATACCCGGCTGACGGGCTGGACATCGAGATCGCCATACCGCTGAAGCGGTAGTTCAAACGGGGCGGCGGACGAATCCGCACGCCCCGCTGAATCTTGCCGTCGATCAGTATCCGGCTGGGCAGCGCGCGATGTAGATGCGGCCGCGCTCGTCGCGATATCGGCACTCGCCTCGCTGCGTTGCACGGCCAATCAGACCTGCGGCTGCGCCGCCGATAACGGCGCCAGCGAGGGCTCCACCAACCCGCCCAGTCGCCAGTCCGCCAACGGCCGCTCCGACGACAGCGCCGCCCGCTACGTTCTGCTCGGTCGTCGTGCAGCCGGCTATCGCCATGGTCGCCGCCAGGGCGATGATGATCTTCTTCATTGATACTCTCCTTGCAAGAATTGACCCACCCGAGTGTTCCCTTACACGCAGTGCGGGTTAAAGTCCGACATGATGCCGGAATCCCCAGAAATTCGGTTGATTATTCGTGAAGCGTGTCGCTGCGCAGCGAAGCAACCTGCGTGGACACAGCTTCGATGGAGGCCACGAGTTTGCCATCAGCGGTCACGTCCCAAACAAGTTCCGCGTCCTGTTCTTCCATCGCCGGATCAACATAGACACAGAGGCCCATCACTCTCGGCCTGGCCCTGTCGAGCTCGCGCAAAGCGGTTTGCAGGTCGGAATCACATTCGGTGGCGGTCTCATAGACCGGCACGGGCGCCGGGAGTTCCTCGCAGACCTTCATATCTTGCGAACATCCGATGATCAGAAGCAGTGCAGCGATATGTTCCATGGCCGAAATCCTCTCGGCACAAGAACGTCATATGCCGCGGATTGGTTCCAGGGGCGTGCGTCACAAATGAAAGAGCCGCCTGCGAGGCGGGCGGCTCGATTGTCTATACTAAGTAGTCGATTTAGAAGTAGGCCAGTCCCAGGGCGGCCAGCGTCAGAACGCCGGCAATCATCGCCACACGAAGCGTTGCGTTCGTGGCATTGGCGACGCCAACCGGGCGGTCGTCCGTCATGGAATCGCCCATCGCCAGACGGGCCGCATCTTCTATCGTGTGCATCCTGACACTCACGCCGCGGTTCTCTCCGGCCGGTTTCGTCATCGGAAACGGGCTCCTCCCGCCGTGGTTCCACGCGACAATCAACAATGATCATCGGAGCTTATGGTAAACCACGGGTTAACGGGTCAGGCGGCGTGGAAGCTGTCGGGGGGCAGCACCAGCCTGTAGCTCAGCCGGCCATTCTCGGTGCTCAGACTGGCCGTGCTGTTCAAGGAGGCGGGCACAACACGCTCGAGCGCAACCGTGCCGAACTGCTTGCGATCGAGCTTTACGTCTCCTTCGGGCACAGCCTCCGACCAGACAAGCTCCATGGCGCCCGGTACTTCGGCCGATGGGCTCACATCGATCGACACAAATCCATCGGGCGACGACAGCGCGCCATGGCTGACCGAGTTCACCGCGAGTTCATGCAGTGCCAGCCCGATATGCAGCGCGGCGTTGGGGTTGAGGTATGGGTTCGCGCCCGTCAGCCGGATATTTCGCGACGGTTCGGCGCAGTAGCGGGCGATCTGGCTGGTGACGAGATGGCCGAGGTCGGCGCCACGCCAGTTCGACGAGGTCACGAGATCCTGCGACGAGGACAGGGACTGCAGCCGGCCTCGAAACCGCGTCAGGAATTCAGTGATCGTGCCGGAATAGCGGCCGGTCTGCGCGGCAATGCTCTGGATTATGGCGAGCAGGTTCTTCGACCTGTGGCTGACTTCGCGCAACAGGGTGCGAAGCGTCTGTTCGCGCAGTTTCTGCTCGGTGATCTCGATCGCCGTGGTGATCACCCCGTCGATAGCACGATCCGTGCCGAGATGGGGATCCAGCCAGACATCATACCAGCACGAGCCATCCGCCGACCCGATCTCGATTTCCATCTTGGAACTGGGACCACCTGCAAGGATGGCCGCCTTTGCCGTGATCAACTGATCCGCCGCGCTTTTTAGAAACAGTTCAGCATCGGTCTTGCCGACCGGCGAGCCCCAGTGTCGCGGCGGGTTCTGCGCCCACACGAACTTCAGCGACCTGTCCTGAAACATCACGGCGACATTCCCATTCCGCAGTGCGGTCGACAGGCTTGCAGCATCAGTCTGGTGGCTTGCGCCGTAGGGCTGGTTCATCGCAACGACATCGCGGTTCCCGCCTTCGCCCATCTGTTTCACCTCGTCAACATCGGCACAACCGCCCAATCACGCCGAAGTTCCACCCCTACGCACATGGGACCAAGCTTTCGCTGCCGCAAACGAAAACCGCCGGACCGCGTACCCTTTCGGGACGCGATCCGGCTCGGCTCCGAAAACCGCTGAGGGGGATTTCTGGCTTTCGGAACGCGATTGGCGTTGCCTCAGCTTGCGCGTCGAACCAGGCCAGCGATGAGCGAGATGGCGAGGAACGCAAGGAAGACAAAGAATAGGATCTGCGCGATGCCGGCCGATGCGCCTGCAATGCCGCCAAACCCCAGCGCGCCCGCGATGATCGCGACGACTAGAAAGATCAACGTCCAGTACAGCATTCCAATTCTCCTGATTCTTGGCCTGGGCAGCGGTGAGGCGCGCCATAGGCTATGTTCAGACTGCCAGATGAACGCCAGCCGGCGGATTTTGTTCCGAGGACCGACGCCGGTTTATGCCGCTGCCTTGGCCTGCCGGTCGAAAAACAACGCCTGGCTGATCAGCGCCTTCACCATGTCCGGGTTGAACGGCTTGGTGACCAGAAACGCCGGCTCGGGACGCTCGCCAGTCAGCAGCCGCTCGGGAAACGCGGTGATGAAGATGACCGGAACTGCGGTCGAAGCCAGGATCTCGTTCACTGCATCGATGCCCGAGCTGCCATCGGCCAGCTGGATGTCGGCGAGGACCATCTTCGGATGTGTCTTGTTGAACAGTCCGATCGCTTCCTTGTGGGTGCGGGCCGTTCCGACGACGCGATGGCCAAGGCTTTCAACCATCTCCTCGATGTCCATCGCGATGAGCGGTTCATCCTCGATGATCAGGATATCGGTCGCGACCTGGCGCGAGATTTCCTGAGACGCCGTTGCGATCAGGTCTGAAAACGCCTCCGGCGACACGTCGAGGATCTCGGCTGCCTGTTCGTCGGTGAAGCCTTCGACAGCCACCAGCACGAATGCCTGGCGGGCCAGTGGCGATATCGAGCCGAGATTGGCGGCGGCCCGACGTTCCCAGGCGGAAGCCGGCTGTTCCGAGGGGAGGTTGATCGCGATCGACGAGAACAGCTTGGCGAAGACCTTGTAAAGTGCGACCCGATCGCTGGAAGCCTTCGGGAAAATGCTGATGTCGGCGATGATCGCCTCCAACACCGCTGCAACATGGGCATCCCCGCTCGATTGCGAGCCGGATACGGCGCGCGAGAAACGGCGCAGGAACGGCAGATGCGGAGCGATGCTTGCAGAAAGGCTCATTGAATACGTCTCCCTCAACGACGACATGCCGCAAATGCGCGGCTTACAGGGGAAATCCATTCGACAAAAAAAAGTTCCAGCGCAACGGAACTTTTTATGCGCCCGTGCATTTCCGATCTCGTGAGGGTGTCTCGGCGGGCCCCGACAAGTGCTGTGTCGCATCAAGGCGGCTGGCGTGACGGTCAAAGGGCGAATTTCGAATATGAGCACGGAAAAGAAGAACCCCGGCCTTGACGCTGAGGGTCAGCTTTCAAGCGCAGACCTGATCGGCGCGAATTCGGAGATCGGGCGCAAGCTGCGCCAATATTATGACGGGCTCGTCGCCGAAGATGTTCCCGACCGCTTCGCGGAATTGCTGCAACAGCTGGACAAGGCCGAAACCGCTGGCAAGGCAGAGTAGCGCCATGGTCGCGTCAGCCGAATTCAAGACCGGCCTCCTCGGTGCGATCCCGAACCTTCGCGCCTTTGCGGTGTCGCTTACGCACAACACCGACCGTGCCGACGATCTGGTGCAGGAAACGCTCGTCAAGGCGTGGGACAAGCATGCCAGCTTTCAGCCGGGGACGAACCTGAAGGCCTGGTTGTTCACCATCCTGCGCAACGAATTCTATTCGCAGATGCGCAAGCGCGGCCGCGAGGTGCAGGATTCCGATGGCTTGATGACCGCCCGCCTGGCGGTGCATCCGAGCCAGCAGGGCACATTGGACTTGCAGGATTTCCGTGAAGCCCTGAACGTCCTGCCGGAGGACCAGCGCGAGGCGATCATCCTGATCGGCGCATCCGGTTTCTCCTACGAAGAGGCGGCCGAAATCTGCGGCTGCGCGGTCGGCACCATCAAGAGCCGCGTCAGCCGCGCCCGGACACGCCTGCAGGAGCTGCTCGGCGTCTCTGGAGAGGCGGAATACGGGCCGGATTCGATTGCGGTCCAGGTATTGAGCGCGACGATCTGATCCGTCGCGCAATTTGATCGCTAGGCTTTGACGCGCCGTTTCACCGCATCGGCCAGGGCATCGACAAGATCGCTGCCGAGATAAGGTTTGCCGACGACAGTCACCCCCGGAAACGCCTCTGAGGTTTCCCGCGGGTCCGCATAGCCGGTGGCGAACACGAACGGGACGCGGCGGTCGAACAAGGTCCGCGCGAATTCGATTGTCGATACGCCGTCCAGGCGCATATCCACGACCGCAGCGTCGAACTGAAACGTCTCGATCGGCTCAGGGCCGAGTTCGTGGAGCGATCTGCTGATCGTCACTTCGCCAGCACCGTGATCTCGGCACAACTGTTCCACATCCATCGCAATCAGAAACTCGTCCTCGAGAATCAGTATGTTGAGGCCGTCCAGCGGCTTTTTCGTCAAAATTGGTCGCTCCAGAATCTTTTCCATGCCGCTGAGTGAAGCACTTGGCGTTCCAAGTCATTTAAGTTTGACATGACCAGCATGTTTTGCGTGATTGGCGCAATCCGGCGCGTAGCCGCTGCAACAGCTTCTTGACGGGGTGGACCTAGATGATTGGAGCGACTTCAAGCAGGCAGTACCCTTGTGAACAATGCCCCTTGCGTCCGCTCGGCGTGTTCCGCGAGTTCGAACCCGCCGAACTGAGCTTCATCAGCAAGTTCAAGACTGGAGAACTGACGGTCGACAGAGGAGCGACGGTTCTCGTCGAGGGCAGTCACAGCGCCCATCTCTACACTGTGCTTTCGGGTTGGGGCTTTCGCTACAAGTTGCTGCAGGACGGACGCCGCCAAATCCTGAACTACCTGATCCCGGGCGACCTGATCGGATTGCAGGGCAGCCTGACGGGTGAAATGCAGCACTCGGTCGAGGCGCTCGGTCCGATGATTCTGTGTGTCTTCGAGCGCGAGCAGCTCTTCACGCTCTATCGCAATCATCCGGGTCTTGCCTACGACCTGACCTGGATGGCGGCGCGCGAAGAGCAGATGCTGGACGAGAACCTGCTGAGCGTCGGCCGCCGCAGCGCCATCGAGCGCGCTGCCTATCTCATCGCCTTCCTTCATCAACGCGCGCGCGCCGTGCAGGTGTTTGGCAAGAACCGCGCGGAAATCCCGATCACCCAGCAGCATGTCGCCGACACGCTCGGCCTCTCAATCGTCCATACGAACAAGACGCTACGCAAGCTGGTCGACCGGAAGCTGATCAAATGGCTCGATCGCGGCTGCGAGGTTCTGGACGAGCAGGGTCTGTGCGACGTTTCCGGATGGGAGGGGCTCGACAACCATAAGCGACCGCTGATGTAGTCGCGACGAGGCCACGGATTCTTCTAGACTCGCGACCAGAAAGGCATTCTCATACGCCACGCAAACAGGAACTTCGCAGCCGTTCCCGCGTTTGAAGTGATCGAACGCAAAGGAGCCCGCCATGTCGTCTTCAACGAACAAAACCGAAAAGTCCGCCAACGGTTCCAAGGCCGAAGCGGCGAACCCCTCTGTTTCCGAGATGGAAGCGCAGATCGAGACCTTGAAAGCCGAAATCGCGAAGTTGACCGCGCAAGTTTCGAGCTCGGGCGAGCGGTCGTTCGAGGCATTGAAGAACATCGCACAGGAAGGCGTTCACCAGGCGCGCGCCCAGGGTGAGGCGGCGGTGGCCGGACTGAAGGAAAACGCCGGCGACATCGAAGCGCAGGTGGTTGCGGCGGTTCGCGAAAAGCCGGTGACGTCGCTTGCCATAGCCGCGGGCGTCGGCTTCCTCTTCGCGCTGCTCGCCCGACGCTGATTGCGGAATAGCGCATGCTCGCGACGCTGATCCAGTCCATTGCTGCCGGTGAAACGTCGCGGGCGGCCAAGCGCGTCCGACGGGCCGCCATCGATTATCTGATCGCCGCCATCTGCCTGGGGATCGGCATAGGCTTTCTGATTGCGGCGGCGTTCATCTTCGTGGCGGAGCGCTATGGGCCGCTCTACACGTCGCTCGGCTTCGGCTTCATCTTCATCGCGCTTGCCGGCGCCGCGCTGATCTCCCACCGGTTGATCAGCAGCATGCAAGCCAAGCGCCGAGCCGAAGAAGCGCGCGCCGCTCAGTTGACGACACTGGCTGGCGCCGCGGCGTTCGCGATCCTGCCAACACTCCTCAAGGGCCGCGGCGGCTTGGTGCAGCTCCTTACTCCGGTCCTCGCGATGGCGGCCTACGCCATCTACAAGGAGAATGGCGAACGGGCGCGCGAAGACGAGGACGCAAGTTCGTAGCGGTCAGTCCGACGGACTTTCCAGATCGAGAGACAGTTCCGCGTAGACGCCCTCTGGCCGATACTCATGCACGACATTGCTGGACAGGATCTTGGCCAGGCTTCGCTGGATCAGGATGGTGCCGAAACCGCGCCGCGAGGGTGGCGTCACTGGCGGGCCCCCACGCTCAGTCCATGAAATCGCCAGCCGCTCGATCTCCTTGCCGTCTTCGGCGCCCTGCTCAGTGACTGTCCAGGACAGATCGACGGTTCCTTCCGGGACCGATAGCGCGCCATATTTGGTGGCGTTGCTTCCAAGCTCGTGCAGGATGAGGCCGATTGCCAGCGCCTGATCCGGCGAGAGAAGCACCTTGTCTCCCGAGAGGCGCAGACGGATGTCTTCCCTGTCGACAAAGGGCATCACCTGCTTCTCGACCAGGTCCATCAGCGTGATGCCGCGCCATTCGAGATCCGACAGCAGCCCGTGCGCGGCGCCCAGCGCCTGCAGCCGGCCGCTGAACGCCGGTAGAAACTCTTCCGGCGCGCTGGAATGTCGGACTGTCTGGCTGGCCAATGCCTGCACCGTCGCCAGCGTGTTCTTCACGCGATGGTTCAATTCGCGCAGCAGGTTGCGCTGGCGTTCCTCGGCCGATTTGTGCTCGCTGACGTCGAAATTGACGCCGAACACCAGCACCGGCTTGCCATCCGCATCGCGTTCGACGACCCGGCCGCGCACCGCCAGCCAGCGCGGAGGAACCGTGCCCCGGATCCGATACTCGCCGGAATAATCCTCGCCGGACTCGAGCGCCTCGTTCAGCCGCGCTTCGTGCTGGCGCAGGTCGCGGGGATCGATCGCCCCGAAAAGATCGCGCATCGGCAGTCGCTTGGCTGTCGGCAGGCCGAGCATCCGGGTCAGCAGCTCGTCGCATTCCAGCATATCGGTCCGCAGGTCCCAGACCCAACTCGCGATCGAACCCGCATCGAGCGCGAGCGCGTGGCGCATCTCCTCGCGCACCAGCGCGGCTTCGGCGATCGCACCCTTGCGCATGCCGTCCTTCAGCAGGAACAGGCTCGCCGCCATTCCTGCCAGATCTGTCAGCCGCTCGATTTCGACATCGCCCGGCCTTGGCCGGGGCTCGTGGTCGAGCACGCACAACGTCCCGATGCGCTGGCCGTAGACGGTGATCGGCACGCCTGCATAGAAGCGGACATGCTTTTCGCCGGTGACGAGCGGGTTGTTGGCAAAGCGAGGGTCCACAAGCGCATTCTCGACCACCATCGGGTTGATGGGCGACGCGATCGCGTGCGCGCAGAACGACATCTCGATGGGCGTCTCCCGGTCCTCGAGGCCCGATCGGGACTTGAACCACTGCCGGTCGATATCGACGAGGCTGATCAGCGCGACCGGCGCTGACATGACCGAGGCGGCCAGCCGGGTCAGCCGATCGAAGTCAGGGTCGTCCGCGGTGTCGATGACCTCAAGACGGCGCAGGACCGCTCTCCGCGTTTCGTCGCCAACGATGGCGAGAACGTCTTCGGTCATTCCACCGCCGGCTTCACTGTCATTGGTCAAGTGCTGCAACCTCTCCCCGCCTACTATCTAAGCAATTGCCGTGTCGTCGAAAAGGGTGCGTTGACCGGCGCGGAACCGATCGGCGTCGGACGCATTGGCCTGCGACACTCCTGTTGTTCGCGGCGGGAGCAATGCAAATGGAGTTCATATGAGAAAGATCGTATCCGCCTACCGTGCCCGCCAGGGCAACCCCGGGTCTCGCGTCCTGCTTATCCTGCTGGTGTCGCTGGCCCTTGTCTGCGCCGTCTGGTTTGCAGTCGCGACCTACGGCACTGCGATCGAGACACCGCAGACGCAAACCACTCAGCCGACAACCGGCTCGTAGTTTTGGAATGTTCATGACGGCACCAGCACGCGCAGCGACTTCGGGTGAATGCGGAACGCCGTCTCGCGGTCGATTTCGCACAACTCGCCATCGATGACGCAGCGGTGCCGTTTGTGAAGCCGGCTGAATTTCAGCACGACGTCCTCGGCGCTGTGAATATCGACATGGGCATTTGCCCGCCAGCGTCCGACAAGCATGTGAAGGAAGACCGAGATCAGTTCCGGCAGGCGGCTGGCGGTCGTGACATACACCCCCAGCCTGCCGCCGTCTGGCTTGTCCGCATAGGGAAGATGGCCTTCACCGAACAGGTTGTTGGTAATCCCGATGCCCGATGCTCGCACCTTAAGTACCTTGCCGTCGATTTCCATGTGAACGCGCATCGATGGCGGGTTGAGCATGGTTCCGAACGCGGCGCGAATCGAGGCGCGCATCTTGCCGAGGCGTGACGCGAAGTCCATCTGGTCGCGCATCTTCACCAGCTTGGCATGCATGCCGACTGAATACTGATGTACGAAGGCCCGGCCGTTCGCCGACGCGACGTCGACCTCCCGGACCTTGCCCGTGGCGAAGGATGCGATGGCCGAATCGAGATCGAGCGGCATCTGCAGACTACGGGCAAACAGGTTCATCGTACCAGCGGGCAGCACTGCAAGAACCTTGCCGGTATCCATCAGGCATGACGCGGCAGCCGAAATGGTGCCGTCGCCACCACCAACCAGCACGACGTCGCGAGCATCGTCGCGGGCGGCGCTTGTCAAGGCGTCGATCAGGCCCTTGCCGTCGACAATGCTGATGTCGAGAGAGTGTCCGGCGGCTTCGAGCGTGTCGCGCATGCGGGCTGAAAACGCGTCCAGGTCCGTGGTTCGCAATGTGCCGCCGCCGCGGTTCAGAATGGCGAGGAACCGCATCAAGCTACTCCGGATTCACATGCGATCTGCGACCGGAGGACACACCGGCGCGGCGGAAAACGCGCGAAACATCATTCGGTTCCGAGCAGCGTGATACAAGCCAATTCATTGGAATTCTGGTGGAAAAGCGACCGCAAGCGGCCCGAAAAGCGTGATTTTATCGGAACCCGATCCAGACCATCGCGTTGTCGGGATGTGAAGGCCGCGCCCTCCCTCACTGCGACGATCGGAACGAGCGCGGCCGTGCAAAGAAACCCTGCACAAGGAGAGATTATCATGATCCGCAAGCTTTTGGCGACTACCGCAATTGTTACCCTCGTCTCGACCGGCGCGTTCGCGCAGACGGCCACCCAGCCAGCTCCGGCCACCCCGCCGGCAGCTACCGACGCGGCTCCTGCCGCTGCCGGCGCGGTGACCGAAGCGCAGACCACCGGCGAAGGCCAGCTGGCCTCGGGCCTGATTGGCGAAAACGTCTACAACGGCACCGGCGACGATGCCGCGACGATCGGTGACGTCAACGATCTCGTAATTTCGCCTGAAGGTCAGGTCGAGGCCATCGTGATCGGCGTCGGCGGCTTCCTCGGCATCGGCGAGAAGGACGTTGCGGTCGACTATTCGACCATCGATTGGGCCGAACGTGACGGCGACCGTTGGATCGTGATCGCGACAACTGCCGACCAGCTGAAGGAACTGCCTGCGTTCGACCGCACGCCGTATCAGCCGGCCCCGGTCGCTTCGACCACGACGACCACCCCCGCAACCGACAGCACGGCCGCAGCTCCGGCCGCGACTGACAATATGGCTGCAGCGCCCGCTGCCCCTGCGGCGACGGACAACATGGCTGCAGCTCCGGCTGCGACTGACACCACCAAGACAGCGGCAATCGACCGTTCGACGCTCAAGGAAGTCAACGCGGCCGAGCTGCGCACCGAAGACTTCGTCGGCACGACGGTCTACGGCGCTGACGATGCCAATGTCGGCGAGATCGGCGACGTCGTTCTCGGCGAAGGCGACAAGGTCGACGCGGTGATCATCGATGTCGGCGGCTTCCTCGGCATGGGCGAGAAGGAAGTTGCGGTCGGCATGGACAACCTCGCGTTCATGGCGGACGAAGATGGCGACCGCTATCTCTACACGAAGTTCACCAAGGAGCAGCTTGACGCAGCTCCGGCCTATGACAAGGCCAACTATGCCGCCAAGCGTGACGAGATGCGCATCGTCGTTCCAAACTGATCTAGAACGCAGCATTTCGCCTTTGGCCCGCGCTGGAAACAGCGCGGGCCATTGCCGTATCGGCTACCGAGGCCCTACGATCCCGCTTTCCGTGAGCTCGAGCAACGCCAGCGACTGATCGAGATGCTCGGCCCGCCAGGCGAGGAGCCGTTCCGCCATGTCCAGGCGGGCACGGAGATAGGAAGCGTCCTCGGCCACGTTGCGCGTCTCGTTCGGGTCCTCGGCGAGATCGAACAGCAGCGGCGGCAGGCCGCCGTTGAAGTGGACATATTTGTAGCGATCTGAGCGGATGACCGCGAGATTGCATTGCAGTGGCGTCAGGCCGAAATGGCGCTCCGCGGTGCCTTTCGCGATCGATCGGAAGTCGAATTCCCAATGCGCCGCGTCGCGCCAGTTAGCCGGCGTCGCACTGTCGAGGAACGGCGTCAGCGACCTGCCATCGAGATGCGCGGGCACCGGTGCGCCAATCAGTTCCATCACTGTCGGCATGATGTCCACGGCCTCGGTGAATGCGTCGATTTGCACGCCATGGCTGGCCGCCCGGCGCGGATCGCGGATGATCAGCGGCACATGGTAGCTCTGGTCGAAGAAGCCGCCTTTGCCGAGTGAGAAGTGGTCGCCCATCATCTCCGCGTGGTCCGACATCAGCAGGATGACCGTGTTGTCCCAGTCGCCTGAGGCGGCGAGCGCGTCCCAGATCCGTCCGAGCTGCGAGTCGACCTCCGAGATCATGCCCCAGTAGATCGAGCGGATCTGACGGAGCTCGGCCTCCGAGACGTTGCGCACCTTGCCCTTCACCCCGGGAACGAACTTGTTCACTTTCACCCGGTCGAGATCATAGGCGGCATAGGGATGCAGCGCCGCTTCCGCCTCGAGGCTCGATCCCCGCCGGAAGGCCGGGCCGTCGGCCGGGTCGTACATCGTGTTGAACGGTTCCGGCACGATGAAGGGCGGGTGCGGGCTGATGAAGGAGAGATGGGCGAACCACGGTTCGGCCTTGTCCTGTTCGCCCAGCCAGCGGATGAACTCTCCTGATATGAAGGCCGCAGGCGTCTCATCGCGTGAATAGACCGGCGGGGCCGGCGAGATGGCGGCGGCGGGCTTCGCCGGGCGATGGATGTCGGGATGTCCGGCGCTCGCATCGACGCCGCGCGCGGCCAGCCAGGACAGCCACGGCTTCTGGTGCTCCGGCAGCAACTGGCGCGGGATGAAGCCGGGCAGGATGCCTTCATAGCTCCTGAGCGCCGGATCCGCCGAGGACAGACCGCGCGGATCGGGCGAGGTGTCGGTGTAGCCGAACAGTGTCGGCGCATATCCCGCCCGCCGCGCCGCCAGCGCGATGTTGTCATGGCGTGCGTCGAGCGGCGTGCCGTTGCGGCAGACGCGATTGTTCATCTG
>Ga0209906_100139_pt1 | contig 88427 bp, 83 predicted proteins | sample FECB24metaG_FD_188303 | JGI IMG/M metagenome (GOLD analysis project Ga0209906, IMG submission 188303) | Cyanobacterial communities from the Joint Genome Institute, California, USA from Joint Genome Institute, California, USA - FECB-24 metaG... ... | reverse complement strand
GCCGAGCAGCGCGCCGTCGGACGCATGGACCCGCGTCATCACCGGCGGCTCATAATCCTGCAGCTGCGAATAGTCCGGCAAGTCCTTGGAATAATGCCAGATAAGGCCCGCGGCGGCGGCCACGCCACCCTGATCAGGGCGCCTGCGGCGATTCGCGCCGCGGTCGCGGTGTTCGAGCCACAGGACGAGGGCGTTGCCGCCTTGACGCGCCGGGTGAAGGACAGCTTCGATCCCAAAGGCATCCTCAATCCCGGCCGGATGTGGGCGGGCGTGTAACCCTATGCAGACGCACTTCTCGCTGGCGCAACTCGCCGATCCCGCCACCGCCGAATCCAACAAAATTCTGCGGGCGTGCGTGCATTGCGGCTTCTGTACCGCAACCTGTCCGACCTATGTGCTGCTAGGCGACGAGCTCGATTCCCCGCGCGGGCGGATCTATCTGATCAAGGACATGCTGGAGCAGGGCCGGCCCGCCACCGCCGACGTGGTCAAGCATGTCGACCGCTGCCTGTCCTGCCTCTCCTGCATGACCACCTGTCCGTCGGGCGTGCATTACATGCACCTCGTCGATCATGCGCGCGCCCATATCGAGACCACCTACCGGCGGCCATGGCGCGACCGGATGGTGCGCTCGTTGCTCGCGGCCGTGCTGCCCTATCCGGCGAGGCTGCGCGCCGCCCTGACATTTGCGCCGCTGGCGCGACCCTTTGCCGGCCTCATGTCGGCGATCGGGCTGAAGCCGCTTGCGGCGATGCTGCGGCTCGCGCCCGCAGCGGGATCGCTTCCGCCGCAGCACTCGCAGCGCCGCATCCACCCGGCCGAAGGCCAGCGCAAGGGTCGGGTGGCGCTGCTGCAGGGCTGTGCCAACCGGGTGCTTGGCGTCAGTGTCAACGCAGCCACCATCCGGCTTCTGAACCGCCTCGGCATCGAGGTGGTGACCCCGGACGGCGAAGGATGCTGCGGTGCGCTGGTTCATCACATGGGCCGCGAGCATCAGGCACACAGCCAGGCCAAGGCCAATATCGACCTCTGGATGCAGGAGATCGAGGGCGAGGGGCTCGATGCTATCGTGATCAACGTGTCGGGCTGCGGGACGACGGTGAAGGATTATGGCTTCATGCTGCGGACCGATCCGGCCTATGCCGGCCGCGCGGCCCGGGTGTCATCTCTCGCCAGGGACATCAGCGAATATCTCGCCGCCCTGCCAGCGGCCGCATCGGTCCGGCCGACCGGCCTGACGGTCGCCTACCACGCGGCCTGCTCGCTCCAGCATGGCCAGCGCATCGTGCGTCAGCCGAAGGAGCTGCTGACCCGTCACGGCTTCATCGTGAAGGACGTACCCGAGGGTCATCTCTGCTGCGGGTCGGCAGGAACGTACAATATCTTGCAAAGCGAGATTGCGCAGACGCTGAGGGATCGTAAGATTGCAACCATCGCTCAACTGAGTCCCGACGTGATCGCGGCAGGCAATATCGGATGCATCACTCAGATCGCATCGGGCACGGCGATACCGGTGGTTCACCCGGTCGAGTTGATCGATTGGGCCACGGGAGGCCCGAAGCCGGCGGGATTGTCCGGCGGCGCGCAAGCGAGGCCGGACGAGCAGACTCTGGTGACGGCGGCAAAGACCTCGGCACCTGCCTGACGGCAGCCTAGCGCAACCTTTTCGGAGAGAAGTCATGGCGAAGAAGGCGAAGAAGGGGAAAAAGGCCAAAAAGGCCAAGTCGGCGAAGAAGGGCAAAAAAGCCAAGAAAATGAGTCTCGCCAAGAAGCGAGGCGCAAAGAAGAGTTCGAAGAAGAGCGCACCGAAGAAAGCCAAGAAGGCCAAAAAAGCCAAGAAAGCGAAAACGGCCAGAAAGGCGAAAACGGTCAGCAAGGCGGCGCCGAAAAAGGCCGCTGCGCCGAAGAAGAAGCGGGCGAAGCGCGCTGCGCCGAAGGCCATGGCTCCGGCGCCGATGCCTGAGCCCGACACCGCGCCTGCGACCTCGAACGATATGGGCGGATACAAGCCCTTCAGTGATTCCAACGACAACAGCGGAACCTGAGGCTCCGTGGCGACGTGAGATTGGAGCGGCCCGGTCTGCGATGCAGGCCGGGCCGTTCGCTTTTGACGTCCTATTTGCGCAGCGCGGTGTTCCCGTTGCCGGCTGCAGGTCCGGCCGCATTGCATCGGGGCCCCCGGCTGAATAGCATCGCGCACCGGCACGCCGGCTTGGCGGCGGTTCCGCCCAACAGCATTCACGACAATCGGGAGGTTCATCGATGGCGTACAACATCCTCATTCTGGGCGCGGCCTATGGCTCGCTGCTCGCCTCCAAGATGCTGTTCGGCGGCAACAAGATTCATCACGTCTGCCTTCCCGCGGAAGCCGATCTGATCAATGCGGAAGGCTTCGTGGTGCGGCTGCCGGTGCGAGGCCGCAAGGATCCGGTGGTGCTGGATTCGCGAAAGCTGCCTGGCAAGGTCACCGCCGGCGGCGCGGCAGGCGTCAATCCCGCCGATTACGATCTGGTCGGTCTGGCGATGCAGGAGCCGCAATATCGCTCGCCGGGCGTGCGCGAATTGCTCGACGCGGTGGCAAAGTCGCGCGTGCCCTGCATGTCGATCATGAACATGCCGCCCTTGCCCTATATGAAGCGCATCCCCGGCCTGAACGCGGACAGCCTCAAGCCCGCCTATACCGATCCCAGCGTGTGGGACAATTTCGATCCCGGCAAGCTGACCCTGTGCAGCCCCGACCCGCAGGCGATCCGTCCGCCGGACGAAAAAGCGAACGTGCTGCAGGTCACACTGCCGACCAATTTCAAGGTCGCCAAGTTCGACGACGACAAGGACACGGCGATCCTGCGTCAGCTCGAAAAGGAGGTGGACGCGATCCGCTTCGATCCGGGCGACGGCACTCCCATCGAACTGCCGGTCAAGCTGCGGGTCCACGATTCGCTGTTCGTGCCGCTGGCCAAATGGGCGATGCTGCTGGCCGGCAATTACCGGTGCATCACGCCCGACGGCATGCGCACCGCGCAGGAAGCCGTGCACAGCGACATCGACACCTCGCGGTCGGTCTATAATTTCGTGAACGATCTCGTGGTCAAGCTTGGCGCCAACCCGAACGATCTCGTCCCCTTCGAAAAATACGCTGCCGCGGCGCAAAGCCTGTCGCGCCCTGCCTCCGCGGCTCGCGCCCTCAACAACGGGGCGCAGTTCATCGAACGGGCGGACAAGCTGGTGCAGCTTATCGCCAAGCAGAAGGGCCTGAGCCTGCCGGCCATCGACGCCCAGGTGGCGCTGGTCGACCAGCGGCTGGAAGCGAATCGGCAAAAGGCCGCCTGATCGCGCCCGGATTTGTTGAAAACCGTCCAAGAACGCCGGAAAGCCCCTGGTTTTCCGGCGTTTTTTCGTTGCTCTTCTGCAACAGCGTTAATGAATTGTGACATCGATATGTGAATCTAGGACCTTTTTGGCCCGAATCGCTCAAAAAGGCAGCAGATGCGCAAAAGTTCGCATTGGCGATAACCTTTCTTCCGTGCCGAATGAGCGCAACTGCAGGTGCAAGCGCAGGGGGTGGTGTTTCGAGGGTTGGTTTCGATCGGAAGCGATCAGCGAGCCTCAAAGCACTGGAAAGCGTCAATTCGAAGGGGCTAACCATGAAGAAATTCGTTCTGCCGGCGTTTGTTGCGGCTGCAGTCGTGACTGCTGCGCCGGCGCTCGCTGCCGATCTGAAGCCGGTCTACAAAGCGGCGCCTGCGCCGGTGGCCGTCAATCCGTTTGATGTGGCGGTCGGTGCGGCGGTGATGACCGACTATAATTTCCGAGGTATCTCTCAATCAGACCGCGGCGCGTCCGTATTTTCTTACTTCGAGGCGCGCTACAAGCCGACTTCGAATATCGAGTGGTACGCTGGCGTGGGCGGTTACAGCGTGAAGCTGGCGACGGATCCCACCGCTGAAATCGACATCCCGCTTCACCTGGGACAAGTTCACCCTCGACCTCGGCTATTGGTATTACGCCTACCCGAGAGAGCGTGAGATCGACGGCGTGATCGTGACCGTTCCGAACGGTGTCACAAGCCTGAAAGACACGGATTTCGGCGAGTTCTACGCCAAATTGAACTGGAATCCCAACGACAACTGGGCGTTCAGCATTCAGGGCTATTACACCGATAGCTGGCTGAACACCGGCGCAGACGGCACCTACGGCGCCTTGACCGCAAAATTCACCGGCAACGCGCTGCCGTCGGGCTGGAACTGGTACGTGTCGGGTGAACTGGGCCACTACTGGCTTGGCACCACCGACCAGGTTTTCTCGTCGACGGGTGTCGCGGTGTTCAGCAATCTCGCCGGCACCGGCGGCGTCGAACTGCCCAGCTATACGTACTGGAACGCAGGTATCGGCTTCACCTACAAGGCGCTCACCATCGATCTGCGCTATCACGACACCGACCTGAACGAGGCAGAGTGTCTCGTGCTGACGGGTGATCCCGGCGCTGGCCCGATCAGCCCGGTCAACGTGACCAACGTCGGCCCGGTGGGCATCGGTTCGAAGTGGTGCGGTCAGGCCTTCATCGGCAAGCTGTCCTTCGACACCACGCTGAATGCGCTGAAATAAAGCGGCGTCTCACTCTCCGAGTTGCGAGAACGGCGGCCGAAAGGCCGCCGTTCTTGTTTTCGGGTCTCCGTAAGATGCGTCTTGCCAGCGGACCGGTCACACGGATGCTGGCAAGCCACTTATTGGCATTGTCGTTGCACCTTTGAATGCCATGCGGATTGACCGGAAATTCGGAATGATGGTGGCGGGCGCCGCGGGCGGCAGCGTCGCCATCGGGCTGATGTATTTGCTCTCCCTGCAGACCGAATTCCCGCTGGCGGCGATCCCGTTTGCCACCTCGATCGTACTCGTCACCGGAACCCCGGAAGCGTTGCCCGCGCGGCCGCGAGCGCTGGTTGGCGGCCACATTCTGTCGGCGATTGTGGGCGTGCTGGCTGTCAAGATCGCCGGACCGCAGGCTTGGGTCGCCGCGATGGCGGTCGGCATCGCGATGCTGGCCATGCTGGCAACCGACAGCTTTCACCCGCCGGCCGGGATCAATCCGCTGATCATCGTAATGAACAGCATGTCCTGGAGCTTCGTGCTGGTTCCGGTTGCAGCCGGTGCGCTGCTGCTGCTGGCCTACACCTTCGCCTGGACCAATGTCGTGCGGCGCAGCAACTGGCCCGAACGCTGGTGGTAGGTCCAGCCAGCGGTCACTCCGCAGCCGCGGCCGGTTTTTTCTCCGACAGCTTATGGGCATCGCCGTCGGGTTCGAAGGCAACGTGCCGGCCGTGCAGGCCGATCAGGGTGGAGCGGTGTCCGATCGACACGATCGTTGTGCCCTTCAGCCGCTCGTGCAGCAGGCCGTAAAGCCTGGCCTCCGATGGCTCGTCGAGCGAGGCGGTCGCCTCGTCCAGGAACAGATAATCCGGCGCCTGCAGCAACGCGCGCGCGACACCGAGGCGCTGCTGCTCGCCGAGCGACAGCGTGCGGTTCCAGTGCGCCTCCTCGTGCAGTCGCGGGCCGAGGCCCGGCAGGCCGACCGCGTCCAGGACTTCCATGAGCGTGGCATCGTCGAACGCCCCGGAGGCCGGATAGGACAGGGCATTCGCGAGCGTGGTCTCGGGGAAATAGGGCCGTTGCGGCAGCACCATGATGCGCGCATCGGCGGGGATGACGACGCGGCCGGAGCCGAACGGCCATAGCCCGGCCATGGCGCGAAACAGCGTCGACTTGCCGGCACCCGACGGACCGCTGACCAGTACGCGCTCGGTTGGATGGAACGTCGCCCCCGCCGAAGCGAGCAGAGGCGCGCCGTCCGGGCGATTCACCGACAGGTCTTCGATGCGGATGGAGCGGGCGTCCTTATCGGAGGTGACGGCGATGTCCGACGCGGAGGCCATGCGTTGCGCCTCGTTGAGCGCGCGGTTGAAGCCGGTCAGGCGATCCACGACCGCCGCCCATTCCGCGATGCTGCGATAGAAGGTGACGAAGAAGGACAGCGATTCCTGCACGCTGCCGAAAGCGCTCGCGGTCTGCGTCAGGGCGCCGAGTTGCACCGCACCCGAAAAATACGCCGGGCTTACGACCAGATAAGGCAGGACCAGTGCGACCTGTGCATGTCCCTGCTGAACGAAGATCACCTTCTTCTGCCGCGACATCAACGCCATGAAATTCTCGACAACACGCGAGAAGCGTTCGCCCAGCCGCCCCTTCTCGGCATCCTCGCCACGCAGCAAGGCAATCTGCTCGGCATTCTCGCGCACGCGAATCAGGTTGAAGCGGAAATCGGCCTCGAATCGCTGCTGACGGAAATTCAGCGCGGCCAGTGGCCAGCCGATCCAGTGCGCGAGCAGGGTGCCGATGACCGAATAGATCAGCGCGGTCCAGACCAGATAGCCCGGGATGTTGACCGGCGCACCGAACAGCGTCAGCGGTGCCGCGGCGGACAGGCCCCACAGGATCGCGAAGAACGACACCAGCGTCACGATCGCGCCGAGCAGGCGGACCACGATGAACAGCGATTTCTCTATGAATTGATTGATGTCGTCGGCGATGCGCTGGTCCGGATTGTCCGCGGCGTCGCCAAGCAGTTGCATCCGGTAATGGGTCGACGCCGCAAGCCAGCGGTCGACATAGACTTTCGTCATCCAGGCGCGCCAGCGTATCTGGAGCCACTGGTTGAGATACAGCTGATAGACCGCGAGCACGATGAAGATGGCTGCCAGCCCGCAAAAAATGCTGATTTCGGTGACGAAATTATCCCAGTTCCGATCCTGCAAGGCATTGAAAAACCTCGCATTCCATTGATTGATCAGGACGTTGACCGCGACGATGGACAATTCGATCGCGATCACCGCCGAGAGCAGGATCAGCCCCGCCCGCCGGTCCTCTGATCGAAAATAAGGCAGCGACAGCCGGAAGACCTCGCGAAACAGCCGGGGCAGTTCTTTCACGCTTCTAACCCTTGAAAACCCGGGCCTTTCCGCCGCGATCGCGTTGCGAAGAAAACGGCCGCCGAAGATGTCATGTTGCTCGGCCCGGTGGTCGACCAAAGCGCGACATCGGCAGACTTGTGCAAACCGGGCAAGCCGTCCAAACTATCATGAGACCCGCTGGAATATCATATACGTCTCGGCGGTTAGTCACGAAAACGGCATCAAGCCGTACAGAAACGGTCGCTAGGGAGGACTCCATGACCAAGAAGGTTGAGAAGACGTCGCGCCGCAAATTTTTGCTGACGGCCGGCGCCGTTGGCGCTGCTGCGGCCGTGGCCGCGCCGAGTGTTGTGAAGGCGCAGGGAGCCGTCAGCATGCGCTGGCAGAGCACCTGGCCGTCAAAAGACATCTTCCACGAATATGCTTTGGACTTCGCCAAGAAGGTCAACGACATGACCGGCGGCGACCTCAAGATCGAAGTGCTGCCGGCTGGCGCCGTCGTTCCGGCCTTCCAGCTGCTCGACGCAGTGTCGTCCGGCACGCTCGACGGCGGCCACGGCGTCGCCGTTTATCACTACGGCAAGGCTCCGGCGCTGGCGCTCTGGGGTTCGGGTCCGGGCTTCGCCATGGACGCCAACATGCTGCTCGCCTGGCACAAATATGGCGGCGGCAAGGAACTGCTCGACAAGCTCTATGGGTCGATCGGAGCCAATGTGCGTTCGTTCCTTTACGGGCCGATGCCGACACAGCCACTCGGCTGGTTCAAGAAGCCGGTCACCAGGCCGGACGATCTCAAGGGCGTTAAATTCCGCACCGTCGGTATCTCGATCGACGTGTTCACGGCGCTCGGTGCCGCAGTCAACGCGCTGCCCGGCGGCGAAATCGTTGCGGCGATGGATCGCGGCCTGCTCGACGCGGCGGAGTTCAACAACGCTTCGTCGGACCGCCTTCTCGGCTTTGCCGACGTGTCCAAGATCTGCATGCTGCAGAGCTATCACCAGAACGCCGAGCAGTTCGAAATCCTGTTCAACAAGGGCAAGTTCGACGCTCTTCCGGAAAAGATGCGCGCCATCATCTCGAATGCGGTGGAAGCGGCCAGCCAGGACATGTCCTGGAAGGCGATCGACCGGTATTCGAAGGACTATGTCGAGATGCAGGAAAAGGACAAGGTCCGGTTCTACAAGACACCGGATGCGGTTCTGCAGCGGCAGCTCGAAGTCTACGACGAGGTCGTCAAGAAGCGCGCCGGCGAAAGCCCGGTGTTCAAGGAGATCATCCTGTCGCAGATCGCGTTCGCTGAACGCGCCACGCGTTGGGAGCAAGACACCGTCGTCAACCGCCGCATGGCGTTCGACCATTACTTCGGCAAGAACGCGGCTGCGAAGAAAATCTGACGTCGCATAATCTACAAGCACCATTCGGGCGCAACGCCCGGATGGTGCTTTGTTTATCAAGACATCTTTTTTGCCTGGGTTCCGATGAACGTTCAGCGCACGCTCCATACCATCGATGCGATCAGTACATGGGCCGGGAAAGCCTTTGCGTGGCTGGTGCTCGTTCTGGCCGGCGTTGTTTGTCTGGAGGTGTTCAAGCGGTACGTGCTCAACGCGCCGACCGCGTGGATCTTCGACTTCAACAACATGCTGTACGGAACGCTGTTCATGATGGCCGGCGCGTATGCGCTGGCGCAGAACGCGCACGTGCGCGGCGACTTCCTCTACGGATCGATGAAGCCGCGAACGCAGGCTGCGCTCGATCTCGTGCTCTACATCATCTTCTTTCTGCCGGGCATTGCCGCATTGCTCTATGCCGGCTACCGCTTCGCCGCGATCTCGTGGCGCATCGGCGAACATTCCAGCATCATGGCGGAAGGTCCGCCGATCTACCCATTCAAGACCATCATCCCGATCGCCGGTGCTCTGATCATGATGCAGGGCCTCGCCGAGATAGCGCGTTGCGTGATCTGCCTGCGAACGGGTGAATGGCCAAGCCGGCTACACGACGTGATGGAGATGGATGTCATCGAAACGCAGCTCGCCGGCAGCGATTACGTCGACAAAGAAGCCCGCGAGCGCGCAATTGTCGGCGCACACAAGATTGACGAAACCGCGCGCCAGCGCGGCATGACGGAGACCTGACATGAGCGATCCAGCGCTCGGCCTTGTTATGCTGGGTCTCATCGTCATCACGATCATGATGGGATTCCCGACTGCCTTTACCCTGATGGGTCTTGGCGTGTTCTTCGGCTTCTACGCCTTCTACAATCCGGCGGAGCTCTGGTTCGACAACCGGGTCTTCGATCTCATGGTCCAGCGCACCTATGGCGCGATGACCAATGACGTCCTGATTGCGATTCCGCTGTTCGTGCTGATGGGCTACGTGATGGAACGCGGCGCACTCGTGGACAAGATGTTCCACTCCGTGCAACTCGCGTTCCGCAAGGTCCCGGCGTCGCTTGCCGTCGCAACGCTTGTTGTCTGCGCATTCTGGGGCATGGCAACCGGCCTTGTGGGCGCGGTGGTGGTGCTGATGGGCGTCGTCGCGTTTCAGCCGATGCTGCGGGCGGGTTACGACGTGAAGCTTGCGGCCGGCGTCATTACCGCTGGCGGGACGCTGGGCATTCTGATCCCGCCTTCGATCATGATTATCGTCTATGCCGCCGTCGCCGGACAGTCGGTCGTGAAGCTCTATGCAGCGGCTATGTTCCCGGGCCTGTTCCTCGCTTTCCTTTACATCGTCTATGTCATCGGTCGCGCAATGCTCAATCCGAAGCTGGCGCCCGGGCTGCCGGAAGAGATGACCAGAATTTCCGTTCCAGGCTGGATGGAGAACTACCGGAAAACGTCGAGCAATGTCTTCGCCGGATTGAGCCGGTCTCTCGTCTCGCCCGCGACGGCAGCGGCGGATGGTGATGGCGAAGCGGCACTCACCTACAAGCAGGTGGTCAAGAATTTCCTGATCGCGCTCGTCCCATTCTTCCTGACCTCGGGCGTTCTCGGGCTGCTGTGGTGGTACGTGGTCATCCACTCGCGGCGCGGCGCGCTGGAGGAATTCGAGGGACTTGAGCAACTGGGCTCGGCGTCCTCAGCTCCGGCGGAGGCTGCCGACACCGGCCCCTCAACCACCTTCTACATCACCTTTGCCGTCCTCGCCGTGCTGGCCGTCCTGATGCTGGCGCGCACCTACGGCCGCATGACAGCGGAGCGTCTCGTTCTTATCAAGATGCTGTCGTCGTCGGTCGTGCCGATGGCGTTGCTGATCATTCTCGTTCTTGGAGCCATCCTGTTCGGCCTGACAACGGCGACGGAGTCGGCGGCGGTCGGCTCGGCGGGTGCTTTCCTGCTCGCGCTGCAAGCTCGAACGCTGACCTGGAAGAAGACGAAGGAGGCGGTGTTTCTGACCGCCAAGACCACCGCAATGGTGTGCTGGCTGTTTGTTGGATCCGCGCTGTTCTCTGCCGTGTTCGCACTTCTCGGCGGCCAGGCGCTGATCGAGCAGTGGGTACTATCACTCGACATGAGCCCGACGCAGTTCATGCTGCTGTCGCAGGCGGTGATCTTCCTGCTCGGCTGGCCGCTGGAATGGACCGAGATCATCATCATCTTCGTTCCGATATTCCTGCCGCTGCTGAAGCATTTCAGCATCGATCCGGTCTTGTGGGGCGTGCTGGTGTTCGTGAATCTGCAGGCGGCGTTTCTGTCGCCGCCGGTGGCGATGGCCGCCTTCTATCTCAAGGGCGTCGCGCCCAAGCACATCACCATCAACCAGATCTTCGCCGGCATGATGCCCTACATGGCCATTGTGGTGCTATGCATGGTCATTCTGTATGTGTGGCCGGGCATGGCGCTGTGGCTCCCCGAATATCTGTACGGGCGCTGAGCCGGTTACGTTGCAAGCAGGGTCTGGAAGTCGTGTCTGACGCCAATTTGCTCATGTTGTCCGCCACTGAGGCGGCAGCTCAGATCGCCAGCGGGACCGTATCGGCGGAAGACTATGTCCGTGCATGCCTCGAACGCATCGAAGAGGTCGAGCCGGAGATCCAGGCCTTTGCGACTATCGTTCCGGACTATGCGATCGAGCAAGCCCGCAGCCTCGACATGCTTCGGCTTCAGGGCAAGCCGCTCGGGCCGCTGCACGGCATCCCGGTTGCGATAAAGGACATCATCGATACGGAAGATTATCCGACCGAATTCGGCTCGCCATTGTTTGCCGGCCGAAGACCCAGGACCGACGCCGCGATCGTGTCGAAACTGCGCGCCGCCGGCGCCGTGATCGTCGGAAAAACCGTCACCACTGAGTTCGCATACTTCCATCCCGGCAAGACCCGTAATCCCCACGATACGTCGCGCACGCCGGGCGGTTCGTCATCGGGATCGGCCGCCGCGGTCGCGGCCGGAATGGTGCCGCTCGCCATCGGCACGCAAACCAACGGCTCCATCATACGTCCGGCGTCTTTCTGCGGCGTCTATGGCGCAAAACCCTCTAAGGGGCTGGTTTCTCGGACGGGCATCCTGCCGATGTCGAAAACCGTTGACGTGGCCGGTCCGTTCGCGCGCTCGTTGTCGGACCTTGCTTTGTTGCTTGGGGTGATCGCCGGCTACGACGCTGGCGACTCGGACACGCGGCCTTTTGCGGTGCCGGATTTCCGCGCTTTCGCGGAGGAGGATTTCCCGATTGAGCCGCGCTTCGGATTCGTCCGGACGCCCGTTTGGGACAAGGCCGAGCCCGATGCACAACGGGCATTCGAACAACTTGCCGATATGCTTGGAGACAATTGCATCCGCATCGATCTGCCGCCGGAATATGCGGACGCGTGGGACATTCACCGCACCATCATGATTGCCGAGATGGCGCATAATCTCGGTGAAATCGTCGATCGCGGCGGTGTGGGGGTGAGCGAGGTCCTGCGCAAGCTGGTCGGCGAGGGGCGGCAAGTCAGCGCGGTTGCGTATCAGCGCGCCTTGGATGAGGCTCGGCAACTCACGGACTCGCTGGCCGGCTATTTCCAGCACTGCAATGCCTTCATCACGCCCGCAACGACGGGTGTGGCGCCGCAGGGGCTCGACGCGACCGGCAATCCGGTCTTCTGCTCGATGTGGACGCTGTCGGGCCTTCCGTCCCTCTCGCTGCCGCTGCTCACCGGAGAAAGCGGCCTGCCGATCGGCGTGCAAGTCGTCGGTGCGCCGCTCGACGATGCGCGGCTGATCCGGTCGGCGAACTGGCTGATCGGCAAGCTGGAGCCGAAGGGGAAGCGCAAGAAGGCCTAGGCGAGGGTCCTACGCTCCCTTCGGCGGGGCGCCGAGCTTCTCGGTGAAGAACGCAATGGTGCGCTGCCAGGCGAGATCGGCAGCGGCCTTGTTGTAGCGCGCGGCACCGGTGTCGTTGTTGAAGGCGTGCTGCGTGCCCGGATAGGTGTGGATCACGTAGCTCTTGTTGTTGGCTTTCAGCGCGGCCTCGTAATCGGCAATGCCGGCATTCACGCCTGCGTCGTTCTCCGCATAATGCAGCAACAATGACGCCCTGATGTTCGGCACCTGCGCCGTCGGCACCTGCCGGCCGTAATAGGCGACGCCGGCATCGAGTTCGGGACTTGCCGCCGCGAGGCGATTCACCATCAACCCGCCAAAACAGAAGCCGACGGCGCCGACCTTGCCGGTGGATTCCGGATACTTCTTCAGGAAGTCGACCGCCGCCACCAGCGCCACCAGGGCGTCATCCTGGTTGAGCTTCGGATGCAGGTCGCGGGCCTCGTCCTCGTTGGCGGGCGTGCCGCCGACCAGCGACAGCAGGTCGATCGCATAGGCCAGAAATCCATCGAGTGCCAAACGCCGGGCGACGTCTTCCAGATGCGGATTCAGCCCGCGGTTCTCATGGATCACCAGCACCGCCGGGCGCTTCGCATTGCCCTTCAGCCGCGTCAGATAGCCGTTGATCTTTCCCTTCGGCGATTCAAAGGACACCCGCTCGGAGACGAGCCGGGCATCGTCGGCCGGGATGATCGCGGCCTTGGCGTAATCGTTCTGCAGCATCGGCAGCAGTGCCACGGCTGCGGCGCTCGAGCCCGCGAGATGGGCCAGCTTGTCCAGGAAGCTGCGGCGATTCATTTCACCATGTGTAAAGCGGTCGTACAGATCGATGATGCGCTGGTCCATGAAGTCCTCCCCGCGTTCAAAGATGCGAACACCGGCGGAGCGCAATGCATCCGCTGCGCGAATCTGATTGCGCAGCGATCAAGATTGCGCCTAGGATTTAGGCAGTTTCCGCTTGTGACATGCAGCCACCGCTGTGTGCCGACAAAGCGGGCTGGCCTGCTATTTGCTTAAAAATAAAGCTCAAAAATCGTACAGCGGGAGAGTGTCTATGCGACGTCGGGATTTCACGAAAATTGCCTTGGCCGGTGCGGCCGCGACGGTGGCGGCGCCTGCGGTCGTGCGCGCTCAGACCACCTTCAACTGGAAAATGACCAGCTTCTACGGCCCGAACGCGGCCTTCTATTCGACCGGCCCGGGCGGCGCCAAGGACCTCGCCAAGCGCATCGAGGAGATGTCGAACGGCCGCATGAAGATCCAGTTCTTCGGCGCCGGCGAACTCATCCCGGCGGCGGAAGGCTTCGACGCGGTCTCGTCCGGCACCGTCGAGATGAACTACGCCAATTCGTATTTCTGGACCGGCAAGAGCTTCGCCGCGCAATACTTCACCGCGGTCCCCTTCGGCCTCAACTTCCAGGGCTATAACGGCTGGATGTTCGACGGCGGCGGCCTCCAGCTCTGGCGCGAGGTTTACGACCGCTTCAATCTGGTGCCGTTCGTTTGCGGCAATACCGGCGTGCAGATGACCGGCTGGTTCAAGAAGCCGATCGAGAAGCCGGAAGACTTGCAGGGTCTGAAGATGCGCATCCCGGGACTTGCCGGCCGCGTCTACAAGGAATTGGGCGTCGACTCGCGCCTGATCGCGCCGGGCGAAATCTTCCCGTCGCTCGAGCGCGGTGTGATCGATGCCGCCGAATTCGTCGGTCCGTATCTCGATCGCCAGCTCGGCCTGCAGAAGGTCGCGAAATATTACTACACCACCGGCTGGCACGAGATGGCGACGGCGAGCGAACTCACCATCAACAAGGCGAAGTGGAATTCGCTGCCGCCGGACCTGAAGGCGATCGTCGAGAATGCCTGCCTCGCCTGCAACACCATAAGCGAGGCCTGGTGCCAGAAGAACAACGCCGAAGCGATGGAAGATCTGGTCAAGAACCAGGGCGTGATCGCGCAGCCGCTGCCGGATTCAGTGGTGGCGGCATTGCGTGCGGCCAACGACAAGATCCTCGCCGAAGCCGTGGCGAAAGACCCGGTCACCAAGAAGGTCCACGACTCCTACATGGCCTACAAGGCCAAGTACGACGCCTGGGCCGATCTGAGCGAGACTGTCTACCACACCAAGATCAGGAAGGCCTGATTGCACGCAGCCGAAAAGCTGGCCGGCGGGATCGATGCTTTCACCGATCTCGTCGGCCGCGCCACGTCATGGCTGGCGCTGGGCATCGCGCTCGTCATGGGCGCGAATGTTCTGATGCGCTACATGTTCTCGATCGGGTTCATCTGGGCGCAGGAACTGGAATGGCACATCTTCGGGCCGATCTGCCTGTTCGGCATGTCCTATGCGCTGCTTCACAAGGAGCATGTGCGCGTCGACGTTCTGTTTCAGTATTTCTCCGAGCGCAACAAGCATCGCGTCGATATCGTCGCGGCGTTCATTTCAATGGCGTTCTGCATCATCGTGATCCGGCTCTCGATCCCCTATGTGTACCAGTCATGGTCGATCGGGGAGGGCACCGCCAATCCCGGCGGCATTGAATATCGCTACATCGTCAAATCCCTGATCCCGATCGGCTTCGCCATCATGTTCCTGCAATCGCTGTCCGAAGCGATCAAGAGCTATCTCGCGATGCGGAGAGCGTGATGCCGTATCTCGAGATTCTCGCCATCTGTATGCTGGCGTCGTTCTTCGTCTTGCTGATGGCCGGCATTCCGGTCGCGCTGACCCTCGCCACCACCGGACTTTTCTTCGGCTATCTCGGCTTCGGCAGCCTGCTGTTCAACCTGCTGCCGGGCCGCATTTTCGGCGTGGTGACCAACCAGACGCTGCTGGCGATTCCGCTGTTCGTCTTCATGGGCATGATGCTGGAGAAGTCCAGGCTTGCCGAAGACCTGATGGATGTGATCGGACATCTCTCGGGCTCGCTGCGCGGCGGCCTCGGTATCGGCATCGTGGTCGTCGGCGTGCTGCTCGGCGCGACCACCGGGATCGTCGGTGCGACGGTGGTAACCCTCGGCCTGCTCACGCTTCCGGGCATGATCCGGCGCGGCTACGACAAGGGGTTGGCCTGCGGCGTGATCTGCGCGTCCGGCACACTCGGCCAGATCATTCCGCCCAGCCTGATCCTGATCCTGCTGGCCGATATTCTGAACCTGTCGGTCGGGACCCTTTTCGCCGCCGCGATGATCCCCGGCCTGATGCTGGCGGGCATCTATGTCGTCTACATTCTCGTGCTCGGCATGGTGCGGCCGGAGAGCGTCCCGGCCTTTTCCGCCGAGGAGCGCGCATCGGTTTCACGCTCCGACCTGACGAGGAAGCTGTTCAAGGTGGTGGCGCCGCCCGTCGGGCTCGTCGCCGCGGTTCTTGGTTCTATCATCGCCGGGATTGCGGCGCCGTCGGAAGCGGCTTCGATGGGCGCGCTCGGCTCGATCGCGGTGGCCGCCATCGGCCGCCGGCTGTCCTGGCAAGTCCTGCGCGACACTGCGCAGGCTACCACCAAAATCACCGCGATGATGATGTTCATCCTCATCTGCGCGCAGGCCTTCGCGCTCGCCTTCCGCGGGCTGCAGGGTGAGAAGATCGTCGAAGACCTTTTTGCGTTCCTGCCGGGCGGCATCAACTCGGACATCTGGTTCCTGATGTTGATCATCTTCATTCTCGGCTTCTTCATCGAATGGATCGAGATCTCCTACATCGCGGTGCCGCTGTTCCTGCCGGTCTTCCTGCAGGCCAATGTCGACATGGTGTGGCTGGCGATCCTGATCTGCGTGAACCTGCAGACCTCGTTCCTGACACCGCCCTTCGGATGGGCTCTGTTCTTCCTGCGCGGGGTCGCGCCGCCTGAGGTGACGACCGGCGATATCTATCGCGGGGTCATCCCCTTCATCGGAATGCAGCTTGTGGCGCTGGCGCTCGTGTTTCTGTACCCGGCCCTTGCAACCTGGTTGCCCAAGGCGATCGGCTGGTGAATCGTCATGAAGGTGCTGTAGTCTCCGCCCGGTCATGAACGGAGACTGCGGGTAATGCGCGACATTACACGCCGCGATTTTCTCGACGGATGCGCGCTGACGATCGCGGCGGGCCTGACGCCGGGAGCGCAATTCGCCGCCGCCGCGCAGCCTGCGCCGGGACCGGCCGCATCGACCGGTTTGCGCGGCCATCATCAGGGCTCGTTCGAGATCGCGCATGCAATGCGCGACGGCGAAGTACCCGATTTCGTCGGACGTCTCGAGGAGGATTACGACCTCGTTGTCGTCGGTGCCGGGATCAGCGGGCTCGCGGCGGCGTATTTCTACCGCAAGCAGCGCCCGCGCGCCCGCATCCTGATCCTCGACAATCACGACGATTTCGGCGGTCACGCCAAACGCAACGAATTCTCCGTCGATGGCCGGATGATCCTCGGCTACGGCGGCAGTGAATCGTTGCAATCGCCCAAGGCCCTGTGGAGCCCTGTGGCGATGGGTCTGCTGAAGGATCTCGGCGTCGATATTGCGCGCTTCGACACTGCGTTCGAGCGCGAGTTCTATCCGTCGCTTGGGCTGTCACGCGGCGTGTTCTTTCCGCGCGAAGCGTTCGGCCGCGATGTGCTGGTGACCGGCGATCCGACCCACACCGCCGCGGACGAACTCGGACCGGGCTTGCTCAACGCTAAGCCGGTTGCCGAATTCGTCGTGGCTTTCCCGCTCCATGCCGCCGACCGGGCCAAGGTGCTGTCCCTGTATGATCGCAAGCACGATCCGCTGCGCGGCAAGAGCCGTGGCGAGAAGGAGTACATTCTCGAAAAGACCAGCTACCGCGACTATCTTGTTAAAATCTGCGGCCTGAGCGAACAGGCCGCCAATTGCTTTCATGGCCGCTCGCTCGATTTCATGGCGCTTGCCAGCGACATGATCTCCGCGGAGGAAGCGCGTGACATGGGGCTGCCGGGTTTCGATGGCCTCGGCCTGTCACAACAGGCCAGCGCCGAACGCGATGAGCCTTACATCCATCATTTCCCGGATGGCAATGCATCGATTGCGCGCCTGCTTGTGCGCGCGCTTATTCCCGGTATCGCGCCGGGCAAGACCATGGACGATATCGTGCTGGCGCCGTTCCGCTATGACCGGCTCGACCTGCGCGACAACGCGGTGCGCATCCGCCTTCAGTCGACCTGCGTCCACGTGAAGGATCGCAAGGGCGGCGTCGAGATTGCTTATGTCCGCAACGGCGAGGTGCATCGCGTCGGCGCCAGCCGCGCGATCCTCGCCGGCTTCAACTCGGCCATCCCCTACATGATGCCGGACCTGCCGGAGGAACAGCGCAATGCGCTGCTGCGCAACGTCAAGGCGCCACTGGTTTACAGCAAGGTGATCGTGCGCAACTGGGAGCCCTGGGTGAAGCTCGGCGTGCACGAAATCTCCGGGCCGATGTCGTTTCACTGCCGGGTCAAGCTCGATTATCCGGACAGCATGGGTGGCTATCGCCACCCGCGCGCGCCGTCTGAACCGATCGGGCTGCATCTCGTGCATGTACCGAACGAGAGCAATCCCGGGATGGAAGCGCGCGACATGTTCCGCATCGGCCGCATGAAGCTGCTGGAGATGACCTTCGCCGATTTCGAGGCGCGGATCCGCGATGAGCTCGATCGCATGCTGGGCCCCGGCGGTTTCTCGTCCGGCCGCGACATCGCCGCGATCACCGTCAATCGCTGGGCGCATGGCTATTCCTACGTGGAAAATTCGCTGTTCGATGCTGGTGACATCGACGACACCAAGGAGCGGGCCCGCCAGCCGCATGGCCGCGTCGCCATCGCCAACTCGGATGCCGACTGGAGTGCCTATGCGCATAGCGCAATCGACCAGGCCAAGCGCGCGGTCGACGAGGTATTGTGAGCGACGGATGAGAATTTCGTTCGTCCCCGCGAATGCGGGGACCCAGAGTTAGTTCGCTTGCGCGGGAATGAACGGAGGTCGGAGCGGCAGAGGGCGCGCCGCTACTTCTCCTTATAAGCGCTCACCAGCGCATTCACATTGGCATCGAACAGCGCGATGTAATCGTCGGTGTTGGGCAGCATCCCGACGCTGCCGGCAAGTTGCACAACTTTGGCGCCGGTGCGTTCCGCGAGCATGTTCGAATGCCGCTCCGGCTGGTTGGCCTCGGCAAGGATGAACCGGATATTCTTGTCCTTCATCAGCTTCGCGAGTTGTCCGATGCGGCCGAGCTTCGGCGGCGCGCCATCGCGCTCGGTGATGAAATCGACGATGTCCAGGTTGAACCGGCGGGCGAAGTAATCCCAGTCGTCGTGGAAGGCGATCAAGGGCTCGCCCTTCAGCGGCTCGAGCCGCGATTTCCATTCTCCGATCTTCTGGTTCAGCCGGGAGAGGAAGGCGGCGCGGTTCTGCTCGTAATATTTTTTGTTGTCGGGATCGACTTCGGAGAATGTCTTGACGATCGCCGCGGTGATTGAGTCCGCGGTCTGCGGGTCGAGCCAGAAATGCAGCGTCGCCAGGCCGCGTTGCGATCGGCGGTTCCGCGCAGCGAAACCCGCTCTCACCAGCGTCGGGTCGGTTGCGGCAACGGCGGCGGACGCATCGACATGGCCTTTCTCGCCGCGCTCGATTCCGGTGCGGCCGTTCTTCTCGGCCGAGCGCGCGAGCAGCTTATCGAACCAGCCATCGATGCCCGGTCCCGCGCGCACCACAACCCGCGCGCCCTTCAGGATCGAGGTCTCCTGCAGCCGCGGCGCGTAGCGCTCGGGACGCTCGCCCGGCGGCACAAGGCTGGTGACGATGACGCGTTCGGCACCGACCGCCTTGGCCAGCACCCGCAGGTCACCGGTCGTGGTCACCACCCGCAACCGGTCCTGCGCCGAGGCTGTGGATACGAGTGCGGCGAAGCAGGCGAGAGCCAGAATCAATCGTTTCATGTCGTTGTCCGTTTCCGTGCGGCACTATAAATTGCCGGCGGCCTCTAATCCACGCCTGTCCAAAATTTCATCCTGCGGGCCGAACGGCCGCCCAATCAGACATCGGGGTTCTGCATGTATCCAGCGCCTTTTCGCGCGATGACCATCGCTTTGGCCGCCTGCGCTGCATCGGCGATCCTCGTCCTGAGCGCTCCTGCGGCGGCGCAAAAGGCGTTTCCCTACGGCGCCGAATTGCGGCTCGAAGCAAATCCGATGAAGGGTTCGAAGCGGCTGCCCTGGCTGCAATTCTCCGAAAACGGCGCTGTCGACATCGACCTGTGGTGCGCGACCGGCCGCGGCCGCGCCACCGTGGTGGATCGGACCATCACAATCGTACCCACGGCCCTGCGTGACAACCAGTGTTCCCCGGAACAGCTCGAGCAGGACAAGGACTTCCTCAGCAAGCTGATGCAGGTCACCAGTTGGCGGTGGGAGGGCGTTCTGCTGGTTCTCGAGGGGCCCGAAGCCTTGCGCTGGCGGCCGGCGTCGAACTGATTTTGATGCCCGTCCCGGACGCGGCGATGGCCTGAGACGGAAACCGGTTTCTCAGGACCAGGAACGCGACTTTGCCGGATCTCGGATAGCCGCGCTGCTGTGCGGCTTCCGGACGGACGGCGCAGACCTACTTCGCCCAGTCTTCTTTGTCAGTATCCCAGGTCTGACCTTTCAGCGCCTTGGCGAGGGCACCTTGCAGGTCATCGGTGCCGCTGGGTTCCGAGGTCTCCTCGTCGCTTCGGCTCGCCGCAATGGTCAGGCGGGGCGGCGCACCGTCATCCTGGATTTCGCTTTCGGTCTGACCGATGCGGATGACCAGCGTGTCTTTCGCACCGGGTTTCTCGCCGCTGACGATGAAGGGAATGCCGATCACCTGGGTCAGCCCAAGCCCCGGAACGGTGGTGTCCGGCCGCTTCACGGTGACGGCGAGTTCACCGGTGACATCGTCCCACTCCACCGTGCCGGGTTGCGCCGAGAACACCTTGGAGGCGACGGCGGCGAGGGCGTCGCCGAGCTTCTGCCGGTCGAGCTTGCCGGCGCCGTCGCGGAAGCTGCCTGCCGGAATGCGGACGGCGCGGCTGAGATCGATGCCGCCTCCGGTCCATCCGGCGCGGCTGACTCCGGGCATCGCCTTGGCCTTGGCGATCAGGTCCGCCGCGCGCTCCGGGTCGACATCGATCTGCACGTCCAGCGTGCCGCGCCGCAGCGCCTCACAACTCGGCGCGATGCTGTAGCCCTGAACCTTCACGTTGTCCGCACGCAAGGCTTTCAGGAAATCGATCGCTGCCGTGCGTGCGACGCGGATTGCGAGCGTGCCGGGCGTGGTTTCGCGGAAATCGGAGGGGTTCTCGACGATCGTTTCCTCGACCGCGGTCTGCTCCTCGAACTCCTTGGGGCTTATGTCGGCAAGGTCCTCGGACGAGGCCTCGAGGGTCTGGTCGCCGAGTTTCACCGTGCCGTCTAAAGAAAAGCTGTTGCCGGTTCCGGACCGCCTGAGATCGACCGTGACCGGACGCTTGCCTTCCTGGGTCTGACCGGAGCCGACCAGCCGGTTGCCCTGGGGCTTCAGGGTCACCACGAAGCGGTCGCGCAAGGGCGAGCCGGGCGAGGGGGCGTGGCAGACGTCGAGTTCGGCGGACACCACCTTGCCGCCCTGACGCGTTTCTTTCAGGAACGCGTCGGTTTCGATGTCGCCCATCAGGCCGTAAACGTTGTTGAAGTAGCGGACCGTCTGCGCCGAAGCGGAAAATCCGCTGCACGCCAAAGCCAGAACAGCGACCGTCAGCACGCGCATCTGATGCCCTCCGCAGAAACCGTGACCGAATCTATCATGGCCACAAACAGGGCGCAGAAAAAAGGCGCGGCTTGCGCCACGCCTTTTCGTAACCTTTGCGAGAGTGACGGGTATCGGGTCAGAAACCCATGCCGCCCATGCCGCCCATGCCACCGCCGCCGCCCGGCATCGGGGCCGGAGCGTCCTTCGGCAGTTCGGCGACCATCGCCTCGGTGGTGATCAGCAGGCCCGCGACCGACGCCGCATCCTGCAGCGCAGTGCGCACCACCTTCACCGGATCGATGATGCCCTTCTCGACGAGATCGACATACTCTTCGTTCTGCGCGTCGAAGCCGAAGGTCTCGGACTTGTTGTCCAGGATCTTGCCGACCACGATCGAGCCTTCCACGCCGGCATTCTCGGCGATCTGACGGATCGGGGCTTCCAGCGCTTTCAGCACGATATTGATGCCGGCTTGGATGTCCGAATTCTCGTTGTGGAGCTTGCCGATCGCCTTCTTGGCACGAAGCAGGGCGGTGCCGCCGCCGGTGACGATGCCTTCCTCGACCGCAGCGCGGGTGGCGTTGAGGGCGTCCTCGACGCGGTCCTTCTTTTCCTTCACCTCGATCTCGGTGGAGCCACCGACGCGGATGATGGCAACGCCGCCGGCGAGCTTCGCCAGCCGCTCCTGCAGCTTTTCCTTGTCGTAGTCGGAGGTGGTTTCCTCGATCTGCGCCTTGATCTGGTTAACCCGGGCTTCGATGTCGGGCTTCTTGCCGGCGCCTTTGACGATCGTGGTCTTTTCCTTCTCCATGATCACCTTCTTGGCGCGGCCCAGCATGTTGAGCGTGACGGTCTCGAGCTTCATGCCGAGATCGTCGGAGATCAGCTGGCCGCCGGTGAGGATGGCAATATCCTCGAGCATCGCCTTGCGGCGATCGCCGAAGCCGGGCGCCTTCACGGCCGCAACCTTCAGGCCGCCGCGCAGGCGGTTGACCACCAGCGTCGCCAGCGCTTCGCCCTCGACGTCCTCGGCAATGATGACCAGCGGACGGCCGGACTGCACCACCGATTCCAGCAGCGGCAGCATCGCCTGCAGGCCGGAGAGCTTCTTCTCGTGCAGGAGGATATAGGCGTCCTCCAGCTCAGCGATCATCTTGTCCGCGTTGGTGACGAAATAGGGCGACAGATAACCGCGGTCAAACTGCATGCCTTCGACGATCTCGACCTCGGTGTCGAGCGACTTGGCTTCCTCGACCGTGATCACGCCTTCATTGCCGACCTTCTGCATCGCCTGGGCGATCATCTTGCCGATGGCCTGGTCGCCGTTCGACGAAATGGTGCCGACCTGCGCCACCTCGGACGAGGCCGCCACCGGCTTTGCGCGCTTCTCGAGATCCTTCACCACGGCGGCAACGGCGATATCGACACCGCGCTTCAGGTCCATCGGATTCATGCCGGCGGCAACCGATTTTGCGCCTTCGCGAATGATCGCCTGCGCCAGCACGGTGGCGGTGGTGGTGCCGTCGCCGGCGCGGTCGTTGGTCTTGCTGGCGACTTCGCGCACCATCTGGGCGCCCATATTCTCGAACTTGTCCTCGAGTTCGATTTCCTTCGCCACCGTCACACCGTCCTTGGTGATGCGCGGCGCGCCATACGACTTGTCGAGCACGACATTGCGGCCCTTCGGACCGAGCGTGACCTTCACCGCATTGGCGAGGGTATCGACGCCGCGCAGCATCCGGTCGCGCGCGTCGGTGGAAAATTTAACGTCCTTGGCAGCCATTGGATTTCTCCTGGTTTGGGGGGCGCCTGTCTCGATCAGTGCGCCATGGCCGGCCTTGCGCCGGTCGTCGATCTGGAGACGTGGCTGCCCGGCTCATGAGGCGTCAACGACGCCTTCTACGACGGCTATGGCCGGGCATGATGGAGGGCGCGTTGCCTGAACAATGCGCCCGGTGGGGTGCGGTCGATCAGCCGACCACGCCCATGATGTCGGACTCCTTCATGATCAGGAGTTCTTCACCATCGAGCTTCACTTCGGTTCCCGACCACTTGCCGAACAGCACGCGGTCGCCGGCCTTCACGTCGATCGGAATCAGCTTGCCGGCCTCGTCGCGTCCGCCCGGGCCGACGGCGATCACTTCGCCTTCCTGGGGCTTCTCCTTGGCGGTGTCCGGAATGATGATGCCGCCTTTGGTCTTCTCATCGGCTTGGATGCGGCGCACGACCACGCGGTCATGCAGGGGGCGGAATTTGGTCTTGGCCATGATTTCCTCGCGGGCTGGGCTGCAGAGCTGAAAATTGCTGACATTGCAGCTACTTGGCACTCATCTCAAAAGAGTGCCAACGGCCAGCGTGATAGGAGGCGAAAGGGCTTGCTGTCAAGCTTTATGCGGGCAAGGCGGCGGTTGCAGGCCGGGGTCCAATCTCCCGCCGGGCGCCGGCAGGATTAATGCAGGGTTTACGGAATAGCTTCATCTTCGTATCAAAGCTGATCGGACCGCGGTCTCCTCAAGCGGTCCCAATCCAAGACTTGCGCCTGAGCGATCTTGACAGCACAGTGACGGAGCGAGGGGGCCGGGGACTCCCGTAAAACCGAGGTCGAGCCATGTTAGCCGTACGGCTTCGTCTGCCGATAAAAACCATTTCGGGCCTTGCTGCCGCATTCGCGGTTGCGGGCTGCGCCGGGTCTGGGAATACGCCCACGACCATGGCGCCGGTGGTGACCGAGGTTCCGCCGGCGATCAAGGCCCAGGAAATCACCGGGCGGTGGGGGCTCGCAGCCTTCCACAATCCGCAGGATCTGAAGCGTACCGAAGCGGCCGCGCGCAATGGCTGCCGGCAGCCCTACAATATCGGCATGGGCCCGACCGGCGGTGTGGTCATGCATATGCCCGACAAGGCCCAGCCGGAAGAACTGCGGCTGAAGGGCGCGCCCGGCAACAAGACCTATATCGGCCCGCCCGGCGAGCCGGCCGGCGGCTTGCAGGATCGCGAAATCACCTCCTTCGATGGCCGCACCATGACGGTCCGCTTCCTCGACCCGGAAGTGTCGGGCCGCTACGGCACGCAGGTCTATGTGCGCTGTGCTCCGCGGGCCTGATCGCGGTTTCTGATCGTCCCAAACCATCGGCCTTGGGTTCGGTCGGATGACCGCCGGTCGTTCGGCTGAGGGCTGAATTGCAGTGCCGGCACGCCGGCTTTTGCGGGCGGCATGCTAGACTGGCCTGTGTCCTGCCGGCGCCCGCATGTCCCGTCTCCGCGAATTCATTCTTGGTCCCTGGCGCGCCGTTCTGGTGCTCGGCGTCACGCAGATTCTCGCCTGGGGCATCCTGTTTTATCCGCCCGTTCTGATGATGCCGCTGATCGCGGCGGATCGCGGCTGGTCTCTCTCGTTCGCCATGGCCGGCTTTTCGCTCGCGCTTTTGGTCGCGGGAACAGCCGCCCCGACGATCGGCGGCTGGATCGATCGCTATGGCGGGCATCTGGTGATGGCGGCGGGATCGCTGACCGGTGCGCTCGCTGTAGGCTTGCTCACCGTCGCCGCGCATCCTGCGGCCTATCTTGCGGTTTGGGCGCTCCTTGGCGTCGCGATTGCGGCCAATCTCTACGATCCGGCCTTCGCCACGCTGGGTCGCATCTTCGGCATCGCCGCGCGCAAGCCGATCACTTATCTGACGCTCGCCGGCGGCTTCGCCTCGACCGTCAGCTGGCCGGCGACGCAGGTGGCGTTGACCTATACGGACTGGCGCGGAACCTATCTGATCTTTGCCGGGGTTCTCGCCTTCGTTGCGGCGCCGCTGCATGCCTTCGTCCTTCCGCGCACCAGGGCCGCTGCGGCGCCCGTCGGCGATGACGCGGCAACGAAGCTGCCCGCAGTTCTTCCGTCGAGCGGCCTGACATTCGTCCTGGTCGCCTCCGCATTCGCGGCTTACGCCTTCATTCCGTCCGGGCTGGCGGCGCATCTGATTGCGATGTTCGGGCGCGCCGGAATCGATCCCGCGACCGCCGTGACCATCGGTGCGCTGTTCGGACCCTCGCAGGTTGCCGCGAGGATCTGCGAATTGACGTTTGGCGGACGCGCGCATCCGCTCAATCTGGCGCGGTTTTCGGTTGCGCTGATACTGGCCGGTTTTGCGGTGCTGGCGGTATTCGGTTTCGCGCTATGGGCGGCGATCGCGTTCGCGGTGATGTTCGGCGCCGCCAACGGCCTGCTCACGATCGCTCGCGGCGCGGTGCCGCTCGCGCTGTTCGGCGCCACCGGCTATGGCCGCGTGCTGGGTCGGATCGCCAAACCCTATCAGGTAATGCAGGCGGTGGCGCCGCTGGCGCTTGCCTTCGTTGTCGAGCGTAGTGGCGATCCGATGGCACTGGCGGTGACGGCGGCCTTCGGCGTCGTGTCCATCATTTGTCTGATCGCAATCCGCCGTCCGAAAGCCTGATACGACATCCGGGGGCGTGTGGTCAGGCCTGCAATTTGTCGAGCGTGATCGGCAGTTCGCGGATGCGCTTTCCGGTTGCGTGATAAACCGCATTGGCCACGGCGCCGGCGACACCCACAATGCCGATTTCGCCAAGCCCCTTGAGGCCGAGAGGATTGCTGTCGTCCTTTTCGTCGACGAAAATCACCTTGATGTCGTGAATGTCGGCGTGAACGGGCACGGCGTATTCGGCAAGGTTGGCGTTCATGATGCGTCCGAGCCGATGATCGATATGCGTTTCCTCGTGCAGCGCCATGCCGATGCCCCAGACCACCGCGCCGCTGATCTGGCTGCCGCCGGTCTTGGTGTTCAGGATGCGCCCGGCCGCAATCGCACTGACGGCGCGTGTGACTCGCACCACGCCGAGTTGCTCGTCCACCTTTACCTCAATGAAATGAGCGGCGTGCGTGTTGTTTGCTTTCGAGTGGTCGCCGTTCGGACTGGTGGTTTTCTCCTGCTCGATGCGCTCCACGGCGCCATGCCGCATGGCGTCGGCGATCGTGACGCTGCGTGAGGCGTCGTGCTTGCTGACCAGCTTACCGTCTGTGAGTGTGACATCGCTGGGTGCGGCATCCGCGAGCGGCGAGTTCGATACTTGCTTTGCCATGCGCAGCAGCTCGTCACGGATCGCGCCCGCCGTGGTGACGATGCCGTTCGATACCGACGTCGCGATCCACGATCCGCCTTCGACCGGCGATTGCGGCAGGCTCGAATCGCCGAGCTTGATGCTGATATTCTCGATCGGTAGGCCCAGTATGTCGGCCGCAACCTGCGCCATGATTGTATAGGTGCCGGTGCCGATGTCGGATGTCGCGCAGGCGACCTCAGCATGTCCATTCGCAGTCAGCGCGATGCGCACCGTGATCGGCATCTGCAGCGCCTCCCAGATCCCGGTCGACATACCCCAGCCCACGAGTTCAGTGCCGTCGCGCATCGAGCGCGGTTCGGGATTGCGCTTGCTCCAGCCGAACGCCGCCGCGCCCTGGCTGTAGCATTCGCGCAGCGCCTTGCTGCCGAACGGTTTGTCCTCGTTCTGGTCGCGGTCGGAATAGCACCGCAGGCGAAGCTCGAGCGGATCGAGCTTGAGCTTGACCGCCAGCTCGTCCATCGCGGATTCGAGCGCGAACAGTGCCGTCACGGCGCTGGGCGCGCGCATGTCGGCGGCGGTCGGCAGGTCAAGCCGTGCCAGCCGATGAACATACTTCGCATTGGGGGACTTGTAGAGCAGACCCGACCAGCCGGTCTCCTGCCGGTGGAAGTCCTCGTATTGCGACGTGACGGTCACGGCGTCATGGGTAATCGCATCGAGCGTGCCGTCGCCGTTCGCGCCGAGCGCGATGGTCTGGATCATCGCCGGCCGGTAGCCCAGTTCGTACATCTGCGGCCGCGTCAGAACGAGACGCACCGAACGCTGCAGCGCGCGCGCCGCCAGCACCGTCAGTGCGACCTGGAATTGCGGACGCAGTCCCGACCCGAAGCCGCCGCCCATGTAAGGCGACATGACGCGCACATCCTCCGGCTTCATATCGAAGACGCTGCAGACATATTTGTGGACGTTCTGCACGCCCTGGGTCTTGTCGTAGATTGTGAGCTTGCCGCCGGGCTCGTACACGACCGTCGAGGCATACAGCTCCATCGGATTGTGATGTTCGATCGGCGTGTAATACTCGGCCTCGTGACGGACAGCCGCCGCTGCCAGCGCCTCCTCCGGCTTGCCGCGGGCTTTGGGTGGGGCCATTGGCCCCTCCTTGGTCTTCACCGGCGTAGCCCTGTCGCGCTCGCGAAAGATGTCCGTAACGAAATTTTCCGTCGCGTACTCGACCTTCACCAGAGATGCCGCGTAGCGGGCGATCTCCGACGTTTCGGCAACGACCAAGGCGACCGGCTGACCGTTGAACATGATCTTGCTGTCGTAAAGCGGCCGGTAAGGCGATCCGTCTTCCGGTGCCACCTCGTCCTTATAGGCTTCATCCTGGTCGGCCATGGCCGGCCGGTTTTGGTATGTCAGGACGGCGAGCACACCCTTGGTCGCCTTCGCGGCGCTGTCGTCGATACGGGTGATCCGACCTTTCGTAATGGTCGAGGTGACGAGGCTCGCATGGGCGAGACCCGGTGAGTTGAACTCAGCGGCGTATTTGGCGGCGCCGGTGACCTTGGCGATGCCGTCGATGCGGGATGTTGCCGTGCCGATGTAAGGTGCCATGGCCAAAGCTCACGCGATCTTCTTGTTGGATTGCGATTGCGGCGTTCCGCGCGCCGCCTGCGACAGCGCGCGTACGATGGTGCGGCGCGCCAGTTCGATCTTGAAGGTGTTGCCGCCGAATCCTTCCGCTTCGCGCAGCACGATATCGGCAGCCTTGGCAAACGCCACTTCATTCGCCGGTTGACCGCGAAGCGCTGCCTCCGCTTCGGTGCTGCGCCATGGCTTGTGCGCAACGCCGCCAAGAGCGAACCGCGCTTCTTTTATGGCGTCGCCGTCCAGTTCAAGTCCCGCGGCGACCGAGACCAGCGCGAAGGCGTAAGACAGCCGGTCGCGGATTTTGAGATAGGTGTAGTTCGACGCAAAGCCACGCGGCGGCAACTCGACGGCGGTGATCAGCTCATCCGCCTCAAGGTTGGTATCGCGCTGCGGCGTGTCGCCGGGCAGTCGATGAAACTCCGCGAACGCAATCTCACGCTCGCCGCGCGGTCCGGCGACGTGGACTTTCGCTTCCAGCACCGCAAGGGCCACGCACATATCGGACGGGTGCACGGCAATACAGGCTTCGCTGGTGCCGAGGATCGCGTTCATCCGGTTGACGCCGTTCCGGGCCGAGCAGCCGGAGCCCGGTTCGCGTTTGTTGCATGCGGTCGTCACGTCATAGAAATAGGCACAGCGCGTGCGCTGGAGAAGATTGCCGCCGGTGGAGGCCATGTTGCGCAGCTGCTGCGATGCGCCGGCCTGAATGGCGCTCGCCAGCATCGGATAGCGGCGCTCCACCATTGGATGATACGAGAGGTCGGAATTGGGCACCAGCGCGCCGATGTGCAGGCCGCCGTTCCGGGTCTCCTCTACCTTGTCCAAGGGAAGCCGCGTGACATCGATCAGCTTTGCGGGCTTCTCGACGTCCATTTTCATCAGGTCGACCAGATTGGTCCCGCCGGCGATGAATTTTGCGCCTTTGCTTGCGACCATCTGCTGCACGGCATCGGCGACATTGCTCGCACGCGAATATTCGAAGCCGATCATGACTGCCCCATTGCCTGCTGGATTGCCGCAACAATGTTCGGATAAGCGCCGCAGCGGCAAATGTTGCCGCTCATCAATTCGCGGATCTGGTCCGGCGTCTTCGCCTTGCCTTCGGTGATCAGACCTGCTGCCGAACAGATCTGGCCCGGCGTGCAATAGCCGCACTGGAAAGCGTCGTGATCGATGAAGGCCTGCTGCAGTGGATGCAGCTTACCGTCGGTCGCAAGGCCTTCGATCGTCGTGATGCTGGCGCCATCCTGCATCACAGCGAGCGTCAAACATGAGACCACGCGCCGGCCGTTGATCAGAACGGTACATGCGCCGCATTGGCCCTGGTCGCATCCCTTTTTGGAGCCGGTGAGGTCGAGTTGCTCGCGCAGCACATCGAGTAGCGTCGACCGCGGGTCGAGCGTGAGCGCATGCGGCCTTCCATTGACGGTGATGTTTGTTTTCACGCCTGATGAGACCCCGTTCTCCGCAGTCTGAGCAGGGGCGGTATCGGAGGGTAGGGTGAGGGCCAGCGGCAACGCCGCTCCGGACGCGACAACCTCGCGGCGGGTCGGGTGTGAAGCACGAATCGTCGTCGCTCGTGATGCGTCATTTGGCATGGACAACTCCAGGCGAGCATTGCGCATGCGTGCAGCCGTCCATCGCGAACCCGTGCGCGCACGCGAGCGATCAATCTCGATAGACAAGAATAGTTTCAAAGAAAAAATGCCAAACGGCTTTATTCGCGAAAATGTTTCCGCATTGCGGCCAATGTTCTCAGCTTGCTGCCAAAGCTGCAAAAATTGTGGGCAGGCTCTGCATGCAGGTGCGAGGCGCCGCGCCGGTCACCGGAGTTCCGGCACCTCGTTCAAAGCATAAAACGCGATCGATCCCGTGCGCCCCTTGACCGTCGCGTGGTGCAGCTCATGGCCCTCGAGCTTGAGCCCGGCGGCCTGTGCCGCGGCCTGCGACAGGATCAGCGAGCAGGAATGGTCCTTGGTCAGGCCCTCGAGGCGCGCCGTGGTGTTCACGGTGTCGCCAATCGCGGTGATGATCTGCGAGCGCGGCGGGCCCATCGCACCGACGATCGCTTCGCCGAAATGGATGCCGACGCCGATCTTCAACGGCTCTTTGAGGTCGGCCTTGAGCCGGAGATTGACCTGGTCGAGGCGCATCAGCACCTCGCGTGCGCCGCGCAACGCCTGCACGGCGCTGGCTTTGGGATCCGGCGTATCGAGCCCATAGATCGCCATCAGTCCGTCGCCGGTGAAGTTCGAGTAATGACCGCCGGTCGCCGCCAGCGCCTTGCTCATCTCGTCGAAAAACTGGTTGAGGATGAACAGGACGTCGTAGGGCATCCTGGCTTCGCCGAGCGTGGTCGAGCCGCGCAGGTCGATGAACATCACGGTGAGCTGGCGCTCGCTGCCTTCGGCGCCGGCGCGGATCAGGCCGTAAGTTGCGGTTGCATCCGCCGTCAGCAGCGGCAGCACCGTTATGTCGGAGGTCGGCCGCAACTGACAGGCAAGCCGGACGCCCTCGTTCGCGCCGATCCGTGACAAGGCCGTTGCCTCGAGCCCCTGCGGTTCAGGCAATCCGTCCTGCCCGTTGGTCACCCGGATGCGGCAGGTGGTGCAGCGGGCGCGGCCGCCGCAGACCGACGCATGCGCGATGCCGTTGGCGCGGAGGGTTTCGAGCACGGTCGCTCCCGGCAGGATCCTCATGGTGCGGCCGACGGCGTGGGTGAGCCGTGGCGCCCGGTACATGCGGTGAATGAGCCCGCGGACGGTGCGTGCAATGAACGGCAGCAGCACTAGTCCGGCATAGACGGCGAACGTGATGTAGATGGCCTGCCACGCCTTGGCGATCGCGTCCGGAGAGAAATTACCCTCGCGGATGAGTTCGCGGACGAAGTCCGGATCCTGGGCATCCCGCAGGATCTGGTTTCCGCCGGAGATGTATCCGGCGATCGACAGCGTAGGGATCAGAACCGCAACGGTGGCAAGGGTTGGAAACCACGCGGCGTACCAGCGTTTGGGCCGCAACCAGAAATGCAGGCCGATGCAGGCGTGAATCCATACCGTCAGGATCGCGGCGATATGCAGATAAACGAACCATGGCGCGCCGAACAGCACAGGCCGGCCGAGCCAATGCGAGGCCAGAACCGAGGAATAGCTGTTGTCGGTGCCGAAGAAGTCGTCGGCGACTTTTGTCCCGACGACATGGATGATGATCAGCAGGGGGATCGCGAGACCGAGCGCGATTTGTGCGATCTCCCAAGCGGGCATGCGCAGATAGCGGCGAATATAAATCGACCACAGCGCGTTCAGCACATGGACGGTCAGCGCAATCGCAAGCAGGGCGGTGCCGACGTCCGACAGCCAGAACCGCATCAGCACGTCGAAGGCCTTTTCGGCCACCGGTATCGAAATGATCAGAAAAATATGGCTGCCGAAATGGCACAGCACGAATGCGAGCAGTACGAGCCCGCTGACCAGCCGGGCATACGCGCGCACAAGCCGCGCGGTGCCCGTCATCCGCGCGATGCGGGCGGGCTTCGGCGGTACGGCAAGAGCGGCTGGTGCGGAGGCGGACATGGCTCGGGACCGGTATCTACCACAGGCGGCCGGTCTTTATATCATCGGTTAGTGAAACAGCTTGTCGATCTCGGCCTGGGTCGAATGTCCGCTGTCGCCGCTGAGTTTCGGCCCGCTGAGGAAGCCGTCAAGGCCGCTGGTGGTCGATTGGGCGGCGTCGACATCGAAGCGCTCGATCACGCTCCAGATTTCCATCATCCGCGCCAGATGCTCCTCGACCAGTTTGAGCATGCCCGCGACCTTGGCGATCCGCTGGCCGGTCAGGTCGTGGAAATTGCAGGCTTCGAAAATCGCGGTGACGCGCTCCTGGATATCCTGGGCCAATCCCCGTTCGTGGCCGCCCTTCAGCAGGCTTGCGAGCGCCTGCGCCGTGTGGTCGATGTCCTCGGCAGCTTTCAGGATGCGCTCGGTCGCTCCCGTCGTGTCGGCGAACACCGCCTCGAGCTCCCCGGTCACGCGCGCAACGCGCCCGGAATCAAAACCCTGATTCTGTAACGAGCCGATCTCGGCGCGGGTCTCCTTGATCGCGCCGCCGATCACGTCCAGCTCGATCCTGAGCTTGCGCGTGTCCTGCGACTGTTCGAGGGACGGAAGCGGTTCGCCGCGATCCGGCCGGTGCTCCTCCATCAGCGCGCGCATGGCGCGCAACTCGGCGATCACGTCTGCGGGGTCGGCATCCCGGGACACGTCAGCGCTCCGAGGCTCGAACCTCGCTCGCATCGATTCTTCGATCCGGAAAATCTTGCGCTGAACCGGCATGGTGGTCCCCCGCGATACTCATAGCCAAACCCGCTTAATGCGCGGTTCATGCCTGCTTGGAAGCGAAGCGTTAACCACGCCGCTTCACCCAAAATAAACGCTAATCGCAGGTAAAGGCCGCCCGATCGTGGTTAGCGATGCGTTGCCGCGCGGCTGTTTACCATTCGCATCGATTTTTCCCGTGTAGTCGCTCGCATGAGCGGCGCGCTGTTTGGCGCCCATCTCCAAGCCGATGTCGAACAAGTGTGAGTAGCGTCGATGAAGCGTTCTGGTCTTTTGCTTGCCGCAGCCATGACCGGTGTAACCGGTGCTGCGCTCATCTCAACGCCGGTCCATGCGCAAGGTCAGCCGAATATGGGCGGCGGGTTTATCGAGTTTCTGTTCAGCGGTGGACAATCCGGCGCGCAGCCGCGCTACCGCGAGCAGCCGGCCTTTCCCGGCGCACGGGTTCAGGGCGATGAGCAACGTTCGCCGGGCTATTACCAGCCCGGAATGTATCAGGATCCGAACGGCACCCCGCCGCTGGTCTATCGCGGTCCCGATCAGGGAGGCTCACGCGCCTTCGATCCGCGTTTCGCCAAGCAGGTGGTGCCGTATTCCGGCAAGGAAAAGCCCGGCACGATCGTGGTCGATACGCCGCAGCGCTTTCTCTATCTGGTGCAGGATAACGGGACCGCACTGCGCTACGGCATAGGCGTCGGACGCCCGGGCTTCACCTGGGCCGGCGTGAAGTCGGTGACCCGCAAGGCGGAATGGCCGGACTGGGTGCCGCCGAAGGAAATGCTCGCTCGCCGTCCGGAACTGCCGCGCCACATGGCCGGCGGTCCGGACAATCCGCTTGGGGCGCGCGCGCTGTATCTCGGCTCGTCGCTTTATCGCATCCATGGCTCGAACGAGCCTTGGACCATCGGCCAGGCGGTGTCGTCGGGTTGCATCCGCATGCGCAACGAGGATGTCACCGATCTCTACGAGCGGGTGAAGGTCGGCACCAGGGTTATCGTGATCTGATCGCAAATGCGGCGATCAGCGGGCCGCGCATTCGCTTGTCTGAAGGTCCCCAGCCTTCCGTAAACGATGGCCGGCCCGTCAATTAAAAAGGTCCCCTCGGGAGAGCGGACCTTTTCTTTTTCGTGCGGCGGGTGGATTAGAGATCGTAGTCCATATCCATGTCGAAGCCGCCATCGTCTTCCGGCATGAGCGCGCCGTCGTCGGCCGCGCCATGCGCCTGATCGTAAAGCCCGGTGCGGTCACTGGCGCCTTCCGACCGGCCGACGCTGTCGAGCCCGGCCTGTTGCGCGAGATTGCCTTCGCCCGCGGCGGCGTCGCCCCAAGGATTGGCTGAAGGATTGGCCGCCGCATCCTTGCCGGCGACGTCACCAAGGCCTTGCGCCTTGGCCTGGCCTCCGAACATCCCACCAAGCGAATTCATCAGCAATGAGCCGCCGATCGCGCCCGCAGCTGCGGCCGCTGCGGTTCCGAGGAACGAGCCACCGGCACCGCCGCGTCCGGCATCGGCGGCCTGCGGCGCCGGGCCGCCCTGATAGCGGCCCGGGTAGCCGCCTTGTTCCGGATACGCGTCGCCCGATCGCTGAAAGCCGGGCGGCACGCCCATCGGACGGTCGCCTGGCCGGTCTCCCGGCCGAAGACCGCCGACCGGCGGCACGGAAGAGCGGGTATTGCCGCCGCCAAAGACCGCGTCGCGCATCGAACCCAGAAATCCGCCGCTGTCCTGCGGCGGAGCTTCCGCGGATTCCAGTTCGGCGATGCGTTCATGGGCCTGACGCAGTGCCTCCTCCTGCAGGAGCACCGTCTGCACGAGCGCATAGGTCGCGTTCGGCGCCCGGCGCAGTCCGGCTTGGATCGCGTCCTCGGCGTCGGGCTCGCGCGGATTGCGCTCGAGCGTCGCAAGCCGTTCGAACAAGTCATCGACCAGTCTGCGTTCCTGCGGTGTCATAAGTTCCTCCTTCGAATCCGCGTCTGCGGACGCGCAGGATGTAGGAATGCGGATCGCGCTGCGGGAGAGGTCACGACAACGTGACGCGATGGGTCCGCAGGAGGTCGGGGAAGGTATCGCCGGCCAGGAAGGCGTGCTCCTGTTCGCGCAAATTGGTGAGCGGATCCAGCGCCTTGAGTTCGTCGTCGACAAATCCGGGATGGCACATGACGACGCCGCCATCGGGCAGCCCATCGAAAAATTTGGCGAACAGCGTGGCGAAATCCGGGTCGGTGCTGAAGTCGTAGCTGCCGGCAAAGCCAGGATTGACCGTAACGCCCAGCGCCGTCGCGCGTTTGCGAAAGCCGGCACTCATCATGTCGAGCAGCAGGCCCTTGCGGTCGGACATGCGCGCCGACAGAGGTGTCACCCGTCCGCACTGCCGCATCCAGGCGCCGGGCAGGCTTTCGCGAATGACCGACAGGACTGCATCCCGGATCTGCGGGAAGATCTGCACATGCTGATGGCCGTCGACATAATCGGGGAGATAGCCGAACGTCTGCGAGAAGGCGGCAATCTGCGTGCGCAATTCGTGGGCGATGAGTTCGCGGTCGAGCCGCGCGATCAGCGCGCTGCCGAGCGTGGCGGGCAATGACAGGAAGGCACCGTCCTGCAAATGGGTGTAGCTCTCGCTCGACGGCCGGAACGGCGCCGTCAGCGTAAAGTGCAGGCCGATCTGCAGATGCGGTGCGATGCGCTTCAAGGCGGTGAGTGCTGCTGCCTCTGTCGAGGTGAGGGACGGCGCCACCACCATCGCCGAGGTGGCATTGATGCGGCCTTTGGCGATCAGGCTGCGGATCGCTTCGTTGACGCCGGGCGAGATGCCGTAATCGTCCGCGCATAACACGATGCGCCGCAGGTTGGTCGCGTTCATCTGATCAGGCGGCCGCGCCGGGCTGGCGATCGTCGCCGGCGTCTTCGCTCGCCTGGCTGCGGGTCTGATGTTCGGCGACGAAATAAACCGGACGCGCCTTCTGCTCGGACAGGATCTTGCCGATATATTCGCCAAGCACGCCGATCATGATCAGTTGCACGCCGCCCAGCACCATCAGGCCGACTACGACCGACGGATAGCCTGGCACCGACTTCCCGTACATCAGGGTCTCGTACAGGATCGCCATACCGAAAATCAGGGCGCCGGTTGCCATCAGGATGCCGAGCAGGCTCGCAATGCGCAGCGGCGCCACTGAAAACGATGTCAGCCCCTCGATCGACAATCCGATCAGCGCGCCGAAATTCCAGCTCGAGCTGCCATGCTCACGATCGATCGGCTCGTAGTCGACGCGCAATTGCCGGAAGCCGATCCAGCTCGCCAGACCTTTGAAGAAGCGGTTGCGCTCCGGCAATTGCCGCAACGCATCCGCCGCGCGCGGCGACAGCAGACGGAAGTCGCCGGCGTCCTCCGGAATCTTGTAACGCGCGCGGAAATTGACCAGCGTATAAAACGTCTTCACGCCGATGCGGCGCAACAGCGATTCCTGATCGCGATGCGCCTTGGCGGTATAGATCACGTCGTAACCGTCATCCAGCCAATGCGCGACCAGCCGCTCGATCAGCGATGGCGGATGCTGGCCGTCGCCGTCCATGAACAGCAGCGCGCCGTGACGCGCGTGGTTCAGTCCGGCCATCAGGGCCGCTTCCTTGCCGAAATTGCGCGACAGCGACAGCGTCTGCACGTCGAGGCCGATCGCCGGCAGCGCGCTTGCAACCGCATAGGTGTTGTCGCGCGAACCGTCGTCGATGTAGACGACCTCGATCTTCAGTCCACGGGATTGACGCAACGCCTCGGCGGTCTCGCACAGCCGCGCGTGGAAGGCGGGCAGATTGCCGGCTTCGTTGAAGCACGGGACGATGATGGACAGTCCCAGTTCGTCGCGCTTGCGCGCGGCTGCGACTGCTGTATTGCCCTCTCGTCTGGTCCTTGCCGGCATCTCTCGCGCCCTCGCGGCTTGCGCGTCTCGTTCGCAACATATATCCGCAAGTCACGGATATTGCATGAGCTTTTGTTCAGAAAGCGCCGTTCCGTCAGAAAGTTAACGCCCGCCAATGCAGGATTTGCCCGACCCTCAGAGCTTGCCGGCGCGCATCGTGGCGGCATTGCGGCGACAGGCGCTGGTGCTCAAGGCCATGAGCTTCGCCTCGATCGGCGTCGTCAACACGCTCGTCGACCTCGGACTGTTTCTGCTGGCGCTGAAATATCTGACAGCGTCGCTGGTGGTGGCGAACGTGCTGGCCTGGACCGTGGCGGTGTCCGGCTCCTACGTGATGAATTCCTTCATCACATTCGCAGCTGAATCCGGACGGCGGTTGACGCCGCGCACCTACGTCGCCTTCGTCGCCTCGCAGCTGCTCGGGCTCGCTGCCAGCACCGGCACATTGGTTGCCGCGGCGATGGTGATGCCGGTGCTGTATGCGAAATTGCTCGCCATCGGCGCGGCTTTTCTGGTCAACTTTTCGATGTCGCATTTCGTGGTGTTCCGCAAGCCGAGGGTCTAGCGCATGTCCGTTGCAGGAACCGAACCCGGTCAGCGTCAGCTCAACGGGCCGCAGACCACCGGCCGCAGCTATCGCAATCTCTCCGCGCCGCTTCATGCCATGGCCCGCGACAACGATGTTGCGGTGCCAATGCGCGACGGCGTGACGCTGCTTGCCGATGTGCATCGTCCCGCCGAGGCTGGCCGCTACCCGGTACTGATCGCGGCGTCACCCTATCCACGTCAGATTCAGGATCTCGGCGCTCCGATGGGGTTCATCGAGGCCGGCGCCAGCGACTTTTTCGTACCACGCGGCTACGTGCACCTGATTGCCAATCTGCGCGGCACCGGCGGCTCGGGCGGCAGCTTCGGCTTTTTCGACGCGCAGGAGCGGCGCGACATGCACGATCTCGTCGAATGGGCGGCGGCGCAGCCCTGGTGCGACGGCAATGTCGGCATGGTGGGGATCAGCTATTTCGCCATGACTCAGCTCGAAGCCGCGGTCGAGCGGCCGCCGCATCTGAAGGCGATCTTCCCCGTCGCGGTCACCGCCGACCTTTACGAGGCTGCGGTTCACCATGGCCTGTTCTCGAGCTCGTTCGTCACGCCGTTCCTGGCGATGGTCGGCATGACGTCGAAGCTGTCCGATACGTTCTTGCGCAGCAAGCTTCTCGATGCCGCGCGGACCATGCTGCATCTTCCGGCCGTGCACCGGAAGTTCGCCACCATGAACGGCGAGGCCGCGGTGACGGCGCTGAAGCTTCTGATGAAGCTGCATCACGATCCGCATCCCTGGGACGATATTTGGCGCACCATCGCGGTCGAGCGCCCGCTGCGCGATGCGTGGTGGGACCAACGCAATCTCATGCCGCTGCTGCACAGGATCGAGGTGCCGGTCTATCTCGGCTGCGACTGGCAGAATGTGCCGCTGCATCTGCCCTCGACATTCCCCGCCTTCAACGCGCTGACCAACAGCCAGCATGTGCGCGTCGCGATGCTCGGCGATTACGGCCTGACCTGGCCGTGGGAAAGCCTGCATGTCGAGGCGCTGGCCTGGTTCGATCACTGGCTGAAGGGCAGCGACACCGGGATTCTGGAAGGGCCCCGCATTCGATACATTCTGCCGGGCGCGGACGGATTTCGCGACGCCAATGCCTGGCCGGTACCGGGTGTCACGTATCGCGACTACGCGCTGCGCGCCGATGGCGCTCTCGCTGTCGAGGAAGGCGCGGCCGGAAGCCGCGCGATGATGACGCTCGGCGCCGGCCTCAACCGCGATCATGCAAGCGAGTCCGACCCGCCGTCCATCCTCGTATGGACCAGCGAGCCGCTGGAGCGCGACCTCGACATGATCGGACCGGTCGAACTTGCGCTCGATGCGACAGCGACCGCAGGCGACACGGCGTTCTTTGCAACGCTGCAGGAGGTCGATCCCTCGGGAACCGCAACGGATGTCACCGCCGGATATCTGCGCGCCAGCTTGCGCAGGGTCGACCCGGATGCGAGCCGGCCAGGTGCCCCGGTCTTGCCCTGCACCAGCTTTGAAGCGGTTCCGATCGGGCAGGTCGTGCGCTACCGCATTCCGCTGGTCGATAACGCGCGGCGCTTCAAGGCCGGACACCGCATTCGGCTGGTGCTCACCGGAGACGACCAGAATCCGGGTGCGCCGGCCATCATGGGTTTCCGCCACGCCTCGGTCGGTACGAGTTGTCTTTCCACCATCCTGTCCTCGTCACGGCTGCTGCTGCCCATTCTGGACCGCTAGCGCCCCGGAACTTCGCCTGCCTCCCACCCGTTGGTCCTCTGATCCATTCATGCGAGGACAACATGGCAGACGCAGCAACCAGAGACCGATTTGCACGCGCAGCGGAGCAGACGGCCGCCGCTCAGCGCGATATCCAAGCGGACATCGACCGGAAGGACAAGGCCAAGCCGAAGCAGGACAACGAACCGGGCGCCATGCAAGCCGGCGCGCGCCGTTATCCCGAACCGCCGCTGCCGGCGCAGCACCTGAAGAAACCGGGTCACGAATCCGATCTCGATCTGTCGCCGATGTATGACGCGCCGCATTACAAGGGCTCGGAGAAACTGAAGGGAATGGTGGCGCTGATCACCGGCGCGGATTCCGGCATTGGCCGCGCCGTCGCCGTCCTCTATGCGCGCGAAGGCGCCGACGTGGCCGTCGCCTATCTCTCCGAGCACGAGGACGCGGAAGAGACCAAGCGGGCCGTGGAGAAGGAAGGCCGCCGCTGCATCACGATATCGGGCGATGTCGCCGATCGTGAATTCTGCAAGGAAGCGGTCGAGCGTACCGTGAAGGAGTTCGGCCGCCTCGACATCCTGGTCAACAACGCCGCCTTCCAGGAACACGTGAAGGACTTTCTCGATCCCACGCCCGAGCATTTCGATCGTACACTGAAGACCAATCTCTACGGCTATTTCCATATGGCGCAGGCGGCGGTGCCGCACATGAAGGAAGGATCCTCCATCGTCATGACCGGGTCGGTCACCGGTCTGCTCGGCAACGACAAGCTCCTCGATTATTCGATGACCAAAGGCGGCATCCATGCCTTCGTGCGCTCGCTGGCGACGCATCTCGTCGGCAAGGGCATTCGTGTGAACGCGGTCGCGCCCGGCCCGGTCTGGACGCCGCTCAATCCCGCCGATCGCGACGCGAAGGGCGTCTCGAAATTTGGTTCGGACACGCCGATGAAACGGCCGGCGCAACCGGAAGAGATCGCGCCCGCTTTCGTGTTTCTCGCCGCGCCGAGCTGTTCGAGCTACATCACCGGCGAAATCCTGCCGATCATCGGCGGCTATTCGGGAGGGTAGCGGTTATCGAGGGTATCGCGCGGCCGCACCCGCGCTAGGCCCGCCTCGTCGCGGCAGCATCCGCACGAGCGTGCGATCCCCGAGTATCCAGTGATGAAAAAGGGAAGCTGCCGCGTGAAGGCCCGCAAAGACCACCAGGCTGTTGGTGAGCAATTCGTGCATTTCTTTGACGTTACGCGAGAAAGCCCTGTTTGCCGGCCACGGCGAAGGAATTTCGAGCAGCCCGAATAGAGGTAGCGCATTGCCGCGCGCGAATTGCAGGACCACGCCGGAGATCACGGCCGCTATCAGCAGGGCATAAAGCGCGTAATGGGCTAGATGCGCTGTGAGATCGAGCCATTTCCCAAGAGCGGATGCTTCGAGCGGAGGCGCAGGATCGAACATTCTCCACAGCAGGCGAGCCGACGCGGCAATCAATATGGCGAGTCCGGCCGACATATGGGCGAACAACTGATATGCGCGAGGCGCACCTTTCGGAAGTACGTCGTCGAATGTCCCGAGCAGCCATGCAACGATGACAAGCCCTGCTGTCAGCCAATGCAGGGACATAGGAACTGCGCCGTAGCCGGTCGCCGAGTTACGATATTGCATCTATCAAGTATAGCGGACGCGACCGGTGCTAAGTTGATCAGTGTCAACCGCAACCCAGTCGAAATATTGCCTATGAATCTCAAATTTCGGGCATGTTGGTACATAGCTCGACTGGGATCTAATTTATGAGCCGGCTTCGGACGCACCCGGAAAATCATCTCGTCGACCGCATCGGCTGGCTCAGGGCCGCTGTGCTTGGCGCCAATGACGGAATCGTCTCAACCGCAAGTCTGATTGTCGGAGTGGCTGCCGCCTCGGTGAACCACAGCGACGTGTTGCTTGCCGGCGTCGCAGGTCTCGTAGCCGGCGCCATGTCGATGGCGGCAGGCGAATACGTCTCGGTGAGTTCGCAGTCGGACACTGAACATGCCGATCTTGCCCGCGAGACCAAGGAATTGGAGGATAACCCGGCCTTCGAAAAGGAGGAGCTTGCGGAAATCTACGTCAAGCGCGGACTTGACCTTGCGCTCGCGCGAGAGGTTGCAGCGCAGCTCATGGCGAAAGATGCACTTGGCGCACATGCGCGGGACGAACTCGGCATATCGGAGATAACTACCGCGCGTCCGGTTCAGGCGGCGCTGACTTCCGCGGCGACTTTCGCCGTTGGCGCCGCGATGCCGTTGCTGATGGTGGTCGTGTCATCAGCGAACCTGATCGCTCCTCTCGTGTCGGTCGCATCATTAGGATTTCTTGCGCTTCTCGGCGCAATCGGCGCCAGGGCAGGCGGCGCCAACGTCATGCGCGCAACAATCCGCGTGACGTTCTGGGGAGCGCTTGCGATGGCGCTGACAGCCGGCATCGGCAAACTTTTCGGTACCGTCGTGTGAGCGCCGCAAGCACGCAGGTCTCGGCCGGCGCAAAGGGGGCTGCCCCTGCTTTGTTGCAGTATCGAGAACTCTCTCCGCTGCCGGTTACACACCCGCCTTCAGCGTCTCGAAAAGCGGGTTGTCCTGCGTGAACACATAATCGATCTCCGACACCGAGATCGCCTCTGCACCCTTCTCGCGCAGGAAATCGGCAAGCGCGAAGATCTGATCCGGCGGACAATGCAGCGTCAACATGCCGGACGAGGTCGGGCCGCCAAACGGCGTGACGATGCCGAACCTCTCGCGCGCGAGCGAAAGCAGCGCGTCGTCGCAGCCCTTGAAGCGGGTTCGCATCTCGCGGAAGGCCTGCGCCCGCGCCTGGCTTGCGAGCCGGTCGAGAATGCGACGTGCAGTATCGAGCGTGCCATTCTTCCAGTCGGCGTTGCGCGCGGCTACCAGATTGGCCTGCGAGCGCAGCATCGTGCCGTCCTCGATCACCTTCAGCGCATTGGCGGCGAGCGTGTTACCAGTGGTGGTGATGTCGACGATCAGTTCGGCGGTGCCGGCAGCGGGGGCGCCTTCGGTGGCGCCGAGGCTTTCCACGATCCGATAATCGGCGATGCCGTGCTGGGCGAAGAAGCTGCGGGTCAGGTTCACGTATTTGGTCGCGACCCGCATCTTGCGGTTATGCTTCAGCCGGAATGCGGTGGCGACGTCGTCGAGATCGGCCATGCTGCGCACGTCGATCCAGGCCTGCGGCACCGCCGTCACCACATTGGCGTAGCCGAAGCCCAGGCCCTCCAGCAGGATCACGCGCTGGTCCGCGTCCGGGATCATCTCGCGCACCAGGTCTTCGCCAGTGACGCCAAGATGCGCAGCGCCTTGCGCGAGTTGCGCGGTGATTTCGGAGGCCGAGAGATAGGCGATCTCGACGCCGTCCATCCCGGCAATGGTGCCGCGATAGTCGCGGGCGCCGCGCGGCTTGACGAGCTTCAGCCCCGCACGCGCGAAGAAAGCTTCCGCATTCTCCTGCAGCCGGCCTTTCGCCGGGACCGCGATGATCAGGGGGGCGCTCATGCCGCACCTCCTGCGAGCCGCTCGATCCAGACCGAGAAGCCAACCGCCGGGATAGGCGTCTGCGAACCAAGCCTCGTCAGCAGGTCGTCATAGCGGCCGCCCGCCACCAGCGGCTCGTCGCTGCCGCCGTCCCGCAATTCGAAGACGAAGCCGGTGTAATAATCCATGCCGCGGCCGAAGGCGCACGAGAAGGCAACGCGGCTGATATCGATCCCCTGTTTCGTCATGTCGGCATTGCGAGCCTCGAACCGGTCGAGCGCTGCGTCGAGCGACAGCCCGCCTTCCTTGGCGAGCTTGCGCATCGCTGAAGCGGCGGCATCGGGCGTGCCGCCGATGCCGAGGAAGCGCATGACCAGATCGTGCGTATCGCGCGGTAGCGCGGCAGAGGCGCCGAGCGTCGATTGTTCGAGAAACCGGTCGGCGATTTCGCCAACGGAACGGCCACCCACCGCGCTGATGCCGGCGATCGACAACAGATCGGTGACCAGCGCGCGCGCGGCTTTCGGGTCGGAGCCGGCGAGGGCCGCCAGCACGCCCTGATAATCCGCCTTGCCGTTCGGCGCATGCAGCGTCAGCCGCTCGAGGTCTTGGGCCAGCGAGGCCTTGCGGTTGAAATCCTTCACCAGCCGCCGCTTCCAGCCCGGCGCCAGATCGAGCGCCGAGACCAACGCAGTGAACAGCCCGACATCGCCGGTCATGATCGACGGCGCGCTGCGGCCGAAATGCGCGGTGGCGGCAAGCCCGAGCGCCAGCGTCTCGGCGTCGGCCGCGGCCTTGTCGGTGCGTCCGAACGACTCAATTCCGGCCTGCAGGAATTCGCCCGGCAGGGCGCCGCGGTCGCGAAAGACCGGGCCGAGATAGCAATAGCCCTGCGGCTGCCCCGCGGCCTCCGAACCGAGATAGTCGCACGACACCGGAATGGTGAAATCCGGCCGCAGGCACAATTCCTCGCCGGCGCGCCCGGCGGTCAGGAACATGCGGGCACGGATATCCTCGCCGGACAGGTCGAGGAACGGCTCGGCCGGCTGCAGGATGGCCGGATGCGCGCGCGCGTAGCCCGCCCGCTCATAGGTCGAGAGCAGGCTGCGGGCGGAGGCGAGAGTTTCGGCGCGCGGGTCGGCCGGGGCCGGGGTCAATGGTTTGGTCATGGCCGCGGGCCTTTAGCACGGATGGATTGACGATTCGACGATGGTCCGCGTCTGCGCTTAACGGCGGCGCGCCGGGGGCAAGGCTTAACGAATCCTTTCGAAATCCATCAATGAAATTGTTCCGGTATCACAAAGAATAAGGGACTTCATGGCACGCTGCGGTTTCGGGCCCGCGCCTTGACTGGTCCGGTGTGACATCCGGTCTGGCACCTCGGCGCGAGAGGGGGGCGGCTGCACTGGGGCGGTCACGAAAAATAAGGATTTTGCCTCCACTTTGGGTGGTTGTCTGGAGACGGCTATGGGTGAACCAGTGTCCCGCGCCACGGTACAGGCCTTCTACGAGGCGCTGGCTTCGCGCGATCCCATGCGTGTCGCGCAATTTCTGGCCGACGATGTGGAGTGGCACATGTCGGGGCCGGTCGATCTGCTCGTATTCTGCGGCTACCGGCGCGGCAAGGCCGCGGTCGCCGACTATATTGGCCGGATCGTGCCGTCGGTGCTGTCGGTCAAGCGCTTCGAGCCCGAAGAGATCGTGATCGATGGCGACACGGCCGCGGTGATCAACAACATCACCTCGGTGCAGAAAGATACCGGCCGCATTCTGACCTATCAGACCGCATTGTTCATGATATTCCGCGACGGCAAGGTGGTGTCGGTGAGGGGCGTTGCGGACACGCTGGATATGGCCGAGCAGTTGGTCGGTCATCGCATCGACGCCTATCGCGATCCACGCATCGCTGAATTGAAGGATGTGATCGCACTATGACGTCAGCGATCAGCGCCATCGCATTGCCGTCATCCGCGCAGGGCAAGGACATCCCGTCCTGGCTGGCCGATTTTTACCGCGCCTACGTGACCCGCGACGCGCGTCTGCTCGACGCAATTCTCGACGACGAGGTGGAATGGCTCATCACGGGGCCAGTGGACCAGTTCGACTATTACGGCCGGCGGCATGGCAAGGCCGAAACGATCGAGGTGATCACGCGCATCATGCCGTGCTTCTTCCAGATCAACGACTTCGAGTTTCAGCATCTTGCGGTTCAGGGCGAGCGCGTCGCCACCTACTGGCATGTCCGCGCGCGCCAGCGCGAAACCGGCCGCACGATCTGCTTCCGGGGTGTGCACTTCATGCGATTCCGGGGCGGCAAGCTCGTGTCCTTCCGCTCGATTGCCGACACCTTCGACGTGGCCGAGCAGGTGGTCGGCCACCCGATCGACATCAACAAGTCGATCGAACATGTGCCGCTGGTGCCAGAGCAGGACGATCTGATCACTTTGTGACGCTGCGGTCGGCGCGCTCCCTCCTCGCTTACGAGGGAGAGCGACCTCCCCCGCAAGAGAGAGGTGATGCGGGCAAGGCGACTCTAAGCCATCCGCGTCTTGACGCCGTGGCGCGCCAGGATGTCCTGAACGGTCTTGACCAGCTGGTCGCGCGGCACCTTGCGCTGCGCATCGGCCTGCTTTTGCAGATACTCGTCGCGCCCCTTTTCAAGCTTCGACAGCTCGGCGCCGAGGACCAGATCCTTCACCACCACCTGTTCGCCCGATGCGTCGTTTTTTTCATCCGAGCCCTGGATCACTACGCAGGGCGCGTTGCGCTTGTCGGCATATTTCATCTGCGGATTGAACTTTCCTGAACCGAGATACAACTCGGCGCGAATCCCCGCTGCGCGAAGCTCCGCCACCATCGTCTGATAATCTGCGATTCGATCAGGATCGAAAACCGTGACGACCACGGGGCCGAAACTTGGCTGTGCATCGCTCTTGTTCACAAGCGCGAGAGCCGCCGCGAGTCTCGATACACCAATGGAGAAGCCGGTGGCCGGCACCGGCTCGCCGCGAAAGCGCGAGACCAGCCCGTCATAACGACCGCCGCCGCCGACCGAGCCGAAGCGAACGGGCCGGCCTTTTTCGTCCTTGGTTTCGAGCAGGAGTTCTACTTCGTACACGGGGCCGGTGTAATATTCGAGGCCGCGCACGACGGAGGGATCGATGCGGATGCGGTCGTCGTCATATCCCGACGCTCTGACGAGGTCGCGGATTTGAGCGAGTTCGTCGAAACCAGCTTTTCCGGTTTCGTTGAGTCGAGCCTTGGCAGACGCTGCGGCGTCTGCTTTCAGCAGGCTCAAGACGATCTCGCTTTGGCGTTCGTCTAGACCGGCGCCTTTCGTGAAGTCGCCGCTCTCATCCTTCCGACCTTCACCGAGAAGCTTCTTCACCTCGTCCAGCGAAAACTTGTCAGCCTTGTCGATGGCGCGAAGCACAGTCAGGCGCTTTTCGCTTGCGATGTTCGCGGCATCCATCATCCCATCCAGCACCTTGCGGTTATTCACCTTCACCACATAGCTGCCGCGCGGAATGCCGAGCGCTTCCATCGTGTCCGCCGCCATCATGCAGATCTCGGCATCGGCCGCCATCGAGGCGGAGCCGACCGTATCGGCATCGAACTGCATGAATTGCCGGTAGCGGCCGGGCCCGGGCTTCTCGTTCCGAAACACATAGCCCTCGCGATAGCTGCGATAGGGCTTGGGCAGCGCGTCGAAATTCTCTGCGACATATCGCGCCAGCGGCGCCGTCAAATCGTAGCGCAGGCTCATCCACTGCTCGTCGTCGTCCTGGAACGAGAACACGCCCTCGTTCGGGCGGTCCTGGTCGGGCAGGAACTTGCCGAGCGCGTCGGTATATTCGATCGCGGGCGTCTCCACCGGGTCGAAGCCGTAAAGCTCGTAGACGGCGCGGATTTTCTCCAGCATCGCCCGGGTGGAGGCGAGGTCGGCGGGGCCGCGATCGACGAGGCCGCGCGGCAGCCGCGCCTTCAGTTTGCTCGGTTTGTCGGTCATTGGTCCGGTGCTTCGGCTTCCAAGTCGCGGGCGTCGTAACAGTCTGCGATAGCAGCCGCAAACTCCTTCTTACCCTCCCCTGAAAGGGGGGGGCGTCCGACCGGACGAAGTGAAGGAGGACGGGGAGGGGTCACTTGAAGGAAGGACCCCCACCCGGATCGCTTCGCGATCCGACCTCCCCCTTTCAGGGGGAAGTGAAGAAAGTGGGCGCTCATGGGGGAGGGGAGAACGCACCCCTCGCATGAGAAACCGCCACTTGCGCGACGCAAAGCTATGCGCGCAATGTCTCCGAAATCCACCACGCCCAAATCCCGGAGCTCCCGATGAGCACCCAGTCCGCCCGCAAGCCCGCCGCCACCGCCGTCCCGAATGACCTCGAGGCGTTCTGGATGCCGTTCACCGCAAACCGCGCCTTCAAGGCCCGGCCGCGCATGGTGTCGCGCGCCAAGGACATGCATTACTTCACCCCCGAGGGAAAACCGGTGCTCGACGGCGCCGCCGGCCTCTGGTGCACCAATGCCGGGCACAACCGCGAGCCGATCGTCGCCGCCATCCAGGCGCAGGCCGCGGAAATGGATTTCGCCCCGCCGTTCCAATACGCGAATCCGAAATCGTTCGAACTGGCGAGCCGGATCGCCGCGATGGCGCCGGGCGATCTCGACCACGTGTTCTTCTGCAATTCGGGCTCGGAAGCGGTCGACACCGCGATGAAGATCGCGCTCGCCTACTGGAACGCGCGCGGGCAGGGGCAGCGGGCGCGCTTCATCGGCCGCGAGCGCGGCTATCATGGCGTCGGCTTCGGCGGCATGTCAGTCGGCGGCATCGGCAACAACCGCAAGGCCTTCGGCACCATGCTGGCGGGCGTCGACCATCTGCCGCACACCTATAGCCGCGAGCATCAGGCCTTCTCCAAAGGCGAGCCGGAATGGGGCGCGCATCTGGCGGATGAACTGGAGCGTCTGGTCGCGCTGAATGGCGACAACACCATCGCCGCGGTGTTCGTCGAGCCGATGGCGGGATCGACCGCGGTGCTGCCGGCGCCGAAGGGGTATCTGCAGCGGCTGCGGGCGATCTGCGACAAGTACAAGATTTTGCTGGTGTTCGACGAGGTCATCACCGGCTTCGGCCGGCTGGGACACGCCTTTGCCGCGGAACGCTATGGCGTGGTGCCGGACATGATCACCTTCGCCAAGGGCGTGACGTCAGGCTCGGTGCCGATGGGCGGCGTGCTGGTGAAAAAGGAGATTCACGAGGCCTTCATGCACGGGCCCGAACACGTCGTGGAATTCTTCCATGGCTACACCTACTCGGCGCATCCGCTGGCGGTGGCCGCTGCCCTTGCCACGCTCGATGTCTACCGCGACGAGGGGCTGTTCGAGCGTGCCAAGAAGCTCGAGCCCATTTGGTACGACGCCTGCATGTCGCTGAAGGGCCTGCCGAACGTGCTCGACATCCGCTGCGTCGGCATCACCGTCGGCATCGATCTGGCATCGAAGCCCGACGGCGTCGGCAAGCGCGGCTTTGAGGCGATGGATCGCGGCTTCCACGAGGAAGGCATCATGCTGCGCGCGGTGGGCGATTCGCTCGCCATGTCGCCGCCGCTGATCGTCAGCGAGAGCCAGATCGGCGAGATTTTCGAGAAGGTCGCGCGGATCATCAAGGCGGTGGCGTAACCTTGCATACGATGCATGTGCCCGGTGCTCTGGCCTTTGTGCCGGGCAACCGATAACCACAGGTGTGGGCGGTTATCGCTGAGCCTGGAGCATCATGAGCAAGACCTTCATTCAACCTGCAGGAATGGCCGAGGCAATCGGTCCATTCTCGCGCGCAGTTCTCATCGACAAGCACCTGCATATCGCGGGGACTACGGCGTTGAGCCATATCAGCGGCGATTATTACAAACGGGCGCTTCCCGACACGATCGAGGAACAGACCCGGTTGACGCTCGAGAACATCAAGATGTGCGTCGAGGCCGCGGGCGGCACCATGCGCGACATCTACAAGGTCGTCATCCAGTTGAAAAATCCCTCCGAATATCAGCGAATGAACGCGGTGCGCGCGCAATATTTCAAGGACGAGCCGCCTATCAGCACCTGCTATCAGGCCAATCTCATGCGCGAGGAAATCCTCGTCGAGATCGAGGCTGTCGCCTACCTCCCCAATGCCTGACTTATTCGCGAGGAAATAAGATGATGCGTTTGCTGACGATCCCGCTCGTCCTTGCGAGCCTGTTCGTGCCGTCGCTTGCCGCGGCGCAGGACAGCTATCCCGCGCGTCCGGTCAAGGTAATCGTGCCGCTGGCCGCAGGCGGCGGTACGGATATCGTTGCCCGCACCATCGTGCAGTCGATTGCCGACGACTGGGGCGCCAACATCGTAGTTGAAAATCGCCCGGGTGCCGGAACGACGCTCGGCGCGCAGGCCCTGCTGTCGTCTCCCGCGGACGGCTATACGCTGATGTTCAACACCGCGAGCTTCCTGGTCACGCCGCATCTGATGCCGAGCCGGCCGTACGACCGCAACACACAGTTCGCACCGATCAGCCTCGTTGCGGCGTCTCCGCATGTGATCGTCGTCAGCGACAACGTGCCGGCCAAGACGTTCGCCGAACTGGTCGAGTGGCTGAAGTCGAAGGAGGGCAAGGCCACCTATGCCTCGTTCGGCAACGGGTCGTCGGGACATCTGGGTACCGAAATCCTGTTGCATCGGCTTGGCGTGAAGGTGGTGCATGTGCCTTATCGCGGCAATTCGCCGGCGCTGACCGACGTCATGGCAGGCCATGTCGACATGATGCTGGCGGACCATGTCGACGGAAACATCATGGCGTCCAAGCCGCGTCCGCTGGCCATCGCCAGCATGAAGCGCTCCGAATTTCTCCCGAACGTCCCGACCGTGGCCGAGAGCGGTTACCCCGATTACACGTCGCAATCCTGGTACGGTCTGGTCGCGCCGGCGGGGACGCCGCAGGCGGTCATCGACAAGTGGAATGCCGGTGTGGTCGCGGCGTTGAAGAAGCCCGAAATCCGCAAGAAGCTGATCGATCAGGGCATCGATCCGATCGGCTCGACGCCTGCCGAATTCAAGGGTTTCATGGATACCGAAGACGGCAAGTATAGTGCGGCGATCAAGGCCTCGAACATCAAGATGCAATAACGGAAGCGGCAGCCGGCGATGGCCGGATTGCCGTCACGCATCGAAGCCGGAGCGCACGCGCTCCGACTTCATTCCGCCGGCCGTCTAAACCCGATGACCTCGCGCTCTTGCTTCTGATCCGCCTCGGTCTCGCCGATGATGTAGGTCGGTCGGCCGCGCGCCTCGCGCAATGTGCGGCCGACATATTCACCGATGATGCCGAGCACCAGCAACTGCGCCGCGCCGAGCAGGGCGATGGTCGCCATGATCGAGGTCCAGCCGGTGACGGTCTGCGGCACCAGCAGATAGCTGACCACCGAATAGATCAGCAGCAGCAGCCCCACCGCCGCAAAGACCAGCGCGAGCCAGATCGCCAGTCGCAACGGCCGCACGCTGTGCGCGGCGATGCCGGTCACCGCGAGATCCATCATCCGCTTGAACGTGTATTTGCTCTCGCCGTAGGTACGCGCTCCGCGGGAGAAGGTGACCGTGGTCGTCGTATAGCCGAACCAACGCACGGTGCCGCGCAGGAACACGTCCTGATCGCCGAAGTCGTTGATGGTGTCGATCACGGCGCGGTCGAGCAGCATATAGTCGGATGAGCCGGGCTCGATGCGCACGTCCCCGATGGCGTCGAGCAGCCGGTAATAGAGCCGCGAGGTGAGGCTCTTCAGCGGCGGCAGGTCGGCTTCGCCGTCCTCGCGCCGAGTGGCGACGACCTTCGCGCCGTCGCGCCAGGCCCCGATCAGCTCCGGAATCAGTTCCGGCGGATGTTCGAAGTCGGCATCCATCATGATGACGGCATGCCCGCGGGCATGACGCAGCCCCGCGCGCAGCGCTTCCTGATGGCCGAAATTGCGCGTGAACGAGATGTAGCGGACCTGGGAGTTCGCGGCCGCAGCATCGCGGATGGCGGCAAGGGTGCCGTCCGACGATCCGTCGTCGACAAATACGATCTCGTAGCGACCGAGCGGCTTCAGGATGCCATCGAGCGTCGTCGCCATGCGCGCGATGTTGCCGGCTTCGTTGAAGGCCGGGATGACCACCGAGATATCCGGCACGGGTCCGCTCATCTCCGTGTGAGGTACCAATACCGGTGCCAGTTCATAGTCATCGTCGTCGTCCATGCGATATCCGGTCATTGACTGGCAGGGCCGTGCCGGGCACTCATTCGCAGCCGGACCGACATGGCCGGCCGCAGGTGGCATACTACGACGGGCGCATGGAAGCTACGACGGGCGCATGGAAGCGAGAACGACCCTGAGGGACGGCGATTTTCTCGCGGCCGTCGTAAATGTCGCGCTGCGATACCCGTTCCGGGTTCTGCTGACCGTGATGGCCGCGCATATCGTGGTCTGGGCAGCGCTGCCGCTCTTCACCGCCAACAATCTCGAGCTCGACCTCGTCGAGGATCTGGCGCTCGGCAAGGAATGGCAGCTCGGTTACTGGAAGCACCCGCCGCTGCCCTGGTGGCTTTCGGACGCGGTCTATCGCCTCACCGGACAGGTGGAGTCGATCTATTTCATCGCGCCCGTCGTCGTCGCGACCTGTTTTCTCGGCGTGTTTTTGCTGGCGCGCGACATTGCCGGCCCGGTGCAGGCGCTGATCGCCACGCTGTCGCTCGTCGGCATCCATTATTACAACTATTCGTCGGTGAAATTCGCCCACGACCAGATGCAACTGCCATTCTGGGCGTTCACCGGCTTGTTCGTCTATCGCGGGCTGGTGCGCGGCCGTCCGCTCGACTGGCTGCTGGCCGGGGCGATGCTGGCGGGCGCGTTCTGGTCGAAATATGCGGCGTTTGCGCTGGCGACGAGCCTGGCCGCTTTCCTGCTGATCGACCCGCTGGCGCGGCGGACGCTGCGCACGCCGGGTCCCTATCTGATGCTGCTGGCATTCTGCGTGGTGATCGCCCCGAATGCGATCTGGCTGATACAGACCGACTTCCTGCCGTTCGGCTATGTGAGCGGCCGCGCTATCGAAGCGAGCCGCTGGTACCAGTACGTGACCTTTCCGGTGGTCTGGATTGCCTCGCAGGCGTTTTTTGTCTTCCCCGCACTCCTTCTGCTGGCGCTGGTCCTGTTTCCGCAAACGGGGAAACAGCAGGAGTTGCCGCCGAAGGCCGCGTTCGGCCGCCGTTACGCGACCCTATTGGCGTTCGGTCCGTTCGCAGTGGTGACCCTGGCGTCGGCGCTGACTGGGCGCAAGGCGATCGCTTTGTGGGGCTATCCGCTATGGTCGTTCCTGCCACTGGCCGCCATCGTTTGGTTCGGTCCGGTCACGGACATGCGGCGGCTGCGGATATTTGCGGTCGGCGTGATGTTCCTTTTCCTGCTCAGTCCGGCAATCTATCTCAGTACCTATGCCTTCGAGCAGTTCTGGCGCCCGCGCCCGAAGGCATCGAATTTTCCCGGCAAAATGCTGGCGGAGGTCATGACGCGCGAATGGCGGGCGAAAACCGGAGCGGAACTGCGTTACGTCGCGGGATCGGAATTCGCGATCAACAATGTTGCGGTCTATTCACCTGACCGGCCGCGGGTGGTGGCACATGGCCGGCCTGAGATCAGCCCGTGGATTGACATGAAGGACCTGCGCAAGCACGGGGTCCTGGTGCTCTGGGAGGACAAGATCAATGCCGCCCATATCGACGAATGGCGCAAACGTTTCGGTGCGCAGGGCACGGTGATGTCCCTGCAACTGCCGCGACAGACGCGGCTTCCGATAAGGCCGGTCGAGATGCGGTACTGGATCGTTCCGCCGCAGCCCTGAGGCGAAAGCCGCGCGCCAAAATTCCTAAGGAGTGTCGTGCTGGATCGCTTGCGCTCCGCGCAGGCCTCATGGACATTAGTCCCTGGGCGGGCGAATCAGACGGTGGGGCGCCGCTTCGACCGCCGGCGGGATATTCATGCTGCGGCTGACGGCCATATTCATCGCGCTCTGCGTAATCGTGATTGCCGCATCGCTCGGCGCGGTTGGCTTTCTGCTGTTCGGCCTGACCGTCACCGAGGCAACCGTCGTCGCTCTCACGGCCATGACGGCGCTCGCGCTCTACAACACGGTGTCAGCCCGGCTGCGCGACCATAGCCGCGTCGGCGAGCAGATCTCCGATCTGTCGCGCGGCACCGCCGATCTTGCGCGCCAGGTTGGCGAGATCGGACGCCGCCTGAGTGCGGTCGAGGCTCAGGACGGCGCCCGGAAAGCTCGCGCGCCAAACGACGCGATGACTGCCGAAATCGGCGAACTCGGCACCCTGTTGAAAGAGCTTGCGGAAACCGTTGCGGATCACGATGCACGCCTGGTCGAGCTGAAGCGGGTGCAGAACGCGGCGGTAGCGCCCGTTCTCGTCGCCGAAGCGCTGCGCCCCGCGCCCCCGCCGCCGGTCCAGCTCCCCGAGCCTGTCGCCGAGGCGCCCGAGCCTGCCCCGGCCGAGCCGGTCAAGGCGGTCGCGGAACAGCCCCCGCCGGAACCGGAACTCGTTGCCACCGGGCCGCTGAAGGGCAAGACCGCCGAAGAAATCGTTGCCATCATCTCCGGCGCAATCGAGGCGAGCCGGATCGACCTCTACCTGCAGCCGGTGGTCACGCTGCCGCAGCGAAAGGTCCGCTTCTACGAAGCAATGACGCGGCTGCGCGCCGAAGACGGCACGCTGATCCTGCCGAGCGATTTTCTCGCCCATGCCGAAAAGGCGAATCTGGTCGCGAAGATCGACAACATGCAGCTGTTCCGCTGCGTGCAGGTGCTGCGCCGCCTGCTGCTGAAAAATCGTGAGATCGGCCTGTTCTGCAACGTCTCGATTGCGACCCTGAACGATGCCGAGATCTTCCGCCAGTTCTACGAATTCCTCGAGGCCAATCGCGCGCTCAGTTCCTCGCTGACGCTGGAATTCACCCAGGACGCGCTTCGCAACATGGGTCCGATCGAACAGGAAAGCCTCGCCGGCCTGATCGCGCTCGGCTACCGATTCTCGATGGACCATGTCAGCGACCTGCGGATCGGGCCGCGCGATCTGTCGGATCTCGGGGTGCGCTTCGTCAAGGTGCCGGCGCATCTCCTGCTCAATCGGGCCGGCGTCTCGGCCGATATTCACGCTGCCGACCTGTCGGACCTGCTTGGCCGCCATGGCATTAGCCTGATCGCGGAGCGGATCGAGACCGAGGCGGCGGTGGTGGACCTGCTCGATTATGACGTCCGCTTCGGCCAGGGTTTCCTGTTCTCGCCGCCGCGTCCGGTTCGGGCCGATGCGCTGCAAGGCGTGGCGGCGGTCAGTGGCATCGCGGATCGCCCGATGGCGCAGACCACCGTCGGCGCCGCGGCCAGGGCCGCAATCTGAGACCGCGATCTGAGGCTGCGATCTAGGCCGCGATCTGAGGGTGACGGCGCCCGCGCGCCGCGCTAGATCAGCGCCCGCCCACCGGCGGTCCGCCATCCACACAGGTTCTTCCCTTGACCATTTTCACCGATCATTTTTCAGCGCTTGCGCGCGATTACGACGTGGTGCTCTCCGACGTCTGGGGCGTGGTGCATAACGGCGTTGCCGCCTTCCCCGAGGCCTGCGACGCGCTGACGCATTTCCGCGAGGGCGGCGGCAAGGTGGTGCTGATCACCAATGCGCCACGGCCGAACGGCGTGGTCGCGGATCAGCTCGAGCATTTCGGCGCGCCGCGTTCGATCTATGACGCGATCGTCAGTTCCGGCGATGTCACCCGCGACGAAATCGGGAAGCGGCCCGGTCAGTCGATCTTCCATGTCGGCCCCAAGCGCGATCTGTCGATCTTCGAGGGGCTCGACGTAACCTTCGCGCCCCCGGAGAGTGCCGATTACGTGATTTGCTCCGGCCTGTTCGACGAAGAAACCGAGACGCCGGACGATTATCGCGACATGCTTGGGCAGATGCTCTCGCGTCGTCTGTTCATGGTCTGCGGCAATCCCGATGTCGTGGTCGAGCGCGGCGAGCAGTTGCTGTATTGCGCCGGTGCGATCGCGGACCTGTACGCCCGGATGGGCGGCGAGGTGCTGTATGCCGGCAAGCCCTATGCGCCGATCTACGATCTAGCCTTGAAGCTGGCGCAACGGGCGCGCGGCGCCGGTATCGACCGCAAGCGCGTGATCGCGATTGGGGATTCGGTTCGCACCGATTTCAAGGGCGCGGCATCTTACGGCATCGATTGCCTGTTCGTGACCGCCGGCATTCACGCAGCCGAATTCGGCGGCCGCGACGATCCCGATCCCGATGCGGTCGAGCGCGTGCTGATCGCGGCCGGCGGCAAGCCGCGGGCGATCGCGCGCAAGCTGAAATGGTAGCAGTCTCTCGCGAAGCTGTTCTCTGCGCTAAGCAGCGTAATGCGGCTGTTCGGAAAACACCGCGTCGATCTTGGCTTTCAGCGTGGCCGCATTGAACGGCTTGACGATATAATTGCTGACGCCGGCTTTCTTGGCGGCGATGATATTCTCGGTCTTGGACTCGGCCGTGATCATGACGAAGGGCACGGCGGCGAGAGCGGGATCGGCGCGCATTTCCTTCAGCAATTCGAAGCCGGACATCGGTTCCATGTTCCAGTCGGAAATGACCAGCTTGTAATGCCTCTCGCGCAGCAGGCGGAGTGCGCTGATGCCGTCATAGGCATCGTCGACATGAGTGAAGCCGACCTGCCGCAGCAGGTTGCGGATGATACGGACCATCGTGCTGTAGTCGTCGACGACCAGAACGGGCATCGATAGATCGACAGACATCGTCTCAAGCTCCGTCGTGGCGACCGGTCCTAGCCGGGCCGCACCATGAGCTTTCTACCCACGGTAGGCGCAGCATAGCGGCTGCGCCTTGAACTTCCGTTAAACCCGCAAGTTTTGAGGGGTATCGTGGACGTTGCCTTAAAGTGCGGCGAAATCTGCCGAAAGGCGCATTGCGCGCTGCCGATGCGTGAAGCATTTTAGATTTCATTTACTGTGTTAACAGAGGCAGATGATCACAACCCCCGCAAAAGCCGCCGTCGATCCGCGCATGGTCCGCACCCTGTGCTTTTAGGACCTGCATGTCGGCATGCGCGAGACCCTGATGAAGTCGGTGATGGAGACCGACGTCGTGGGCTTCGCCAATGTGTCCGGCGACGAGAACCCGATCCATCTCTGCGACACCTATGCCCAGGGCACCCGCTTCGGCCAGCGGATCGCGCACGGGCTTTACACCGCGAGCCTGATTTCGGCGGTGCTCGGCACGCGGCTGCCGGGCGCGGGCGCGGTCTATCGCTCTCAGACGCTGAACTTCCACGCTCCAGTGAAGATCGGCGACGTGGTCTCCGTCATCGTCGAGGTGATCGAACTGGTGCCGGAGGGCCGCAAGGTGCGGCTGCATTGCGAGGCCCTGGTCGACAACGCCGTGGTTCTGGACGGCGAGGCGATCGTATCGGTGCCGGGGCGTCCGAAGTCTTAAGACCCGAAGGGCCTGGCCGCTTGACTTGCGGCGGCAGCGGGCCGACACGGTGCGCATCGACAATCCAGCCACGTTCTCAATGCCGCAATCCGAACGCCAGAAGCCGTTTGTGGTGGTCCGTGACGACGGGCCCGAAGTCGAAAAGCTGCGCGGCGCCGTGGTTGCGATCGGCAATTTCGACGGCGTGCATCGCGGTCACCGGTCGGTCATCGATCTGGCCATGAAGCGCGCCGCGGCGGCCGGCAAGCCGTCCGCGGTGCTGACGCTCGAGCCGCATCCGCGCAGCTATTTCCGTCCTGACGTCCCGCTGTTCCGGCTGACCGACGAGCGCCAGAAGCTGCGGCTCCTTGCCGCGACGCCGCTCGATGGCGCGGTGGTGCTGTCCTTCAATGCGGTGCTTGCGGGCCTGCCGGCCGAGCAATTCGTGGCGGATATCCTCGTCGGACGGCTGGGCGTGAGCGGGGTCGCCATCGGGTTCGACTTCCATTTCGGGCAGGGCCGGGGCGGTTCGCCCGCGTTCCTGACCGAAGCCGGAGAGCGCTACGGCTTTCCGGTCGATGTGGCGCCGAAACTGGAGGATGAGGGCCGCCCGGTCTCCTCGGGCACCATTCGCACCGCGCTGGAAGCCGGGCGCGTGGTCGAGGCGGCCGAACTGCTCGGCTATCCCTGGTTCGCCTCGGGCGAGGTGATCCACGGCGAAAAGCGCGGCCGCGAGATGGGCTTCCCGACCGCCAATCTGCGGCTTGCCCCCGCCTGCGGCCTGAAGCACGGCATTTATGCCGTGCGGGTCGGCATCGGCGACGCCCGATACGACGGCGTGGCGAGTTTTGGCCGCCGCCCGACCTTCGACAATGGCGCGCCGCTGCTGGAGGTGTTTCTGTTCGGCTTTTCCGGCGATCTGTACGGTCAGGTCATCGATGTCGCGCTGATCGGCTGGATCCGGGCGGAGGAGAAATTCACCTCGATCGACGCCCTGATGGCGCAGATGAATCTGGACGCCGAGCGTGCCCGCGATGCGCTGGCCCGCAATCCGGGCGCATTCCCCCCGCTCGGGCAGATTTGACCGCGGCTCTGCCGCATCGCGCCTTTGCGCGCTGCGGCACCCCTGCTACACAGCCTCCGCCGGAGGCGATTTCCCGACATGACCCAGACTGAACGCGACTATTCCGAGACCCTGTTCCTGCCGCGCACCGAATTCCCGATGCGCGCCGGCCTGCCCGAGCGCGAGCCGGTGCTGCTCAAGCGCTGGAAGGACGAGAACCTGTACCGCAAGCTGCGCCAGGCCGCGAAGGACCGGGCGAAATTCATCCTGCATGACGGCCCGCCTTACGCCAACGGCAACATCCATATCGGCACCGCGCTGAACAAGATCCTCAAGGACGTGGTGACCCGCAGCCAGCAGATGCTGGGCTATGACTCCAATTACGTGCCGGGCTGGGATTGCCACGGCCTTCCGATCGAATGGAAGGTCGAGGAGGAGAACTACCGCTCCAGGAACAAGGGCAAGCCGAACTTCTCCGATCCCGCCGCGATGATCGCGTTCCGGCAGGAATGCCGCGCCTATGCCGAGCATTGGCTGAATGTGCAGCGCGAGGAATTCAAGCGGCTCGGCGTCGAGGGCGACTGGGATCATCCCTACACCACAATGAGCTTTGCGGCCGAAGCCCAGATCGCGCGCGAGATCATCAAGTTCGCGCAGAACGGCACGCTGTATCGTGGCAGCAAACCTGTGATGTGGAGCGTGGTCGAGAAGACCGCGCTCGCCGAGGCCGAGGTCGAATACGAGGATTACACCAGCGATACGGTGTGGGTGAAGTTTCCGGTGAAGTTCGCGCGCGGCAAGCGGCACGCAGCGCTGGAGAAAAAATACAAGGGCGCCTCCGTGGTGATCTGGACCACCACGCCCTGGACGCTGCCGGGCAATCGCGCCATCAGCTATTCGCCGAAGGTTGCGTACGGACTCTACAAGGTCACGGATGCCGCGCCCGACAACTGGGCGAAGTTCGGCGATCTCTTCATCCTGTCGGAAAATCTCGCCGGCGAGGTGTTCAAGCAGTCCCGCGTCACGGCCTACGACAAGATCGCCGACGTGCCGGTTGAAGATCTCGCAGATCTCGGCTGCGCGCATCCGCTGCGTTCGCTCGGCTACGACTTCACCGTGCCGCTGCTGGCAGGCGATCATGTCACCGACGACACTGGCACCGGCTTTGTGCATACCGCGCCCGGACACGGCCGCGAGGACTTCGAGGTCTGGACCGCGAGCGCGCGTTCGCTCGAAAACGACGGCATCAACCCCGCGATTCCTTATACCGTCGACGAGAACGGGGCGCTGACCGCGCATGCGCCGGGCTTCACCGGCAAGCGCGTCATCAACGACAAGGGCGAAAAGGGCGACGCCAACGACGCCGTGATCAAGGCGCTGGTCGAGGTCGGCAACATCATCGCGCGCGGCCGCCTCAAGCACCAATATCCGCATTCGTGGCGCTCGAAGAAACCGGTGATCTTCCGCAACACGCCGCAATGGTTCATCGCGATGGACAAGAACATCGCGGGCAAGGGCGACACCCTGCGCGATCGCGCGATGACGGCAATCGCTGTCACGCAGTGGATTCCCGCCGCGGGCGAGAACCGCATCACCGGCATGATCGAGAGCCGTCCGGACTGGGTGATCTCGCGCCAGCGCGCCTGGGGCGTGCCGATTGCCGTGTTCGTCAAGGAGAAGGCGGACGGCTCGGTCGATATCCTGAACGATGCCGCCGTCAACAAGCGGATTGGCGACGCGTTCGAGCTGGAAGGCGCCGATGCCTGGTATGCGGAGGGCGCCGCCGCGCGCTTCCTCGGCGATCGAGCAAAGGAAGGCTGGAAGAAAGTCGACGACATTCTCGACGTCTGGTTCGATTCCGGCTCGACCCATGCCTTCGTGCTGGAAGACGAACAGAACTTCCCGCAGCTCAAGGGCATCGTCCGCAAGCCTGCGGGCGGCAAAGACCAGGTGATGTATCTCGAAGGCTCGGACCAGCATCGCGGCTGGTTCCAGTCATCGCTCCTGGAAAGCTGCGGCACGCGCGGCATCGCCCCGTTCGACATGGTGCTGACGCACGGCTTCGTGCTCGACGAGCACGGCCGCAAGATGTCGAAGTCGCTCGGCAACACGGTCGCGCCGCAGGACGTGATCAAGAATTCCGGCGCCGACATTTTGCGGATGTGGGCCTGCGCGTCCGATTATGCCGACGATCTGCGCATCGGCGCGGAAATCCTGAAAACCAATGTCGAGACCTATCGCAAGCTGCGCAACACCATCCGCTGGATGCTGGGTTCGCTCGCGCATTTTTCCGACGAGGATCGCGTCGCCATCGACAAGATGCCGGAGCTGGAACGGCTGATGCTGCATCGGCTGGCCGAGCTCGATGTCGCGGTGAAGGAGGCGTATCGCGCGTTCGATTTCAAGCGCATCTTCGCGATGCTCAGCGCCTTCATGACGTCGGATCTCTCGGCTTTCTATTTCGATATCCGCAAGGACGCGCTGTATTGCGATCCGGTTTCGTCGGTGAAGCGCAAGGCGGCGCTGACCGTGATCGATCACCTGTTCCGCTGCACGGTCACATGGCTTGCGCCGATGCTGTGCTTCAGCGCGGAAGAAGCGTGGCTGTCGCGCTATGGCGACGATGCGCCGTCGGTGCATCTGCAGCTGTTCCCGGACGTGCCGGCGCAATGGCGTGACGACAAGCTGGCCGAGAAGTGGCGCAAGATTCGACTCGTAAGGCGTGTAGTTACGTCCGCATTGGAGCTTCAGCGTGCTGCGAAGAACATCGGTTCCTCTCTTGAGGCTTCACCGGTAGTCTATCTGGCGAGAGACTTTACAGGTCTCTTGTCCAATGACGACTGGGCTGAAGTTTGCATCACGTCAGGCTTTGAGGGGAGAGAGAACGAAGCAACTGCGCTTGGACAAGATGTTCCATACTCCGAAAAGGCGTGGGAGAAAGATGCGGACGAACTCTTTGCAGATCACGCAATCACGGAGCGAGTAGCTGTTGTGTTTAAGCGCGCGCATGGCAAGAAGTGTGCGCGCTCCTGGAAGGTCACCGAGAGCGTCGGCGAAGACCCGGCCTATCCCGACGTGACCCCGCGCGACGCGCAGGCGCTGCGCGAATGGGACACGCTGCGCAAGGCTGCGGAGTAATCGCCGCGATCATGAACCTCAAGAGCTACCTCATCGGCCCCTTCACCCGCGATGGCGTGGCGGCGGCGCTCGTCACCGCGCTCGCGGATCAGGCGCTGAAGCTCTGGCTGCTCTACGGCTTCGAGCTCGGCAAGCTCGGCCGGGTGGTGATCCTGCCGTTTTTCGACCTTGTGCTGGTCTGGAACCGGGGCATCAGTTACGGCTGGCTGTCCCAGGATACCGTGGCCGGCATGTGGATGCTGCTCGGCTTCAAGGTGGTGGTGGTGGTCGTGCTCTGGGGCTGGTTGTCGCAGGCCGAGAACCGGCTGACCGCCCTCTCGCTTGGGTTGATCATCGGCGGGGCGATCGGCAATGCGATCGACCGGATGGCGCACGGCGCCGTGGTCGATTTCGCGCTTCTGCACATCACCACGCAGACCTGGGCCTTCAACTGGTACGTCTTCAACCTCGCCGATGTGGCCATCGTTGCCGGGGTGGCCGGTTTGCTGTATGAAACCTTTCTGGGCGGCCGCGCCGCAAAAGCGCCCTGATTTTTCGGGAGTTTCCCGGTCGGGGACGGGTATTGAACCGTGCGGGGACAGATCTTGCGAACAGCGACAGGGATGTCTGATTTGCGCTCCGATTTGCGCCTGGCCGGCTGGCGCCGCGGCCTGATGGCCGCCATTGCCGCCATTGCCCTCACCGGCGCCGTATCGGTTTCCGTTCCGTCGGTTGCGATCGCCAACGACGACGACGAGGAAGAGAGCCTCGAAACCAAGTTCATCAAGGGCCTGTTCGGCATCAACAATAACGGCTCGATCGATTATCGCGAGCGTCCGCCGCTGGTGGTGCCGCCCAATCTCGGCCAGTTGCCGCAGCCGGAAGCCAACGCGATCGCGAATACGCCGTCCTGGCCGAAGGAACCCGAAGCCGTCGAGCGCAAGAAGCGAGCGGAGGCCAAGAAGAAACAGCGGCGGACCAGTTCCGAAGAGGACGATCGCGCCCTGAGCCCGGCCGAGCTCAATGCCTATGGCCGCAAGCCCACCGGCAGCACTGTGCTCAACCCCACTGGCCCGCAGGATGCGGAATCGGACAGTCAGCGCCCGCAGCGGCCGAGCGAACTCGGATACAAGGGCGGCCTGCTTGGCGGTCTGTTCAAGGATAATTCGAAGCCGGAAGTGGCGACCTTCACCAAAGAGCCGGCGCGCAACGAGCTGACCCAGCCGCCGCCGGGGTACCGGACTCCGTCCTCGGCGCATCCGTATGGCCTGACGCCGCGCAAGGAGCAGGCGAAACCCTACGACTACGTTAACAGGCGCGGCACCGGCGAATAGCGTGTCGGAAATTTAATCATCCGCGCGTTCTGAAGGGCTTTGCAATTCCGTTTTGCCGGCCCAGATTGCCTGAGGGCCCGTCCGCCTGCATCGCAGGCAAGGGCGCTTGTGAGAACATTCATGATCCGCCGACGAACGCTACTGGCATCCTGCGCGGCCGCAGCCGCACTGATGTTTCTGAGTGTTGCCCCGAATCGCGCCGCTTCCGGCCCCGAGATATCGCATTTCAAGCTCGCCAACGGCATGGAAGTGGTGGTCATTCCCGACCGCCGCACGCCGGTCGTCACCCACATGGTCTGGTATCGCGTCGGCTCCGCCGATGAACCGCCGGGCAAGTCCGGGATCGCGCATTTCCTCGAACACCTGATGTTCAAGGGGACCGAGAAAAATCCGGCCGGCCGCTTCTCCAAGGTGCTCGCGACCATGGGCGGCCAGGAGAACGCATTCACCTCGAGCGATTACACCGGCTATTTCCAGCGCGTGACCCGCGACCGTCTCAAGATGGTGATGGAGTTCGAGGCCGATCGCATGACCGGCCTCACGCTCACCGACGAAGCGGTGCTGCCGGAACGCAACGTTGTGCTCGAAGAGCAAAACAGCCGCGTCGCCAACAACCCCTCCGCAAAACTTGGCGAGGAAGTACAGGCCGCGCTTTATCTCAATCATCCCTATGGCCGTCCGGTGATCGGCTGGCGGCACGAGATCGAGAAGCTCAACCGTCAGGATGCGCTCGATTTCTACAAGCGCTGGTACACGCCGAACAACGCCATTCTGGTGGTGGCCGGCGATGTCTCCGCCGACGAGGTCAAGACGCTGGCCGAAGAGACCTACGGCAAGATTGCGCCGCGCGCCGAGATTGGCCCGCGCACGCGGCCGCAGGAGCCGGAGCAGCGCTCGGTCCGCAGCGTGACTTTCGCCGATCCGCGCGTGACCCAGCCGAGCCTCCAGCGCAGCTACCTCGTGCCATCGGCTGCCAATGCGAAGCCCGGCGAGTCCGAAGCGCTGGAAGTGCTGTCGCAGATCCTCGGCAGCGGCAATAACAGCCGGCTCTATTCAAAGCTGGTGATCGAGAAGCCGATGGCGACCTCGATCGGCGCCTGGTATCAGGGCTCCGCGCTCGACCATACCCGCTTCGGCATCTACGGCACGCCGCGCAGCGATGTGACGTTGAAGGATCTGGAAGAGGCGATGGATGGCGTGATCGCCGAACTCGCCGAGAACGGCGTGACCAACGACGAACTGGAACGCGCCAAGATCAAGCTCGTGGCCGACGTGGTCTATGCGCAGGATAGCCAGGCGACCATGGCGCGCTGGTATGGCGGCGCGCTGACCACCGGCCTTACCGTCGAGCATCTCAAGACCTGGCCTGATCGCGTCCAGAAGGTCACCTCGGATCAGGTACGCGACGCCGCCAAGACCTGGCTCGACAAGCGACGCTCGGTGACCGGATATCTGGTCAAGGAGCACCCGAAGCCGCAGGAGCGCCGTTCATGATCGCCAACCGACTTTCGACAGGCCGCGCGTTCGCGCTGGTCGCGGCGGCCGCCGGTGCGCTGTTCGTGCTTGCGCCGCAGGCGCAGGCGGCAGCCAAGATCGAGCGGGTGGTGAGCCCGGGTGGCATCGAGGCGTGGCTCGTGCGCGAGCCGTCGGTGCCGCTGATCGCCATGGAGTTTTCGTTCAAGGGCGGGGCCAACCAGGATCCGGCCGGCAAGCCCGGCGTAGCCTACATGACGGCGGCCTTGCTGGACGAAGGCGCGGGCGATCTCGACGCCAAGGCGTTCCAGGCGCAAAGCGACCGCAACGCGGTCGAACTATCCTTCCGGGCCAGCCGAGACGAGATTCGCGGTTCGCTCAAGGTTCTGAGCCATCGCCAGACCGAAGGCTTCGACCTGCTGCGGCTTGCGCTGACGCAGCCGCGTTTCGACAAGGAGCCAGTCGAGCGCATTCGTGCCCAGATGCTAACCGCGCTCAAGCGCGAGACCACGAGCCCGAACGAGATCGGCTCGCGATTGTGGTGGCGCACCGCGTTCCCGAACCATCCCTACAGCCTGCCGACCAACGGTACGCTTGAATCGGTGCCGGCGATCACCCGTGACGATCTGACCGCTTATACCGGACGCGTGCTGGCGCGCGACAATCTGAAGATCGGCGTGGTCGGCGACATCGATGCCGCAGCGCTCGGGACCGTGCTCGATCAGGTGTTCGGATCGCTGCCGAAGACCTCGCAACTGCAGCCAGTGCCGAGTGTCCGCCCCGATGTGCTCGGCAAGCGGCTCGAGGTTTCCCTCGACGTACCGCAGACGGTGGTCGCGTTCGGCGGTCTCGGCATCGCCCGCAAGGATCCGGACTTCATCCCGGCTTTCATCGTCAACCACATCCTGGGTGGCGGCTCGTTCTCCTCGCGGCTCTACAACGAGGTGCGCGAGAAGCGCGGGCTGGCCTATTCGGTCTATTCCTATCTGCTGCCGCTGGACGCCACTGCGCTGTTCATGGGCGGCACCCAGACCCGCGCCGACAAGGCGGACGAGACCGTCGGGCTGATCCAGCAGGAAATCCACCGGCTGGCCGAGAACGGCCCGACGCTCGACGAGCTTGAGCGGGCGAAGTCGTATATCCAGGGCTCCTATCCGCTGAACTTCGATACGTCTACGAAGATTGCAGCGCAGCTGGTGCAGCTTCAGGTCGACGATCTCGGCATCGATTACTGGGAACGCCGCAACGGCCTGATCGACGCCGTCACGCTCTCGGACGTCAAGCGGGTCGCCAGCCGTCTGCTCAATGGCGGCGTGCTGTTCACCGTGGTCGGGCGCACGCAACCGACTGCCGCCGCGAAGCAGGGCGGCTGATCGCTCAAGGGATGGCGCGCTCGGTCTGCACATGGCCGAGCGCCGCACGGTTCGCGTTATAGGCGCGATCGTATTCGATCACCTGCGCGACTTCGGCCCGCGCGTCTTCGCCGTAGATTTTGCCGATCAGGTACAGCGTCGCGTCGATTGCGAGCGAGACGCCGCCGCCGGTGACGACCGCGCCGTCGTCCACCACGGCAGCGGCCTGAGCGCGCGACGTGGGCGCAAACGAGGCAAGCTCCTGCAGTGGTGACTGCGCCTCGTTGCCGACCGCCGAGCGGCGCGTCGTGGCCATCCTGCCATCGAGCAACCCCGCGGCGCCGAGGATCATCGCCCCGGTACAGACCGACGTGACCTGCGCCGTCGACGGTTTGCGCAGAAAATCCAGCATCGCCGGATTGGCCGTTTCGCGCCGCCAGCCTGGCCCTCCGCACACCATGACGACATCGCAAACCGGCGCATCGGCGAAGCCCGCCTGTGCGATGATCGACAGTCCCCCGGCCAGTTCGACCGGCCCGGCCGTTTCGGCGATCGTCACGCTCTCGATTGCGGGCAACACGCGGCGCGCCATTGAGATCACGCCGACCGTACCGCCGATATCGATCGGCTCGACACCGTCATAGACCACGATTCCGAACAGCGCCGCGGCGTTGCGATCCTTCATCGGGCCTCCTGCAATTCGCATTCGCATTGCGCGCGATGCGTCGAATCTAGGCAGAGCCCGTCAGGCCGTGCCTTCCGAACGGGCCGGCCGGCACGCTCTGTGCGCACGATCGCTTGCGAATGCGCCGCAATCAACCGCGAAGCCACCGGCACCAACTGAATAAGCAACTGGTATGCCGGTTGCACTGTGAAGGTGCCCGGGCCCTCGAACCGCGAGATTTATCCGATGGATCGCCGCAAGTTTCTTGCCCTCAGCACGGGTGGAGCCGCCACCACCGCGCTGGCCGCTCCCGCTATCGCGCAATCGGCCCCGACCATTCGCTGGCGCATGACATCCAGCTTTCCGAAGAGCCTCGACATCACCTATGGGGCCGGCGAGACCTTCGGCAAATACGTCTCCGACCTGACGGACGGCAAGTTCGTGATCCAGCAATTCGCCGCCGGCGAGATCGTGCCGGGCCTGCAGGCGCTGGATGCCGTGCAGAACAACAGCGTCGACGGCGCCTATACCGGATTGCTGTTCTACATCGGCAAGGATCCGACCTTCGCCCTCGGCGCCGCGGTCCCCTTCATGATGAATCCGCGCGCGCAGCACGGCTGGTATTATTACGGCGGCGGGCTCGATCTGATGAACGAGTTCATGGCCAAGTATAACGTCATCGGCTTCCCCTGCGGCAATACCGGCATGCAATGGGGCGGCTGGTTCCGCAAGGAGATCAAGAGCGCGGCCGATCTGAAGGGCCTGAAGATGCGTATCGCCGGCCTCGCCGGACAGGTCGCGACCAAGGCCGGCATCGTCACCCAGCAACTCGCGCCTGGCGACATCTATCCCGCGATGGAACGCGGCGTGATCGACGCGGTCGAATATATCGGACCCTATGACGACGAGAAGCTCGGCTTCAACCGCGTCGCCAGCTTCTACTACACGCCCGGCTGGCAGGAAGGCGGCACGGTCTTCCACGCGATTTTCAATACCGAAAAGTTCAACGCGCTGCCGCCGCTCTACAAGAAGGCGATCGAGATCGCCGCGCAGGCGACAACCACCTCGATGCTCGCGCACTACGACACCAAGAATCCCGAGGCGCTGGCCCGGCTGGTCGGCGCCGGCGTGAAAGTATCGGTGTTCCCGCGTGACGTGATCGATACGATGTACAAGGCGTCGGAGGAGCTTTACGCCTCGATCATCGCCACCAATCCGGCCTTTGCGAAAATCTATACGTCGCAAAAGGAATTCCGCGACAAGAACTACAGCTATCATCAGGCCGCCGACTTCCAGTACGATCTGATGATGCTGCAACTGAAGCGCAAATCCTGACGGCGGTTTGCGAGACACGAGAGGTACCGATGTCCGGGACTGACGCATTCGACCCCGACAAGGTCAGCTACGTCAGCTCGTTCGACGAGATCGCGGCGCGGCATTACCAGCCGATGTTGCGGGCCACCGGCAAGGTGCTGCCCGCGCTCGACCGGCATTGCCGCGCCATGATCGAACGCTCGACCTTTTGCGTGATTTCGTCCTTCGGTCCTTCCGGCGCCGATGTCTCGCCGCGCGGCGACCCGCCGGGCTTCTGCCGGATTCTCGACGACCGGCATCTGCTGCTGCCCGACCGGATCGGCAACAACCGCTTCGATACGATGGGCAACCTGTTCCACAATCCGGCGCTAGGCATGCTGTTTCTGGTGCCGGGCATGTCGGAAATCCTGCGCATCAACGGCACCGCGCGCATCACCGACGACCAGGCGCTGCTGGCGCCGTCCGCAATGCGGGGGCAGGTGCCGAAGGTCGGCCTCGTGATCGCGGTGAAGGAGGCCTATCTACACTGCGCCAAGGCGGTGAACCGGGCGAAGCTCTGGGACGCCGCGATGCATATCAACCGGGCCGAATTGCCGAGTTACATGGACATGCTGGGCGAGCAGGTCGAGGGACTGACGCGGGAAGAAAATCTCCGGCAGGACGCGGAAATGGCCCGGCGGGGGATGTATTAGCCATCCCGCGACAAGGTGGAACCGGGCGGCGCCGCCGACGTTGGCAGGGGTCCCCCTCATCCGCTAAAGCAGCCTCCATGATCGCTCAGTCCATCGACCTTGCCCGCGAGTCCGCCATCGGCCCCGACGGCATCTCCGACGCCGCCCTGGATGACGCACTGGCCCGCAGCGAGAGCGCGCTCGATTGGCTGCGCGCCCGTCATGCGGACAACGGCCTGCGACTGCTGCAACTGCCGGCGGAGCGCGATGACATCGCCGCCGTCCAGGCCGCGGCCAAGAGCCTGACCACAGGCGCGACCGATATCGTATTTCTCGGCACCGGCGGATCGAGCCTCGGCGGCCAGACACTGGCGCAGTTGGCCGGTTACGCGGTACCCGGCGTCGGCGCGCTGCGGGTCGGCCCGCGCATCCATTTCATGGACAATCTCGACCCGCTCAGCTTTGCCCTGCTGCTGGCGCGGCTGCCGCTCGCGACCTCGCGCTTCATCGCGATCTCGAAATCCGGCGGCACCGGCGAGACCCTGATGCAGACCGCCGCGGCGCTTTCGGCTTGCAAGGCGGCCGGCTTGCAGGAGAGCATCGGCGGAATGTTCTTCGGTCTCAGCGAACCGGCGAAGCCCGGCAAGCGCAACGGCCTGCGCGATCTGCTCGAGCCCGAGGGCGTGACGTTCCTCGATCACGATACCGGCGTCGGCGGGCGTTTTTCGGCGCTGACCAATGTCGGCCTGCTGCCGGCCGCCATTCTCGGTCTCGATGTGGTTGCGCTGCGCGACGGCGCCGCGGCGGCGCTTGCGCCTGTGCTCGACGGAAAGCCCGCGGCAGAGGTGCCATCGGCGCTCGGCGCCGCGCTGTCGGTCGCGCTGGCGCAGCAAAACGGCAAGACCATTTCGGCGGTGATGGCCTATGCCGACCGGCTGGAGAAATTTGTCAAATGGTACGTGCAGCTTTGGGCCGAAAGCCTCGGCAAGGACGGCCATGGCACCACCCCGGTCGGCGCGCTCGGCCCGGTCGATCAGCACAGCCAGTTGCAGCTCTTCATTGCGGGACCGCGCGACAAGCTGTTCTCGGTGATCACCACCGGTGTTGCCGGGAAGGGGCCCGCGATCGATCCCGAACTCGCGCAGCGGGCGGGCGAGCCGGAGTTCGGCGGCAAGACCATCGGCGATCTTGTCGCCGCGCAGGGCCGCGCTACCGCCGAAACGCTTGCCAAGAACGGCCTGCCGGTGCGCACCTTCCATCTTGAGACCATCGACGAGCGATCGTTGGGCGAATTGATGATGCATTTCATGCTGGAAACCATCATCGCCGCGCAGCTGCTCGGTGTCGATGCGTTCGACCAGCCGGCGGTGGAAGAGGGCAAGGTGCTGGCGAAGCGATATCTCGCGGGGAAGGACTGAGCGGGCGGCGGCGATTGAATGCCCGCCGACACCATCATCCCGATCTACGACCGTCATGCGCAGGCCTATGACCGACAACGCGGACGCAGTCTGTTCGAAAAATCCTGGCTCGATGCCTTTTCTGCGCTGCTGCCGGATGGCGGTTCGGTGCTCGATATCGGCTGCGGCATGGGCGAGCCGATCGCACGTCATCTGATCGCGCGCGGCTTCGCCGTCACCGGCATCGATTCATCGCCGTCGCTGATTGCTATGGCGCGCGAGCGCTTTCCGCAACAGACATGGATGGCAGCCGACATGCGTGCGCTGTCACTCGACCGCGTGTTCGACGGGCTGATCGCATGGGACAGTTTCTTTCACCTCACGCCGGACGACCAGCGCGCCATGTTCCCGGTGTTTCGCGATCATGCGGCGCCACGCGCGGCACTGATGTTCACCAGCGGGCCGGCGCGCGGCGAAGCGATCGGCGAATTCGAAGGCGAGCCGCTCTATCACGCCAGCCTCGATCCGGATGAATACCGCGCGTTGCTGATGGCGCACGGTTTCCGCGTCGTGTCCAATGTCGCCGATGATCCCACTTGTAACGGCCACACGGTCTGGCTGGCGCAACGCGTGTGACGCAGGCCGTCCCGTTTTCTACGGGCCCGGCTGGTTTTCAATCGTTACGCGAATTGGGTTAAAGTGGATCATGATCCGCGTCACCGATTCCATCAGCATCCATGAGGACGAGATCGAGGAGAGCTTCGTGCGCGCCTCCGGTCCCGGCGGGCAGAACGTCAACAAGCTGTCCACTGCGGTGCAGCTTCGCTTCGACGTGCGGCGCTCGCCGTCGCTGCCGAACGATGTCGCGATCCGGCTGATGAAGCTCGCCGGCAAGCGGCTGACCAAGGACGGCGTGATCGTCATCATCGCGCAGACCGCGCGGACCCAGGAGCGCAATCGCGCCGAGGCGCGCGAGCGGCTGGTCGATCTGATCCGCGAGGCATCGGTGCGGCCGGTGAAGCGGCTGGCCACCAAGCCGACCAAGGCGTCCAGGACCAAGCGGCTCGAAGGCAAGAAAATCCGCAGCAGCGTCAAGGGTATGCGGGGCAAGGTCCGGGAGGACTGATGGTTGCTACGAGGATGGTCTTGACATTGTAGGAATAAAAGCATATACTCTCTCCACCTCGCTCATGAGGGGCGTCAACCGGTGACGCCAGTTGATGGAGCGGGGTGCGGCGCCTGCGGGCCGTGGTTCGTCGCCACGGCACCCGGGCTGCATGGGGGCACCGCCCGGGGTCACTAGGGACCCCTGCCGGGAGCCGGCTGACGCCATGCGCAGATCAAGGCGCATGGAGGCAAAGCGCGGCCCCATGCAGACGAATCGTCGCCAATGATGCGCCGTGAGGCGGCCGCGCGTTGGCAACAGCGCGTGGCGTATCAGGAATGCCCTGCGTCTTTCGGCGCATCATTCCCCTCACTTTTCCCCGAGACTGCGGCGTGCCCGCGCCGGCCAAAGAACAGGGCCGGCGGAGCTTTTCGCGCGGAGGTCCTGTATGTCGTTGTGGTCATCATCTTTGCTCGCGCGGATCTCGCGCGCCCCGCGGCCGCATCGCGCAACCGGGCCATGCGCGCCAAATGCTTGAATTCGCGGGACGTTTGGGTTTGTCTCCACCTGAAAAACAAGAACAGGCTGTAACGGGAGTGTTTCGTGCTGAGGTTCGGAATTTTCGATCATCTCGATGCCGATGGATCTCCGCTGGGAGAGATGCTGGAGCACCGGCTCGGACTCCTGGAGGTGATGGACCAGGAAGGCTTCTACGGCTTCCACATGGCCGAGCATCATTCGACGCCGCTCGGCTGGGTGCCCTCGCCGAGCGTGTTCGTCTCCGCCGCGATCCAGCGCACCAAACGGTTGCGCATCGGACCGCTGGTTTACGTCCTGCCGATGTATCACCCGCTGCGTGTGTTCGAGGAAATGTGCATGCTCGATCACATGAGCAATGGACGTTTCATGCTCGGTGTCGGCCGAGGCGCAGCGATGGTCGAGCATCAGCGCTATGGCGTCGATCCGGCGCATGCGCCCGCGATGTATCACGAGGCCTATGCGGTGATCATGAAGGCATGTGAGTCCGACATCCTGAATTTCGAGGGCAAATACTACAATTTCAAGGATTACCTCGTTCAGTCGAAGCCGGTGCAGCGCCCGCATCCTCCGGTCTGGTACGGCGCGCCGAATGCCGATGCTGTCGGATGGGCGGCGCCGAATGCGGTCAACATCGTGTCGCTCGGGCCGGCCGCGCGTGCGCGCGCCATCACCGACCGCTATCGCAAGGACTGGGCGGAGCTTGGCCGCAACGCTGCCGAGATTCCGATGATGGGCATCACCCGCCATATCGTCGTCGCCGACAGTGACGCCGACGCCAAGGCAATGGCGCGCCCCGCCTATGCGATCTGGCGCGAGGCGATCGAGATGCTGTGGAAGCGCTCCGGCGTGCCGTTCGTGCTCAACCCGGTCTATCCGGAAAGCTGGGACGAACTGGAGGCGATCGGGCATGGGGGCGCCGGGAGCCCCGCGACGGTGCGCGATTATGTCGGCAGGCTGCAGGCGGAAAGCGGCGTCAATTACGTGCTGGCGCAGATGATGTTCGGTCACATGTCCTTCGAGCAGGCCTCGCATTCGATCCGCCTGTTCGCGCGCGAGGTGATGCCGGCCTTCACCGCGCGCGCGGCAGCCTGACGGCGATGAGCGCAGCCAGCCCGCGCAAGCGCATCCTGATCCTGCCCGGCGATGGCATCGGGCCGGAAATCATGGCCCAGGTGCGACGCGTGGTGGAATGGTTCGCGGAGAAGCGCGGGCTTGCTATCGATCTGCGCGAGGAACTGTTCGGCATACCGGCATGGCACGCGCATGGCTCGGTGCTGCGCGACGAAACCTGGCACGAGATCGAAGCCGCGGACGCGATCCTGTTCGGTGCGATCGGCTCGCCGGAATACGATGCCATCCCCGGCGTGCGCGAGGGCACCGGGCTGCTGCGGATGCGGGTCGAATTGAACCTCTTCATCAATCTGCGGCCGGTTCGCGCTTTCCCCGTTCTCGCCGCGGTGTCGCCGCTCAGGTCAGAGGTGCTGAGCGGGACCGATCTCGTGATCGTGCGCGAACTGACCGGCGGAATTTATGTCGGGCAACCGCGCGGGATCGAGACCGTCGATGGCGTGCGCCACGGCGTGAATACCATGGCCTATAGCGAGCCCGAGATCGAGCGGATCGCGCGCGCCGCGTTCGAACTCGCGCGCATGCGTAGCGGCCGCGTCTGCTCGATCGACAAGAGCAACGTGCTGGAGGTGAGCCGGCTGTGGCGCGAGGTGGTGCAGACCCTGCACGATACCGAATATGGCGACGTCGCGCTGTCGCATCTGTTTGTCGACAATGCCGCGATGCAGCTTGTGCGCGCGCCTTCGCAGTTCGACGTGCTGCTGATGGAGAACCTGTTCGGCGATATCCTGTCCGATATCGGCGCCGCGGTCGCGGGCTCGATCGGCATGCTGCCATCGGCGTCGATGAACGGCATGTATGCTGGCGGCGAGGGGCGCCATCGCGCGCTCTACGAGCCGATCCATGGCAGCGCGCCGGATATCGCCGGCAAGGGCATCGCCAATCCGTGCGGCGCGATCCTGAGTTTCGCCATGTGCCTGCGCCACACGTTCCTGCGCCCGGACGAGGCCGATTGTCTCGAGACGGCCGTGATCCGGGCGATCGCGGGGGGCGCGCGCACCGCGGATATCGCGCTGCCGGATCATCCGCCGGTCTCCACCTTAGCGATGGGCAACGCGGTCCTGGGCGAACTCGATGCGATGGCGATTGCGCCTGCCGCTGCCCACGCTTGACGAGGCTTCGCGATTGAGGCCTCTAACAGCGTCACTCCTCTCATCAAATGCGTGGTCCCGTATGTCATCCGCTCCTGCGCGTCTCGAAGACACCCTGAAATCAGGCAAATTCGTCCTCACCGCCGAAATCACGCCACCGGTGTCCTGCGACAAGAACGATCTTCTGGAGAAGGCTCTGCCGCTGCGCGGGCTGGCCGATGCGGTGAATGTCACCGACGGCGCCGGCGCGCGGGCGCATATGGATTCGGTGACAGCCGCAACTCTGCTGCTGATGAATGGGATCGAGCCCATCCTCCAGCTCACCTGCCGCGACCGCAACCGCCTCGGGCTGCAGGGCGCGCTGATGGGCGCCGCCGCCATGGGCGTGCGCAACCTGCTGGCGCTGCGCGGCGACGATCCGACGCAAGGCGACCAGCCGGAGACCAAGCCGGTCTTCGATCTCGATGCCCGCGGCCTGCTCGCCACCGCAGCCCGGATGCGCGACGCGGGCGAATTGCCATCGGGCAAGAAAATCGGGGGCAAGGCGGATTTCTTCCTTGGCGCCGCGGATGCCCCGATCGATCCCGCACCCGACTGGAAGCCGGCCGGCCTCAAGGGCAAGGTCGAGGGCGGCGCGCGCTTCGCGCAGACCCAGTTCTGCATGGATGCCGGCGTGCTGCGCCGCTACACCCAGCGGCTGACCGAGGAGGGCGTCATCCCCGGCCTCTCGATGATCATCGGCGTGGTGCCATTCCGTTCGGCGAAGTCGGCGCGCTGGATCAAGGAGAAGCTGTTCGGCTCTGTGGTGCCGGATGCGATGATCGACCGCATGGAAGCGGCCGCCGATCCGGTCGCCGAGGGCAAGGCGATCCTCACCGATTATCTGATGGAGATTTCCGAAATCCCCGGCGTTGCCGGTGCGCATATCATGGCGCCGATGAATGACGACGCGGTGCCCGAGGTGATCGAGGCGTTCCGGAAGCGCAAGGCCGGATAACGCGGACAGCAAGGCGGGCCGATGTCTCAGATTCGTGAGTCTTTGAAAGCCCGCCTCGCGTGCCGCGATTTCGTTATCGGCATCGCGCCGAAATTCTCGTCCGCCGATCTCGTGGCCGCGCTGGCTCCGCGCTTCGACTATATCTTTCTCGATTGCGAGAATGCCGGACCGGATGTCGAGCGCATTCCCGATCTCGTGCGCGCGGCGCATGCGGGCGGCGCCGCGGCGCTGCTTCGCCCCTGGTCGAAGGGCATGGGCGTGCTGCGGCGCTATCTCGGCTGCGGCATCGACGGCTTCATCATGCCGGACGTGGAAAGCACGGAGGAAGTCGCTTCTGCGCGCTCGCTGATGGCCGAGATCCATCCGGCCGACGCCGACACCATGCTCTATTTCGCGCTGATCGAGACCGTGCGCGGTGTCGAACAGGCGCGCGATATCATGCTCGCCGATGGCTGCGATGCCACCCAGATCGGCACATCGGATCTCGCGGTGTCGATCGGGCTGCCGCGGCGCGGCGACCATGAAAAGGTTCGCGACATTGCCTTCCGGCTACTGGAGCTGGCGCGCGCGCTCGGCAAGTCGGCCGGCTGTCCGGTGAACAAATACGGCGTGCAACCGGTAATCGACGCCGGCGGCAATTGCGTGATGCTGTTCATGCCCGACGTGCTGTCCGCGGGCGTCGATGCGACGATGGCCGACTGGCCGGTGCGAAAATAGGGGCTCAATTCGTCAGGCGCGTCGATCGCATCCGGACTACAGGTGCAAATGCACTGATCGCATTTGAATCGAGCACGCCGAAAACTGGCGCCCAACATCCCGCACCGCCATGCGGTTGCTTTTTTGGGGCCATTGCCCTATATGGGTGGTTCGAGAGCTTTTCGGCCGAATACGTGGCCCGTCGATAAGACGCGCCTGACAACGACATTCACCTCAAAATCTCGAAACGAACCGGCCGCGTTCACGCGCGGCTCTATACACGCATATATGAAGGATAGGCTCCCATGCAGACGGGAACCGTGAAGTGGTTTAACGCAACCAAGGGCTTCGGATTCATCCAGCCGGACGACGGCGGACAGGATGTCTTCGTGCATATCAGCGCCGTCGAACGCGCAGGCATGCATGGCCTGAACGAAGGCCAGAAGGTCTCGTTCGAGGTCCGTGCTGACCGCAAGACCGGCAAGTCCTCGGCCGACAATCTGAAGGCCGCCTAAGGCACAGCGAGCGGGCCTTTTGCCACGGATGTACTGGCAAGGCCCGCTTTTTGAGCGGCGACGCAGCGCGTCGCCGTGAACTCTGCCTCCTGTAACCATTTCCCGGCGAAATGGCAGCGTCCAATATCCGGCAGGGAGGGGAGGTATCATGGCTGAAAAGCAGACCGACGCGGACAAGCTTGCCGCGATGAAGGAATACCGCTCGCAGCACGATGCTGCGGTCGATCGCATGGCGGCGCTCAAGGCCGCCCGTCTCGCCCGCGATGCCGGGGCTTCGGATGCCGAGGTCAAGGCGCTGGCGGCCAAGAAAAAGCCGGCTGCCAAGAAAGCGGCCGCGAAGAAGAAGAAGCGCTGAGGCGTTCTTCATAGGCGACAGCAGCGGGCTGCAAACAGCGAACCGCGCGATTTCGCCAACAATCCGTCAACCATTCTGATTAACTTGATCCCGGCTTGAACCGTTTTCATACCGGTGACGACGCATGCACGGGGGCGTAACCCCTGCGGGAGAAAGCCCGCCCGAATCCCCGCGGCCCGATACCGGGCCCGATCAGGAACGCGTGGTCGCGATGCATAAGCCGTTTTCGGTGCCGTTGATTCCGCAGGGCGGTGACGCCGTCCCCCAGGCGATCGTATTTACCGGCGAGCGCGGCGAATTCCGCAAGCTCGTCACCCGCGGCGCGTTTCTCGAACTGATCACGCTCGGCTTCTACCGCTTCTGGCTCGCGACCGATATCCGCCGGCATTTGTGGTCGCATACCGAGGTGCATGGCGACGCCGCCGAATACACCGGCACTGCGAAAGAACTGTTCCTCGGCTTCCTGGTCGCGATGGCGATCCTGGTGCCGGTCTATGTCGCCTATTTCTTCGCCGGCCTCGAAGCCGAGCGGATACAGGCCTTCGCCTCGATCCCGCTGATCGCCTTCCTTTATCTGTTCACGCAATTCGCGCTTTATCGCGCCCGGCGCTATCGCATGACGCGCACGGTGTGGCGCGGCGTTCGCTTCAACATGGGTGGCTCCGGCTGGTCCTATGCGTGGCGCTCGGCGCTGTGGACGTTGTGGGTGTGGATGACGCTCGGCCTTGCGCTGCCGTGGCGTGCTGCCGCGCTCGAGCGATTCAAGATGCGCTACACCTCCTACGGAACGCTGCAGGGCTCGTTCGAGGGAACGGCCGGGCAATTCTTCAGGCAGGGCTGGTGGCTGTGGCTGCTGATGTGGCCGTCGGCATTTCTGATCTTCCCGATCCCGTTCTTCTACGCGATGTACAAGGCGATCGAGTGGCGCTGGTGGGTCAACGGCATGCGCTTCGGCGCGGTGCGGTTCGAAAGCGATCTCGATATCGCCGATCTGATGGGCCTTTACTGGAAGGTGATCGGCTGGCTGTGTCTGGTTTTTGTTCTGATGGCGATGTGGTTCGCGGCGGTGCTTGCGGTAGGGCATGCCGTCGCCGGCGGTGCGCTTGAAGGCGAGGCGAAGTTCGCGGCGGTGATGGGACACCCTGCCATTCTGGTCGGCATGGGTCTCGGCTATCTGATTGCAGCGTTGGCGTTCAACGTGATCTTCCGCATCTATCTGGTGCGCGACTTGTGGGCCAAAATCGCCGAGACCAGCGTGGTGCACAACATCGCGGCGGCCGACAATGTTGCGGTGATGGGTGATGCAGCGAGCGCGATCGGCGAGGGCTTCGCAGACTCACTGGATATCGGCGGGTTCTGACGCCATATCTCCAGCACCAGAGATACGGCGATGACCGATACGCAGACGCAGGACACGCACAGCCAGGACAGTGGCGCCGTCTTCTACGATGGCACCTCCAACCGCAAGCGCAGCGTCACGTTGCGCCTTGGTGATGCGCTGGACATCGTTGAGGACGGCGCGGTCGTCGCAACCTGGCCCTATGCCGATCTGCGCCGCGCCGATGGCAAGAGAGGACTGAGACTGTCATGCGTGAGTGCCCTGCCGCTGGCGAGGCTTGAAGTCCCCGATCCCGACGCGGCGTCGAAACTCGCAGCGCTTTGCCCGCAACTCGATGCGGGCCGCGGTCCGGCGCAGACCGGACGCATCGTGGCGTGGTCGGTCGCGGCTGCGGTCTCGATCGTGCTGGTCACGATCTACGGCATTCCGCTGCTGGCGGACCGGCTCGCGCCGCTCGTGCCCTTTGCCGTGGAAAAGCGGATCGGCGAGGCCGTCGACCGGCAGGCGAAGGCCGTGTTCGGCGGACAAGTCTGTGCGCGGCCCGACGGGCAAGCGGCGTTCGACAAGATGATGGCGAAGATCAGGGACGCGAGTGGCTTCGATGCTCCGCTCGAGGCGCAGGTGCTCTCCTCAAGCGTCCCGAACGCCTATGCGCTCCCGGGGGGCAAGGTCTATCTGCTCGACGGGCTGCTTCAGCGCGCGAGGAATGTCGATGAAGTCGCGGGTGTCATGGCGCACGAACTCGGCCACGCGCATTACCGCGACGGCCTGCGCAAGATCATCCAGACTGGCGGATCGTCCTTTTTGATCGGCCTTCTGTTCGGCGACGTGACCGGCGGCTCTGCGGTGCTGTTCGCGGCGCGCTCGATCGTCGATGCATCCTATTCGCGCGAGGCGGAGAGCCGCGCCGACGCCTTCACCGTCAAGGCCATGAACGGACTCGGCCGCTCGCCGCGCCCGATGGGCGAATTTCTGGTGCGGATTACTGGTGGTGGCAAGGTCGCCACCGTGATCGACAGCCATCCGCTCAGCGCCGACCGGCTGGACCGCATGAAAAAGGAGGATCGCGGGGTGACCGGCCCGCCGATCCTGACCGAGCAGGAATGGCAGGCGCTGAAGCAGATCTGTGCCGACGTGAAGAAGGATGCCGGCAAGGGCTCCGAACGCTTCATCGACCGCAAGAATTGACCGCGGGACCGGCTGGCGGCGCGGGCGCGCAGGAAATGCGCTTTCCGCCCGGACTGCCAGCGCTTCGGCCCGGCCTCGGCTTGCGCCCGCGGCGGATCGCGGCTATCTGGAGGCCCTGATGCTCCCTTCGTCTAGCGGTTAGGACGCGGCCCTCTCAAGGCTGAAACAGGGGTTCGATTCCCCTAGGGAGCGCCAAAATTGCTTAGCAAAAACAATTACTTAGATTTTGGAACTTTACCGGTCGGGGTTTTAGTCTAACTTTTGCCTAATAAGCCGGGTCGGTCGCCCCTGCCTCGGGACTGGAAATAAGGCCCACACGCGCGGTCGGCGGCGCCGGCCGCTACTCCTGCCGCCCCCGGCCCCTAAAAAGCGCTGTGTGGGGCGCCACGTGCCCGGGAACCGGCCCCGGGCGGGACGGGAAAGCCCCTTTTCCGGGTGCCGGGGAGCAGCGCCAAAACGAACCGGGCGCATCAGAGGCGACCGCAGCCGCCCCGCGCGGGCCGGCCTCACTTCAGGTCCAGCGACCACGTACTGTTGTAGCCGTCGGTTAGAATGACCTTTTGGAAGCCGAGCGTCCGCCACATCTCAAGGGTCTTTCCGTCATTCGAAAGTTTGTGAACTAGCGGCCGGCTCATCAGGACGTATTTAAGGCGCAGAGTGCGCGCCTCTTTACCTTCCACGGTGACGTAGACGTCCATTCCCTGATCAAGGAAGAACTTTTCAGCAATCCGGCCATACGCGCGACGCGCCGGGAGATTCTCCTTCTCTCGCTTGGCTGCTGCCGCCTTACGACGGGCATCATCCTCCGCAGCCCAGCGCTCCACGCCGGCATCGTACATTTTTTTGATCGCGGGCTCGTCGGCCCGCAGGCGTGCCGCAATAGCTTCGGCCTCTGCCTTGCGTGGGTCAGCCGGCGGTACTTGATCCAAGTAGCGTAACGCGCTCTGTAGTTCGTAATGCGCGATCTCACCATCCTTTTTACCCTTGACGGCTGTCCATTTGCTCTCGAAGGCCTGCGCCTGAGCAAGCGCGGCGGCGGTATCGAATTGCTGGTGCTTTTGGGTGCCCATCATTGCTGCGCCAGCGATCAGTAACGAAAGCACCGCCGCGACAAAGATCAGCCGACCAATAGATATCGACCCCATTGTACTCGCCCTCCCTGCCCCGGTTGCAGCGCGGCCCAATTATACCGCCGCTTTCGGGTGTGGGAAGATTGTGCGGCCATGGGCGCACTTTACGGGCAGCGGGCCGCTGGGGCGATAGCCGGTGCTCCCCTGAGCCTTGCCCCGGTCTCTGCTCTGAGGCGCTGGCAGGTGGCCGGCTGTGCGCAAACAACGAAACGGCCGGGGCTTTGCAGCGCCCGGCCGGATTGATCATTTGAGGAACTCAGCCACTTCGTCCAAGTCCGCGTCATAGTACGAGCCCAACGCCGGAAGGTTGGTCAACGCGTCCAGCAGCATGTACCCTTGGCGATCATCAAGCCGCCATTCCCGCGCCCGCGATTTACGGAGCACGTAGCCTTCGCGATCCGCGCGCTTGCGGAGCGCACTCTCGGTCTGTGATTTTTTCGGCATAGCCGACTCCTTTGTTTGAGGAACCGCACCTGCCGCGCCATGCCTCGCCCCGGTATCGAGGCGACCTAGCCGCGAGGGCTAGGGTTTCGCCAAGCGTGGCACCACGCGCCGCGCGGCGCAAGACAGGCCTCAAAAATCAGTTAATCCGCCGCCCCGTAAGCGCCAAATTAATCTTCCGCCAATAGCGTCACACGAAGCAATGCAGCACGGGGGCTAGTCGATGGCGAAGGGCAAAAAGGCGTCAAGTAAGAACGTCATAGCCTTTCGTCCGAAGGGCAGCCTATCGGTGCCGGGGCGATCCCGCTCATCCGGAGTCGCCAATCCATGGTCGGCTCGTATCATTGCGGCGTTTGAACGGACCCGCGACGGCTTCTTTGAGATCGGTCGGCTGCTAGTCGCCGCAAAGGCCGACCTGCCGCATGGCGAGTTTATCAACATGATCGAGCGAGAGCTGCCGTTCGGCCGTCGCCACGCGCAGGCACTGATGCTCATCGCCAAAGATCAGAGGCTTACAAAAGCGACATGCATTTCGCTTTTGCCTGCCAGCATGGGGACGCTCTATGAACTGGCCCGGCTCGATGACCACACGTTCAACGCGATGCTGCGCGGCGGTCTAATCAACCCCTCAATGAAGCGAGACGACGTCGTCAGCATCCACGTCCGACTTTCTGCAGAGGCCGATGCTAGGCGAGTCGCGGGCCTCGTGCCGGCGCGCGGTCGCTTCCGGACGCTCCTGATCGATCCGCCTTGGGAATCAGGTGGCGGTCAAGGCAAGATGGCGTATGCGACCATGAGCCAAAATGAACTCGAAGATCCGGTAAAGTTGCCCGTGCGCGACTGGCTGCACGAGGACGAGGGACACCTCTACCTTTGGACGACCATCGGTGAGATGGAGAATGCCTACCGCCTGATGCGGCTATGGGACGTCGAACCGCAAACCATTATCACGTGGATCAAACCTCAATACAGCGGCGGGCACTATTTCAGGTCCCAGACGGAAATGTGCTTATTCGGCACACGCGGCTCGTTGCGTACTCGTCCCGCCGCTCGATCCATTCCAAACTTTTTCGAATCCAAGCCACTCGGGGCGCGGCGCATTCACTCGGAAAAGCCGGATGAGATCTACGAGATCATCAGGGCTGCATCGTTTCCTCCCTTTGGGGAGGCCTTTCAGCGCAAGGCGCGGCCCGGTTTCACTGGCCTGTATGTCCCGGCCCAAACAGAGCGGCCAGCGCGATCAGCGCGACTAAGATGATAAAGCCAAGCACAAATGAATCGGCCACCACGTTCCTCCGCCGGGTACACTGCTGATAGTCTCGGCCGAGCGGGAAAGGTGCGCTTTCGCGTCCACCACACCATGCCCGCAGGCGAAGGTGTAACATACCCGCTCGGCCGCCGTGCTGGTGCGCTGGAACCAGCCTTCCTGCCGTGCGCCCGTGACTAGCGGTGCCGCAGGCCGTCGGTGTTGTTCGTTGCGCAGGCCACCGCCGACTGGGCCTGCCCTCGATGAGCAAAGAAGGAACCCCATCGAGGCCCGTCCGCCGAGGAAAGGCTAACCCGGCGGGGTCGGGTCCCTAGCGAACTTCGACTCCAAGCAGCGCGGCGATGTTCACGTCGGGCCGGCGCAATATGACTTGGCCATCCGCTTGCGCAGCTTCGATGAGCGCCTCTTCCTCCCGCTCCAATTCGAGCATCTGCGCATTAAGCTCATCGATGCGCGCCTTGCGGGCCGTGACCGTCATCGCGCCGGGAACGTCTTCGAGTTGCGGCAGCAAGGTCTTGACCGCCGCTTCGATGCCCACCAGTGCGATGGCACCTCCGAAGATCTGCCGGCTCGACGACAATTCCAGCGGCATCCGCTTTGTGCCTTGGCCGAGACCAATAGACACGGCGCCGTCCTTACCGACGGTCATGGACGGCTGCGACTCTTCGATCAAGGCTTGCAGGTAGTTGCGGGCACGCTGCTCGCGGTCTTTGCGTGGCAGCGGGGCACGTTTGGCAGCCTCAATTTCGAACTTCAGCGACAATACGCACTCCCTAATCGCATCGACGCGCTTCTTTGGCGGCCGATCATCGTCGGCGCGGATGCGCTTGCGATTGGGCGGCTCGTACTCTCGGCAGACTTGACCGACGAGACCAGCAACCAAGAACTGGTTCATCCGGTTCATCAGCGTACGCCACGACACAAACGCTTCATTCGCCGCTCGCTGCCGAACACGGGCACGCTCCAGCGCCTCGACGTTTACCGGATCGCGAGCAGCTGCCTCTGACATGGCCGACCGAGCCACTTCCGCGTTGAGTTTCCTCGTCAGATTAGACAACGCGTCGGAGGCGTCCTGCGCGTCCGCCTGTAAGCGGGCGACCCTTGCCCGCGCGCGCTTGGGTAGCCGGTCGACTGGGCTTTGAGGTGGTGCTGCAATAGCCGCCCGCCGAGCGGCGACGTTTGGAAATGCCATGCTGATCTCTCCTCTACTGACCGATGCCGGTGCTACACCACGACGCGGCTGCTGGTGAGGTGACGGTAGCCGTCTTCCAGCCTACGCTTGTAAGCTTGATATGCGGCGCTCCCGTCGCTGGTGACTTGAGCGGGCGCCGCAAATGTCGGCTGTGGTGCTGTTGCCGGTGGCGCAGATGCAACCGCGCGAGGCGGAGGACCACCGCGCCACGCGTCAGTGATACGCTCCAAATACTTGGCGCGGCTGCAAACCTTGTGAACCGAGTCAATGTCGCTCATCTGGCCTTGGCGCGGACGCCGGTGCTCCGCCTTTAAATCCGAATGCGCGGGAGGCTTGTTGTCCAGCATGATCATGGGCACGCGAACGGCTTCGCCGTCGCGTACGATTTCGTCGGGCTTGCCATCGGCTCGAACCCAACGGCCGTCGGCAAGTTGTTTCAGAAGGTGTGACATAGGTCGTATTCTCCTTATCAAAAACTGCGAAAAGCTAGTTGGCTGATCATGGATACGGTGGATGATTGGGCTTCTTCGCCGGGGCCATCGTCGACCCAACTCAGCGAGCAGTCATAGCTGCCGGCGTAATCGGCCGCGTTGACGAACACACCCGCCACTGCGTTGGCGATGTCATCATGGCCACCGGGTGCATGGTCGATACTGTCGCGCCCGCCGCGCGCCGTGCGGCGCTCAAGCCCGACGAGTTGATTGACGAGGCGGTCGTGATCCAGCAGGTCGGCACGCTTGCTGTTCAGCAGCGGGAGGAAGTCGCGGTAGAGATCCGACTTTGGCTTGGCGGACGGCTCGTAGGAAATTGCGTGCTTGCGAAATAGCTCGCGAGGGAATTCGCCGCCGTATCGGTCACCGATCACTTGGTGGATCTGATAGGAATGCAGGAGCCCGCAGAACTCAGTGACAACCTCTTCCGGTGAAAACGGAGGCTTCCGCTCGCGGACCGCGTCGAGCACGATGCCGTCGTCTTCCCGGTGAGCGACGGCCAGTGTAAAACTATCAGCGCTGCCCCCCGATGGATCAACGAAGGCGACGTAACTCAGGTCACTAAGGAATGGTCGCTCGTAGACGCCGGGCGAGACGCAGGCCTCGACCACCTCCCGGTTCAGGAGGGCCTCAATGTCGGTGCGGAATTGGCCACCGTACTCAGCGGCGGCGGCTGCGGCATCACGCTTATAGGCGCGGTCGACCACACTTTGCGGGAGGGAGGGATTGAAGTCGCGAGAGGCACCTTGGGCGACAAGGACGCGATCATCACCGTTCGGACCGTAGTGGGCCTTGTAGATCTGCCAAAGCTCACCACGGCGCGCGTAGGGGGACGAGCCGATGATCAACGGACCGCCAGTTGTGGCAAGGCCCGGACGGATGGCGGCAAGGATCTCGGTGTCAGCGTTGACCGAGTTGCCATCGGACCCGTACCAAAACGCTGCCTCGTCAGCCAGCACCGCAATGTAGGTGGGACCACGCAGGCGTCGGAACGATGCAGCACGGACCTCGATGGTCACACCGTTCTTAAGCCGGATGGTGTCGGCGGTCCGATCATCGATCAGTTGGCGCAGCATCTTGCTTTGCTGGAAAGCGGCGGCTGCATATTCCAAGGTGATCACAGCCTGCTTTTGATCGGGAGCGATGCAAAGAAGGACGCCTCCTTCGCCGGGGGCTAGGACATGGCTATGATCACATAAGCCGGCGAGGAAAGTGGCCAGCACGCTCATCGCCCGGGACTTGCCACCGCGCCTGCCGATCACAAACGCTGCCTCATCGACCCGATGCATGGGCTCGCGGTCACGTCCGGTCAGCTTTGTAAAGATCTTGCGCTCGCGCGAGGTAAGGCGTTCCCCCATCACCGCGATCAGCATCACCCGCCATGCTTGCCACGAGTCGCCGTCCAAGATGCTGCCGAGTAGGGCATCGTCCTCCAATGCCTCGCGCATGGTGATGATCGGCTTCATGCCGGCGCGGGGTTGATCGTCGTATAGGCGGACGCGATGCATCAGGCGTCCTCATGTTCGATCACGCGCACCCGGCCGTTGGCCTTGCCCGCCAAGTATTGCTTCAGATCCGGTGTGATGGTCTTGGCTTTGCGCTCTAGGCCAATGCGGCTTGCTAGGCGTGTCAACGTGGAGGCAAGGGCAGTAAGATCGGCGAGGCTTACATCATCGCCATTGACCATCTTGGCCTCCGTCTGCTCGGCCATTACGGCCAGCCCAGCAAAGCGCCTGATCAATTGCAGCTTTACTTCGCTGCATCTTTGGGTGCCGCCTTGATCAATTGCTACCTGTGCGCACAGGTCCCGGAAGCGTCGCGCGTTGGCGGTCCGGCCGTCCACATCGAGCAGAATATCGGCGCGGTTCGAAAGGCGGGATCTAGCCTTTGTTGAGCGGGGTTTGAAAACCCCTGAATCGTCCCGCTTATTGCGTCGCATATTAGACTCCTCACTAAGAAGGTAGCCGGTGTGCGCGCAAAAGGCTTTTAGAACGTCGGTTTACGTGGGTTAACAGGCGGCATGTTGCAGCCTTGTAGAGGCGGATGGCGGGGATCTGCGGGGCTTAGTGATTCGTTTGTTGGGGATTAATAGGCGGGGCTAGGGTTTGTCTGTCAGCGGGGAATCGGGGTGGGAGTCGGCGCGCTTTGGTGAGGCCCGCTTTACTTGCGAGGTACGCAATTCAGGCTGATCTCAGCGGTGTGGGTTGGTGCTGCTGCTCCTCCCTACGGGCGACTGATCCTAGGCTTTGCCCTGTTACCCGTGCTCCTCCCTAGCTCTGATCCTTTTCCTTTGGTGCATTCCGTCAGCGCGGGCCGTCGTTCTTTGCCGCCATCAATTGGCGGTATGCGGCGTCCTCCAATCCCGCGTGCTCTGATCTCTCGTTCTTTCGGTGTGGCGCGGGTTGCTTGATCATCTCCCGCTCGGCGGCGGCAAAAAGCGAAGAGGCTTCTTCGCATTTCAAACCCGAGCGGCCCGCCCCCGCCGAGATCACCACCGGCAATGTATTCCGCCCGGTGCTCATTCTTCTCTTTTTCTTGGGTGCGCGGGGTATGTGATCACTTTGGCAGGGGATCGATCCGCATCGGCTTGGGCGCCCGCAAATACGAGATGCATCTCGCTTTTCGGCGGGTCCCATTACGCCATGGCGTCCATCCCAGCATTCTCTGACCTCTTTTCTTCGGTGCGCCGTAGGTGGGATATGAACGACATCACACGGGCTATCGCTCTCAGTGGTGATCGGCCGCCGCCGGTGCATCCCTGCTATGACTCGCCGGTCCACGCAGTTCGAGCTAGACGCGGGGCGTCAATTTTACATGGCGAATCGGGCGCCAGTTGTGCTCGGGGGTCGGAGTGCCGCTCTACCGCTTCATCTTCATTGACGGGGAGGCTCGCAACTCCGAGCCGCCATTGGATCTGACCTGCCCCGATGATCATCGCGCGGCCAAGGAGGCGAAGCAATTCGCCAATCATCACGACGTCGAGGTTTGGCGCGGCCCTCACCTGATCGAGCTAGTTCCCCGGAGGCGCTAACGCTGGCACCGGTAGTTTCGCCTGTGGCCTGCATCGCCCTCGGATGCACCCATCGGATTCTGCCACTCCGGCTCGATTCAAGCGCCACCGGTGCGTTTTTGGCGCCGGAGGGCGGCTGCGTAGCGCCCGGCCCGGGAAGCCCGCGTGTGGGGCGCCACGCGGCCGGTTTTGGGCCTCTGGGACCCCCGGTGCGCTCCGGAGTGTGGTAGGCTAGGGAACTCGGGGAGGGCGGGCATGAGCGAGATCGGCAGGGACGCGGCGCGCGTCTGGGATGCAGTCAAGGGCGTCGGCTCGGACGCCTTCAAGGCGCTGGACGACACTTACGCAAAAACGAAAGCGGAAATGATGGCGCCTGCGCCTAGGCCGGTTGCGGCCAAGAAGGTGGTCGAGGAGCCGAATCCAGTTGTCACGCTGGTGACGGCCGCGCTGATCCTAGGCGCGATGGTTGCGGCGTACGTCCTGTGGCTCCGCCCCAAGCGTGATCCGGGACGGGAGGCCGCGCGACGAGTTTTGCGACGTTCGGGGGGGGACGATGTTCTTTAAAAAGAAGTCAGCGATGCCGCAGCCCGCGCAAGAGGAGGCTTGGGACGAGCGTACGGTAGGTCTCATCGCGGAGAGCGACAGCATCAATGTGACAATAACAAGCATCACCAAAAGATTTGGGTTTGGCAGCAGTCGCCCGGGATCATTCTCAGAAAACCAAGGCGGGATCGAAATAAGCGGAATTCTCACCTACCCGAAGTTCGTCTTGGTCAATGTGGCTCTGTATGATGACGAGGGCGAGTTTGGCTGCTTCTCCTACAACCGTTTCAACGCGCTGGGCGATGATCGATCACAAGGCCTCCCGATGCTTGAGATCGCACTAAACGATCCCAAAGGACGAATGGGTGAGGCAATGTTGGCAAGTCATCAGGCAGCGCTGCGATCAGGAGGAGTACACTCGTTGGCACGCTTCTGGAAGCGGGAGGGGGATGGGAGGATGTCAGATGTGGATCGGGAGAAGGGCTGGTCTTACGAGGGGCGCTACGCGCTTACAGGGATGTACAGTTGGGCGGTAGAGGAATCAAAGAAGCTCCCTGCATGGGCGGTGCCCTATGCAAGTGAACGGTTTTCCATCGAAAAGCTACCCTCGCGTGCTGATCTCTTACGTTATTGGTGACGAGTAGGGCTTCCTTGAATTCTTTGAGTAATTCAGAAATGGAGGCCCGTAGTCGTCGCCGGTCGTGTTTGGGGCACAGTGACGGTGGTTGGAAGAGCAAGCACATCCAGCGGCAATTCCCGTCCCCGTAGACCGTAAAAGGTACGCCATTCTTGAGCACGATCCTGCGTGACGCGCATCACGTGCCCGCGTATACGTCGAGGGATTGCAGCACGGTATTTGTCAGCGTAAGCGCTCTCATCGTGAGTGTACTTGGCATCCGCAACGGCGCGACGCTGTTTGCTAATGATCACGCGCTCTTTGTCCTCAAGCGAGATCTCGATGAGTGTTATATTGCGGGCAAACACCTCGGCGGGGTTGATCCGCGTGGCGTCGCTGGGTTTGAGCACGCCGTGTCTGCGCACGGCGTCTGACTTTTGAATCCGCAGTTCAAGGTGAGGTGAGACCCGGCCTGTGATCTTACTCGGCCGGTCGGGGTAGCATACAAGCTCGCGCCGGGTACGCATCACGCGGTCGTTCTGATAGTGCCAATAGGTCGTCTCGCCGATGTCGTGCATCATCAACGGCGGCGGATCATCATCGCCGCGCCTTGGGCGCGTCGCTTTTGGCCGATGCTTCACAACGACATGCTTGACTAGCCAGCGGTGCATCGCCTCGGGGTTGTCGCAGTGAAAGTCGATCGCGAGGTCAAAGCGGGTGATAGCTCCGTGCGCCACTTTGCAGATTTCGTCTAAGAGCCGGAATGATTGACGGCTGGGGGCATGGACGGTGATGATGTTCGCTACTATCGCGCCGCTTTGCGACCTTACCTTTCGCGGGATGACATTGCGCTTCCTGCTGGTGCGGTATTTCCCTCGCAATTTGATGCGCCTCGACATTGTCGTGTCCCGAAGCCAGCGCAGGATGCCTTGGTCGCGCAGCGTCTTAAATGCCTTGCGGGGCAGCCAAATCTCGATGGTGTCGACGCTCGCAACATTTGCCGCAGAGTTGCGGGTGCCTGCTGTTTGGGCTAGTGTGGCCATGGGATCGGACTAGCCCTCCAATCTTGGACGTTGCCTCGCATCGACGTTTACCCTCTAGGCTGGCACCCCCGACGCGGTCCCACGCGTCGGGGTTTGCATTCAGGCCCTAACCCGTCGTCCGGGGTGGCGCCTTTTCGCAACGTGGTTCGGCGAGGCGACTGCCCTCGTTGCCGCTTTACGCGCGTGCTCCTGCCTTACCCGCTTGCTGCGTTGATGATCCTCAGATTCGGGATTCTCGTAGCGGTTTTGGAACGCAAGGTCGGCACGTGGCGTGATCCGCACAATGCCGTCTTTGCGGAAGACGTCCGGGCCGGTGCCTTCGCGCTGCATCTTGTGAAAGTAAGCCCGACTGAAGTTCCAACGCTGACACCATGCGTCAATCGTCCACGGGCCACCGCTCAGGTCTTTCGGTTGCGCGTCTGGGACCACAAGGTCTTCGCGCTGTTTGTTGCCGCTGCTCTTGCTGCCGTGCGCCATTGCCACTCTCCGTTTACGCGAATCGGTCGTGGCTTAAGTTGTAAACGTGGGGTTACGGTCTTACCGGTGCGATTTGCAAGCCGGTTAGTCACGCGATTGGAAGCGGCGGACTACATGCCCGAGCTTGACGCTCGGGTCGCCATAAAGGCAAACAGCTAACGCCTTAAGCGTTTTGGTCTCGCCAAGATCGCCACCATATTTGCTCATCAGCCGTGCCGCACGCTCCACTGCCAGCCGCTTCCGTCGTTGCGCTACGTCACGGTCGCTGCGCTTGCTCGGCTGCGGGAGGGTGCCATATGCCACTGCCTTGGCCTCGGCCTCCCAGTGTTGGAGTTCGTGCGCAAAGTCGGTGACGGCGAGTCCGGAATCCCATAGCTGCGGCAGCGCTGTATTGATCTTGCGGAGGGCTACCGCGACAACCTTTGCCGCCGCCTTCCGCTGCTTTGGCTGTGTGGGGGTTAAGCGCACCCGCTCCATTGCCGACAGCGCGCTACTTGCATCCGCCTTCATCTCGGCATGGTCGCACCCGAGGAGGGAAGCGATCTGGCTGATCCGATCTTTCGCCTGACGGTCCCGCTGCTTCTTTTGGGCACGTTTGATCCGCTCCTCGGCTGTGAGCCCGGCAACTCCATCTGTCTTTGTCATCGCGGCTTCCTCGCGCGCAGTGGCGTCACCTTGCTATCATTGCTCAAGCCAAACTTTGGAGCGTGCTCGCGGATGGTCCGGTCGACATAGTCTTCTGCCAAATGACCATAATGCTGCTCGACCATCCGGGTGTCACGGTGGCCGAGGTTCTTTGCTACGACGAGCAGGGGCATCCCGCTCATCACTGCGTGACTTGCCCAAGTGTGGCGTAACTGGTGAAAGCCGACAGGCGTGATCCGCGCCGCCTTACAGGCCTCGACCATCGGCCGGATCTGCTCCGCATCATGCCACCGTTTATCGTCGACGATCTGATCCGAGAGCTTTTTCCTTAGCCCGGCTTCCTCGAATTCGCTTTCTACGGCGGCAAGCTTGACGCTCCGAGCCGGCTTGCCGGAGGCAATGGCCTGCTCCCTGCGGGCAGTGTGTTCGGCACGCACCCGATTCCAAAACTCATTGGCAACGGTCCGATCTTTGCGGTCCGGCCAACCGCGATTGACGAGCATTACGTCATCTAGGTCCCGGCCAGCACAAATGCGCTCGAAAAACGCTATTCCTTCGTCGCTTAGAACCACGTCCCGAGCTTTGCCGCTCTTACTTTTCAGGATGGCCAGCTTCTTGGTGTCGGGATTGAAATTGCGCACGTCCAACCGGCAAAGCTCGCCATAACGGCACCCGGTCATCAAGGCGGCGTAGACCATGTCGCGGAAGCCCGACTCGCGGTCGGCGGCATTCACAACCCGCTTCGCTTCTTCGATGGTAAGGTAGCCGGGGCGAGCCGCCTGCGTATTTTCGAACGGCTTCACTTTGCGCCAAGCCCGGTCGTCACTTGCTCGGTCCTCATCAAAGGCATAGTTGAGGGCAGCGCGCAGGGTCGTCCAGTTTCGGTTTGCTGTGGCTC